>ERZ772827.307-NODE-307-length-27147-cov-4.711871_pt1 | contig 27147 bp, 19 predicted proteins | sample MGYA00580850_ERZ772827 | MGnify/ENA primary metagenome ERZ772827 (study PRJEB29015, sample SAMEA2737950) | human oral metagenome | biome: human oral; feature: human-associated habitat; material: dental | place: China | collected 2145 ... | reverse complement strand
TGTCGCGCGCGGGGTGATCCTCGGCGAAGTTGAGGGCGGAGAAGACGTGCCAGTCATCCTCGATCTCGGGGCCCTCGGCGATGGAGAAGCCGAGGCGGGAGAAGATCTCCGTGATCTCCTGCTGGACGAGCGTCAGGGGGTGGCGCGTGCCGAGAGGCGTGGGGTAGGCGCTACGTGACCAATCGATGTCGCTGTGGCTAGCTCCCTGCCCGGCGAGCGCTGCACGCAGCTCGTTGATGCGGCTCGTGGCGAGCTCCTTGAGCTCATTGAGTTGCTGCCCGACGAGGCGCTTCTGCTCGCTGGGCACGGTCTTGAAGGCATCGAAGAGCTGGGGGATAAGTCCCTTCTTGCTGATATACTTGATGCGCAGCTCCTCCAGCTCCTGCACGGTCTGTGCGCTGAGCGCGAGGAGCTCGGCCTTTAGCTGTTCTATTCTCTCTTGCATGATGGTGCTTGTCTTGTTGCGCGCAAAGTTAGGGAATTCCGCGCACCTACCCTAGACGGAGTGTGGCCGCATTAGGGCGGGCGCATCCTAAGCCGCGTGGAGTAGAGCGGCTTTCACGAGGGAGAAGCACCCCTGCCAAGCCTCTGAGGAGGCGCGGCTCTAGGGGGAGCGCTCGTGAGGGATATCAGTCAGCGGGCTGAGGGATATCTCTCACGCTCGTCACCGACGGCACTCAGCTCTCTGACTGCTATCCCTCAGCGAGCCAGCTCTTGGCTCGCTCCGTGTCCTCCCTCCGCGGTCGCGTGCTCGAGGAGCTTGGACTAGCCTCCTTTGCCCCCTAGCGTAGAAGCAACCTAAGGCGCTTCGCGAGAGGCGAGCTTCGCGGCCGACTAATGCCCTGCGGCGGCATGTTGCTTCGCCTCGAGGAGTTGCCGCAGGACTGTCTCCGCAGGGCAGGGAATTCTCGTGCGCAAGAAATCTATTTTCTTGCGCACGGAAATTTGGAGCCTTGCCCGAGGCCTGGCGATGGCACTCACAGCTGCACGTGCCTTCATCCTCTATATACGGAGCGCGCCCCACGGAGTAGTGTCTCCGTAGGGCGCGCTGTAGGGATGCTCTTAGGTAAAGCCTTAGATGATCGAGTGCTTCTTGGTGAACTCTACGATCTCATCGATGTAGCCGAAGGCCAGACCCGTGACGGTGTCGGCACAGCCGTAGTAGATGGCGATGCGGCCCGTCTCAGCGTCGTGCAGGGCGGCACAGGGGAAGGTCACGTTGGGCACATCACCCATGCACTCGTACTGTTCGCGTGGGGAGATGAGGTAGGGGCCAGAGCGGAACTTGACCTTCCAGGGCTCGTCGAGGTCAAGCAGCGCGGAGCCGAAGGCGTAGACGAAGCCATTGCAGGAGGCCAGTACCCCGTGGTAGATCAGCAGCCAGCCTTCGCTCGTCTCGATGGGGATGGGACCCGCACCGATCTTGGTGCACTGCCAAGCGCTGTCCTCGAAGGGCGCTGGGCTCATCACGTGACGATGGCGACCCCAGAACTCGAGGTCGGGCGACTCGCTGTAGAAAATGTCGCCGAAGGGCGTGTGGCCGTTGTCGCTGGGACGGCTCAGCATCGCGAACTTGCCGTTGAACTTGCGGGGGAAGAGTACACCATTGCGGTTGAAGGGCAGGAAGGCGTTCTCCAGCTGGTGGAAGGTCTTGAAGTCCGTGGTGTAGGCTACGCCGATCGTGGGGCCGTGGTAGCCATTGCACCAGGTCACATAGTAGCGGTCCTCGATGAAGACGACACGGGGGTCATAGCCGTAGACCCACTGGCCGATCTCCTTGTCCTTGCACTCGAAGGTCAGGGGCTCGGGGTTGATATTCCAGTTGATGGCGTCGTCGCTGAAGCCTACGTGCAGGCGCATACGGCGGTTGGTGTCATCGCAGCGGAAGACACCAGCGTAGCCTTCGCCGAAGCGTACGACGGCGCTATTGAAGATGCTATTGGAGGTAGGGAGGAGGTCGCGGGGGATGATGGGATTAGCGCTGTAGCGCCATACGACTTCCTTGGAGCCCGCGGGGCGTTCTTCCCAGGGCATGTTGGGGAGAGCCTCCCCGACGATCTTGAGCTTGCTCATATACGAGATATAATGAATAATGAACGGAGGATAATGCTTAGGCAGCTGCCTCCTGCTTCGCGCTGTGAGCGAAGGGCAGGCGCAGGGAGAGGAGGATGACAGGGACGGTCACCAGCAGGACGAGGTAGAAGAAATACTCGTACCCCAGGCGCTCGGCGAGCCAGCCGCTCAGCATCCCCGGGATCATGACGCTGAGGTTCATCAGGCTATTGGCGAAGGCGTAGTGCGCCATCTGATACTTGCCCGGGGCGATCTGCTGCATCATGAAGAGCGTGATCCCGACGAAGCCGAAGCCATAGCTGAAGTACTCGAAGACAATCCCCGTGGCGACCCACCAGAGGTTCTGCGGCTGGTAGATAGCGAAGAGTAGGTAGACGACGAAGGGGATGTTGAAGATGCAGACCAGGGAGAAGAGCGTGCGCTTGAGCCCGTGGCGAGCGATGTAGTAGCCCGAGAGGATGGAGCCGAGGATGAAGGCAATCGTGCCTGCCGTGCCGTAGATGAGGCCGTAGTGCTCGTTGCTCAGCGCCAGGCCGCCCTTGTCGAGGCCATCCTTGAGGAAGATAGGGGCGATCTTCATCGCCAGCCCTTCGCCGAGGCGATAGAGGAAGATGAAGCCTAGGTAGAGCCATATATAAGGCTTGGTGAAGAAGCTACGGAGGATCTCCATCAGCTCCTTGAGGCCCTCGTCGGCACTTAGCCGATCTCGCTTGGGCTCCTGGGGGAGTACCACCATGTGGTAGAGGGCCAGCAGCAGCATGATGCCCGCACAGATGCCCATGATGACCATCCAGGCCTTGGTCAGCCCGAGGCTCTTGGACAGCGTCCCTGCCAGATAGACGAGGCCCCCATTGGTGAGGATCTTGGCTAGGTTATAGAAGGCACCCTGCCAGCCCGCGTACACACCCTGCTCCTGGGTGCTGAGCTGCTGCATGTAGACGCCGTCGCCAGCGATGTCGTGCATAGACCCGCTGATCGCCATGACGCCCATGATCCCGACCGTCACGGCGAAGAAACTCGGCAGCGGCAGGGCGAATGAGACGAGCCCAAACATCAGCGCCGTCACCGCCTCCGTCATATAGACGTACTGGCGCTTGGTGCCGAAGAGCTCCATACAGAGGCTGAAGAGGGGCTTGAGCGACCAGGGGAGCACCAGCAGCGAGGTCCATAGCGTCACGTCCTTCTTGTCTACCCCGAGGTCGGTGAACATCAGTACCGAGACGAGCGACAGGGCTACGTAGGGGAGCCCCATGCCGAAGTAGACGCTAGGTACCCATGCGATGGGATTGAATCGTTTGGCCATTGTGCTGGGGCTTTAGTCCTGCTGCTGGCGCGCCGCCTGCAGCGTGTTGAGCATCAGGGAGACGATGGTCATAGGCCCTACGCCGCCTGGGACGGGCGTGATGAAGCTAGCCTTGGGCGCTACCTCCGCGAAGGCGACGTCTCCCGAGAGGCGGAAGCCGCTCTTCTTCGTCGCGTCGGGTACACGCGTCGTACCCACGTCGATGATCACCGCTCCGGGCTTGACCATGTCGCCGCGCAGGAACTCGGGGACGCCCAGCGCCGCTACGATGATGTCGGCCTGCAGGCAGAGCTCCTTGATATTTGGCGTACGGCTATGGCAGACGGTGACGGTGCAGTCGCCTGGGTTGCCCTTATGTAGGAGCAGCTGGGCCATGGGTTTGCCTACGATATTACTACGCCCGAGGACGACGCAGTGCTTGCCACGGGTGTCGATCTCGTAGCGTCGGAGGAGCTCGATGATTCCCTGGGGCGTGGCAGAGACGAAGCAGGGGAGGCCGATGCTCATACGCCCTACATTGATGGGGTGGAAGCCGTCGACGTCCTTGGCTGGGTCTACGGCCTCGATGATCTTCTGCTCGTCGATATGCTTCGGCAGAGGGAGCTGTACGATGAAGCCATGCACGTCGGGATCCTCGTTGAGCCGCTTGATCTCAGCGAGCAGCTGCTCCTGGGTGACGTCGTCCTCGAAGCGTATGAGACTGGAGCGGAAGCCTACCTCAGCGCAGGTCTTGATCTTGGAGGCTACGTAGGTCTCGCTGCCGCCGTCATGACCGACGAGGATAGCGACGAGGTGAGGGGCGGGCTTGCCTGAGGCCAGGCGTGCAGCGACCTCCTGGGCGATCTCCTCCTTGATGCGGGCACTGGTCCCCTTACCATCTAGGAGCGTATAGCTTTGTTCTGCCATAGTAATGTGTTTGTATTGTCGAAGCGTAAATGCGTCTCAAAGATAGCTAAAAAAGGACAAAGGACGAGCGGTCAGCCAGCCCCTTGGAGGGGATAGCTGACCGCTCGTCCTTGTGGTGCCTGTAGGCTCTGGCGGCTACTTATTGCTTATGCCGAGCTTCTTGGCGATATCGTCGGGCAGAGCCTTGCGGTTGATGACGATGTTCATCGTCTTACCCTTGACGAAGTTGTAGGAGGCATACCAGTGCCCCTTGTACTTACCGGCCTCGCCCCAAGAGTTCTTGACGAGGAAGAACTTACGCCCGTTCTGGTTCTTCGCCGTGCCGTAGATGACCATGCCGTGGTCGTCCGTCAGCTCGTAGTTGTCGAAGCCCTGCTGGCGGTACTCCTGTGTGGGGTTGATCTCGGGGACGTTAGCCGAGTGGATCACCTTATTGATGTAGCTGGCGCGGTCGTTGACGCTCAGGCCTACCCAGCGAGCCTGGTCGGAGCCCTGCGTCTGGATCTCCTCGAGGTCGGCTAGGACAGCGATCCCGTCGCGGGTGAAGCCGCGCTCACTGACGTCCGAGCCCCAAGCGATGGTGAAGCCCTTGTCAATGGCGTGCTCCATGACGCGCATGAACTCGTCGATGGGCAGGTTGTAGGATTCTGACCAGCGCCAGTTGTCCTCGATCTCGAGGGCGAACTTGGAGTAGAAGGGGTGGTGCGTGAAGGAGGTCAGCGATACGTAGTCGTCCGCGTTGAGCCCGATGGCCTCGGCGTAGCTCTTAGGCGTGTACTTCTTGCCATTGTAGGTGAAGCTCTCGGGGAGCTTGCCCAGGTAGCTGTCGATGATCCCCTCGTAGGCGGGATACCAGGCCGTGGAGAGCTTGCCGTTGGGCTTGGCGATGATGGCGTCGAGGAAGGCCTTGAGCCCTGACTCCAGCTCGCTGTGCTGATTGCGCGTCGTACCGTAGTTCAGCCCCATCATCACCGAGCGGGGTACTGCCCCGTAGTGCTTGAGGACGTAGATTACGTCGTAGAAGGAGCCGCCCTGGCCGTAGTTGAGCTTGCCGTGCAGGCGTACATACTTACGCCCCTTATCGCGGTAGGAGTGGCTGACGACAAACATCTCGGAGAGGTCGAAGTTACCCTTCCCCATACGGATGAGCTCGTCCTCGAGGAAGCTCTGTGCCGAATAGGCCCAGCAGGTCCCTGAGTTTGCTTGGTCCTTGACCGACGTGATACGGGCGTCTTTCACCGTCGTGAAGACGTTGGCCTCGCCATCCGTCTTGGGCTGCTGAGGCGTCTGCGCCCATAGTCCAGCGCTGAGACTCACTACAGCGGCTAGTGCGATTAGTTTCTTCATCTCCTTTTATTCGTTTTGTGTGAAATAGTTTCAGACTAAGGCTCCCCAGGGAGGAGCTATGTGTCCAAAGATAGCTAAATATCTGCTATCGTCCTAATGCGAAGGGTTGCCCGCCTTATCTTGGCGCATCGTGCTACCTAGACCTCATTGCCGCTCTCCATCCGTGAGGGATGAAGGGACAGGCCCCTGCGGGCCTTTTCATCCGAAGGCCAGGGGAGGAGTCGAGCTGTACGTAGGTGTGCTCTCGGCAAGGCAAAGTGGGGCTGAAGGAGTGCTGCCAATGCACTCCACAATAATGAGGAAGTGGGCTGCGGCTCGTGCTGCAGCTGTGTCAAGGGATAAGGGGGAGGCGCCGTGAGGGATATCAGTCAGAGCACTGAGGGACGTCAGTCAGGCGCCTGAGGGATAGCAGTCAGCGTACTGAGGGATATCCTTCATGGAGGGGAGACTTAGATCGCAGCAACCTGGGGCACTTGTGCTCCCTCGTAGAGAAAGGGCTGAGTGCTAGGCGTCGAGGACGCGCGTGACGAGCTCCTTGTAGAGCTCGGAGCTCGGGATACTAGCATCTACACCCTTGGAATAGGCGTCGAGCAGGCGCAGCTGGCGGATGATGGCGAAGACCTGAGCCGCATTATAGTTCGTTCGCGCAAGGTTGTAGTCGCGGGCAGCGTAGGGCGAGATCTTCAGCCCGGCAGCTATGCTACGCTCGTCCCGAGCACCCATATAGTGCACGGCCATGAGGTTGCTGAAGAAGCCGAAGAGCATGGCGAGGATCTGCTGGATGGGGTGGTTACGCTCGTTGGCCGAGAAGTAGAAGGCGATGCGATAGGCGCGAGCAGCGTCGCGCTTGATGAGGGCGGACTGCAGCTCGAAGCCGTTGTACTCCTTGCTCACCCCTATATACTGCTCGATCTCGTCCAGCCCCACCTGACGCTGCTGGTGGGCACTCAGCGCGAGGGCGATCTTCTCGACCTCGCCCAGGATCTTCTCCAGATCGTTCCCCGTGGCCTCGGCCATGAGACTGGCTGCCCGCGGGTCGATGGCGAGCTGCTGCTGGGCAAAGCTCTTGGTGATGAAGTCGGGGAGCTTGGAGTCATAGATGCGGCTGGACTCGTAGACGGCATCTGCGGCCTCGAGGCGCTTGTAGAGGGCCTTGCGCTTGTCGGGCTTCTTCTTGTAGCACAGCACCAGGCAGGTCGAGGAGGGGAGGGCCTCGAGGTGCTCAGCCAGGAGGTCTAGGTCCTTGATGAGCTGGGCCTCTCGCACGACGACCAGTACCCGAGTGCCCATCATAGGGAAGCGCATGGCCTCGGTGAGTATGTCGCGGGCGCCGACCTCCGCGCCATAGAGCACGCTGAGGTTGAAGTCGCGCTCCTCCTCGGGGATCAGCGTGTCCAGCAGGAGCTGCGCGAGTCGTTCGATGTACAGCGGCTCCTCACCGGCTAGCAGATAGGCGGGGGCAAGGGACTTAGACTTGATCGCTTTGGTCAGCTCATCATAGGTGGGCATAGGGCTCGCATTAGGTGCCGCGAGGGCGTGACTGATTATTTAGGTATCTTAGCGCTTAGTCTCATCTCAGAGACAGCACAAAGATACGCATCATGGAGCTAAACCTGCCTAGCTACGAGCCACGCCTCAGCCAGCGCTCGGGCAAGACCTATATATATGATGAGCTACGTCGCAAGGCGGTGCGCCTCACCCCCGAGGAATGGGTGCGCCAGCACTTCGTGCACTACCTCCTCAGCTATCTAGGCTACCCCTCAGGGCTGATGATGAACGAGGTGGGGCTAGAGCTTGGGCAGACCAAGAAGCGCTGTGATACGGTCGTCTACGACCGCCAGCTACGCCCGCTGATGCTCCTCGAGTACAAGGCGCCCCAGGTGCCGATTACCGACAAAGTCCTCCAGCAGATCGTCCGCTACAACTATGCCCTGCGCGTCCCCTACCTAGTCCTGAGCAACGGCCTTACGCACTACGCCTGGCGCATCGACTACGAGGGGCAGAGCTACAGCCCGCTGCCGCAGCTGCCCCGCTATACGGAGCTCTAGCCTCCGACACCACAGAAGACACAGCCCACCACCTTATCTCACGACCATGGAAGCCTTCCTTCACTACCTCTGGCTACATCAGCGCTACGAGCAGCTCATCCCTACGGGAGCGCTGGCTGGTGCACGCATCGAGGTGCTCGACCCCGGCGAACTTAACCTCCATGCGGGTCCCGACTTCTTCGCCGCCCGCATACGCATCGACCAGCTCCTATGGGTGGGCTGTGTCGAGATCCATCATGCCGCCTCCGAGTGGTTCGCCCATGGGCACCACGCAGACCCTGCCTACAGCTCGGTGATCCTGCATGTCGTAGAGGTCGACAATCGGCAGGTGGCGGGGCTCAATGGACAGGAGCTACCGACCTGCCTCATCCTCGTCCCCCGCACGCAGCCCGAGGAGCAGGCGGCGCTGGTCGAGCAGCTCTACAGCCGTTCCTCAGCGGAGACGCTATTTAGCCTCAGTGCCGAGGAGCGCTCCAGTCTCCTCCTTTGTCTCTATAGAGCACGTATGCAGGCGAAGGTGCAGGCCTGCGCGCAGCTGCTGGAGCGTGCCTCGGGGGACTGGGGTCAGTGCTTCTGGGCGCAGCTGCTACGCTACTTCGGCGGCACGCTCAATAGTGAGGCCATGGAGCGTCTAGCCTTTGCTCTGCCGCTGCACCTACTGCAGAAGCACAGCGACCGCCTGGACCAAGTAGAGGCGCTCCTACTGGGGCAAGCTGGGCTCATCGAGGTACTGCCCGAGGGCGCCTATAGGACGCAGCTCGCCGAGGAATATCAGTTCCTGCGGCATAAGTACGAGCTCCGCACGCTAGGAGCAGGCACCTTCCGCCGTGCACGGACGCGTCCCGCCAACCTCCCCGAGCGACGTCTGCTGCAGCTCGCTGCCCTCCTCACGCGCCGTGACTTCCTCGGGGATCGCTGCCTGAGAGCTAGGACGCGCCGCGAGCTGCACGAGCTCTTCACGCTACCTGCTGCCAAGGCGGAGGTCGAGGGACAGCCGCCGCGGGCTGCGATCACGAGTAGCCTCTGCGACCTCCTGATCATCAATGTCGTCTTGCCCTATCAGGTCCTCTACGCGCAGCGGCAGGAGGGGCTGCGGGACGCTGCCCCAGATCTCGAGCTCCTCAGATCTATCCCCGCCGAGGACAATAGGGTGACGCGCCTCTACCGAGCGGTAGGTCTGGAGCTGCGGAATGCCCTCGAGAGCCAAGCTATACTCCAGCTGGAGCACTACCGCGAGGAGCAGGAGCGTGGGTTGAAGGGCTAGGCAAAGTCCTTCGATCCCCCATCTGAGACCGAGGTCTCCCGATACAGGTCCGCCCCCACCACTAGCCTATACAGGAGCTAGCGGTGGGGGCGGATGTCCTTTGTCCCTAGGGTGCTGCTAGAGCGAGAGCCCGAGGGAGAGGTAGTAGCTACGGCCTGGGGAGGTCGAGCCCGTGACGTTGAGCGTCTCGGGGTGGTAGTCGAAGAGGTTGTCTATCCCTGCCCCGAGACGGATATGCTCCCGCCAGGCGATGCCCGCATGTAGGCGGGAGAGGGTGAAGCCCTCATGCCGCACGGCGAGGTAATCCTTGAGGTCGGTGTTGTACTGAGCGGTCTCTACGCTGCTCGACCCACGTAGGGTATAGCTAGCGCTGAGGGCGTATCGACCTAGGCGATGCTCCCAGCCGAGCGTGCTGGTGAAGTTGTGCGGACGCGTGCTGGCGAAGGGGAGGCTGCGTCCAGACTTATTCATCACGCGGTCGAGATCCCGCAGCCATACGTAGTCCCCAGAGAGGTGGAAGCCTAGCGGTAGCCGCCAGCGCAGGCTGGCCTGCAGGTTCAGCAGCTGTGCCTTGGTGGAGGTATTGCGATAGCGCTGCGTGTTGCCGCCGTCCTCCTCGACCATGCTGATGCGGTTCTTGATCTCATTGTAGGAGGCGATGAGGGTGAGGTTGAGCTGCTGCGTCTGCCACTCGGAGGAGAGGCTAAGCATGCGACTGGTCTCGGGGCGAAGCCCGTCGTTGCCCTTGATGAAGAACATCCCGAGGTGGTCCCAACTCATGAAGAGCTCCTTGATCGAGGGCGAGCGGAAGCCCTCCGAATAGGAGGCTCGGAGGCGCATGCGGTCTATGCTGTAGAGTACCGAGAGGCGCGGAGAGAGGTGCCCCCCGAAGCGGCTGTGGCTGTCGTAGCGCAGTCCGCCCACCACGGAGCAATGGTCGCTTGCATGCCACTCCCCTTGGGCGTAGAGCGAATAGAGCTGTGCGCGGCGTATCGCGCCGTCCTCGGAGATGCGGTTGCCCTGCAGGTCCTCGGCGTAGAGCTCACCTCCGATATTGGCCAGTATCGGTGTGGAGCCCTCCTTACCATAGTTGTACTGCAGGCGTGCCGTATGGGCATGGAAGAGGAAGACGGGGCTCTTGCTGCCTACGTAGGTGTACCAATAGGAGCGGTCGTAGAGCTCGTTGTTATAGTCCAGGCTTAGGCTGGAGCGGTCGGAGAAGGCGTAGTAGCCCTTGCCGCCGATGTTGTGTGTGCGGTAGTGATTGCGCGTGGCACCGTCCTGCTCCTGGTCGCGGAAGCTGTAGCGGACGAAGGTTGAGAGCTCGAGCCTATCCCCCTCGGGGCGATAGCGAAGGCTCTGGCCGAAGTGCTGAGTCTTGCTACCCATCACCGCGTTCTGCGCCAGCTGATCGCTCGCCCCGCTACGCGTGGGGATGGTGTAGCCCTTGAGGTCGGTGTAGCCGAGCGAGGTGCTGCTGTAGAGCCCCTTGTAGCGCGCCTGGAGGCTAGCCGTATAGCGCGTCTGTCCCTCACTGCTGTAGTCGAGGCCAGCAGTGGCCTGGAGGCGCTTGCCCGCTTTCTTGGTGATGAAGTTCACCACGCCACCTATAGCATTGGAGCCATAGAGGGCGGAGGCGGCCCCACGGACGATCTCGATGCGCTCGATGGTAGTCATGTCGATGCGATTGAGGTCTACCACCCCGTTCCCCTCGGAGGTGATCTTCTCCCCGTCGATGAGGAAGAGGATGTAGTCCCCCGTCATGCCCTGGATTGACACGCGGTACTGCGCTCCGTGGACGGTGACATTGACCCCTGGGAGGGTCATCTGCAGGGCATCGGCTGCCGAGCGTGGCTGCACGCGCTCCAGGTCCTTGCGACTGATGACCTGGGTCATGATGGGGAGCTTCTTCAGTAGGCGCGGGGTCTGTGTCCCCGTGACGACGACCTCTGAGATGGCGTAGCTGCGGGCGACGCTATCCTGCGTAGAGGTCTGTGCTGAGAGCTCGGGCGAGAGGCTGAGCGCCGAGAGGCAGAGGAGAGGTAATACTAAGCGCATGGGGTAGGCTTTAATGGGACGCCCCAAGCACGAGTCGGATCGAGGTCGTGCTTGGGGCATACCGTAGGGGCGTGTGGCCTAGGGCCGCATCGCTGCTAGTCGATAGGATATACGTACTGGAGGGTAATGACGGCCGTCACATCGGCCTTGCCATTGAGGATGCCCTTATGGGAGAGTACCTTGACCTTGGCGTGCTTCCCTGTGGCCGTACGCACGATGTAGACCTTGTCGCTGACTACTGTGCTGGGGCCGCCTGTATTGCTCCCGCCGAGGTGTACAGAGAGGTCCTGGACGATGGCGCCGCGGCGGATGATTTTGAAGACAGGCATAGGGCTACCGGGGACCTCCTTGAGCTCACGCGTCGTGGTGAGGACGAGGTTGGCAGGCGTGTTGACGTAGGAGTCGAAGAGGCTCTTCGATGGATTGCCGCCGCCAAAGTGGGGGGAGGCAATGAGCTGAGGCTGCATCTTGTCGGTCTCTACACTCGCAGGGACGGGGATGGAGGCATTGATATTGGTCTCCGAGGTCTCGTAGGCACCGCCCTTGCCCGAGCCTGAGGTGCCGCTATTGGTGCGGAACTCATAGCGGTGCAGCCCGAGGTCCCAGCTCTGGTCCTTCTTGATGGCCTCGTCGTCGTACTTGGCGGTCTTGACTACTTTGCCTTGCTCGAAGGAGAAGTACACATAGGCGGTATAGCTGGTCGCGTCGATGACGACGGTCTTAGCATTCGCCTTGGAGGGTTCGTCCTTCTTGCTGCAGCTTGAGGCGAAGAGGGCGAGGCTAGCGCAGGCGGCTAGTAGGGAGATTCTTTTGATCATTGTGGTCAGGGGTAATCGAGATATTGAGGTTCCTAAACTACGGGTGCAAAGGTACGCTAGCTCCAGAGCCTTCGCCATACCCTCATGTAGTGATTTCGCCTGCATCGGCTACCTATCTATAGTTAGCTCGGAGTCCGCCCTTAGCTTACTGCTGACTGCACCCGAAGCAAAGGGAGCTCCCCGAAGGGGATCCCCCAGTACAATACGGAGTACCGTTCTCTATATCGGTGCACGCAGCCCCTCCCATATCAGGGGCTCGCTGACTGATATCCCTCACGATGCTGACTGGCATCCATCAGGAGCTTGACTGATAACCCTCAGTGCTTTTATGGATATCCCTCAGGCTCGGGAGGGATAGGGTAGGGCTCCGCCTTAGCCGTGCGGTGCTAGCCTCGAGCCCAAAGGAGCGCACTTGCCTCTCTTCGCAGAGAGCGCTTCTCCTGGGCACAGAGCCCCTGCGGGCTCCCTATGAAGTAGGGAGTCATCGCCTTAACCCTAGGGGAGAGCGCAGCAAAACAATTCATGCGCTCTATTGGGAATTTAAGCGCGGCCTTGGGAAAGCCAGTAGATATTCCGTACCTTTGAGCAAAGCAAACTAACAACATCAACAAATCTACCATTACTATGGATCTGATTCAGGACATTATCGATAGAGCTAAGGCTAACCCTCAGCACATCGTATTCCCCGAGGGGACAGAGGAGCGTACACTCAAGGCTGCAGACCGCCTGCTGCGCGACGGCGTCGTCCGCCTGACCCTCATCGGTGACCCCTACGCTATCCGATCTCGCGCACACGACCTCGGTCTACGTAATATAGATAAGGCCGAGCTCCTCGACCCGAAGAAGCACCCCAAGAAGGAAGCCTATAAGGAGCTCCTGCTGGAGCTGCGCCGTAGTAAAGGCCTCACGGAGGAGCAGGCTGCCATCCTCGTCGAGGATCCGCTCTACCTAGGCTGCCTCATGATCAAGGCTGGCGATGCCGATGGCGAGCTGGCTGGGGCGATCAATGCTACGGGGGACGTGCTGCGCCCAGCACTGCAGATCGTCAAGACGACGCCAGGCATCAGCTGCGTCAGCGGGATCTTCCTGATGTTCCTCCCTCATGGAGACTACGGCGATAACGGACTGCTGCTCTTCGCAGACTGTGCCGTTATGCCCAACCCCACTGCGACCGAGCTCGCACAGATCGCGATCTCCTCGGCCGACTCGGCCCGTGCCATCGCTGGCATCGAGCCCCGCATCGCTATGCTGAGCTTCTCGACCAAGGGCAGCGCCCACCACGAGATGGTAGATAAGGTCGTCGAGGCTACACGCCTAGCCAAGGAGCAGGCTCCTGAGCTGCTGCTCGATGGGGAGCTCCAGCTGGATGCAGCCCTGGTCTCCAAGGTCGCTTCGCTCAAGGCTCCCGATAGCCCCGTAGCAGGTAAGGCCAATGTCCTAGTCTTCCCCTCCCTCGAGGCTGGGAATATCGGCTACAAGCTCGTGCAGCGCCTAGCTGGGGCAGAGGCTGTTGGGCCTATCCTGCAGGGTATGGCTGCCCCCGTCAATGACCTGAGCCGTGGAGCTTCGGTCGAGGACATCTACAAGATGGCTGCCATCACCGCCAATCAGGCCATCGCCCTGAAGGCCAAGAAGGCCTAGCTCCGCCCCCTTAGTCTCACCATCCCAGGATAAACCTTATGAAGATCCTAGTCCTCAACTGTGGGAGCAGCTCGCTGAAGTTTGCCCTCATCGAGCTCCCGACCTACCGTGTCCTCACCTCGGGCAATGAAGAGCGTGTCGGTATCAACGACTCCTTCATCCGCTTCAAGCGTCCCGACGGCACCAAGGAGGAGCGTCACCTACCCATCCCCGACCACACGCGTGGTGTAGAGATCATCCTCGACATCCTCCGTGAGGAGCACTTCGTAGCCTCCTTCGATGAGATCGACGCCATCGGCCATCGCCTCGTGCACGGAGGTGAGCGCTTTGCCTCCAGTGTCCGTATCAATGCCGAGGTCCTCGAGAAGCTCCGTGAGTGCGTGCCCCTGGCTCCGCTGCACAACCCTGCCAACATCCTCGGGATCGAGGCTGTGACCAAGGTGCTGCCCCAGGTGCCTCAGGTGGGTGTCTTCGACACAGCCTTCCATCAGACGATGCCCGAGCATGCCTTCATGTACGCGCTGCCCTACGAGTTCTACTCGGAGTTCGGCATCCGTCGCTACGGCTTCCACGGTACGAGCCATCAGTACGTCAGTGAGGTAGGGGCTGAGCTGGCAGGCATTGACCTATCGAACTCCAAGATCGTGACCGCCCACGTGGGTAGTGGCGCCTCTATGGCTGCCATCCTGAACGGTCGCAGCATCGATACCTCTATGGGGCTGACGCCCAACGAAGGCCTCATGATGGGGACACGTGCTGGGGACATCGACAGCGGGGTGCTGGACTTCCTCCTGGCGAAGAAGGATTACCGTCCCGAGTTCATCGCCCCTTACCTCAAGGATGAGAAGGAGGCTGGCAAGACCCAGCTCAGCCTGCAGGATCTGACGCACCTCTTGACCAAGAAGAGTGGACTGGAGGGCATCAGCACCCAGGGCTCGGATATGCGCGACGTCGCCAAGGCCGCCGAATCGGGTAGCCACCGCGATCGTCTAGCCATCACCATGCACGCCTATCGCGTGAAGAAGTACGTCGGCGCCTACGCTGCTGCGTTGGGCGGCCTAGACCTGCTGATCTTCACCGCTGGGGTAGGGGAGAACCGCCCCCCGATGCGCACCGAGGTGTGCCAGGGACTGGAGTTCCTCGGCATCAAGATCGATGAGGAGCTGAACCAGCAGGCCATGGGCCGCACGATGCTGATCAGCGCCCCCGACAGCCGCGTCAAGGTCGCTGTCGTGGCTACCGACGAAGAGTACATGATCGCCAAGGATACCTACCGCATCGTGAGCGAAGGCTAGCGACCACCTTCCTATATGAATAAGGAGAGGGGCAGGGAGCGTCTGTAGCACGTTCTCTGCCCCTCCTCTGTTTTTCTTTGCTTTTTCTTTACCTTTGTCCTAGGGAGTCCCTAGGGCTCCGCATCGTACACGATAACAAACTATGGCCATAATTATGGAGAACAAACAGGAACTTGACTGGAGTTCGCTCGGCTTCGGCTATCACCCCACCCACTACAATGTCCGCTGCTACTGGCGTGACGGTGCCTGGGGGGAGCTAGAGGTCTCTGACTCGGAGATGGTCACGATCCCGATGGCGGCTACCTCGCTCCACTATGGACAGGAGGCCTTCGAGGGACTCAAGGCCTTCCGTGGTCGTGATGGCAAGGTACGCGTCTTCCGCCCTGAGGAGAACGCCGCACGCCTGCAGTCCACCTGCCGAGGCATCCTCATGCCCGAGCTACCTACGGAGCGCTTCCTCGAGGCGATCGACCGCGTCCTGGAGCTCAACAAGGACTTCATCCCTCCCTATGAGAGCGGAGCCTCACTGTATATCCGCCCCCTACTGATCGGACTAGGGAAGCAGGTTGGGATCGCCCCTGCCAGCGAATACCTCTTTCTCGTCTTCGTCACCCCCGTAGGGGCGTACTTCAAGACGGGCTTCCGCCCCTCGCCCATGGCGATCATGCGCGGCTACGACCGTGCTGCGCCCCTCGGTACGGGTACCTATAAGGTAGGGGGGAACTATGCTGCGAGCCTCAAGTCCGGTGTCCTCGCCCACGAGCTGGGCTACTCTGCCGTCATCTACCTCGATGCCAAGGAGAAGCTCTACATCGATGAGTGCGGTCCTGCGAACTTCTTCGGTATCCGCGAGAATACCTATATCACCCCTAAGAGCAGCTCCATCCTGCCCTCGGTGACCAACAAGAGCCTTATGCAGCTGGCTCTGGATATGGGGCTCAAGGTAGAGCAGCGCCCCGTGCACGTCGAGGAGCTAGCGACCTTCGAGGAGGCTGGCGCCTGCGGTACCGCTGCAGTCATCAGCCCTATCCTGCGTGTCGATGACCTCGATGAGCACAAGCAGTATATCATCAGCAAGGATGGCAACCCTGGCCCTATCTCGACGGCCCTCTACGAGCGCCTACGCGCCATTCAGTACGGCGACTACCCAGACGAACATGGGTGGGTACGCCTCTACGATTCGCTCTAGGCCTAGAGGAGCATCCTCTAAGGCTGGACCAGCGAAGGTCCAGCCTGCCTAAGGCGTCCCTAGTATCACCATTAAAACAAAAGAACAATGAAGAAAATCCTCATCCTCACCACACTCCTCACGCTGACCGCCTATATGGCTAGCTCCTGCGGCAGCAAGAATGATGAACCCAGCAAGGAGATCACCGAGCCAAACAAGGCTAAGCCCGAGGCGTCTGCCGCAGCATCTTCCGTAAAGATTCGTCTGGCGGCAGGTCAGCGCCTACAGGTCGTCGCCCCCAGCACAGGGCTGACGATCTCTGGAGCTACCCAGGAGGGGAATAGCTTCGTCGCGGGAGCCAGCGGCCTCGTCGGCATCGATGGGATCCGTGATACGCTGAGCATCCAGATCCCCGAGGCCACCGAGCTCGTACTAGACCAGGATCTCCCCAGACTGAAGAAGCTCCTCGTATCGGCTCCCGGCTCCAAGCTCGCCAAGCTCTCCTTCAAGGGGCTCCCGAATTTGGAGGACTTCACCCTAGTAGGGGCCAATACGCAGGAGACCCTAGACCTGTCGCACTTCGGCAAGCTCAAGCATCTGACCATCGGCCGACGTCCTACTACCGACATCGAGAAGGCTGACTTGAACTCGCTCCGCCGCTGGTTGAATGACAATATGAAGGATGTCAGCACGACGCTAGGTAAGCTCGTACTGCCGCGCAGCCTTGAGACGCTCCTGCTGTATCGCCCCGTCTTCGCCGTCGAAGGCTGGGCGCAGCTCCCTGAGCTGAGAATGCTCGTCCTGCATACTCCCGATGCAGCCAAGCTAGGGGCGATCGATCTCGTCGAGAGCAAGAAGCTGCAGCGCTTTGGCTTCATGCATCTCTCAGGGACTGCTCCCTTGGCTCGCCTCGCGCTGAAGAACAAGCCCGAGCTGCGTGACCTCTTCTGGGGTCCCTCGATCGCTATGGATGTCGTCGAGCTGGATGGGGCCAATCCTAAGCTGGGACCTATAGGGCAGGCTCGCGTTCGAGACCTGCAGCTCCACCACCTGCAGCAGGAGACGATCCTCGGCCTTGTCGGGTATCTGACTCAGGGCCTACAGAGCCTAGACCTCCGAGAGAACCCTGATGTCACGGAAGCACAGCTCGTGCAGATCATCGAGAAGCTCCCTGCCTACAAGGCGGAGCTGGTGCTCTCTGGGGCCCAGGCTACCGAGGCCGTACGCAAGGCCCTCGCTAAGGCTACGACCTGGAGCCTCAGCGTGAAGTAGCAGCTCCCACTCATTTATACATAGGTATCCCCCTAGCGCGAGACCACGAGGTCTAGGCTAGGGGGATATTTATCTTGATACCCATCGAAATGCTTATCTTTGCCTCATCGCACGCGAGTGCACGCGACATCGATATATAACTATTATACACATAAGAACTATTATACACATAAGACACATGGAGCAAAACGATCTCCTCGCCCAAGTGCGAGCTAAAGCCAGTGCCTGGCTCGCCCCAGGCTATGACGCTGAGACACGTGCTGAGGTACAGCGTATGCTAGATAACCCTGATACTACAGAGCTAGTAGAGGCCTTCTACAAGGACCTAGAGTTCGGTACCGGGGGGCTGCGTGGCATCATGGGCGTAGGCTCTAATCGCATGAACCGCTACACGGTAGGGGCTGCGACGCAGGGGCTGGCCAACTACCTCAAGCGCGAATTCGCCTCGCTCCCCCAGATCGCTGTCGCTATAGGACACGACTGCCGCAACAACAGCGATGTCTTCGCCCGCATCACGGCAGAGGTCTTCTCCGCCAATGGCATCAAGGTCTACCTCTTCGAGAGCCTACGCCCTACGCCTGAGGTCTCCTTCGCTATCCGCGAGCTGGGCTGCCAGAGTGGGGTGATGATCACCGCCTCGCACAATCCCAAGGAGTACAACGGCTATAAGGCTTACTGGAGCGATGGTGCCCAGATGATCGCCCCGCACGACCGCAATACGATCATCGAGGTGAACAAGGTGACCAAGGTCGAAGATATCCGCTTCGAGGCACGCCCCGAGCTGATCGAGCGTATCGGGGAGGACTTCGATAAGAAGTTTATCGAGCGTGTGGCTAGCCTCTCTGCTCCCCAACGCGAATCTATCGCACGCCACCACGACCTCAAGATCGTCTATACGCCCATCCACGGCACGGGCGTACGTATCATTCCTGAGACACTACGCGCCATCGGCTTCACCAACATCATCAATGTTCCTGAGCAGGATGTCGTCAGTGGCAACTTCCCCACAGTCTACTCGCCCAACCCCGAGGAGCCCGCTGCACTCGAGCTCGCCATCCGTAAGGCTGAGGAGGTAGGAGCAGACCTCGTGTTAGCCTCTGACCCCGATGCTGACCGTATCGGGGTAGCCGTTCGTAACACGGAGGGCAAGATGGTTCTGATCAATGGGAATGAGATCTGCTCTCTGCTGGTCTACTATGCGATCATGAGCCGCAAGGAGTCTGGCCGCCTGCAGCCCCAGGACTACGTGGTAAAGACCATCGTCACGACTGAGCTGATCCGTGCTATCGCAGAGAAAAACGAGGTGACGCTCTTCGACTGCTACACGGGCTTCAAGTGGATCGCTGACGTCATCCGTCAGAACGAGGGCAAGCGCAACTACATCGGTGGCGGCGAGGAGAGCTACGGCTTCCTTCGCGAGGACTTCATCCGCGACAAGAGTTCGGTCTCGGCCTGCGCTATGTTCTGCGAGCTCGCAGCTTGGGCGCTTGACAAGGGGCTCTCGATCTACGAGCTGCTGCAGCAGGTCTTCCTTGAGTACGGTCTGTTCAAGGAGCAGGGCGTAAGTGTCGTCCGCAAGGGCAAGAGCGGCGCCGAGGAGATCGAGGCGATGATGAAGAACTTCCGCGAGAACCCGCTGAAGACGCTCGCTGGCAGTCCCGTCGTCGAGGTGCTCGACTATGCCAAGCTCGAGGGCCGCTGGATCGACAAGGGAGAGGTCTTCACGCTCGACATGCCCACCACGAGCAACGTCCTCCAGTACAAGACGGCGGACGGTACCAAGGTCTCTATCCGCCCCTCGGGGACGGAGCCTAAGATCAAGTTCTACATCGGGGTGCGCGGCAAGCTCACCAAGATCGAGGAGCTAGCCGAGGCCGAGGCAGCATGCCTAGACAAGATCGCCACCATCCGCCAGGAGCTAGGGATCTAAGGTGCCCAGGCTATATGTCGCGCCCTTATCCTCATTACCCTAGAGCTTAGGCTTCTTATTAGTAGAGCCTCCTGTATCCCCCGAGCGGGATGCAGGAGGCTCTTTAGCTATCTGCATGAACATCTATCTCTGTCCTTCCCCCGAACTCTATCCGCTCTATCATCGCCCAGGCTGCTGCGTGATCGTCGTCGATATCTTCCGCGCCAGTACGACTATGGTGACAGCGCTGGCCCACCGAGCTCGCAGCATCATCCCCGTGGCTAGTACCGAGGAGGCCGAGCGCCTGGGGCAGTCCATAGACTGCCTCGTCGCAGCTGAGCGAGACACGCGCCGCTGCGCCTTCGCCCAGCTGGGCAATGACCCTGCTGAGTATAGCTACGAGGCCGTCAGTGGCCGTGACATCGTCTTCACGACGACCAACGGCACCCGCTCCATCACCATCGCCCAGCAGCATGGGGCAGAGGAGCTCCTCGTCGGGGCCTTCATCAACCTCAGCTCGACCCTAGAGCATTGTGCTGCCGCGGGGCGCGACATCCTCGTCCTAGCCGCAGGCTGGCGCGGGCAAGCCTCTATGGAGGATATGCTCTACGCGGGAGCCTTGGCCGATCGAGCTGAGAAGCTCGGACTAGGCCAAGCGGCTGACGACGCTACCCGCATGATGTGCGACCTCTGGCGAGCACATTGTCTGAGCCTAGGGGAGCGTGTCCGCTACCTCAGCCAGAGCGAGCACTATCGGCGTCTCGTGGCCTCGGGCTTTGCTGACTCCGTCCCCTATTGCCTCAGCCTCGATATCCATCCCTTGGTAGCTAGGATGCAGAACGATAGGCTCCTAGCACTGAACTAACATCCAGCTTATACCTAACTCATACCCATTTCATGATCCGATCTATCACGACATGCGCCCTAGGTCTCCTGCTCCTCACGGGGGGGCAGCTAGAGGCGCAGCAGCTGACTCGCGGTAAGCGCTATAGCGAGATCAGCCTAAGACGGCCTATGCTTATCGACTCGGTCAATGTGCAGAATCGTCCCTTCGACCTCCTGGGGCAGATCAAGCAGCCCTATGCCCTCAAGGAGCACAATGCCCAGCCCAGCGCCGCCTCCACAAAGGGCGTCTTCTCTGTTCCCAAGGCTGCTAAGGGCGAAGCCGCGACGCTGAGCATCTACTCCTTCAACCTCGTCTCCCCAGGCTACACGCGTGGCAGCATCAAGCTGCATGGCCGTGGGCGCTATGCCCTCTACCTCGGTGAGCGCCTCCTGGGGTCCAACGAGCAGCGCCCCGCCTCCTCCGACTCCGTGCCCGCCCTCTCGCTGCCGCTGAGCCTCGAGGCGACCCATGGCACGCTCCAGGTACGCGTCCTCGGGATGTCAAGCGATAGCGTCAGCGGAGACTTCCGCCTGGCCTATGAGCCCGAGGCGAAGTTCGCACCGCTTGACTCGGCTGCTAGCGCAGCTGGTACCCACTACATCGACTGGAACTATATCACGCATGGCAAGCAGCTCTACTCCGCTGCGGTGTCCCCCTCGGGACGCTATGTCCTGGTGACCTACTCTGACCGAGCACCCAAGAAGGGCGCCACCTATCAGGAGCTACGCGATGCCTCGGGCAAGATCATCCGCACCACGCAGCACCTCTCGGGGGCGCAGTGGATGCCCAAGCAGGATATGCTCGTGCTGCAGCGCTACAATGGGCTCTCGCAGCAGCTGCTCAAGATCAACCCCGCGACGGGCGAGAGCTCGGTGTGGGTGGATCAGCTCCCAGGCACCAGCTATGCGATCGGTCCCGACGAGCAGACCCTCTACATCTACCAGCAGGACAAGGGCCCAGAGAAGCACCCCATGGCCATACGCCGCCTCTCGCCCAATGACCGTATGCCGGGCTGGCGCCATCGTACGAGCATCTACCGCTACGACATCCGCACGGGTGCCTATACGCCGCTCCTCTACGGTCTACACTCGGCCTCCATCCAGGGGATAACAGAGGATGGTAAGCAGCTCCTCATCTCGGAGCACAAGACCAAGTGGACGGAGACGCCCTACAACCAGACGACGCTCTACCGCTACACGCCCGAGACTGGACGCATTGACACGATCCTGCGCGACCAGTTCAATATCGCGGGTGCCTCCTTTATCCCGGGCACCGATGACCTGCTTATCGAGGGCTCACCCGATGCCTTCGGTGGTATCGCCAACACGATAGGCCGTCCGGCCAACGGCTACGAGCACGAGCTCTTCCGCCTGCATATCCCTACGGGTAAGGTGACGGCACTGACGCGCGACTTCGATCCCAACGTGGAGAGTGTCCACTACGTAGGGAAGCTCCACGCCTTCGTCTTCACGGCGGAGAACGGTAGCCGCAAGTCGCTCTACAAGCTCGATGTCCGCAGCAATAAGATCAGCCAGATCCCGACCAGCGAAGAGGTCGTCCGTGCCCTCGGCGTAGCACGCTACGGTAGTGATCTCTGGTATATCGGACAGAGCCTCAACAACGCGAGCCGCCTCTACCGCATCGCAGGGGCTAGCAAGGAGCAGCTCATCTGGGACCTCTCGGCCGAGAAGCTGCGCGATGTACGCTTCACCGCTGCCAAGGACTTCATCTACACCACACCCGACGGTGTGAAGATCGATGGATGGTACTACCTGCCACCGAACTTCGACCCCAAGAAGAAGTATCCCATGATCGTCTACTATTATGGCGGCACCGTGCCGCTGACCCGTCAGCTGGAGACGACCTACAACCTCGCGATGTTCGCCGCCCAGGGCTATATCGCCTACTCACTGAACCCACGAGGCTGCACAGGCTACGGTCAGGCCTTCGCTGCCGACCATCTCAACGCCTGGGGGACGAAGACGGCAGACGATATCATCGGTGCTGTCAAGGCCTTCGCCGCGGAGCATCCCTATGTCGACATCAAGAAGATCGGCTGCTGTGGTGCTAGCTACGGCGGCTTCATGACGCAGTACCTGCAGACCAAGACGGACCTCTTCGCTGCTGCCATCAGCCACGCAGGGATCAGCTCCATCTCTAGCTACTGGGCTGGGGGCTACTGGGGGATAGGCTATAGCTCTGTAGCCTCGGCCTCCAGCTATCCCTGGAACAATCCTGAGCTGTATACCAAGCACAGCCCGCTCTTCAACGCCGACAAGATCCACACACCGCTCCTGCTGCTGCACGGTACCTCAGACGTCAATGTGCCCCCCAGCGAGAGCACCGCGCTCTACAATGCGCTGAAGATCCTCGGCCGCCCTGTTGAGCTGATTGAGTTCACGGGCGAAGACCATCACATCCTCGAGCCCGAGCGCCAGGACATCTGGATTCGCACCATCTGCGCCTGGTTCGCCAAGTACCTGCAGGATAAGCCCGAGTGGTGGGATATGCTCTACCCACGTACGCCCTACGATAAGTAGCAGCGCCTCACCCCCTAAGTAGAGAGCGCCTCCTCCGGTACTAGTGATCGGGGGAGGCGCTCTTGCTTTATCATTTAGCCTCTGCCGCCCAGCGCTACTTTAGTTACCCTTTGTCGGCTTAGGTTCAAAGCAAATTGTTTCCTTCGTTTGCATGGCCGTAGTCGACTAGGAAAGAGCGAGGCTAGTCAACAAAGGCTCGCAACATCATTACTTCCCTTCGGTGAATAGGGGAGGAGCACCCATTAGACTGCCCAGCTGGGGCGGGCGTGAGGAGCAGACTTGTGCTACAGCTTGCGCGCACCTAAGGGGGAGGGCTGCTGAGGGATATCAGTGAGGAGGCTGAGGGGCGTCCGTCACGAGCGTGAGGGATATCCGTCAGAAGGCTGAGGGCTATCCCTCGCGGTGCTTAGCCTAGGCGATCGCCTCTTTGCTTCGCTGTGAGCCCCCTCGCTAGGACAGCTTGGGTGAGCCGCTGCGACTTATCTATTAGTTCGCGCTCCCGCCTCTGTACTTAGGGCTTTGCTTCGCAGTTCCTTTCGCTGGATCCAATGGGCTATACTTCCTCGACCCGATGCGGATAATGTCTTGGACCTAGCTTGTAGCAAGGGTAGCCTAAGGCTTTGTCGTACCTTTGCGGCATGAATAAGACCGATAGACAGACCTTGCTGGCGCACCTGAGTCTCCTTGGGGCTGCCTGTTGCTGGGGACTGATGGCACCGCTTGGGAAGGATGCGATGCAGCATGGGATCACGGGCTTCACCTTGGTAGCCTGCCGTTTACTCGGAGGCGCTGCTCTGTTTTGGATTGCTTCGCTCTTCGCCCCCAAAGAGCGCGTGGAGCGGAAGGATCGTTATCGCTTCATCCTCGCAGCGGTCTTCGGGCTGCTGTGCAACCAGTGTTGCTTCACGCTCGGACTGAGCCTCACGAGTCCCGTGAACGCAGGGATCGTCACGACGACGATGCCCATCTTTGCGATGATCCTCGCGGCCCTGATCCTAGGCGAGCCCATCACGGGCAAGAAGGGACTAGGCGTCTTCCTAGGCTGCACGGGAGCGCTGCTCCTGGTCCTCGGTAGCTCTCGAGCCAGTGGTGCCACTCCTGGGGGGAACATCTGGGGCGACCTCCTCTGTATGGGTGGCCAAGTGAGCTATGCGCTCTACCTAGCGCTCTTCAGCAAGCTGGCACGGCGCTACTCCGTCTTCACGGTCAATAAATGGATGTTCCTCTGGGCCTCGATCATGGCACTTCCGCTGACCGTGGGCGAGCTAAGCGCCACGCCCTGGAGCTCCCTCAGCCTCAAGACGGGCCTAGAGGTAGGCTATGTCGTCTTCTTCGGTACCTTCGTCAGCTACCTCCTCATGATCAACGGACAGCGGAGCCTACGGCCGACGGTGGTGAGCATGTACAACTATGTACAGCCCATCGTGGCCGTCGTGGTCAGTGTGGTACTCGGGCTAGCCTCCTTCGGCTGGCTGCACCTCGGAGCCATCGCCCTCGTCTTCCTCGGGGTATGGCTCGTGACGATCTCCCGCGCCAAGGCCGAGGAGAAGCGTGCCGCTTGAGGCTACCCGCAGCCCTTAGAGGAAATACCCGCCCCATAGGCTTCAGCGACTTACCTGGGAGTAGAGGAGCGTGAGAAGAGCAGACATTCAGCTCAAGACAAAGCCGCTCGAGCTGCTCGCATAGCCCTGGGATAGCGGACTTTTTGGGCATCTGATAAGGCGATCTGAGCGGTGATATAAATAGAATCTATTGCTTCGGCGCACAATATCTCATTTATATGTTATCTTTGTGCAGTCAACATAGCAATAGGCGCACTTATTGAGGAAAGAATTCTTTTAATAGGAGGGCGCACTGAGAGGACTAAGGAGCGAAGGCTGTGGAGACAAGGAGCGGGCAGCCCTGAGGCTGGGCGCTCAGAGCGTGGAGATAAAGAGTATCAAACATTTATACAGTTATGGCAAAGCTTAAGAAAGAAGATCTGCTGGAGATGTACCGCAAGATGGAGGATATCCGCAACTTCGACAACAAGGTGAACCAGCTGGTGCGCCGAGGCGAAGTCCCTGGGATGACCCACTTCTCCGTAGGGGAGGAGGCCGCTAACGTCGGTGCTATCTGCGGGCTCGAGAAGGGTGACCTCATCACCTCCAACCACCGTGGTCACGGTCAGAGTATCGCTATGGGGATCGACCTCAATGGCATGATGGCGGAGATCATGGGTAAGGCCAATGGTGTCTGCAAGGGTAAGGGCGGCTCGATGCACATCGCAGACGTAGACGCTGGTAACCTCGGGGCCAATGGTATCGTCGGTGGTGGTATGGGTATCGCTATCGGTGCAGCCCTCACGCAGAAGATGAAGAAGACGGGCAAGATCGTCATCTGCTGCTTCGGTGATGGGGCTACCAACGAAGGCTCCTTCCACGAGACCCTCAATATGGCAGCGATCTGGGATCTTCCCGTGATCTTCTACTGTATCAATAACGGCTACGGTATCTCTACGCCCATCAGCTCCGTGATGCGCACCAAGCACGTCTATGAGCGTGCGGCTGCCTACGGCGTCCCCGGGGTCTTCATCGAGGATGGTAACGATGTGATGGCCGTACGTGAGACCATGGACAAGGTCATCAAGGACGTACGTGCAGGCAAGGGTCCTGTGCTCGTCGAGGCTATCTCCTACCGCTGGTATGGTCACTCGACCTCCGACCCCGGTAAGTACCGCACCAAGGAAGAGGTAGACGAGTGGAAGAAGAAGGATCCTATCCTCAAGTTCCGCAACTATCTCGTCGACAAGAAGCTCGCCACGACCGAGGAACTCGATGCCCTCGAGGCTGCTAGCCATGCAGCTGTTGATGAGGCTGTCGACTTCGGCCGTAAGGGTCCAGAGCCCGCTCCCGAGTCTGCCTTCGAGGATATCTTCACCGAATAGCATTCGGGCCTTCCATTAACCCCAAGCAAACAAGTAGACTATTATGATAGAAGGACAAGAAACAAAGGTGATGTCCGTGCGTGACGCCATCATCGAAGCTATGAGCGAAGAGATGCGCCGTGACGAGAACGTCTTCCTCATCGGTGAGGACGTCGGTGTCTATGGTGGTGACTTCGGTACCTCTGTAGGGATGCTGGAGGAGTTCGGTAGCGAGCGCGTCCGTGATACCCCCATCTCGGAGAATGCCATCTCGGGTGCTGCCGTAGGTGCAGCTCTGACGGGGATGCGCCCCATCGTGGACGTGACCTTCATGGACTTCATTGTCTATATGATGGACAACATCGTCAACCAGGCTGCCAAGACGCGCTATATGTACGGTGGTAAGGGCTCAGTACCCGTAGTCTTCCGCTGTGCTGCTGGCTCGGGCCTCGGCTCCGCTGCTCAGCACTCCCAGAGCCTGGAGGCGTGGTTCTGCCACATCCCTGGCCTCAAGGTCGTAGCCCCTGGTACCCCTGCTGATGTCAAGGGTATTCTCAAGGCTGCCATCCGTGACAACAACCCCGTGATCTTCCTTGAGTACAAGGCTCAGTACAACATGAAGGGCGAGGTCCCTACCGATCCCGACTTCGTACTGCCCATCGGCAAGGCCGACCTCAAGCGTACCGGTAAGGACGTGACGGTCGTCACCTACGGCCGTATGCTGGAGCGTGTCCTCAAGGCTGCCGATATGGCCCTGGAGAAGGGCATCGAGGTAGAGGTCGTCGACCTGATGACGCTCATGCCTCTGGACAAGGAGGCGATCATCAACTCCGTGAAGAAGACGGGCCGCGTGCTGCTGGTTAATGATGCGCACAAGACGGGCGGCTTCCTCGGCGAGATCGCAGCAGTGATCACCGAGAGCGATGCCTTCGACTACCTCGACAACCGCATCCTTCGCCTTGCAGCTGAGGACATCCCCACGCCTTACAACCACTCGCTGGAGGTCGCTATGCTCCCCGATGCCAACCGCATCCTCGAGTACATCGAGCGCCTCTACACCAAGCGCTAGTTCGCCAATCATGCAGATATCGTGTATAGCCCTCCCACACTGTGCGAGGGCTATGCACCTTAATGAATAATCTATATATGGGAAATGATAAACTAAGAGCCACACCTGCGGCTCGCTCACTGGCACACCGTATGGGGGTCGAGCTGAGCGAGATCGTCGGCTCTGGCTTCAAGGGACGCATCCACGCTGAGGATGTAGCTGACTTCAGCTACGAGCAGGGTGGGGGGATCACGCCCCTAGCAAAGAAGATCGCAGATGTCTTTGGCCTGGATACTTCCTCCATCAAGGGGACGGGCTTCCGTGGCAAGATCCGCCGTGCGGACGTAGCTGCGGCACTGGGTGATCGCTATACGACCAACCTTGAGCAGATCATCGATCCCTTCACGGCTACTCCCTCCGCTGCTAAGGCTGCTCCCGCGGCTGCTGCGCCCAAGGTCGAGGCTTCTGCTGCTCCCGCAGCTGCGGCGTCTGCAGCCCCCGAAGGTGGTGTCGAGATCGTACCGATGAATATGATGCGTCGCGTCATCGCCAAGCGCATGAGCGACAGCTACTTCTCCGCACCGACCTTCGTGCTGAACTACGAGGTCGACATGTACGAGGCTACCAAGCTCCGTAAGCAGCTCCTCGAGCCCATCAAGGAGAAGA
>ERZ772827.305-NODE-305-length-27290-cov-4.064623_pt1 | contig 27290 bp, 25 predicted proteins | sample MGYA00580850_ERZ772827 | MGnify/ENA primary metagenome ERZ772827 (study PRJEB29015, sample SAMEA2737950) | human oral metagenome | biome: human oral; feature: human-associated habitat; material: dental | place: China | collected 2145 ... | reverse complement strand
AAAAGGTGAGCGACTACCTGCAAGAAGGCCAGGTGGTGCGCGTGAAGGTGCTGGAGACCGATGACAAGGGGCGCATCAAGCTGTCGATGAAGGCGCTGCTGGAGCGCCCGGCGCGCGAAGAGGGCGCGGCTCAGGAAGACCGCCCGGTGCGCGAACGCCGCCCCCGTGGCGAGCGAGCCCCCCGCGCCGAGCGTGAAAGTCATGCCGACATGCCAGCCGATGACGCGCAAGACGCCGCCGCCCGGGCAGATGAGCAGGGTGAGGCTTGAGCCGCAGGCAAGGTCACACGAGGAATTTGCGCCATGACTGATGGTTTGACCATGCGCTGCATCGAAATCCGCGAAAGCGGCGATGCCCGTGTGCTGATTCCGACCGAGCGCCCCATGCCGCAAGCGGGCGCTGGCGAGGCGCTGATTCGCGTCAGCGCTTCGGGCGTGAACCGGCCCGACGTGATGCAACGCATGGGGTTGTATCCGCCCCCGCCCGGCGCATCTGATTTGCCGGGTCTGGAGGTGGCCGGCGTCATCGTTTCAGGCGATGCGCAGGCGCTGGCTGCGGCGGGTCTGTCCGTGGGGCAGCGGGTATGCGCGCTGCTTACGGGTGGCGGCTATGCCCAGTATTGCGTGACCCCTGTGCCTTTGTGCCTGCCCGTGCCGGACGGACTGGATGATGTGCAGGCGGCGGCGCTGCCGGAGACGTTTTTTACGGTCTGGAGCAATGTGTTTGACCGGGCCGGCTTGCAGGCGGGCGAAACCCTGCTGGTGCAAGGCGGCGCCAGCGGGATCGGCGTGACGGCCATCCAGTTGGCCAAAGCCTTTGGCGCAACGGTCATCGTGACCTGCGGTTCCGATGAGAAATGCGCCCAGGTGCGCAAGCTGGGCGCGGATCACGCCATCAACTACCGCACGCAGGACTTTTCCGAAGAAACGCGCCGCCTCACCGGCGGGCGTGGGGCAGATGTGATCCTTGATATCGTGGCTGGCGACTATGTGCAACGCGAGCTCGATTGCCTGGCGGAAGACGGGCGTTTGGTCATCATCGCCGTGCAAGGCGGTGTGAAAAGCGCCTTTAACGCCGTCAAGCTGATGCTGCGTCGTCAAACCATCACAGGCAGCACCTTGCGCGCGCGGCCGGTGGCTTTCAAGGCGGCTATCGCCCAATCGCTGCGCCAAAGGGGGTGGCCGCTGCTGGTATCTGGCGTCATCAAACCCGAGGTGCACAGCGTATTTGAAGCGCTGCAAGCCGAGGATCAGTGGCCCAGCGGCGCAGCCCGTGCGCATGACCTGATGGAAAAAAGTCGGCACGTGGGCAAGATCGTATTGACCTGGAGCACCAAACCATGAACAGAAAAAAACTGATTGCCGGCAACTGGAAGATGAACGGCAGCCTGGCGGCGAACGAAGCCCTGCTGAAGGCGCTGCTGGCGGGCGCGGACAAACCCGCCTGCGAAGTGGTTGTGTGCCCGCCGGCGGTTTATTTGTCGCAAGCCAGTGCATTGCTGCAGGGGCAGGGTGTGATTGCGCTGGGCGCGCAGGATGTGTCGCAGCGTGAAAGCGGCGCGTTCACGGGCGACACGGCGGCGGCCATGCTGAAGGAATTTGGCGTGCGCTTTGCCATCGTGGGCCACAGTGAGCGCCGTCAATATCAGGGCGAAACCGATGAACAAGTGGCCCTGAAAGCGCAACGCGCGCTGGTCGCAGGCATCACGCCCATCATTTGTGTCGGAGAAACCCTGCAAGAGCGCGAGCAGACAGCGACTGAATCCGTAGTGCAACGCCAGTTAGCGGCTGTAATCGAAGTGAACCGGGAGCGCATTGCGGACATCGTGCTCGCCTATGAACCCGTCTGGGCAATCGGCACCGGGAAAACGGCCACGCCCGAGCAGGCGCAGGCCGTTCATGCAGCGCTGCGCACTCAATTGGTCGCTGCCAATGCGGCGGCGGGCGAAAAGGTGAGCATCTTGTATGGCGGCAGCATGAACGCAGCCAATGCGGCCGAGTTGCTGGCGCAACCCGATATTGACGGGGGCCTGATTGGAGGCGCTTCACTGAAAGCGCAGGATTTTTTGTCAATTATTTCAGCAGCTTCGGCGTGAATCGACGAGCTGCAATCAATATATTCAGGAGTGAAAAATGGATTTTTTAATGAATCTTGTTCTCATTACCCAAATCTTGTCCGCCCTGGCAATGGCCGGCCTGATTTTGGTGCAGCACGGAAAAGGTGCGGATATGGGGGCAGCTTTTGGCAGTGGCAGCTCGGGAAGTCTGTTTGGCGCCAGCGGAAGCGCCAACTTTTTGTCGCGCAGCACTGCGGTAATGGCAACCATATTTTTTGCCAGCACCTTGACGCTGTCCTACTACGGCTTCACCCCTCGCTCCGCCGTATCGAACGGGAGCGTGCTGGAGAGCGCGGTTCCTGCAAATGCGCAGCCTGACGCTGCTGCTGCGGCCATTCCCTCCGGCGCAGCGCAGACGGAAGCAGACAAAAACGAGACCAAAAGCGAAGAGGCCGAACCCGCCGAAAAACCGGTGAATAAGTAAGGCATCTTTTCGATGTAGAATTGCGAATTACGTTACACGCTTGCGTAACCGGTCTGAAAGAGTCGGGCAAGGTGCTAACGCGATACCTGCCGTCGTGGTGAAATTGGTAGACACGCTATCTTGAGGGGGTAGTGGCGAAAGCTGTGCGAGTTCGAGTCTCGCCGACGGCACCAAATTAAAAAAATACAGCCAGGAGCAAAATCCCGATTGCTCCTTTTGGTTTCCTAACGATGAGTGCGCCCAATGAGTCTGGCTCAGTATTTCCCTGTTCTGGTCTTCGTATTGATCGGTTTGCTCGTTGGCGCTTTGTGTATGGGTATGGGTGCCTTTTTCGGGCCGACCCGCCCGGATGCAGCCAAAAACTCCCCCTACGAGTGCGGCTTTGATGCCTTTGAGGATGCGCGCATGAAATTCGATGTGCGCTATTACCTCGTGGCCATCCTGTTCATTCTGTTTGATCTGGAAATTGCCTTTCTTTTTCCTTGGGCTGTTGTCTTGAGGGATGTGGGGCTTCCGGGATTTATTGCCGTTCTTTTCTTCCTGACGATTCTGGTGGTCGGATTCGTATATGAATGGAAGAAGGGTGCTCTTGACTGGGAGTGATGGTGATGCAAACGGTTTGGCAAGGATGGCAGCATGATTGAAGGGATGATGGAAAAAAACTTCATCACCACGAATTTTGACGCGGTGATGAATTGGGCCAAAACAGGGTCTTTGTGGCCCATGACTTTTGGTTTGGCCTGTTGTGCCGTTGAAATGATGCATGCAGCTACGGCGCGTTATGACATTGCGCGTTTTGGAGCGGAAGTTTTTCGGGCATCTCCTCGTCAGTCTGATTTGATGATTGTTGCAGGCACCCTTTGCAACAAAATGGCCCCCGCTTTGCGTAAAGTCTATGACCAAATGGCGGAGCCGCGGTGGGTTTTGTCTATGGGTTCGTGTGCCAATGGGGGTGGTTATTACCACTACAGTTATTCCGTGGTGCGGGGGTGCGACCGCGTCGTTCCTGTTGATGTGTATGTTCCAGGTTGCCCGCCCACGGCTGAAGCCCTGATTTACGGAATTATTCAGCTTCAACAAAAAATCAGGCGTAGCAATACGATTGCGAGGGTTTGAAAATGGCTGAAGCAGTGATAGAGCGGGCCATTTCTCCGGAAAACTTGAAGGCGGTGATTGCTGCAGCCGTCGGTGATTTGGCAAAAAATGTTGAAATTGTCCTTGGAGAAGTGGTTCTGGAGGTCGATTCAGGGAATTATGAACAGGTGGCGTTGATTTTGAGAGATGCGCCGGAATGTTCGTTTGAGCAAATGATAGACCTGTGTGGGGTGGATATGTCTGCCTATCGAGATGGCCTTTGGGAGGGCGCTCGTTTTTCCGTGGTCTTGCATTTGCTTTCTGTAAGTCTGAATCAGCGTGTTCGTTTGCGCGTTTTCTGTTCGGATGATGATGTTCCTTGTTTGTCTAGCGTGACGCACATATGGAGTTCGGCGAACTGGTTTGAGCGAGAAGCCTTCGATCTTTTCGGGATCGTTTTTGAAGGGCACGGTGATCTGCGGCGTATCTTGACTGACTATGGGTTCGTTGGTCATCCGTTCAGGAAAGATTTTCCATTGTCTGGCTATGTCGAAATGCGCTATGACGCTGATCGGCAGCGGGTTGTCTATGAGCCTGTATCTATAGAAACGCGCGAGATTACTCCTCGTATTATCCGTGAAGATCGGTACGGTGGAATAAATGGCTGAAATCAAGAACTATACGCTCAACTTCGGCCCGCAACACCCGGCTGCGCACGGTGTTCTGCGGCTTGTGCTTGAATTGAATGGGGAGGTTGTTGAGAGGGCAGATCCTCATATTGGCCTCCTTCATCGTGCAACAGAAAAGCTGGCTGAGCACAAGACATTCATCCAAGCTTTGCCTTATATGGACAGGTTGGACTATGTGTCCATGATGTGCAATGAGCACGCCTATTGCCTGGCAGTAGAAAAACTTCTGGGTATCGAGGTCCCTATACGAGCTCAATATATTCGGGTGATGTTTAGTGAAATTACCCGAATACTGAATCACCTGATGTGGTTGGGTTCACATGGCAACGACTGTGGATCGTCAACTATCCTGATTTATGCGTTCCGTGAGCGCGAAGATCTGTTTGATATGTATGAGGCGGTTTCTGGTGCGCGTATGCATGCGGCATATTTCCGCCCCGGAGGGGTTTATCGTGACCTCCCTGATTCGATGCCTCAGTATAAGGCAAGCAAAGTACGGAATGCGAAATCTCTGGAGGCAATGAATTCAAACCGCCAAGGTTCGTTGCTTGATTTCATTGAGGACTTTACCAGAAGGTTTCCGGGCTATGTGGATGAGTATGAAACTCTCCTGACCGATAATCGGATATGGAAGCAGCGGACGGTTGGGATTGGAGTATTGACGCCAGAAAGAGCTCTGAATTTGGGTATGACGGGGCCCATGCTCAGAGGGTCTGGTATTGCTTGGGATTTACGTAAAAAACAACCGTATGACGCTTACAGGGAAGTGGACTTCGATATTCCGGTAGGAAAGTCTGGGGATAGTTATGACAGGTATTTGGTTCGCATTTATGAAATGCGTGAATCGAATCGAATAATCAAGCAGTGTGTGGATTGGCTTAGGAAAAATCCTGGTCCGGTTATTGTTCAAAATTACAAGGTTGCGCCTCCTCCCAGGAGTCGTATGAAGTTTGGAATGGAGGACCTGATTCACCATTTCAAATTATTTTCCGAAGGAATGCATGTGCCCGAAGGAGAGGCTTACGCGGCGGTTGAGCATCCAAAGGGTGAATTTGGTATTTATATGATAAGCGATGGGGCGAATAAACCCTATCGTATGAAAATTCGTGCGCCAGGATTTGTGCATTTGTCTGCTTTGGATGAGATCGTCAAAGGGCATATGTTGGCCGATGCTGTGGCAATCATTGGCACGCTGGATATTGTGTTTGGGGAAATAGACAGATGACGGCTTCTGTTGATAAAGTTGAAATTCAGTTTTCCGATAACACAGTTGCGCGATTCGAAAAAGAGATTGCGAAGTATCCCCCTGAGCAACGTCAGTCGGCCGTGATGGCCTGTTTATCTATTGTGCAAGATGAACAAGGTTGGGTCAGTCCGGAAAGTGAGTTTTTCATCGCGGAATATCTCGGGATGCCCCCTATGGCTGTGCATGAGGTGACAACTTTCTATAATATGTATAACCAGCATCCTGTTGGGAAATACAAATTGAATGTTTGCACAAACTTGCCATGCATGTTGCGCAATGGCGCTGAAGCATTGGATCATCTGAAACGTCGCCTTGGAGTTTCCCTGGGAGGAACAACTCCTGATGGACTATTTACTTTGCAGCAATGTGAGTGTCTGGGGGCGTGTGCGGATGCGCCTGTCATGTTGGTGAACGACCGAACCATGTGCAGCTTTATGGAGCCTGAAAGGCTGGATGCCCTCATTGACGGCATTGAGAAAATCGAGGGGGTGTGATACATGGATACGGTCACTCAGCTTCTTTCCCGTTTCCAGGCTACGGGGCAGGAAACGTGTTTTCATGGTCGCCATATCAATCCCCAAATTTATGCAGGCCTGAACGGAAATAATTGGTGTTTATCTGATTATGAAAGTCGGGGCGGTTATCAGGCTCTGAAAAAAATATTGGGCAAGGATGGCGGCAATGGACTGACGCAAGATGAAGTAATTGCCATTATCAAGGAGTCCGGACTTCGCGGACGAGGCGGTGCAGGTTTTCCGACTGGCTTGAAGTGGAGCTTCATGCCGAGGCAACTTCCCGGTATAAAGCATCTGGTGTGCAATTCGGATGAAGGCGAACCGGGCACTTGTAAAGACAGGGAAATCCTGATGCATAACCCTCATATCGTGATTGAGGGCATGTTGATTGCCGCGTATGCCATTGGAGCATCACGTGGGTATAACTATATTCATGGCGAAATATTCCAGGCATACGAACGTTTTCAGGAGGCCCTGAATGAAGCCCGTGCTGCCGGGTATGTCGGGAAGAATATTCTTGGAACCTCGTTTGAATTTGAGTTGAATGCCCACCATGGTTTTGGAGCTTATATTTGTGGTGAGGAAACTGCCCTTCTTGAGTCTATCGAAGGGAAAAAAGGACAGCCTCGATTCAAGCCACCATTCCCTGCCAGTTTTGGTCTTTATGGGAAGCCGACAACAATTAATAATACAGAAACTTTTGCGGCAGTTCCGTGGATTATCAGAAACGGTGGACAGGCCTATCTGGAATGCGGAAAACCGAATAATGGTGGCACAAAGATATTTTCTGTGAGTGGAGACGTAGAACGACCAGGGAATTATGAAATCCCATTAGGAACGCCTTTCCCCGTATTGTTGGAGCTTGCCGGTGGTGTTAGAAAAGGGAGAACGTTGAAAGCGGTGATACCGGGCGGATCTTCATCGCCCGTCTTGCCAGCTTCCATTATTATGGATTGCACAATGGATTATGACTCCATTTCAAAGGCGGGATCAATGCTTGGGTCAGGTGCTGTCATCGTGATGGACAATACTCGCTGCATGGTGAAATCATTGCGGCGGTTATCCTATTTTTATATGCATGAATCATGCGGCCAATGTACACCCTGTCGGGAAGGAACTGGGTGGTTATGGCGCGTGGTGGAACGCATTGAAAATGGACAGGGGCGAGCGTCGGATATGGATTTGCTTGATTCTGTGGCTGGAAACATTATGGGGCGCACGATATGTGCTTTGGGCGATGCGGCAGCCATGCCTGTTCGAGCAATGCTCAAGCATTTTCGTGATGAATTTGAATATCACGTTGAGCATAAAACCTGCGTCGTGCATTCTCCCTTGGTTCATGAAAAGGCATGATCAGCAATGGTTGAAGTTCAAATTGACGGCAAAACAGTAGAGGTTGCTGAAGGCAGTATGGTGATTCATGCGGCTGATAAAGCCGGCATGTATATCCCACATTTTTGTTATCACAAGAAGTTATCGATTGTGGCGAGTTGCCGCATGTGTTTGGTTGATATTGAAAAAGCCCCCAAACCCATGCCTGCCTGTGCAACGCCTGTCACTCAAGGAATGGTGGTAAACACCCGCACTCAGAAAGCAATTTCTGCACAAAAATCCGTAATGGAATTTTTGCTCATTAACCACCCGCTGGATTGTCCGGTATGCGACCAGGGCGGAGAGTGTCAGTTGCAAGATCTGGCTGTGGGTTATGGCATGTCAGGCACGCGTTATGAAGAAGAAAAGCGCGTGGTACAGCCTAAAGACGTAGGTCCTCTGATTTCCATGCAGGAAATGGCGCGTTGTATTCATTGCACGCGGTGTGTCAGGTTTGGCCAGGAAATCGGTGGTGTGATGGAATTTGGCATGTCCAATCGAGGTGAATTTTCTGAAATTGAAACCTTTATTGGTAACAGCGTGGATTCAGAGCTATCCGGGAACATGATCGATGTATGTCCGGTGGGGGCCTTAACCAGTAAACCTTTCCGATTTGCTGCTCGTACGTGGGAGTTATCGCGTCGAAAAAGTGTAAGTCCTCATGATTCGACTGGGGCGAATCTGATTGTTCAGGTTAAAGACAGCAAGGTCATGCGGGTTCTTCCATTTGAGAATGAAGATGTGAATGAATGCTGGATTGCTGATCGCGATCGTTTTTCCTATGAAGCGTTGAATGGGGAAGACAGGTTGAAATGTCCAATGATCAAACAAGGAGGCGTCTGGCAGGAAGTCGATTGGCAAACAGCATTGGAGTATGTTTCCAATGGCCTTGCCAATGTGATTACAGAAGCTGGCCCGCAAAAAATAGGGGCATTGGTTAGTCCGCACTCCACGCTTGAGGAAATTTATCTCACAAAATCTCTTATTAAAAAAATTGGTAGTGATAATATTGATTATCGCTTGAGAAATACCCAATTCAATTCTTCAAAAGATATTTATTGGCTTGGAACCCAGATTGCAGAGCTCTCCAAACTGGAAAGTGTATTCGTGGTTGGTTCCAATCTTAGAAAAGATCATCCGCTATTTGCGCAGAGAATTCGGCAAGCTGCTCGGGCTGGTTGCGTGGTTTCAAGCCTAACCTCGAAGAATTTGTTGCGCGATCGCCATGCTTGGGCAATGCCAATCAAAAATATCAATTTAGCCGAGCCTGAAGTCTGGGTTGAGCGTCTGGCGTCTATTGCGATTCAAGTGGCGCAGAAAAAGAATATATCGCTTCCTCAAGAGTTGTGTGATGTAACTATTGACCATGATGAAGTGGCAGTAAATATTGCTGATGCACTGCTAAATGTTGGATCAACAGCGATATTGTTGGGTAATGCGGCTGCCCACCATCCTCATGCTAGCAGTTTACTGGCTTTGTGCCAGTGGCTGGGAGAGCAAACTGGAAGCCGTGTAGGATATTTGACGGAAGCCGCCAATACTGTGGGGGCGCAGTGGGTGAAGGCATTTCCAGAAAAAAATGGCGCAGACGCGCAAAAAATGCTTTCCGGGTGTCTGGATGCATTAATTTTGTTGAATACGGAACCTGACTCTGATGCAGCGTTTCCGTTGGACTCTTCTATGGCCGGAGATAAGCGAATGGTCGTTACTTTGAGTCCATTCAAGGCCAATATGGAGATAAGCGATGTCCTGTTGCCTATCGCTCCGTTTTCGGAGACGTCGGGAACGTTCATCAATGCAGAAGGAAGAATTCAGAGTTTTCATGCAGTGGTTAAACCGCAGGGTGAGGCGCGCCCGGCGTGGAAAGTGTTGCGTGTTTTGGGAGACATGCTAGGGCTGGGCCTGCCGCAGTATCAATCCTCGCAAGAGGTGCGTGATGAGGCGCTCGGAGAAATGAAAGGGCAGACTGTATTGCCCTTGAAATGTTTGAGTCATGCAGAGCGAGCTCCCATTGTGTTTGGTGAAGTGAAAAACATCCCTCGTGACTGGGGGATTTATGAGCTGGACAGCATTGTGCGGCGTGCATTTTCTCTTCAACAGACGGCGGACGCAAAAAACTACCGTTCTGGAATTAATAACTTGCCCGAGGTGTCTGCATGATTGATGCTTTATTTAATTTGGGCTTGAATTTATTTCAGAGTATATTTTGGAGAGATTTTTGCTGGCCTGTTATTTGGACTCTGGTAAAAATCGTTGTCATTTTGGCTCCTCTTATGGGAGCAGTTGCATATACCACGCTTTGGGAACGTAAGCTGTTGGGATGGATGCAGGTCAGACACGGCCCTAATCGTGTAGGTCCTTGGGGCTTGTTGCAGCCTGCTGCTGATGGCATCAAGCTGTTGACCAAAGAGATCATTCAACCTACCGCAGCGGCCAAGGGACTTTTTGTCCTCGGCCCATTGATGGCCATTATGCCGGCTCTTGCGGCATGGTCTGCCATTCCGTTCGCGCCAGATATTGCTTTGGCCAATGTGAATGCGGGTCTTTTGTTGGTGATGGCTATTACTTCCATTGAAATTTATGGAGTGATCATTGCTGGTTGGTCATCGAACTCAAAATATGCTTTTTTGGGTGCGCTGCGTGCCTCTGCCCAAATGATCAGCTATGAAATTGCTATGGGTTTTTGCTTTTTGGCCGTTTTGATGGTTTCCGGGAGCATGAATCTGACGGATATCGTCATGAAGCAGGCTGAGGGAATTGCATTCAATGGCATTTTTGCCAATACGTTGTTCTCCTGGAATTGGCTGCCTTTGCTGCCCATGTTTATGGTTTACCTGATTTCGGGGGTGGCAGAAACAAACCGCCATCCATTCGATGTGGTGGAAGGTGAGGCGGAAATTGTGGCTGGACACATGGTCGAATATTCAGGTATGGGTTTTGCTGTGTTTTTCCTTGGAGAATATGCGGCAATGTGGCTAGTATCGATCTTGGCTGTCATCATGTTTTTGGGAGGATGGTTGCCGCCGCTTGATTTTGCCCCATTTACCTGGGTTCCTGGCTGGATATGGTTGGGGGCCAAAACGGCAATCGTATTGACCATGTTTATTTGGATCAGGGCGACTTTTCCACGATTCCGTTATGACCAGATCATGCGTTTGGGATGGAAAATTTTTATTCCTGTGACCCTGATCTGGTTGGTTCTCTTGGGGGTGTGGATGCATACGCCCTTGAGTCTGTGGCCCTGAATGGAAATATTGGAAAACAATATGAACCCTGTAGCTACGCCTTTTTCGTTTAGGGATTTTTTCAAAAGTTTCATGCTTCTTGAGTTGTTCAGAGGCATGGCTCTGACTGGTCGGTATGCGTTCAGGCGCAAGGTGACAGTCATGTTTCCCGAAGAAAAAACGCCTTTGTCGCCTCGTTTCAGGGGTTTGCATGCGTTGCGTCGTTATGAAAATGGCGAGGAAAGATGTATTGCGTGCAAATTATGTGAAGCTGTTTGCCCGGCCATGGCGATTACGATCGAATCAACTCAGCGAGATGATGGAACGAGACGGACAGCACGATATGACATTGATTTGACAAAATGTATATTTTGTGGATTTTGCGAAGAAAGCTGCCCGACAGATTCGATTGTTGAGACGCAGATTTTTGAATATCACGGCGAAAAACGTGGTGATCTGTATTTTACGAAAGAAATGCTTTTGGCTGTGGGTGATCGCTATGAGAGCGAAATTGCTGCGGCCAAGGCGGCTGACGCAAAGTACCGTTGACCTTTTGAATTGATTGGCGGGCGTCTTTTATGGATATCCAGACCGGATTTTTTTACTTTTTTTCGCTTGTGCTGTTGTTTGCGGCGATTCGAGTGGTAACTGCTCGCAATCCGGTGCATGCGGTTTTGTATCTGATACTGGCGTTTTCCCAGGCCTCGGGTATATGGTTGTTGCTCAAGGCAGAGTTTTTGGCGATTGCGCTGATTCTGGTTTATCTTGGTGCAGTGATGGTGCTGTTTCTTTTTGTGGTGATGATGCTGGATATCAATATTGACAGCCTGAAAAGGAATTTCTGGAAGCATGTGCCGATTGCGCTTTTGATGGGGGGATTGATAGCGTCTGAAATGGTCGTGGTTATTTTTGGAGGTTTTGATGTCAGGCAGGCGCCGGAGATGGCGGCAGTGATTCCTGGTGCGGTGAATGTCGGGAACTCCAAAATGCTTGGCGCCTTGTTGTACACGGAATATATTTATCCTGTACAGATCGCTGCAGTTTTGTTGTTGGTGGCCATGATCGCGGCCATTGCGCTGACTTTGAAGGATCGGAAGGTGACGAAAAAAATGAATCCGTCCCTGCAAGTGCGTGTGAAGGCCAAAGACAGATTGGTGATTGTGCCTTTGGCTGCCACTCAAATGCCTGAAGTCGAATCCGTCGCTCAGGAAACTCAGGAGGCAGGCAAATGAGTCTATCTCTGGCACATTACCTGACACTGGGAGCGATATTGTTTGCGATTTCGATGGTGGGTATCTTTTTGAATCGCAAGAACCTGATTGTTTTGTTGATGGCTATCGAATTGATGTTGCTGGCTGTCAACATGAATTTTGTTGCTTTTTCCCATTATTTGGGAGATATGCACGGGCAGATCTTTGTTTTTTTCATTCTTACAGTGGCGGCTGCTGAATCGGCCATTGGTCTGGCTATTTTGATGCTGTTGTTCCGCAATCATGAAAATATCAATGCGGATGAACTTGATGTTCTGAAAGGGTAAAAATGAATCAGGCTCTTTCAGCGAATCTTTTGTTGGCAGTTCCTCTGGCGCCACTGGTCGGTTGTGTTGTGGCCGGGATTTTGGGGACTGCATTTGGCGGCAATGTAATTGGGCGTCGAACGGCGCATACGGCCACGATTCTTGGTGTATTCGTTGCCTTTTTGATTTCGGCGTTGACCTTGAAAAATGTTGCTCTGGATGGGGCGCGTTTCAATGAAACCATTTATGAGTGGATGGTCATTGGCGGATTGAAAATGGAAGTTGGCTTTATGGTCGATGGACTGACCGCCATGATGATGTGCGTGGTGACCTTTGTGTCGCTGATGGTTCACGTCTATACCATTGGATATATGGAAGAAGATGCGGGATATAACCGATTTTTTTCCTATATTTCTCTGTTTACTTTTTCCATGTTGATGCTTGTAATGAGCAACAACCTTTTGCAGCTTTTCTTTGGCTGGGAAGCTGTAGGTCTGGTTTCGTATCTATTGATTGGGTTCTGGTTCAATCGGCCGTCGGCAATTTTTGCCAACATGAAAGCCTTTTTGGTGAACCGCGTGGGGGATTTCGGTTTCATTTTGGGTATCGGTCTCATTGCTGCTTATACCAATACGCTGAATTACACGGAAATTTTTGCACATCGTCTGGAACTGGCCGATTTGCTTATGCCGGGGACGGATTGGGCCTTGATCACGGTTATTTGCATTTGCTTGTTTGTCGGGGCCATGGGCAAAAGTGCGCAGTTCCCGTTGCATGTCTGGTTGCCGGACTCGATGGAAGGCCCGACACCGATTTCCGCGTTGATTCACGCGGCGACGATGGTGACAGCCGGTATTTTCATGGTGGCGCGCATGTCGCCTTTGTATGAGCTTTCGGACACAGCCTTGAGCTTCATTATGGTGATTGGCGCGATCACGGCCCTGTTCATGGGATTTCTGGGAATTATCCAGAATGACATCAAGCGGGTGGTGGCTTACTCTACGCTGTCGCAATTGGGTTATATGACGGTGGCGCTGGGTGCATCGGCCTATTCGGTAGCGGTGTTTCACTTGATGACCCATGCCTTTTTCAAGGCGCTTTTATTCTTGGCGGCCGGTTCGGTGATTATGGGTATGCATCATAATCAGGATATGCGCTGGATGGGCGGTGTGAGGAAATACATGCCGTTTACTCACTGGACATCCCTGATTGGAACCTTGGCCCTGATCGGCACGCCCTTCTTTTCAGGATTTTATTCAAAAGACGCGATTATTGAAGCCGTTCATGCCAGCGATATTTGGGGATCGGGCTTTGCTTATTTTGCGGTTATTGCCGGGGTGTTCATTACCTCGTTTTATTCCTTCCGGCTTTATTTCCTGGTGTTCTGGGGCAAGGAGCGTTATGACCAGAACCCGGACGCCCATCACCACGACGATCACCATCATCATGGCGATGGCAAGCCGCATGAATCGCCCTGGGTGGTCTGGGTGCCCTTGGTGCTGCTGGCCGTGCCGTCTGTTTTCATAGGCTTTTTTACCCTGATGCCCTTGTTGTTTGGCTCGTATTTCAGTGATGCCATTTTTGTGGATGGGGCGCGTCACGGAGCGATGGCGGAACTGGCGCAAGAGATACATGGCGCCGTTGCCATGGCCTTGCATGGATTCATGACCGCGCCGTTCTGGCTGGCGCTGGCCGGTGCAGTTTCGGCCTGGTTCATGTATATGTTGAAGCCGGAAATACCGGCCAGGTTGAAAGAAATGTTCATGTCCATGGGCATTTATCAGCTTCTGGAAAACAAGTATTTCATGGACTGGATTTATGAAAACATTTTTGCCCGTGGTGGACGTGTGATTGGCACGGGCCTGTGGAAAGGCGGCGATCGCGCCCTGATTGATGGCGCCATTGTCAATGGCTCCTGGAAGATGGTGGGGGGGTTTTCTGCCTGGATGCGTCGCGTGCAAACCGGTTATCTGTATCACTATGCCATGTGGATGATTGCCGGGGTTTTCGTTTTCATGTCTGTCTTTGTCTGGCTCAACAAATAAAAGGAAGTGGTTTGAGATGAGTTGGTTGAGCCTTGCCATTTGGCTGCCTATTGTTTTTGGGCTGATTATTCTTCCGATGGGGAAAGATAACCAGGCCGGGCTGGTGCGCTGGATTGCGCTGGCCGGTTCGCTGGTGAGTTTCCTGGTGACTTTGCCGCTGTATCTGCGCTTTCAGAACGATACGGCGCGTATGCAGTTTGTTGAAAAACACGTCTGGATCGAGCGATTCAATATCAATTATCACTTGGGCGTGGATGGAATTTCCGTCTGGTTTGTTCTGCTGACGGCCTTCATTACCGTGATTGTGGTGATCGCAGGGTGGGAGGTGATTCAGAAGAAGGTTCACCAGTATATGGCGGCTTTCCTGATTCTTTCGGGCCTGATGATCGGCGTGTTTGCGGCCCTGGATGGTTTGTTGTTTTACGTGTTTTTCGAGGCAACCCTGATCCCGATGTATTTGATTATTGGGGTATGGGGCGGGCCGAACAAGATTTACGCGGCCTTCAAGTTTTTTCTTTATACCTTGTTGGGATCCTTGCTGACCCTGGTGGCCTTTATTTATATCTATGCTCGTGCAGGGGGAAGCTTTGATATTTTGCAATGGCATCAGTTGCCGCTGTCGCTGACTGAGCAGACGCTGGTGTTTTTTGCCATGTTTGCCGCCTTTGCGGTGAAGGTGCCCATGTGGCCGGTGCATACCTGGCTGCCCGATGTGCACGTGGAGGCGCCCACGGGCGGCTCGGCCGTGCTGGCGGCGATCATGTTGAAGCTGGGGGCTTACGGCTTCTTGAGGTTTTCCATGCCAATTGCGCCGGATGCTGCGCGCGAATGGGCTTGGCTGATGATTGCGCTTTCTCTGGTCGCGGTGATTTATGTGGGCCTGGTGGCGCTGGTGCAGCAGGACATGAAAAAACTGGTGGCCTATTCGTCGGTGGCGCACATGGGTTTTGTCACGCTGGGATTTTTCCTGTTCAATGATTTGGGCGTGGCTGGCGGATTGGTGCAGATGATTGCGCACGGTTTTGTGTCAGGGGCCATGTTTTTGAGTATTGGCGTGTTGTATGACCGCGTGCATTCGCGCGATATTGCTGCCTACGGTGGCGTGGTCAATACCATGCCGCGTTTTGCCGCGTTTGCATTGCTGTTTTCCATGGCCAATTGCGGTTTGCCGGGAACGGCTGGTTTTGCGGGTGAATGGATGGTGATTCTGGGCGCGGTGAAATACAACTTCTGGATCGGTTTTGGCGCAGCCACGGCGCTTGTTTTTGGCGCGTCTTATACCTTGTGGATGTTCAAGCGCGTTTATCTGGGCGCAGTGGGCAACGATCACGTTCGCCAGTTGAATGACATCAATGCGCGCGAATTCACGATGCTGGCCGTGCTGGTCGTGGCCGTGCTGTTGATGGGCATTTATCCCAAGCCCTTTACGGATGTGATGGATGCCTCGGTCGCAAATTTCCTGCAACACGTTGCTGCATCCAAGCTGAATTGAGGAATTGCAAACATGATTGACCGACTCAGTTGGCTGGCTGTTTATCCTGAAATCGTGCTGCTGGCGATGGCCTGCGTCATTTTGCTGGTGGATTTGATGGTCAAGGGCAGGTTGCGCACGCCCACGTATCTCATGTCGCTTCTTACCCTGGCGGTGGTGGCGGCGCTGACGGCTGTTTTTGCGCAGGATGGGAAAACCATTTACGGCTTTGGCGGCCTGGTGGTGAGCGATCCCATGAGCAACTGGCTCAAGTGTTTTGCCGCCCTGTCCACCATCGTGTGTTTTGTGTATGGCCGCGTGTATGCGGCTGACCGGGGCATGCTGCGCGGCGGAGAGCTGTTTTCGATGGGCCTGCTGTCGCTGCTGGGTGCCTTCGTCATGATTTCGGCCAACAACTTTCTGCTCATCTATCTGGGGCTGGAGTTGATGACTCTTTCGGGCTATGCGCTGGTGGCCCTGCGGCGCGATGACGCGACGGCAACCGAGGCGGCGATGAAGTATTTCGTGCTGGGCGCGATGGCTTCGGGCTTTTTGCTCTATGGCCTGTCCATGCTGTATGGCGCTACGGGTACGCTGGATTTGGGTGGCGTGCGCCAGGCCATTGAGGCGGGCGTGGTGCAAAGGCAGGTGTTGGTGTTCGGCCTGGTGTTCGTGGTGGCCGGGTTGGCCTTCAAGTTCGGCGTGGTGCCGTTTCACATGTGGCTGCCCGATGTGTATCAGGGCGCGCCCACGGCCGTCACGCTCATGATCGGCTCGGCGCCCAAGCTGGCTGCCTTTGCCATGGCCATGCGCCTGCTGGTCGAGGGCCTGCTGCCGCTGGCGTTTGACTGGCAGCAAATGCTGGCCCTGCTGGCGATTGCTTCCTTGCTGATCGGTAACCTGGCGGCCATTGCGCAGACCAATCTCAAACGCATGCTGGCCTATTCCACCATCGCGCAGATGAGCTTTGTGCTGATGGGCCTGATGGCGGGCGTGGTCGATGGCAGCGCGGCCGGGGCCGAAAACGCCTACAGCAGCGCCATGTTCTATACCGTCACCTATGTGCTGACCACGCTGGTGAGCTTTGGCGTGATCATGCTGCTGGCGCGTGAGGGTTTCGAGAGCGAAAACATCGCCGATCTGGCCGGCCTGAACCAGCGTAGCCCGCTGTATGCGGGGCTGATGCTGATTTGCCTGTTTTCGCTGGCCGGCATTCCGCCCATGGTGGGCTTTCAGGCCAAGCTGGGCGTGTTGCAGGCGCTGGTGGGAACGGGGCAGGCGGCCTACATCGGCCTGGCCGTGTTCGCCGTGATCATGTCGCTGATCGCCGCGTTTTATTACCTGCGCGTGATCAAGGTCATGTATTTCGATGCGCCCGTCGAGCCGGTGGCCGCCATCGTGGCTCCGCCCGATATGCGCGCCACCCTCACGCTCAATGGCGCGCTGCTGCTGGCTTTGGGCCTGCTGCCCGGCGCCTTGATGGAGGTGTGCCGCAGCGCCATTGCGCTGATGTTGCGCACCTGACGGGCAAGGGCGGGCGCGGCATGGGGCAGGGCGCAAGCATTGCGGCGCTAATGGGCCTGGCGCTGGTGGCGGCCAATTTGCCCTTTCTCACCCGCCGTTGGCTGGGTGTGTGGCTGCCCGCCGGGGGGCGCAAGGGCCTGGGCGGGCGCTTGCTGGAGTTGGTGATCGGGTATTTCGCCACCGGCGCGGTGGGGCTGGCGCTGGAAGCGCGCGCCGGGCAGATTTACCCCCAAGGCTGGGAGTTTTACGCCATCACCGCAGCGCTGTTTCTCACGCTGGCCTTTCCCGGTTTCGTTTATTGCTACTTGCTCAAACGTGGAAACTGATCGCCCCGGCTCCTCTCCGCCTTGCGCCGATTTGCGCGATTTGCGCGAGCACACGCTTGCCAGCGAGCATGTGCTCAAGGACGGTTTTCTCCAGGTCTGGTGCGATGAGGTGCGGCTGCCCGATGGCGGCCAGGCGCGGCGCGAATACATCCGCCACCCCGGCGCGGCCGTGGTCGTGCCCCTTTTGCAAGACGGCCGGGGCGGCTGGCGCGTGGTGCTGGAGCGGCAGTGGCGTCACCCTCTGGGCCGGGCCATCATCGAACTGCCCGCAGGCAAGCTGGATGAGGGCGAGCCGCATGGCCTTTGCGCCCGGCGCGAGTTGCGCGAGGAAACCGGCTACACCGCGCGCGAGTGGGCCTACGCCGGCGTGATGCACCCCACTCCGGCCTATTCCACTGAAGGCATACACATCTGGTTTGCCCGCGATTTGCAGCCCGGTGAGCGTCGGCTGGATGCGGGCGAGCACTTGCAGGTGTTCGATGCCGGTGTGGACGAGCTTTTGCAGTGGTGTCGGCAGGGCCTGGTGACGGACAGCAAAACCCTGGCCGCCGCCTTGTGGCTGCAAAACGCGCTCACCGGCGCATGGCCTCTGGCCTGGCGGCGCGACGATGAAAGTCTTTGATCTGCATTGCGCCAGCGGCCATGCGTTTGAAGGCTGGTTCGCTAGTGAGGAGGACTATCTCGGGCAGCGCCAGCAGGGCCTGCTGACCTGTCCGCTGTGCGGCGCGGGAGAAATCACCCGCCGCCCCAGCGCCCCCCGGCTCAATCTGGGCGCGTCGCCCCCCGGCCGCGAGGCAGGCGCAGCTCCGGCAGGGCAGGGCGATGAGCAGGCGGCCGACGCGCCGGCCGCCTTGCAGGCCGCTTATTTGCAGCTTGTGCGCAAGGTCATGGCCCACACCGAAGATGTCGGCCCGCGCTTTGCCCAGGAGGCGCGCCGCATGCACCACGGCGAAGCGCCCGAGCGCAGCATTCGCGGGCAGAGCACGCCGCAGGAAACCCGCGAGCTGCTGGAAGAAGGCATCGCCGTGCTGCCCCTGCCTATTCCGCCCGGATTTGACGGGCCGCTGCATTAAAAACCCCCGCCGGTTTTCCAATTCGCATTTTCCGTCCTGATTGGGTCTGGTATTTTCCGGGGCGGTCTTTTTGAATGTCGTCAAAAGCCCGGCAGAATTTTTCAAAATCTGCGCCACTCATTTTCTTGCATCAAAAAGGATAGCGCGCATCGCAGTATCCACGGGTGCTGCGGGCGGTTCGGATTTTCCGGGATTTTGTTGAATATTCCGTGCCAGGCGCGCTGAAAAAATCTCCTTGCATGATTTTGCGAACACGCATGCGGATTTTCCCTGGCGCGCCTGAAAATCGGCGGCGAGTTTGAATTCAATCAGGAAAACCCCGAGGCCGCGCGCCTGCCGCAGCGTTTAAGCTGCCTTCAGCCAGGCTGCGGGTGGCGGCCTGGCGGCAACACATCACACAAGGAGACTCACCCATGACCGCCATCGAATCCGTATTGGTTGAAAACCGCGTATTTCCCCCCAGCCCCGTCAGCATGCAGGGCGCGCGCATTTCGGGCATGGATGCCTACCGCGCCCTTTGTGACGAAGCCGAACGCGACTTCACCGGCTTTTGGGAACGCCGCGCACGCGAGCATCTGATCTGGGATCAGCCCTTTACCCAGGTGCTGGACGAATCGAACCCGCCCTTTTACAAGTGGTTTGCCGACGGCCGGCTCAACGCCAGCGCCAACTGCCTGGATCGCCACATCGGCACGCCGGTGGAAGGCAAAACCGCCATCATTTTTGAAGCCGACGACGGCGCCGTCACGCGCGTGAGCTACCGCGAGCTGCTGGCGCGCGTGGGGCGCTTTGCCAATGCGCTCAAGGCGCACGGCGTGCAAAAGGGCGATCGCGTGCTCATTTACATGCCCATGACCGTCGAAGGCGTGGTCGCCATGCAGGCGTGCGCGCGCATCGGGGCCACGCACAGCGTTGTTTTCGGCGGCTTTTCGGCCAAGGCCGTGCAAGAGCGCGTGCAGGACGCGGGCGCAGTCGCCGTGATCACCGCCAACTACCAGATGCGCGGCGGCAGGGAGCTGCCGCTCAAGGCCATCGTGGACGAGGCGCTGGACGCGGGCGGCTGCGAATCGGTGAAAAACGTGTTCGTCTTCGAGCGCACCGCCACGGCCTGCCCCATGAAGCCCGGCCGCGACAAAACCTTTGCGCAAATGCTCGAAGGCCAGAGCGAGCGCTGCCCGCCCGAAATCGTCGATGCCGAGCACCCGCTGTTCGTGCTCTACACCTCAGGCTCCACCGGCAAGCCCAAGGGCGTGCAGCACGGCACGGCGGGCTACCTGCTGTGGGCCAGGATGACGATGCAGTGGACCTTCGACTTGCGCCCCGAAGACGTGTTCTGGTGCACCGCCGACATCGGCTGGATCACCGGCCACACCTACGTGGCCTACGGGCCGCTGGCCGCCGGCGCCACGCAAATCATCTTCGAGGGCGTGCCCACCTACCCCGACGCCGGGCGCTTCTGGCAGATGGTCGAGCGCCACAAGTGCAGCATCTTCTACACCGCGCCCACCGCCATTCGCTCGCTCATCAAGGCGTCGGAAGCCAATGAAAAAGTCCACCCCCGCAGCTTTGACCTGAGCAGCCTGCGCCTGCTGGGCAGCGTGGGCGAGCCCATCAACCCCGAGGCGTGGATGTGGTACTACGAAAACGTCGGCGGCCAGCGTTGCCCCATCGTTGATACCTTCTGGCAAACCGAAACGGGCGGCCACGTCATCACGCCCCTGCCCGGCGCCACGCCGCTGGTGCCCGGCTCGTGCACGCTGCCGCTGCCCGGCATCGCGGCAGCCATCGTCGATGAAACCGGCAACGACATGCCCAACGGCACGGGCGGCATCCTCGTCATCAAAAAACCCTGGCCCAGCATGATCCGCAACATCTGGGGCGACCCCGAACGCTTCAAAAAAAGCTACTTCCCCGAAGAACTCAAGGGCTACTACCTGGCCGGCGACGGCGCGGTGCGCGACGCCGAGCGCGGCTACTTCCGCATCACCGGCCGCATAGACGACGTGCTCAACGTCTCCGGTCACCGCATGGGCACCATGGAAATCGAATCGGCGCTGGTGGCCAAAACCGACCTCGTGGCCGAAGCCGCCGTCGTCGGCCGCCCCGATCCCGTCACGGGCGAGGCCATCTGCGCTTTCGTGGTGCTCAAGCGCCCGCTGCCCGATGAGGAAGAAGCCCGCCAGATCGCGCGCGAGTTGCGCGAATGGGTGGCCCGGGAAATCGGCCCCATCGCCAAGCCGCGTGACATCCGCTTCGGCGAAAACCTGCCCAAAACCCGCAGCGGCAAGATCATGCGCCGCCTGCTGCGCAGCCTGGCGCGCGGCGAGGCCATCACGCAAGACACCAGCACGCTGGAAAACCCGGCCATCCTCACGCAGCTCGATCAGACCTACTGATCCCTCCGGCCCGGAGCAAAAAGCCAGAAAACGCCCGGCGGCCCGCGCAAGCGCCGCCGGGCTTTTTTCTGGCTGCTGCTTACGTTTGGGAACAATATTTTGATTAACAAACAGGCAAACCGCCCGCAGCGCCCGTGGATACTGCGAAGCGCGCTATCAAATCAGGAAAAAACTGTGGATAACCTGCCCTTCATGAAGGCGTTTGGAGGGCGAAAAGCGGGCCGATTTCCGGAAACCGGGGCGCTCGATTGAAGCGCGGGCGAACGCCCTTCGGCTGGCCCCTCTCGCAGACTGGTTTCGCCCGCTTGGGCCAGTCGCTCTAAATTGCTCATCAAACAGGCAAACCGCCCGCAGCGCCCGTGGCTGCTGCGAAGCGCGCTATCAAAACAGGAAAAATCTGTGGATAACTTGCGGCTGCGGGGGGCTTCAGGGGGGGCGGCGACAAAAAAACCGGCCCGCGAAGGCCGGTTTTCAGTCGAGCGCGTGGGCCGGTTTTCAGAACATGGCCAAGCTGGCGGCGTAGGCCAGGGCGGCGACGAAGGCGCTGGCGGGAATGGTGAGCACCCAGGCCCAGACGATGTTGCCCGCCACGCCCCAGCGCACGGCGGCGGCGCGCTGGGTGGAGCCCACGCCGACGATGGCGCCGGTGATGGTGTGGGTGGTGGAAACGGGCACGCCCAGCGCGGTGGCGATGAACAGCGTGAGCGCGCCGCCGGTTTCGGCGCAAAAGCCGCCCACGGGCTTGAGCTTGGTGATCTTCTGGCCCATCGTTTTGACGATGCGCCAGCCGCCGAACATGGTGCCCGCCGCGATGGCGGCGTAGCAGCTGATGACGACCCAGGCGGGCGGGGCATCCGCGCCGGCGGGGCTGTAGCCGGTGGCAATCAGCAGCATCCAGATGATGCCTATGGTTTTTTGCGCGTCGTTGCCGCCGTGGCCCAGGCTGTAGGAGCCGGCCGAGAGCAGTTGCAGGCGGCGGAACCACCGGTCCACTTTTTTGGGGCGCATGCGGCGAAACAGCCGCGCCACCAGCACCAGCATGAGCGAGCCGAGCACGAAGCCCAGAAGCGGCGAGATGAAGATGAACGCCACCGTTTTGAGAATGCCGCCGGCCAGCAGCACGCCCGCGCCCGCCTTGGCCGTGGCCGCGCCGACGATGCCGCCGATGAGCGCGTGCGAGGAGCTGCTGGGGATGCCGTAATACCAGGTGACGAGGTTCCAGGTGACGGCGCCGGCCAGCGCGCCGAAGACCACGTGCGCATCGACCACGCCCGGCTGCACGATGCCCTTGCCCACAGTGGCGGCCACCGAGAGGTGAAAGATGCCGATGGCCAGCAGGTTGAAAAAGGCGGCGAAAACCACGGCCTGCGTGGGGCGCAGCACGCCGGTGGAGACGACGGTGGCGATCGAATTGGCCGCGTCGTGAAAGCCGTTCATGAAGTCAAACGCGATGGCCAGCGCCACCAGCATGACGATGACCCAAAGGGCCGCTTGTGCAGTTGGCATGGCGTGTTTTCCTCGTGGCGCGGGCGGTTTCAGGAGTTTTCGAGGATCACGCCTTCGATCTGGTTGGCCACGTCCTCGCATTTGTCGGTGATGGTTTCCAGCAGCTCGTAGATGGCCTTGAGCTTGATGAGCTCGCGCACGTCTTCTTCTTCGCGAAAGAGGCGGCTCATGGCTTCGCGCAGCAGGCGGTCGGCCTCGGATTCGAGGCTGTCTATGCCTTCGCAAATCTTGAGCGTGGCCTCGGCGCTGGCCTGGTCGGCCACGCGCGGCAGCAGGGCCACGGCGTCGCGCACGCGCTCGCAGCACTGCACGCAAACGGCCGTCAGTTGCGTGATGGCGGGGGTCATGTGGTGCACGTCATACAGGGCCATCGCTTCGGCGCAGTCTTGCAGCAGGTCGGCCATGTCATCCATCTTGGTGATCAGGTCGTGGATTTGCTCGCGGTCGATGGGGGTGATGAAGGTGGTGTGAATCAGCCGCGTGACTTCGTGCGTGACGCGGTCGGCGGCGCGTTCGGCCTCGTCCACTTCGCGGTTGTGCTGCTGGCGCAGCGACACGTCCGGGTAGTGCTCCACCAGCCTGGCAAAAGCGTGGGCCGCCGTGACGGTGTGCGCCGCGTGCTGGTTGAAGAGCTCGAAAAAATTGCCCTCCTTGGGCAGCAGCTTGCTGAAAAGCATGTCAGGAAACCTCCGCGCCAGGGCGCTTTTGTGACAAGCTGTGAAGTTTAGCGAAGCGCCCGAGTGGCTGCGCCGCCTGCCTGGCAGGGGCGTTTTTCGGGGCTTTTTCAGGCTTTTTCAGGTTTTTTGCGGGATTTAATACGCACCCATGATTGAAGTGGAACAACTGGTTTTCGACTATCCCGGCCAGCGCGCGTTGCATGACGTGTCGCTGCATGTGCAGGCCGGCTCGGTCACGGCGCTGGTGGGGCCCAACGGGGCGGGCAAATCGACGCTGCTGCGCTGCCTGGCGGGGCTGCAAACGCCGCTGGCCGGGCGCATTCGCGTGGCGGGGGTGGATGTGCTGCAAGAGCCGCGCCGCGCGCATCAGCAACTGGGTTATTTGTCCGACTTTTTCGGGCTGTATGAGCAGCTCGATGTGTGGCAGTGCCTGTGCCACGCCGCCGCCGCGCAGGGCGTGCCCGGCCCCGACATCGAGCCGCGCGCGCAGGAAACGGCCCGGGCGCTGGGGCTGGAGGGCAAGCTGCATGCGTACTGCGCCAGCCTCTCGCGCGGGCAGCGCCAGCGCGTGGCCATAGGCCAGGCCGTGGTGCACCGCCCGCGCGTGTTGCTGCTCGACGAGCCGGCCAGCGGGCTGGATCCGGAAGCGCGCGCCAGCCTGGCCGGGCTGTTTCGCCAGTTTCAGGCGCAGGGCATGACGCTGGTGGTGTCCAGCCACATCCTGAGCGAGCTGGATGAGTACTGCACCCACATCCTCACCCTGCGCGCGGGCCGCATCACCCAGCACGAAAGCCTGCTGCCCGATGCCGCGCCGCCTTCTGCGGCCGCATCTGCATCTGCCGCTGCCGCCCCGGCCATGCAGGCCGTTTGGCTGGAGCTGGCCGATGCCAGCGAGGGCTGGCTGGCCCGGCTGGAGCAACTGGCGCAGGCCGTGGCCGGCCCGGGCGCTGCCGTGCGCGAAGAAGCGGGCAGCGCCCGCCCGCGCGCCCGTGTGTGGCTGCCCGCAGGCGATGCGGATGCCAGCGCAAATGCCCGCGCCGCCTTGCTGGCCGCCGCCGTGCAGGCGGGCCTGCCCGTTTGCGCCCTGCACGAAGCGCGCGGCAGTCTGCAAGCGCGCTACGCCCGGGGCGCGCAGCCCGAGTTCCCCATGCCGAAAGAGCCGTCATGAACCTTCTGTCCCTCAATCCCGAGCTGCAACGCAACCTCTGGCTGCAATGGTCGCCGGCGCGCGCGCTGCTCATGCCTGCCGTGCTGGCGCTCATTGCCGCCTTCATCGTGGTCAGCGGCAATGGCGAATACACCGTGCGCAGCGCCCTGGCCAATGGCTTTTCCTTTCTGGCCGCCGTGCTGGTCCTTCCCTATGGCGTGTATCTGGGCGTTGGCAGCATCGGCTGGGAAATTCGCGAGCGCACCTGGGATCAGCAGCGCCTGAGCAGCCTGGGCCCCTGGCAAATGGCCTGGGGCAAGTTGCTGGGCGCAACCAGCTACGCCTGGTATGGCGCGCTGCTGTGCGCGGCCATCAGCCTGGCGGCCAGCAGCCGGCCCGCCGAGCATTTGGGCCGCCTGTTTTGCGGGCTGATGCTGGGGTTGGCGATGCAGGCTTGCGGCATGGCGATGCGCCTGCACGTGCTGGGCGCGCGGCTGGTCAGCGGGCAAACCGGCGGGCAGGCGGGCGATGACCGCAATCTGGACAGCAGCCTGAGCATGAGCTGGCTGGCGCTGCTGCCGCTGTTTCACGCGCTGCTGCTCGACGACGCCTTCTTTTTGAAAAACGCCTGGTGGGCGCTGGACTGGCCGCCCCTGTGGCAGCAGTGCGCGCAGGCGGCCCTGCTGCTGGCGCTGGGCCTGCTGGCGCTGTGGCGCAACATGAGCGCGCAGCTCATGGTGGCCACTCGCCCCTGGGCCTGGCCGGTGGGCATCGCCGCGCTGGCGCTGCTGCCGGGCGGGTATGTGGCCGCTGACGGCCTGAATGCGCCTTGCGCCTATGCGCTGGCCCTGGCGGTGCTCGCTCTGGTGACGGGCTATCTGGATTTGTTCAGCCAGCCCCAGGGCCGCCTGGCCTGGCAGGCGCTGTTTTGGCACGCGCGCAGCGGCCAGTACAGCCGCCTGCTGCAAGCGCTGCCGCTGTGGCCCATCAACGCCGCCTTGGCCCTGCTGGGCAGCGTGGCCGCGCTGATGGCCAGCGATCGCAGCGGCGCAAGCGCGCTCGCCTTTGCCCTGCTTGTGGGCGCGCTGCATTTGCTGCGCGATGCCGCGCTGGTGGCCTTTTTTGCCTGGCGCGAGGGCGCGCGCCATCCGCAATACGCGGCCTCCATCGCCATGCTGATTGCCGGCCTGCTGCTGCCGGGCATCGTCGGCAACGCGATGGGCGCGCACTTGAGCCTGTGGCTGGAGCCTGCGGCCGGTCTACTCCAGCCGCATCCCGCCCGCGCGCTGGTGCTGGGTTCGGCCTGCCTGCACCTGGCCCTGATGGCCGCCCTGCTGGCCTGGCGCTGGAGGGCCAGCGGCATGGGCCGCTCGCCCGATGTGGTCTGAAAAGCCAAGTTATCCACAGTTTGCTTTCAAAAGCATAGCGCCCTGCGCAGTATTTACGGGCGCTGCGGGCTTGTTGCCTATTTGATGGGCAAAATCGTGAAACCAAATGCAAGCGGCGCGGCCTGCCGCCCGGGCGGGGTTCGGGCGCGGCTTGGGCGGGATTTGGGCGGGGTTGGGAATGCCCTTATTCGGCGTCTGTAGAAGGGGCCTCTGGCTATGATTTTTGACATGCCGAAGGCGCTGGCCCGGCCCCGGCGCGGGGCCTTCTGACCTGGCCTGGATCGGCTTCACGCGCAAAGAAAAATGACAGACCCACAAACCCCCCCCGGCCCCGAGGCATCCCGCCCGGCGGCTCCCCCCGAAAACCCGGCTGCTGCCGCCCCCGTTTCTTCCCCCCCGCCGGCTGCATCTGATGCCCCGGCCGCGCCTGCCGACCAGCCCCGGCCCGTGCCGATCGCCGTGCGCGGCATTGCGGTAAACGCGGCGTCTGGCGCTGCGTCCGGGGTCTCGCCCGCTGGCGCGCCCAAGGCCGCGGCGGCCAAGAAGCCGGCCAAGCCCCTCATTCACGGTCCCTGGCGCTTTGCCACGCTGCTGATTGCGCCGCACCGGCTGGGCTTTTTCTGCGCGATGGTGGTGCTGCTGGCCGCCAGCCTGTGGTGGGCGCTGGTGCAGCACAACCGGGCCATAGGCATACCGGCGCTGGCGCCGGAGCAAGCGCCCCTGCTCACGCACGCGGCGGTGATGGTGTTTGGCTTCATGCCGCTGTTTTTCTCGGGCTTTCTGTTCACGGCCGGGCCGCGCTGGCTGGGCGTGCCGCCGCACGGGCCCAAGGTGACCGCGCCGGCGGTGATCATGCAAACCATAGGCTGGCTGCTGTGGCTGGCCGGCGCGCATGTGAGCGCCACGCTGGCGCTGGCCGGAATGGCGCTGGCAGCGGCGGGCCTGGGCTGGATGGTGGCGCAGTTCTGGCAGCTGATTGCCCGCAGCAGCGATGAAGACCAGGTGCACGCGCGCTCGGTGGGGCTGGGCGGCATCGTGGGCGTGGCGAGCCTGGGCGGGGCCTGCCTGGCGCTGGCGCTGGCGCGCATGGATGTGGCGCTGCTTTGCATTCACACGGGTTTGTGGGGCTTCATCGTGGTCACGTATGTGACGGTGGCGCACCGCATGATTCCGTTTTTCACATCAAACGTGCTGCCCATGATTGCGCTGTGGCGGCCGTTTTGGGTGCTGTGGCTGATGCTGGGCGTGTGCGCCTGGCAGGCGCTGGCCGTGTGGGTGCAGGCGCTGCTGGCGCCCGGCGCGTGGTGGAGCGCGCTGGCGCTGACGCTGGAGGCGGCCGCCGGCGCGGTGCTGCTGTGGCTGGCCATCGTCTGGGGGCTGGTGCAGAGCCTGAAGATTCGCCTGCTGGCGATGCTGCACGTGGGCTTTGTGTGGCTGGGGCTGGCGCTGGTGTATGGCGCGCTGGGCCGCGCGCTGGCGCTGTGGCTGGGCCATGACGTGCTGGGGCTGGGGCCGCTGCACTTGCTGGGCATGGGCTTTCTGGGCTCGATCATGCTGGCGAT
>ERZ772827.304-NODE-304-length-27299-cov-22.505506_pt1 | contig 27299 bp, 30 predicted proteins | sample MGYA00580850_ERZ772827 | MGnify/ENA primary metagenome ERZ772827 (study PRJEB29015, sample SAMEA2737950) | human oral metagenome | biome: human oral; feature: human-associated habitat; material: dental | place: China | collected 2145 ... | reverse complement strand
CAGCAGTATCTAAAAGCTCAATAGCTCGTTTATCGTATCTGATGCTTACACGATTAATATCTCTTGTGGTGCCAGCAACATTTGCAACAATTGCTTGTTGTTTTCCGGCTAGAGTATTAAATAAATGGCTTTTTCCGGCATTTGGTCTACCGATTAAAGCAATTCTTAGAACATCGTCTTCTTTGGTGTCTTTCATTTGAGGAATATTATTAGTAATCTCTTTTAGAAGATCGTCAATGCCTCGATTATGTTCGGCAGATGTATAAATACGGGTCTTAATTCCTAAACGTAAAAATTCTGATTCACTCAAAGAACCTTTAAGATCTGATTTATTTAGTACCAAGATAACTGATTTTTTAGATTTTAGGGCTTTTTTTGCGATGAGCTTATCTTTATCGTCTAAATACCTAGTACTATCTATAACTACTAAGATAACGTCAGCTGCAACTACAGCTTCTTCGATCTGATCTTGAATCGTAGCTTCGAATTCATCATTAGGGTCTTTTAATCCTGCTGTATCTACTAGCCAAAAGCTATGATGATCGTAATTTATCTTTCCAAGAACATTATCTCTTGTGGTACCCGCTTCTTTTGCAACAATTGCTTGTTTGGATTTAACCATACGATTAAATAGCGAACTTTTACCAACGTTCGCTTGTCCGATAATTGCTACAGTAGGAAGCTTTTTACTCATAATGATATTATAAAACGTTTTTGGTTAATTGCAAAATTTAAAATTTCTATGCTATTTAATTAAATGATAAATTGGGCTATTTTTTAATTGTTTTGATAAGACGTTTTCCTTTTAATTCTTCTAAAGAATATGGTCCAAAGACTGTACGTTTTAGAGTTAAAACTTTATAACCAAGAGCTAAGAAAGTTCTTCTAATCTGTCTTTTTTTACCTTCGCTCATAGTGACTTTCCAGAATTTTCTTGAATCATCTAACCGCTCTATCAATAAATTGGATTTTCCATCTTCTAAGGTGATTTTAAAATCGTTGATCATTTGTTGATGTAATGGCTCTAGGGGTTTATCTATAAAGACTTCGTACTCTTTATTTTTTTGAAAAGAAGGATGTGTCATTTTGTAGGCAAAATCACCATCATTAGTAAGCAACATTAATCCCTCGGAATTTTGATCGAGTCTACCAACAGGTTTTAGATTATCTTTTAAAGAACCTTCGGATAATAGGTCATAGATTGTAGGACGATCTCCTTGTTGTTTTCTGGAACTCACATAACCAACAGGTTTATTTAGAAGATAATATATAAATTTTTGCTCTTTTACAGGTTTTTCATTAACGACAACTTTATCTTCTTTATTTATTCTTTGTCCGAGTTTGGCAGGAATATTATTAACTAATACTTTATTTTTATTAATAAGTTCGTCTGCTTGACGACGAGAAATTCCTAGCGATAAGGCTAGGAATTTATTTAATCTCATTGGTTTATTGTCCACTTTAGCTATCGTATCCTTGCTGACGTCGTTGTTCTCGATATCTTTTTTCTTCTTCAGCTTGCATGCTAGATATTGAATTATTAGATAATCCAACTGCCTCAGCTTGTTTTATTCTATCAAATTCAGCAAGAGTTTGGTTTAAGCCGTCTGTTGGAATAATGTTTCCATCTTCATCTGCAAAAGCTGGTGGTTGTGGTGCTTGATTTTGAACTTGTTGATTAACAGGATTTTCTGCTGAGTCACTCATTCTTGGTAGTGGTGCAAATTCATTATTTGTATTTAATGTTGCCTGAATTGGATCATCAGCATCGAAATGCAAGTTAGGATCTTGTGAAAGCGTTTGCTGATTATTTTCATTAGCTGATGGTTCGAACGATTCTACAGTGATTTGGTGTCTAACGCCTTCTGGTTGATCCATTGGACCAACTTGCTCTTCAGTAATGCCATAGCTAGCTTGACCAGCACTATATGGATTTTGAACGTTTTGAGGAGCTTCTAATGGCTGTTGAACTTGAAGCTGATTAAACGTCTCGTTAACGACTTGGCCATTTGGGTTCATATTTGGAGCTGGTGATTCTTCATAAGAAGTTTTTACGTTATTTAGTTCACTAGCTGGATTAGAAAAAGTTTGTTGCGGTTCGATATTTTGCGTATCGGGTTCTTCTGAAGTATCCATGCCTTCTTCAGTTGAAAAAGTTGAATTTATATCAGTTAGATTACCATAAGATGAAACATTTGTTTCCGTTGGGGTTTTTTCTGTAGTATTTGGAGCGATCTCGTCCATAGCTTGATCTGCTGCATTAAAAGCTTGAGCCTGTGTTAAATGTGAAGGTTCCTCTACTACTGGCGAGTTAGTCTCTTGTGGTTGATTTACTGTATTTGGACTAGCTTGAGGACCAGCAAAATTATTTGGGTTTACATAAGTGTTTGCATTTTGTGCTTCAAAAGAATTCGGTTGACCGTTTGGTTGGCTATTTTGATAATTAGCCGCAGCCTCTTGATAACCATTCTCTGCTGCATAGGTGCTATTCATGGCAACGGGTTGTTGTTCACTATTAACAGTATTTATTGTTGGTTGGCTAGGCTGAGTAGCTGATTGCGGTTGTTGTTCTGGTGCCACATTGTTTGTTACTGTTTCAGGATTTTGTCTGTAAGCGGGACTTGTTTGATATTTGTTTAGAAGATCATCTACTTGCGATTGTGGAGCAGCTCCTGATGAGAAAGGTGCCATTGGTTGAGGCATTACTTCTTTTTGATCTTGCGACGCCTGATCTGCTTGTTGATAATTTTCTTCGCTGGCTTCGGTTCGACTTTCGGCTTGATTAGGAACGCTAGTAGTCGTTTCAGTAGCGGTTCCTTCTTCTGAGGGCACGGACATCATGTCTGCTGCTCCTTCTTTTTCTTCTGCTTCGTCTGATGCTGCTGGAGGCACAGGTGCAACGATTGGTTTTCTAGCAACGTTTTCATCTTCCAAAACTTCATGTACGACATTTACTACATCTTCGACACCAACTTGGGATTTTACTAAGTAACGATCTGCTCCAAGTTTCTTTCCTCTTTCTCTTTGATCGTCGCTAGATAGTGCGGTCATCATGATCACCTTAATATTTTTTGTTGAAGCATTAGATTTTAAAATATCTAACATGTCAAAACCAGAAATTTTTGGCATCATGACATCACTAATAATAAGGTCAGGATTTTCCTTAATAGCGGTTGATAAAGCTTCTTCTCCGTCACCGGCAGAAACGATGTCATAACCTTCCGCTAGTAGTCGGACACCGTATATTTCTCTTAGGCTTTTGTCATCTTCGACAAGTAATATTTTCGTCATCTTATCTCCATCTTATATTAGTTATGCTTATTTTTCTATATTTTATTTAATGCTTAAGTGGTTGATTTTTTACCTTTAGATATTTCAATCATTTTCTCTTGCTGAATCCGTTTAGCGTCTTCTTGCCGTCTTTTTAAGGTATCGATTTGTTGCTGTTTTATCGCAAGTGATGCCTTCTGACGCTCTAGGGCCTGAAGCTGTGTATTCTTAAGTTTATTCTTTAAGGTCTGTAAGATCTCTGGCGATATTTGTGGTAGTTTTTCTAATTTGTCTAAGTATTTAAAGTACTGTTCTTTATTTAATGGGGTGTCGATCTTAATTTCCATGTTTAGGTATGTGTTTGGATCTATGGCGTTTGTAGACGGTGTGGCACTAGGCGGTGATTTTTCTTCCTTTTCTTGTTCTTCGTCCTTGGTTGTATCTTCAGTGGTGTCTATGTTATCGGAATTTTCTTCTGTTATTTCTTGATTCTTAGTATCGTGTGTTTTTTGTACTTCTATGGCGGCTTTTTTAAAGCTTGCTTTTAATGCACTAAGTTTTTCGGGGCTTAAGGTAATAGTTTCGCTAGTAAGATTTTTTGCTGCGTTTACAGGAGTGTTTTCATTCTCTTCTTTTATGTGACTTGCCGCTAGGCGATCTGCTTCGCTAACACGGGCCAAAGTATTTAGATAGTCTTCGTTTAGTTGTTCTTTACTGTCTTTTGAGTGATCGACAAGAATAGAACTGGCAAGTTCTAAACGCTCTACTTCTTCTTTAGATAATCTAGGAAGATCTACAAAGAAGGTTGATCCTTTTTTGAAGACACTTTCGGCATAGATGGTGCCATTCATGGATTCTACTAAGCGTCGGCATAGATAAAGCCCTAGACCAGTGCCTCCAACCTCTCTAGTTGCTGAATTGTTTACGCGATAGAATTTTTGAAATAAATGCGGAATATCTTCTGCTGGGATTCCAATACCATTATCTTTTACTGTGATGATTACTCGATTGCTTTTACCAATTAAACCAACTTCAATAGAACCTTTTGGTGTGTATTTAATGGCATTTTCAATAAGGTTAGAAATAACTTCAGTTAAATGATCTGGATCGACATATACTTGGTAAAGTGGATGAAGAGTTTTTCCTTCTTTTAATTCGTTAACTAATTCTAGACCTCTTGAGTTAGCTTTATCTACAAAGTGATCGACGATTCTTGATACAAAATCACCAAGATCGATTAGTTGAGGTGAAGATTTCATACGACCATCTTCGGTTTTTGATATGTCAAGCAGGTCTTGAAAGAGTCGTCCAAGATGACGAGTTGCCTCATGAGCTTTGACCAAATATTCTTTAGCTCTGTCGTCGATTTTTGCAATATTAGGATTTAGAATTAGGTTAATGTAGCCCTCGATGGAAGCGATTGGTGTGCGCATTTCGTGTGAGGCTGTTGAGATAAATTCAGCTTGTTGTCGTTCTTCTTTTTTGTCTTTAGTGATGTCTCGAAAAACAATAATCATGTCGCTACTATTAGCAATAGGAGTAACGGTAATAGAAGCTAAAAGCATTTTATTACTTTTAGTAATGATTGTTAGATTATTAGATTTAAATTCCTTATTGAAGTGAATGTTGTTGTTGACCGGGTTGTTATCTTCGGAAAAATCGGAACCATCTCTGTCTGCAACATGAAGCACTGATTGGTAGTTTAATCCAACCGCATCGTCTTGGTTGGTCCAGCCAACAATAGCTTGTGCTGCTGGATTAATAAGTTTTATAATGCCATCTTTATCTATAGTAATCACTCCATCTGTAATAGAGTTAACAATTGTAGAAGCGTCTGAACTTATTTTTCTTCCCTTAGAAGATAAGACATTTTGCGCATTAGGATCTGCGGATATTAAGGAATCTTCTTGGTAATTATTGGATACAAACATTGTGCTAGCGAAGAATATTGGCATGCCAATGTTAATCGTAGCTTGTATTAATAGGTCGGAAGAAATAGAAGAATCTAAAAATAGTAGGACTAAATAAAGAACTGCAATTGCAGCTATTGGAATAAAAGCGATTACACCAATAATTCCTGATACAGAAAAAGTAATTGCAAAAAGTGGCAAGAATGGTGATTTAATTAAGCCGGTTTTGTAGACCAAGTAAATAATAGAAGCTTCAAGAGCAAGATATACTAAAGTAATTGAAGCTTTTTTTACTTTTAAGCTTTTAAAAGTCATTAAGTTAAAGATAATAGCGAAGAATAAAACTGCAACGTTACTAATACCTACAGTTAACGGGATATTAATAAAAGGAGTTTTTGTAATGTATCTTTGCCAAACAAAAATAAATATTAAAAATAGGGATACTAAAATAGTTCCGTAATAGATTTTTTTATACCAACTTTTCGGTATTTCGCTCAAAAAATCGCCCCCCGAGGTTGAATCATATAAGTCTTATTATGCCTAAAAGCATATATTAGCACAAGCAAAATAAGATATTCTAAAAATTAGTTAATTTTTATTGTAAAAAGAGCATAAGCATTGTAAACTTGAAGTGGATAGTTCTCTTTATTATAGAACTATAGGTCGAAATGGCCACAATCAAGTTTGTACTTCCCCTTAGTTTATCTATTGTGTGAGGATGGAGTAAGGTGTATCTACGGTGTGAGGGCTATCCAATGGTGTTTGAAGAATCTCAGTTTAAAAGACTGAGATTCTTTTTATATTAAATTTACTATCTAAAAACATAAAGTCTTTTATTTTTTACTGTTAAAGCTTAAAATTAACTTAAATTAAGATAATAAACAAAAAGTAATATGAATATGGGTGAAAAAGAAACAATAAAAGACGAGTTTATAAAAGTAGTTAAAGAGATTTACGAAAATGCAACAAATTGTGAACAGTTCTGTAGCTCTCTTTTGGTAACTACTGATTTACCAATTTATAAAGATTTAGTTTGTAAAGACGAACATTGCTCTAATTTAGTAGAACTATCTAGGTCCTACTTATACAGTGACGACAATAAAGAGAATCTAAATGATTCTTTAGACGATATGGTCTTAGGACTATAATCTTAGTACTTTTTTAGTGCTCTATTTTGATGTCTTCACCAGACCAAGGAAGTGGTCCGCAGATTGCACAAGTGCTTGGATGAGACTCTGGTCTTTGGCTAAGACCATCCCGATCACTTCCCTTGATGTCTTTTAGGGATAACCCATCTAGCTTAAGGTTGCCGCTAAGATCTGTTATGCCATCAAGGTCTGAATTGTGAACATGCACGGCATTTCTTAGGGTTGTAAAGCCAGTAACTCTTGAATCTCCATCTATTACTGCATAATCGTCAATTTTTGCATGTCCAGCGACTACAGCATCGTCTTTAACTTCAGCACAACCTTGCATCTCAACGCAATTAAGTAATTTTGCATAACCGCGTAAAACTGCAGCTCCTAGAATTCTTGAATAACCGCCAAGTGTGGCGTGCTCTTCTATTCTTCCACTTGTCATGACAGCATTTTCTTCGATAGTAGCTTCGTCTTTAGCAATACCACCGATAAAGAATCCTTTTAGATCTACAGTGTCCTCGATATTACCAATAGCGTGGCTTGCAATATAGCCACCGCTTTCTGCTATATAAAATTTTTGTCGTTTCTTCCAAACGCCGTTGCTGTCTATATCCCAAAGATTCATAACTGGTAATCTACGACTAATCTCGCGTTTTTCGTCGTCGTAATTGGTCTCATAAGTAACGAGTTCGGATGGAGCGAACTCTTTAAAATAATTGTCGTAGCCGTGGCGTGGCATTGGGTCTAAATATGCGAGATTTGGTTGATTTAAGTTTAATTTGGTGCGTGGTTTAGGAACTACTTCTGACATTTTATCTACCTCTTTTTTACAAGATATCTAAAACTATTAAGATAAACAAGATGAAAAGTAAATTATGCACTGAAATATGATTTTGTCCAGTAATTCTTATGCTTGCAAAACATAAGGATAAATTGCATAGTTGTATTTGACCTACTGTAATAAAAATTGTAGGATTATTTTTGTTAAATTGCACTTTAATAGTTTTTAAGATGAGATTATAGGGGCTCATTTAGCCCTTTTAACCTCATCTTAAATTACGGGTTTAGTATCTGTTATTAGCGGATGCCCTTAAATGGTGAGGAGAATAGGAATAACCATGAGGGTATCTACAAAGTATTTCAACGTTAAAGCGGTTAATAAGGAATTACTATTGGCCGCTTTATATAATGCCACTTCACCGACTGGGGCGGATGGTTTCATTGAAGCCAAAAACGCCCCTATTGTCTTAAACGAATATTCGGCTGAGACAATTTTATATAAGTCGAATAGACCACTTCCTAAAATTGATACCTTATATGGTAGAAATATAGGGGTGGACTTTAATAAACTAGATAAAATTGATGTCGATTTCTACGACGATGGAGTTGGTATTTATAATACCTTCGACATGGTCGTACGAGATCTGTTCTTTAACGGACAGGTCAATTCGCCAACAATTAAAGATATTAGGAAGGAGGCAGTATTTCTTAATAGCCAGAAAGTTCTTCTAGAGCTTACTGACTGTCCTAATACGCTTTGCCAAATAAAAGTGTTGGCCTCTATTTATGTGCAACTACGTAGTGTGAACGTTGATGCTGAGGAGCTGAAAAAGTTCATGGCTATGATAAAAGACTTTAAAGCATCTAGAGATGCTAAATCTAAAAAGGAGGCAATTTCAAGGGCGATGGCGTTTATTGAACGCCTAAGCCCGGTGTAATAATTTAAAGGAGCTTTAAATAGCTCCTTTTTTCTTTTTTTTGTTTATTCTTCTTTTATTTTTTTCTTTTGTTTACATTGTCTAATTTAATGGCTGTTCTTTCGTTATATAATTATTAGTAAATGAGTGACAAAAACAATAAGAAAAATAATAAAGCTAAGAAGATAGTTAAAGAAGGTGTAAATACCTTAAAAGAAAATTACCTAGCTATTTTAATTGGAGTTTTTGTTTTCTTTGGTATTGTAGGATTTTTATTTAGTAATAAAGCTCCAGAAGGACCAAGCTTTAGTGATATAAGTAGTGATGGTATTTTAATGGGCAAAGCTGATGCGCCAGTTAAAATAATTCAGTATTCAGATTTTTTGTGTCCACATTGTGCTGAATTTAGTCAGGATATCTTCCCTAAACTTAAAAAGGACTTTATTGATACAGGTAAAGTAAGATATGAGTTTAGACCAATGGCTTATGTTTCTGAAGAAAAAGAAGGATCTAAAGTTAGTGCTTTAGGTGTTTATTGTGCAAATGACCAGGGTAAATTCTTTGAGTATCAAGATAATGTTTATAAGAAATTAAATATTGCTATTAATAAGGAAAACAAACATCCAAAACGAAACGACATCTTTTTAAAGAAAGATATAAAGAATATCGCTAAAGAGTTAAAGCTAAATGAAGAGCAATTTAATACTTGTCTTGATGACGAAAAATATTCTTTAAAGCTCCAGGAAATAGGGCTTAAGGCAAGTAAACATGGCGTTACGGGTGTTCCTTATATTTTAGTGAATGGTCATGCTTACGCATCTAGTATTTCGTATAGCGGGCTTAAAGCTTTAATAGAAGTTGGATTAAATGACAAATAAAATTAGTTTGCTTCTTACTAAAATAGAATTTTCTTTTAGATCTTTTGATGTGCTTTTTAAAAACTATAAATATTTATTGTTTATTTTAGCGTCTTCTCTATTTTTTATGGAACTAATTTATTGGTCGATGAACTTTCAAATAATGATGATTTTAATGTCACACATTTCTATAAAAACCATGTCAGCTTTATTTCTTTCTATCTTTGAGGCTTTTGATAAACTCTCTTTATTTTTCATAACCTTGATTTCTTTAATACAAGGAACTACTTTAGCGGCGATCGTTTATGTTTATCGGCACCGAAGAAAAGTTGATAATAAATTGCTTGGTGAGGGGCTGTTTATAAGCTTGTTATCGATACTTGGTATTGGTTGTCCGACTTGTGGTGCGACTCTTTCGTTACCTTTATTTACTTTATTTTTTGGCTCTTTTGCATCTTTTTTATTAGATAAAATTTCTCTTTTTATTTTTCCGAGTATCTTAGTAGCTGCAATAGTTGGTCTATATTTTGTTGGAAAGAATTTAGCTGAAGTAAAAATGCAAAATAAATTTAAGGTAGGATAAATTGCGTAAAGTTGTTTTATATAGTGGTAAGGTTTGTCCATTTTGTGAGATGGTAAAAGAATGGATGATTAATAATAATGTGGCTTTTGATGAAATTATTGTGGATGATAATCCACTTAAAATGAAAGAGATGATTAAGCTAAGTGGTCAGATGTCGGTCCCATTTACCTATATCGTTGATGACAATAAAGAATATGGGATCTACGGTTTTGATCTTCCTAGTTTAAATAAATATTTATTAGAAGACGATTAAAACAATTGTAGCTAATTAAGTTTAAGCTAAGTAAGATTAATTAGCTAAATTATTAAAGAAGAAATAAGTAACGATTGCTGGCCAAAAGATTGCCATTATAAAAGCAGCGATTATATCAGCTATGTTAGAAGCATTAATTAGAAAATGCACTAATGTGCCAATTGCACCTAAAAGGTAAATTAAGTTACTAGAATTAAAGAGGTTCCTAGCAATTTTGGTGGATTTTTCTCTTTCTCTTTTTATAACTTCTTTTCTGGTTTCGTAATTGGTTGACTTATCGTTTACTGCACTTTTATTTTCTTTTATTTTTTTATTTTTATTGGTTTTTTCTTTTTGAGAAAACGATTTTTTATTCTTCATGGCATACTTTACCTTATCTTATACTGCACGCTACTATCTTTGTTTTCAAAACATAAAGGCGCAACTTCTTTATCTAATTTATATTGCTTAGCAAAGCCGCAAGATATAATTCCATCTGGACTAAAGTTGGAGGTTCCGGTAATATCTTTCCATTTACCATCTTCTTTTTTAGTAAAGAAATAATCTATTTTACCATCGCAGTTAAAAGATAATTTGGCTGAATCATAATCTTTAGAATTACTTAAGACAGAAATTGTTAAAACACTCTTACAAGATTTATCTTCAGTCATGCTAATTAAGAGCTTGCCAAGTTCGTCAATAGAATCGTCTTTTCTTTTAATTAATTCACCTTTTTGGTTATATTCATATTCTAGAGAATTTAGACGAATGATCGGCTCAACCTTGCTTACGGTATTTGTTTTATTATTGTTTCCTAAAAAGTAACCAAGTAAAACAAATCCTATCATTAGAATAATAGCTATCAATATTTTTTGACTTTGTTTAGTATTTTGCATTACCAACCTCCTGATGCTCCACCGCCTGAAAAACCGCCTCCACCAAAGCTGCTACCACCGCCAGATCCGCCGGAAGATCCTCCCCATCCGCCGCCAGCCCACCAAGAAGGCTCTTTTCCTTGTTTTTTAGCTTCTCTATAGTTTTTGGATACGAAATAATCAAAAGCAAAACCTAGACCGGTAAGAGCGGCTAGTAATATAAAGCTAATAAAGGTCCAGCTTAAAACTATTGCAGTAATAACACCGGTAACTAGTCCAATAATTCCGCCAGCCCACCAAGATTTAGATTTAGCTAAAAGAGAACCTAGATAACTAATAGCGGCGAATGAAATAATTAGTATGGATATAATGCCTTTATACGTTGATATATCTTTTTTTCTATCACTATTTTTTATAGTAGTTCTATTTTCAGTTTGAGCTTCAATTTCGTCTAAAGCGAGTGAGATGCCAGATGCATAATGATTCTTTTGAAATTCTGGAGCCATTAGATTTCTAATAATTCTTCCTGCTTCGGCGTCTGTTATGAATTCTTCTAGTCCTCTTCCAACTTCAATTCGAATCTTATGCTCTTTAATAGCGATTAAAATTAAAGCACCATTGCTTTTGTATTTTTCGCCAATTCCCCACTTTCTGGCAACTTTAAGAGAATATCCTTCTAAAGATTCATCTTCTAAGCTTGATATAATAAGGATTCCTAATTCTAGGCTTTTTTCTTTATGAAGATTGTTTATTTTTTCAGTTAAAGTCTTATATTCGCTTATAGATAACACATTTGCTTTATCTACGATTGGCGATGTTAACTTTGGTGCATCTGGCACTTCTAAAGCAGTAACAGTAGATGTTACAAATAGTGACATAAAAAACGCACTAAAAATAAAGCCAAACAAGGTGATGAAAAATTTATTAGTTAGCATCGCGATAAAACTTATTTCTTGTTAGAAAAGTCAACTTTTGGGGCTTTTTCGGCACCCCCAGTTGATTCAAAATATGGGCTTTGTTCGAAGTTGAACATTTTAGCAACTAATCCAGATGGAAAGGTTTGTAATTTAGTGTTGTATGGTTTCGCTATATTGTTATAGTCGCTACGAGCAACTTGAATACGATTTTCCGTTCCCTCTAACTGTACCATTAAATCACGAAAAGCTTCTGTTGCTTTAAGACTAGGATAATTTTCAGATACAGCAATTAACTTATTAAGTGAACCGGTCATGGCATTTTGTGCTTCCATGAATCTTTGGATGTCTGCTGTTGTTGCATTATCTGGTAATGTGACTTTTCCTACATTAGAGCGTTTTTCCGCTAAATCAGTTAGAGTAGATTTTTCAAAATCAGCAGCACCTTTTACTGTCGATACAAGATTATCTACTAAATCCATTCTCCTTTGATATTGTGTCTTAACGTTACTAAGAGAGGTTCTTACTTCTTCTCTACTCTTAATTAAGCCGTTATATGTACCTATTACCATAAGACCTATTAAAAGAACTAAAGCTCCAATAATGCTAGGAATTAACCATTTTTTATTCATTTTCCCTCCAATATATATTACTTATAGTATAGTCGATTTTAGAGTATTTGTCTTAAGCTTATCTAACAATTAAGCTGGAAAAGGTGTTTTGCTTTTCGATTTCTTCTAAGGCTTTTTTGACACCAGGAATTGCTAATTTACTTAATTCTAGCGAATCAATAAATCTTAGATCGTCCATCTTATCTTCTTCACAGATTTTAGGTTCGCTGTTCCATTTGGTGATCTCGAAGTAAAAGTCGAAATATTCGTGATTTCCTTCTTTATGTTGCATAACATGTACTAATTTCGTGTCTTCTTCTTGGGCTTCAAGGTTTACTTCTTCTTTTAGTTCTCTAACCGCAGCGTGAATGGCGGATTCGCCATCGTCGACATGACCTGCAGGAAAAGTGTATTCACCATCTCTATAGCCAGTATTAAATCTTCTAAGAGCTAAGAATTTACCTTCTTTTTTAATTAGCATATATACAGCCGCTCTAAATAGTTTACGTTCAGTCATTTGATTGTCTCCTCTATTATTTTATAAACGTTTTTTAGATTTTTTATTTCTCTTAAATTGTTTTGTTTAGTTTTTATACGGTTAATAAAATCTTCAATTTCATTTTTATAACCAGTCCTGCCAAAGCCACTATTTAAAAATGGTACATCGTAAGATACATAGCTCTTTTTTGCGACTTTTGTTAGGTTTTTATTTGCAACAGTTTTTATAAATTCAATTTTATTAAAATCTTCACATCTTATAATCTCCTTGTCATTAATACATTCAATTGAAAATTCAAATTTATTAGAGGCATTGGATAATTCTAATAATCCTATTTTTTGATTTTGAAATTTTACAAGTATTGTTAAAACGAATTTAGTGTCATTTATCCAGCATAGTTCTTTTTTAATGTCTACAATAGTTGAATTTATTGAATAACATAACAATTCTATAGCATGAATGTGAATAGCTAATAATGACGAATCAATAATGTTTTTACAATCCCAAAAAGGAGAATTTGGTTTAGCTGCGTAAGATTTTATTTTGATGAAATTAGTTTGATCAAAATCATTAGTTTTTTGTAATAGTAGTTTATAAAAATCTGAATATTTGAAATTAAAACCAAAAGAAATGATAGTTTGATATTTTTCAATTAGATTAACCATTTTTTCGTATTGTTTTAATGAATAGAAAGGTGGCTTTTCTACAAAAATAGCTTTATTGTTTTTGCTTGATTTTTCTATATATTCTAAATGAACGTTTGGAGTTGCGCTAACGATTAGTGCGTCTATAGATGAAAACAATTCATCATCTGTTTTTGCTATATTTTTAAAATTGTATTTTTTAGCTATGCCTTGAGCTTTTGTAAGATCTCTTGATTTGATAGCAGAGATCTCTATATTACCGTTTTCTAATATTGCTGGTAATAAATTTTCTTGCATTTGATTGCCTAATCCTAATAATCCAAGCTTTAACATTATATTGTCTCCAAATATGAAATTAGAATTTTTACTATATCTTTTAGTATGCGTTTTTTATTTTTTATTGCCTCTTTTGTTCTATTGTTTGATAAATCAAAATCTGTTTTAATAGCTCGTTCGTTAGGCAATCTAACATAATCTGTTGCAAAATGGAGCGACGTAAAAGAAACTTTCTTTGCCTGGCTTTCATTAAAATGTTTAATAGAAAATGCAATCTGAGATATTTCATTGTCTATTGAATTTATGGATAGTTTGTTGGTGATCTGTCTTTGAACATAATCTTCTTCAATTACTGTTGGAACTGAAACGTGGTATCCAGTATCTAGGGTTTTATGACTTTCTAAAAACTTATTTGGTAGATTTAGAATTTTCCCTACAACTTTATCGTGGTAAAGAATTAAAAATTTAGAAGGAGCGAATATTTTCTTATATATATCGTCAGGAGTTCCTAGCGTACCTAATTTTCCTATATAAATTATTTCAGGAGCTCCCAGCCTGCATAATCTTGTGGTTATTTTTGCACTGATGTCACCCCAAAAACTAAACTTTACACCCAAAAGATTGATGATAGAGTTAGTTTTAATATTTTTATAGCGTATAGAAATGTAATAATCATTTTCATGAAGACTTATTTGTTCTAAAAATCTTTTTTTCTTAATTTCTTTTTCAATTTCGTCTATATATCCTAAAATTATAGTTTCGTCTTTTTTTATTATTTTAGAGTCGAGACCAGTCCATATTGGCAAAGCAGACTCTGCTAGAGGATATCTAATAATTTTAACCTTTATTGAGACGGTAAAAATATCTAATACATGTTGGAGCATGCTCGCATAATGCATCGTGTAATCGTGTCCACAACCAACTGCTACTACAAAAATTTTTTCACCTTTGTTATTAATACATTTATAAAAAGAAGGTCTTAAAAAATTGAATCTTTTTGATGTTGGATTATTTTGGAAAGGTATTTTTGTTACTTCTGTAAAATTTAGAAAAGTTTGAAGTTCTTCAAAATGTTGAGGTAATATACCATGGACTTCAAAAGTATAATTTTCCAGTAAACATTTTCTAATAGCTGTTTCGGGAAATTTTTGTATACAATATTCATCTATAGAATCAAACATAGTATGATCAAAAGCTTTTGATCTAACCATGTCTTTATGATTATTCTTTATTGGATTTGTATAAAGATATTTTAAGTCTCTGATACTTTCGGTGCCTATTAATTGATAATCTTCTACTGTTGCAATTCGGTGTTGTATTGACGTCAGAAAAGAAAGTACTTTTGCATCATTGCAATTTTTTAATAAGTCATAAGTAGATTTCATTGTTATGATTTTAACTTTCTTATTTTTAAAAATACGCCCTTTAGGGGCGTATTGATTTTAATTAATAATTAATAATTAATGAAAAATGATTTTTTTAAAAAATAGTGCTTTATTGTTATATTAATCATTTTCTTCATTGATTATAAAACTAATATGTTTTTAGAGTTTTGTCAAGAGTATTTCCATCCTCACCTCTCAGCTGCAACACTCTCGCACATAAAAAGAGGCATCAGCTTAAAATTGTTGATTTAGATGTTTTACTTCTCAATTAATTTACCATTATGTAGCTCTAATACTATATCGGCAGCTTGTTCTAGTTTTTTACTGTGTGTCACAATAATTACACACTTATTTTCCTTATGAGCTATATCTTTTAGAAGCTCGATAATATCTGTGGCTGTTTTACTATCTAGATTACCGGTTGGCTCGTCTGCAAGAATTACTGGTGCTTTAGAGCTTATTGCTCTTGCTATCGCTACACGTTGTGCTTGTCCTCCTGATAACTTTAGAACATTTTTATTCATATGCTCTTTTTTAAGTCCCATTTTGAGTAAAGTTTCATCTGTAGCTTTTTTATCTACTAACTTTAGATTTTCTAAGGGAGTTAGATAATCTATTAAATTATAATTTTGAAAAACTAAGGAGATATTATTTTTTCTATGGTAAGAATAGCCATTTAATTTAATGTCGTAACCATTAAATAAAATTGCTCCATTTGTAGGTTCTTCAAGGCCAGCTAGTAAACTTAAAAGAGTGGACTTACCTGCTCCGGATTGACCAACAATTGCGTAAAACTTGCCTTTTGAAAAGCTATGGCTAATATTATCTAAAGTTTTTTTGGTTGCTTCTGGATATTTATAATTAATGTTTTTAAGACTAATAATTGACATATTCCCTCCTAGTTTAGGTTTGTTAATATTTTTCTTGGTGATTTAAACATGATCGGGAGTAAAGAAATAAAGAGCGGGATTAATAGGAAGCCTAGTCCTATTAAGGAAAGTAGAATTATTGTTGGAGCATCTAGTGATGCTATTTTTATAGACCCTATAGCTTCATTATTTGCTAATACTTGGGTTGTTATAACTTTAGAAAAATAGGAGCTGAAAATTAAGCTGACTACTATTGGAATAAAGGATAAAATAAGAAGTTCTATTATAAATTGGCAAAATATTTGAGTTTTTGTAATACCGATGGATAATAAAATTCCTATTTCGTGAATCCGATTTCTAATATGGAATACCAATACTAAAGTTAGAACGGTTATACTGGCTAGACTGGTAAGAACTATGCTAGATAGAATTATCTGCTGAAGGCTTTTTATGTTAGCTAAGAATCCTTGATAACTATTAGAAATTTTAGATATTTCATAATCTTCGTATCTCGGTAGAAGTTTTTTGACTTTATCTTCTAGCTCTTCTTCTACTTGTTTATTCTCTGAAAAAAGATCTAAATTTTCTAAGTTTGGGTTAGCTTCCAATTCCTTTAGCGTTTTAAATGTAGTAATGATCTGATTTTCTGCCATATCGCTATCTAGAATTTTGGGCTTTTCGTTTTGCCCAGTGAAAATACCAACTACTTTTACTTTTATCTTTTTATGATCTTTTTCTATTTCAAAATAATCACCTGATTTTAGGTTGTTTTTAGCTGCGAATTCTTTATGGATCAACACTTCTCTTTTTGAACTATCGTTTGGTAAGGAACCAGAATCTAATTTATATAAATTAGATGTAAATTCATTTAATAGGTTGATAGATTTAACCCCAAGGAAAGTAAGTTTTTCTTCTTGTTTTTGATCTAACGTTAAACCGCTGGTACTATCTGTGACAGTTTTTTGATTAATCGGCGAGACTAATGCACTAGCTTGGTAATTAGATTTCGTGATTTTTTTTAGATTAATTAATTTTTGAATATCTTTTTCATTTAGATTTTCATGATTCTTATTTTTAATATTAATTCCAAAAGGTACGGTCTTTTCGATACTTTTTTCTAAACTATCTAGGTTAAATTTTATAGATGAGATAAAGAAGAGGAGTAAGAGCGTAATACTAATTATTAAACTAAGTAATAGGTTTTTCTTTGGTCTTCTTCTTATGGATAGCCAGGCTTTAGTAAAAATATTCATTACTTTACCTCGGTCAATAGTTCTTTTGGCGATTTATCGATAATCTTTTTAGATGAGATGGTAGTGGCAATTAGGATGATAATAATCTCTAATCCAATAACACCTAAAATATCTGTTGGCTCAAGAGAGATGTTGATCTTATCTAGATTTTTAGATGAAGTGACAGAATCGGCGTCTGCTCCTAAAGATAATCCTTTTAGGCTAGCTGAGGCGGATTTTTCTGTACTTTTAGCGGCATTTTGGACGATATTGTTACCAACATTTTGGGCAATTGGCTTAACCATAAAGTAAGAACCAGCTATACCAACGCTTGCTAAGATGATTATTTCGAAAATGTGCTGCAATAAGATGTCTTTTTTAGTTTTACCGATAGATAATAGAATTCCGGTTTCGTGCTTTCTTTCATTAATCCAAAGATAAAGAATTAAGGCGATAATGGTAATTCCAAAGAAGAAACTTGCAAGTAACATTCCATCTATTAGGCTGTAAATATTTTTAACAGTAGCTGTTACGTTAGTTAGATTCTGACTATTCTTTGTAAGTTCGTATTTTTTCCAGTCTAAAGGTAACTTTTTAAGATCTTCAATAGTTTTATCTATATCTTTGTCTGTAAAGAAAGTTGCGTCTTGATAAATTTCATTAGCTTTTGTTGTTTTGTTTAATTTTCGGACACTTGTAAGATCTGCAAAGAATAGGTTTTCAAATAACTCCATCTGGTAACTAGCAGTTTTTGGATTTTTACCATTAAATAGCCCGACTATTTCAAGTTCTGCTTCTTCAGTTGATTTATAGCGATTATCTGAATCATAAGGGTTAGCTCTAAGTTTAATTTTACTTCCTAGTTTCAAATTATTCTTTTTAGCAAAATCTTCATGAATTAAAATCTTATTTTGATCTTTCTCATCAATATGGCGTCCGGCAGTTAGCTTTACGGCATTAGATCTAAATTTGTTTTCTAGTTCAGATTTATTAACACCTAAGATTGTTGTAGCGTTACCGAACTTCTTATCTTTTTCTTTGTCATAGCCTGATTTTCCATTTGGTAATGGAATTAATTTAGTGTTTATAAAATCGACAGTAGAATTCATCCTTTTAACGTAATCGCTAATGTCTTTTGATTTTACGATCTGATCGATCATGGAACTTGATACAGTTCCTGATCCACGATCTGTTCCTGGATTAGTCCTTTGATTATTACCTAATGTAAAACCAAGTCTTAAAGCTTTGCTAATATTTTTGGCTTCAAGATCTGTAGACTTTTTAATAACCAAGCTACTAAGCAGGGTTAAAGATAATATGAATAAGATTGTTAAAATGATAAGTGATTTTAGTTTTTTTCTTGTTATATATAACCAAGATCTTTTTAGAAAATTCATATAACTCCTTTCGTATACTATTTAAATTTAGTATTTGAATGTGAATTGAATATGAATTTTTGAAATTTTATTTAATTATTTTGTCTTTATCTTTAAAGAAGATTTTAAAGGATACAATATCTTGGCTAGTATCGAAAGAAAAATCTAAACCTTTGGCATCTAATAGCAATTTGGTGATATAAAGTCCCATTCCACTTCCTTGATAATCTTTATTTTCTAAATGGTAAAAAGGTGTGAAGATGTTTTTAATTTGCTCTTTTTTAAATGGTCTTTCGGCTTGATTTTTAATAGATAATTGATCTTTATTACAGATAATTTCTATTTCGCTGTTTTTCTTACTATGCACTACAGCATTAGAGATGATATTAGATAAGACATGTTTAAGTAATTCAGGGTTTATTTTGTAAGTTACATTTTTTAGATTAAGAGAAAGAGTGATATTTTTCTTTTTTGCTAGTTGTTCGTAATTTTTAATAATTTCTCTGATTACTGCATCGACACGGACTATTTTTTCATTCTTTAGAGCATTGTCCGTAGTTTTACTAGCTTTAATAATATCTTGAATCATTTGATTTAATTTATCTATCTCTTCTATGGATTTGGTTAGATATAGATCATGGTTGGTGTAGGGTTCTATTTTAAGTAGCATGCTTTCTAGAATAATTCTTAGGCTAGCAAGTGGTGTTTTTAATTCATGTGAGGTGGCTTGTAAGAATAAAATTTTCTCTTTTTCTAGATTTAAACTCTTTTGATGCTCTATCTTAAGCGACTTTATATGAAATAATAAAGATTCATATAAATCATTAATGTTATTAGATAAGATATTAATTTCATTGTTAGAATTTGTTTTATATTGAGGTTTAATGCTTAACTCTTTCATTAAACTAGTAGTATTTTTAAGCTTTTTAATTGGACCTGTGATTGATTTGCTATAGAAGAAGGAAAAGAATAAGGCGATTATTAAAGATAGGGCAAACGTAAAAGGAAGACTTACTAAGGTAATTTGTTTAGCTTCTTCAATGGATCTAACATCCATGAAAATAGTGCCTGAGATTGTTTTATTTTCTTTTGAATTAGCTTTAAAGTTCTTTAAAAGAATGGAATTGTTATCTAAATTTTCTCCAGCAATGTTTATAATGGAAGAATCTATTTTCTTGTCTGATACGATTTTTAATTCCTGATAGCCTTGGTAAGACATTTTTTTACCATCTATTTCTAGAGTAATGTTTAGGTTATTATTTTTGGAAAAAGTATTTGTAAGATCTTTTATTTGATCTAGCTCTTTATTCTCTATTAAAGAAAGATAACTCGTGGTTAAACTATTTAGCTCCGATTCCTTTTGTCTTTGGTAAGCAATTGGCATGAAAAGAAAAATTAAACCATGAGCAATTAGGATCACGATAGTTAAAATAATAGTCTGAGTAATAAAGGTTTTAGGAAAGATCTTTAGGTTCTTCATATGAGTAGCCAATCCCACGAATGGTTTTAATAATATTAACGGGCAATTTCTTGCGAATATTTTTAATATAGGTATCGATAATACGGTCGAAAGGCATCTCATCTTGATACAAGTAGTCCATAATCTCATTTCTAGTTAGAATGCGATTAGGATTATTAATAAGTAAATTAAGTAGATCTATTTCTTTAGGTTTTAGATCAATCTCTTGGTTATTTACTTTGCTTTTATAGTTTGAAAAATCGATTTCTATATTGTCATAAATCCACTTTTCTACTTTTTGTTGTCTGCGAAGAAGAGCTTTAATATGTTTTTCTAAAATTACTAAAGAGAATGGTTTAGTGATGTAATCGTCTGCTAAGTTGTTGAAGCTAGTAATCTGCGTGTCTTCATCTATTAAGGCAGTTAGCATGATTACTGGTACGTTACTAATCTCCCTAATCTTTTTTAAAAATGCAGTGCCAAGAGTATCAGGTAACATTATGTCTAAAAGAATGATGGATGCTTTGTCGATATAAGGTAGAGCTTGATTAGCACTTTTAGCTTTTATTGTCTTATACCCTTTGTTATTTAAAAAATTACAAATACCTTCGCGTATTTGTTCTTCGTCTTCTATTATTAAAACGATTGGTTGCATATTAAAAATAATTTTAGATTAATTCTAGAATTATTTTACATTAATCTAATTTTCTAGCAATTACTATAATGGTGCTTTCAGTAGCGTTTAATACTTCGCATAAAACAAAATTTCGCATATCGTTTAGTTCTACGACTTTTATTGTGTCGCCATTTAAAATCATGTTTTTGGTTAGTAATCTTTTTATTTCTACTGGTTGATTCTTTTTTTCTAAAAGCTCTAATTGCTCTCTAGATGCATAAAGTATTGGATAGATAGTATCTGTACTGACATTTATTCCATTTCCTAAAGCGTTGGTGTTATTTTCCATTTTTGCTTTTCTCATTGAATTTTGCCAAATGTAGAACAGTAAACTAGGAATTAAAATTACTATGTTTGATAGATAAATAATGGTAAAAACTTTCATCTCTGATTCACTAGCAGACAAGGCTTTAACTTGGGACAAAATGAATAAGATGACAGTAGAAGTACCTGTGATAATGGCTAGTATTTTAGATATTAGATATTTATCTATTTTCATGTTGATTATGCTTAGATTATAGCTTTTAAAGTGAGTGGAAACCACATAAGGTGATAAAATAATGGATTGATAGTGATTAAAACGGATAAGGAGAGATTTGGTGTGCTAACGAACAAATGTGCTAGCTATCAACTTCAACGAAGAATTTCTCGCCAATCTCTACTACTCTTTTTGTTTGTTTATTGTAAATGTAATATTTAATCCAGTGTCTACCATTATATTGCTCTGTTTCGTGATTGATAAATTCATTTGAATTTTTATCACCACTAATTCTGCGTGCTTCAAATAGACTGCCTCGAATATCCGGAGAGTTCATATCGTTTAATACTTGCCAGCGAATTCCATATTGATGTTTATCATAAATATTTGCTTGAAATTTAAGACGTTCTCCAATACCTGTAAATTTACGACATTGCTTCGTAATAGCTGTTCCTTTTGCTCGAAGTTCACTGATGCCGACTTTGCGAAGTGTGCCATCGGTCTCAATGCCCCAGCCACGCCGACGAAGTGGTTCAAGTTCAATTGGATAGTCATTGATGTTAGCGGGAAACGAAGTACTGAGTACCGAGCGTAACTTAGGTAAATTAATTTCAGCAAAACCCTCATATAGCATATTTCGGGCGTTAATAAGGAATTTCAGAATGATTTGCTGTTGCATTGCGTCGATTCGGTCTGCTAAATCATCCGAAAGAGGTTCAAGAGTAATGGTCAGCTTATTGTGAGGAACATTAAAAACGTGAATAGCTCCATCAAGGATATTCATGAGGTCGTCGGCATAAGAAAATTTATCTTCATAAAGGTTACATACGAGGGCCGTGATGCAAATTGACGATAAAGTATCAGTAAGTCCTGCCATATCACGCATACGTTTGAGAATGAGGATCATTGCTGGCAGAAATGTATTATCGCTTGCGATAGCGGAAAACCATTTCACTAATTGTTTTGTATCACTTGAAAACCATTCGTTTGTGCTACGACGTGCTGCATAACGGTTCGTTTGAATTGATTTAATGGGTACATAATCGACATGAAAAGCTACTTCGGTATTGTTATCGGTTGAATGAAGAACGCGTTCACAGGATTCACGCTTCTTTTTGTCAAGTTTATCGCTATACTCATCGCTCAACACATTGCGAACGTCTGTAAGCGAGCTAGCTGCATCAGGCCAAGCGGTACGCTCAAGGACGATATCGACATCATATTCTCCGGCAACGCCGTGAGGACTTTGTTGTGCCGTTAGAGGCCGAACGGTTGTACCCATTGCGTATGAACCTTGTGAATAAATCTCTACATCACCTTCGTATTTAGTTGCAAAAAGTGAAAGTGTTTCATCAAGTTTTTGGTCAATACTGTTTGCCTGTGAGCGCGTAAGAACTATATTTGTGAGATATTCTTCGAAAAGTGAGTCATAACGGTTATAGATCATAAACTGTAATTCTCCATATACGAGTAACTAGCCATGAATCACGAAGACGCATCCAACTACGCATTAGAGGATTCATAAGACGACGTGAATCTTTTGCAAATTGTGTTGATAGTTTGTCGATTTGTGCGTGGTTTGGTTTATTTTCTGGTTCTATTTCCGTATTGGGTCCGAATGATTGCTGTTCCCAGGCTTCTTGTATTTGTTGCTCCGTTAGTTCCTTGACAGCTTGAATGTAGAGGGTGTAACGCCCACCGTGCCATTTTGACTCGATTGTTAACAATACTCGGTAATATTCATTTTCTTCTTAAATCTGATGAAACATATCACGAATTTTAATTATATCAGAGGTGTTTTTTGTACGTCTGCGAATTCGATAGTACATTTCTACACGTTTAAATACTGATTTACTAGCTGCTGCGACGAGCTCTCTGTGCTTCGTCGCTTGATCTTGGATATTTTTAATAACAGAGGCGAGAACTGCCGAGCTGAGAAGACTAACAAGTAGTGTTGTAATTATCTCTGAATTATTCATAAACACATTATTTTCCCCCTGTTTTTTATTTATTTGCTCACCCTCACTCGTAAGCTGTTTTTATTTTACCTCTAGATAAGAGGCTTTTGCAATGTCGCGAGAATTATTACTTAATATGCTTATGCTTAGGTCGAGCTATTTATACTCATATATCAAATTTACTTTAAGATCGATAAGATGAAATTATATAAAATGTCTATGTATTTAATATTATTAAAATAAAAAATATAGTATATATGATCAAAATAAAATTGACAGTTCGTCTTTATACTGTATATATTAACTAATGATCTAAATCCTGTTAATAGAGAGTTCCGAAAGGTTATTGCTCTAAAGGGCTTTCTTTGAGACTTTGTTATTCAAAAGTTATTAAGGGTAAAATTTGTGAGATTATGAGGTATTTTATTCTTAATTTATTCAAAAAGGATTAATCTCGTTTTGTTTTAAAAAATAGGCATCTATGCTCAGAAATTTGGAAATTGATAGATATGAAATAAGGAAATATTTTTTTCGCAACGGTGTATTATCTCTGTTGTTGATAAAAATGATGTCGATGACGGTCGGGGTTATCGGCGGCGACGTTCTTGCAAAAATAGGCACAACTGACATTCTTGATTTTATAGAAAATGTTTCAAACAGCGACTAAATGTTCTTTAATGTGTTTTCAATTCAAAAATTCAGGAGCTTATTTTTTATAAAGAATTTATTTGTGGCATGAAAAACGATAATTTTATAATTAACGAAATCAGCCCATTTTCTTACAGAGGTTTCCTCTATAAAACAGGCTGATAATACCAAAAATCTGTTATGGTGACCCCACCGGGAATCGAACCCGGATTGTCAGGATGAGAACCTGGTGTCCTAGCCGTTAGACGATAGGGCCAAATACGAATTTAATTATATCAGATTACCTTAAAATCTTATAAAGCATCGTATCTTTTAAGAGTTATATAGAGATTTATAGATAGTCCTATAGTAATGGTTCCTAGAGATATTTCTAGAATTTTTATGTAAGATAAGACGTCAAGAGCGCTTAAGGATAAAGTAGTGTAAGTAGAAAATGTTACTAAGATAGCTAATATTGAACCAATAAGAATAGATAATAGAAAAACTATTATCCCTTCTACAAGTCCGGATACTAGATAAATATATGCTATATCTTTTTTTGTTGCACCAAAAGTCTTATAAACACTAAGTTCTCGCTCTGCTCTTTTAAGAGTAAAGTGCCAAAGCCTGTAGTTTAAGATAATGCTAAATAAAATTACAAAAAATAAAATTAATGTATAAGGTGTAGAGATATCGCTTATTAAATTGGAATCTAATTTTAGAAATAATGTGTATAAAATTCCATAGGAAATAGTAAGCAAGATAATGGTAAAGAATGATTCAGCTTTGTTTGCTGTTAGATTAGATAAAGATAATTTTAATAGTAAAGATTTCATTTAATATCTAACCTTTCCATCTTCTAAATAAATTACCTGGTCCGCTAGTTTTGCAAAATTGTAATCCTTTGTTGCCACAATAACTGTTGCCCCAAATTCATCTCTTGCGATACGAAAATTTTTCATAATATTTTCAAAAACGCCGTCCTCGTTCTCAAGCATTGGTTCATCACAAAGTATTAGTTTTGGCTCGTTGATTAAAGCTCTAACGACGTTAATTTTTCGCTTTTGGTCACTAGTAAGGTTTGTGGCTTTTTGGTTTATTAAATCAGTAAGATCGAAAGCATCTAAAAGGGATTTTAATCTGTCTTCTTCAATATCTATGTATGATTTTAAAAAGTAATTGGGAATTAAAATATTATCCATAATGGATAGGTTTTCTTTCAGAAAAATTGGGTAAGATAAAAAACCAATATTCTTTTTTAGATATTCATTTCGCTTTTTAGAATCAAAGTTTGTAATAACTTCATCTTCTATTTCGATTGATCCACCATCTTCTTTTAATAGTCCGGCAATTATTTTTAAAATTAAACTTTTACCACTATTTTCTTTTCCAGTAATAGCAATGATCTCACCTTGTTCTATAGCTATATTAATTCCATTTAAAATATTCTTTTTCTGATGTTCGTCTTTTTTCTTCAGATTCTTAATAACTAAGAAAGCTTCGTCTGATGGAGATATTTTAACTTTTGAAAATCTAGGAGTTCTTTTTAAGGATGTGTGGAGTTTTTGGCTATGCATTTTTACCACTCAGTTTCTAAGTCTAATTGATTCATCGGTATATTCTTGTCTAATGCATCGATAGCGCGTAATAGCCTCTTAGGTGTAATGTCGGCTTTTATTAGATAAGCATCTGCGAGTTTTTCCATATTTAATCTTGAAGCGTCGTCTTGGACGAAATTGGTTAATACTATTACTTTAGTGTGTGGTATTAAGTTTGCTTCTTTATTGCGGAGCGCTGCTAGAATATCGTCACCACGTCTTTCAGGAAGCATAATATCGAGTAAGATAAGATCGTAGTCTTTGTTGCGTGCAGCAACTAAGCCGTCATTACCATCCACTACCCAATCGACAGTGAAGCCAGCTTTCTTTAAACTTCTGACGTACATTTCTCCAATGAATCGGTCATCTTCTATAATGAGAACTTTTTTAATTGACATTTTACCCTCTAAACATTGCGTGGTTGTTTATAAACGCATCACTATTATTGTTCTTTTCATTTATTATATCGACATTTGTACCATCTGTAGATAATAAACGGTTTTTGATTGATTCGTAAGTTGGAATGGTGAAGGTAAATGTTGATCCTTCTCCATCGATGCTCTTAACACTAATTGTGCCACCATGACTATCTACAATTGCTTTTGCTATATAAAGACCCATGCCTGTTCCGGCTACAGTTTCTCTAGAACGATGAGAACGATAAAACTTCCTAAATAAGTTTTTAATAACACTTTCTGGCATGCCAATACCACGGTCTGTAACAGAAACTGCCACATAATCCCCTTCTTTTTTAGCACTGATATCGATTGTGCCACCAGGATTGGAATATTTAATAGCGTTATCTATGAGGTTTGACATAACTTCAGAGATGCTTGAATGGTCTGCTGCTACGGTTGGTAAATCACTTGGTAGATTAACGTTTAATAATCTATTTTGTGACGATGCACGCATTCGCATATCGTCGGCAATCGTTGAATAAATAGAACGAATAGAATCTTCTTTAAGGCGTAGTTGCAAGTGTCTTCTGTCATATCTTGAAGTATTAAGGATGTTGTTAATATATCCAGAAAGACGATTAGCAGATACGGTAAGTCTTTCGAAGAGCACTTTTTCTTCGTCTGAAGTTCTGTCTGAAAGCTCATCGTTTAGTACCTCAAGATAACCACGAATAATGGTAATTGGGCCACGAAGTTCATGAGCTGCAAAAGCAATGAAATCTAGCTCTTCTTCTACTGGTAGATAATCTTCAGTGCGTTCGACAGTTATGATTACAATTTGTGCGTCTGCGCCTTTATGAAAATTTACATAACAATCATACATTTTTCTACCATCTTCACCAGCGATTTTATTAGATACCCGATGAAAAACAGTCTTTCTTCTAATTGCCCCCTTATTAGTATCGCCTAACCATTCTTTAATCCCGATACCATGTTCAAAAAGTAGGTTTAACCTTGGTCTAGAGCTGGTGTCTAAGTTAACTGGTGCTGAATTGTTGTAAAATGCAATTTTGTAATTTTTATCTAAAATAATAATTCCAGTGTTTATTTCATTTAATGCTAAATGAAGTAGATTTGCTTCTTTACTATCTAAAACAACATTATCTGGATTTTCACCTTTTTCAGCAGATAAAGAATAAAGAATATTTAAAATTCTAGATAATCCAGTAGATTGGAATTTTGGAGTGTTGGGGTTTGGTGGTTGCTTTGTGTTTGTTTCGTTAGAAATACTAGTAATAGCATCGATAATTGTATTTACTGGCCCAGCAATAATTTTTGTAGATATTGAACTTGTAATAATGTAAGACCCCATAACAACTAGGATTAAGATCCAATAATTTAAATCTGTTGGTTGAGCTATGGATAATACGATTAAAAGTGTTCCTACAAGAAAAGAGATCGCAATACTGGACAATAACACTGCTATTACCCTTCTGGTATGCATGTAAATAGTAAAGTCACGAATTGTCTTTTGTTTTTTTACCATGTTGGCACCTTATCGCTTGCTATAGCTGTTATCCATAATTGACCTCTGACTACTTGGACTGGTTTTCCGCTATCGTCAATAATTTCTAAGGCATCTTTTACGTTATTGCGTCTCCACTTTACATTAAGAACAATACCATTTTGGAATAGCCACGCCCTTTTACCACTAGAAAGAGTGTCAATATTTAGAT
>ERZ772827.301-NODE-301-length-27470-cov-10.643918_pt1 | contig 27470 bp, 40 predicted proteins | sample MGYA00580850_ERZ772827 | MGnify/ENA primary metagenome ERZ772827 (study PRJEB29015, sample SAMEA2737950) | human oral metagenome | biome: human oral; feature: human-associated habitat; material: dental | place: China | collected 2145 ... | reverse complement strand
TTTCAAGTCCTTCTGTAACATCAGAGATATTTTTAAGTGTAGATATATCCATATCCCTTATCTTATAGAATAGTATTTGTTCAAAAGGTTTAAGATTAGTTATATTTACATTTGCTATATTTTCTCTAATTAAATCATATACATATTCTGGAACAGAGTTTGAATAATTTTCACCATTTAAGATAGCTTCTCTTATTCTAGAACCACTAGCAAAGGAAGAAAGGTTTTGTGAAGAATGTCCTTCACCATTTCTTTGAATTGTAATTGCAGTAACTTCAAAATTTTGCCTTTTTATTTGTTTTATATATTCAATACCAAGGACATTATTTGGTTCATCTAAGATTTTAGCATATTCAGAGCTTTTTAGGTAAAGCATTGTAGCTTCTGCTAATGATTTAGGATATGATAAACCAGATGATAAAGCATTTTCTAGATAATATAATAATTCATCAGGTTCTTCTAAGAATAGGTCTGCAAGAGTTTCAAGTTTTTGAATATCACCGAGAAGAAGAACCAAAAGATAGGACATTAACTATTTTTAATTCTTTTAAAAGACGGATTGCACCATATGCAAAATCTTCAGCAGATGAGTTTGAAAATACTGTAGGAAGTTCTATAACAAGATCAACCCCACCTTTTATAGCCATTTCTGCACGTTTCCACTTATCTAAAAGGGCAGGTTCTCCGGCGTTGTACAAAATTACCACTCATTACAGCAATAGTATGACTTGCCCCAGCTATTTCCTTACTTTCTAATAGATGGTATAGGTGTCCATTATGGAATGGATTATATTCACAAATAATTCCTAGTATATTAGTATTAAGTTCCACTAAATAGTTCTCCTTTCATTAAAATTTATATTACTTATGTTATACGGTATATCATACAATATGTTGTATATTTCATATGTTTTTATTTGTCACTTTTAATATAATATATCTTATGATATCATAGAAATGGTTATAAATAAAGAGAAGAAGAAAGTAGGAGCTAAAGAAATAGATGAAATTAGAAGATTTTAATTATAATTTACCAAAAGAATTAATAGCACAAACACCATATTTAAAAAGAGATGAAGCAAGACTTTTGGTAGTAGAAAAAGATAATGAAAATTTTGAAGATAAGAAGTTTAGTGATGTTTTAGAATATATGGAAAAAGGTGATGTTTTAGTTTTAAATGAGACAAAAGTAATACCTGCAAGGTTATATGGAAAAAAAGAAACAGGAGCATTTGTAGAAATATTATTACTTAAAAATTTAGAAGAAAATATATGGGAAGCAATGGTAAGACCAGGAGCTAAATTAAAAGTTGGAGCAAAGGCATATTTTTTTGAAAAAGATTTAGAAAATGCAGATATATCAGAAAATATATTAGAAGCAGAAATTTTAGATATATTAGAAGATGGATTAAGAAAAGTAAGATTTAAATATAATGGTATATTTAATGAAATATTAGATAAGATAGGAACAATGCCACTTCCACCATATATAACAGAAAGATTAGAAAAAGACGAAAGTTATCAAACTGTATATGCTAAAAATTTAGGATCTGCAGCAGCACCAACAGCAGGACTTCATTTTACAGAAGAACTTTTAAAAAAAGCAGAAGAAAAAGGAGTAAATATAGCTAAGATAACATTACATGTAGGACTTCGGAACATTTAGACCTGTTAAAGTAGAAAATATTTTAGAACATAATATGCATACAGAATATTATGAGGTGAGCAAAGAAGCAGAAGAGATTATAAACAGGGGGAAGAGAGAAGGTAAGAAAATAATAGCTGTTGGAACAACAAGTGTAAGAACATTAGAAACAGTATCAGATGAAAAAGGATTTGTAAAAGCAGGAAGTGGTAATACAAATATATTTATATATCCAGGATATATATTTAAATGTGTAGATAAGATAATAACTAATTTCCACCTTCCAGAATCAACTCTAATAATGCTTGTATCTGCATTTTTAGGAAAAGATAAGACACTTAAAGCATATAATTATGCAGTAGATAAGAAGTATAAGTTTTTTAGTTTCCGGAGATGCAATGATAATATTTTAATTGTATTTCTACTATATACAAAGTATCCAGAATATGCTAAATTGTATTTAGAATAGTAATTAAACAAAGTACATGTGAAAAGAAAAAAATATTGTTTCATTGTTATTTAAAATTAATGTATTATTCTAAAATAATAAGTAATTAAAGTATTAAATGTATTTAAATTTAAGAAAGGATAAATAATGAAAATAGTAAAAATAATATGTATAGTAATATTAGTGATTATTCTAGGATTAGTATCATATTTAGGATATGAATATGTTATAAACAAAAAAGATATAGTAGGAATAAATAGATTTTTAGGTAAAGGACAAGAAGATAGAAAATCAGCACTAGCTGAAAATAAAGAACCAAATCATGAAAGAGAAAACAGAGAAAATACTCCAAATTCAAATAATAAAAAAGTATATAAGAAAGTAGATGGAGTTGAAATATTAGAAGAAGATAAAGATAAAATGATTATAAGAGCAGAAGTAAAATCTGGAACAAAAAAACAAAGAACAATAAAAATTACAGCATCTGCAGGAACAAAATTTGAAAAATATGACACAAATACTGTTGTAGATTTCGGAGATGGAAAAGGAAAAGTAGCTCTAAAAGATAAGTATTATAGTTCTAAAAATGATACACCATATTATGGGGTAGAAAGAGAACTAAAAGAAGGTGTGTATATTATAAAAATAGAAAACCCAAGTAATATAGAATATAATTCACTTAAAAAGATGTTAAACAATCCAGAAAAAGATGTAGAAGAATCTTTAGAAAACCAAAACACAATAAAAAATACAATACTAAATTTTGGAAAAAATATGGAATACCCTACAGTTATAGGTAAAAAATCTGATGATGAACCAGTATCACTTAGTAGATATATTGGTATAGATGACATTAAAGATAGCATAGTTACAAATAACAAAGGTGATGTTGTATTTATATATTCTAAATTCTTATTAGGTGGTAAGAAAAATGAAAAAGACATAACAAAAGAATTAACAAAAAATGCACCACATGTAGAAATACATTATTCAAATAATAATGAAGAATAGAAAAGCAAATAAATTAGATAAAATAGTATAAGAAGTTGATACGGCAATTATTTTAATATAAGTAATTGTCGTATTATTCCGCTAAAAGGAAATATATTATTCCGTATATGTTCATATTATTCCGATAATATGTTATAATATAATTATTGGAGGTAAGTAGTATGTATATGAAAGTAAGAGAAATAGCTACAAAATGGAATATCTCAGATAGAAGGGTTCGTATGCTTTGTATGTGTGGAAAGATAAAAGGGGCATATAAGGAAGGAAGAGAATGGAAGATTCCGAAGGATGCTAAAAAACCAGAAGATGGAAGATATAGCAAAAAAGAAAATATCTTGGAAGAAATAGAAGAAAAGAAAAAACAGTTAGAAAAGAGAAGACCTTTAACAGAAGGAGAATTAAAAAGGATAACAGAAGAATTTGTAGTAGAATATACATATAATTCTAATGCAATAGAAGGAAATACAATTACATTAAGAGAAACAGATTTAGTTTTAAAAGGTATTACTATAGATAAAAAGCCACTTAAAGAACATCTTGAATTAATAGGACATAAAGAAGCATTTGACTATATTTGTGAACTTGTAAAAGATAATATAAAAATAAGTGAAAAGATTATAAAAGAGGTTCATTATTTGGTACTTGCAGATAAAAGGCAAGATAGGGGAGTATATAGGAAAATACCTGTAAAAATAATGGGAGCAAAACATGAACCAATAAGTCCATATCTTATAGAACCTGAAATTAAAAAATTAATTAAAGAATATAATAAGAGTAATGAAAATATAATAACAAAACTTGCTAAATTTCATCTAGATTTTGAAGCAATCCACCCATTTATAGACGGGAATGGAAGAACAGGAAGACTTCTTGTAAATTTAGAACTTATGAAAAATGGATATCCACCAATTGATATAAAATTTACAGATAGAATAGAATATTATAAAGCTTTTGATGAGTATCATGTAAACAATAATATTGGTGCAATGGAAAACTTATTTGCAAGATATATAAAAGAAAGGTTAGATATGTATTTAAGTATGTTAAAATAGAATTATGTATGTGTATTAATTGATAATTATTTGAAAATATGTTAATATATAATGTATAGTAAAGATTTAAGGAGATAATATGATAATAGAACCAACAACATCACAATTAATGGAAAAAGTTCCAGATAAATTTGAACTTATACTTACAGTAGCAAAAAGAGCAAGAGAATTACGTGGAGGTAAAGATAGACTTACAATATTTGAACATCCAAATAATTTAACAGTAGCGGCAGAAGAAGTAAAAGAAGGATTAGTAAAACCTGCATATAAGAAAAATATAATTTCATATTAATCAAATATAAAAAAGATAAGGGGAAGCTAATGATTGTAATATTATCAGGAGTATCAGGAGCAGGAAAAGATACAATAAAAAGAATATTAATGGGAAAAGATGGAAGAATTAAAACTCTTCCATCTTATACTACAAGGGAAAAAAGAGTTAATGAAATAGAAGGACAAAATTATTATTATGTATCAAAAGAAAAATTTAAAGAAATGATAGATAATAATGAATTTTATGAATATTCTGTGCATCATGGAAATTATTATGGTACAAATAAAAAATTATTAAATGAGAGAATAAAAAATAATATAGTTTTAAAAGATATAGATGTAAATGGTACAGAAGACCTACTTAAAATATTTAGAGGGACAGAGATTAAGATAATATCTATATTTTTAAATATATCTAAAGAAGAAATGCTTAGAAGATTAGAAAATAGAGATGATAAACTAAAACAAGAAGAAATAGAGCTTAGAATGAATAGATATGATTATGAAATGAATCATATAGGGATATATGACTATGTTATAAAAAACTATGATGCAGAAAAAACATCAAACATAATATTAGATATTATAAAAAGGGAACAGGAGAAATAAAAATTGTATATAGAAGTAATATTAAATAACAAGGTAAAAATATTAAATAGAACTTTTGACTATATTGTACCAGAACACATGAAAGAAGGTATACATATAGGTTCAAGAGTTCTTGTTCCATTTGGTAGGAGTACAAAAGATGCATATGTTATAGGGTTTAAAGATGGGTCAGAATTTGAATGTAAAGAAATTTTAGAAGTCCTTACAACAGAAGAAATTTCAGAAGAAAAACTAGCACTTGCTAAAATAATGAGTAAAAGATATTTTTGTAATTTATCAGAATGTATAAAACTTATGTTAAATCCTAAAACTAATACAAAAAATATTGATAATATAATGAAAAATAAGATGAAAAATATTGTTGTACTTGCAGAAAACTATAAGGAGATTTTGGAAAATACAAAACTAAATGAAGGTCAAAAAGAAATAGTTTCATATTTAGAAAGATTAAATGAAAATTCAGGAGACAGTATAACAAAAAATAATAGTACAAATAATATAATTGAACTTAAAGATTTAAATGAAAAGTTTTCAGCATCAAGAGTGTCACTCCTTATACGAAAAGGAATACTTAAAAAAGAATTTGAAGAAGTAAAATTTGAAGAATATAATTTCTGGGATGAACAGCTTGAAGAAGAGGAAAAAATAGCAAAAGAAAATGAAGAAAAATCAGGAAAGAAAAAAGAAATTGTTTTAAATGAAGAACAACAAGAGGTATATGATAAGTTTAAAAGTATTGTAAAAGAAGAAGTATTTTCAGAAGAATTACTATATGGTGTAACAGGTTCACGGAAAAACAGAAATATATTTAAGAATAATTAAAGATGTACTTGATATAGGAAGAAATGCAATTGTACTTGTTCCAGAAATAGCACTTACTCCACAAACTGTAAGAAGATTTGTGGAAAGGTTTCGGAAAAACAAATATTTCCATACTTCACAGTAATTTAGGGGATAGAAGAAGATATGAAGAATGGAACAGGATTAAAAGAGGAGATGCAAGAATTGTTATAGGGACAAGGTCAGGAATATTTGCACCAATAGAAAATGTTGGAGTAATTGTAATAGATGAAGAACATGATATGTCATACCAATCAGAAAATATTCCTAAATATGATGCGAAAGAAATTGCAAGATATATTGCAAAAACATATGGAAGTCTCCTTATTTTAGGAAGTGCAACACCAATAATATCAACATATTATAGGGCAAATAGTCGGTATAATTGGAATGAATAGGCTAACAAAAAGAGTACAAGATATAACTATGCCAGAAGTTAAGATAATAGACTTAAGTAAAGAAAAAGATATAATTTCAGAAGAACTAAAATCCCTTATACAAGATAGGATAGATAAAAAAGAGCAAACAATATTATTTTTAAACAGAAGAGGATACTCAGCACTTAGTGTATGTACAAACTGCCGGTGATACTATAAAATGTAAGAGATGTAATATAACACTTACATATCACAAACATGATAATAAGTATAAGTGTCATTATTGTGGATATACAGAAATGAGAGAAAATAATAAGTGCAAAAATTGTGAAACAGGTGAATATAAGCAGATAGGGATTGGAACAGAAAGTCTAGAAGAAAAGATAAAAGAGATGTTCCCAACAGCAACAACAATTAGAATGGATTTAGATACAACAAAACATAAAGTATCACATGAGGAAATATTAAAAAAATTTAATGATGATAATATAAATATACTAATAGGGACACAGATGATAACAAAAGGTCATCATTTTCCTAATGTAACATTATCTGCAGTAATCTTAGCAGATAGTATGATAAATTTCGAAAGCTATAGGGCAGGAGAGGTTGCATATCAAAATATTGTACAGGTAATTCGGAAGATCTGGTAGAGAAAAGAAAGGACTTCGGAGTAATACAAACATATTCTAAAGATGATAGTATTATAAATTTTGCGAAAGAAAATAATTATGAAGAAATGTATGAAACAGAAAATATTATAAGAAAAGCATTAAATTACCCACCATATATGGATATGTTGCAAGTAAGAATACTTTCATATAATGAAGAAAAAGTTAAAAAAGTAGCAAGGAAATTAAAGCTAACTTTTGATAAAATGAAAGAAGAACTGTTAGAAAAACAAAGAGAAATTTTAGAAAATATGAATATTGATGAAGATATTAGAAAAAGAAGAATAATAGAAGATAATATATTAAAACTAAAAAATATGAGAATATATGATGAAGTTCCATTTAGAATAGATAAGATTATGAACCAATATTATTGGAAGATAATTATAAAATGTAATTTAAATACATATATAGCAAAAGCTATAAGCTATGTTGTAGAAAAGATGGGAACAGATAAAGACCCTCTTATATCTGTAGATTTAAATCCACAAAATATATAATATACTATAATGAAATAGAATAAATAAAAAATGTATCATATAATATTAATATAATAATGTTATGGAGGTAGATATGGATTTAAAAAAGTTACAAAAAGAAATATATCAAAATAAAGTAGATAAAGGTTTTAATACAACAGATGTAAATAAAGAATTTTGTCTATTATATGGAGAAGTAGGAGAAGCATATGATGCATATAGAAAAGGCAAAGATGATTTAGGAGAAGAACTTGCAGATATTGCTATATATTTACTAGGACTTTCTGAAATACTCGGTAAAGACTTAGAAAAAGAGATAAAAAACAAAGTTCAGATAAACAAAAATAGAAAATACAAAGATGTAAATGGTACAAAGATAAAGACAGAAGAGTAAAGAAAGAAGAACATGTATTAAAAAATTTAATACATGTTCTTTTAAAATTATAATTCAATGATGATTTTGCTTATATTTCCAAAGTATATATAACTTCTTGTTATGTTGTTATTATCATCTATCTTTAGTAAGATTGATAATAAGTTAATATCAAATTTATTGATTTTAAATTCTTTTACTAATTTAAAATCATTTAAATTAATAAATAGTTGTTTTTCTTTACTACCATTAATTACATTAATGATAGCTAAATTGTTGGTTAATCTTGAATTATAAACACCAATAATTGGCTTTTTATTTTTTTCATTTTCAAATATTTTTATGTAATCGTTAGTAAGCATTACAAAAAAATAATTATTTACCAAAATTGGTAACTTAAAAAACACTATTTCTTTTAGAATCTTATCAGTTCTAAGACTGATTTTTGGATTAATTTTAAAAGGATCAGTAGAACAAAGATTTTGAAGATTTTGCGGTATTGAGAATTTATTTTTATTTTTTTGAATATACCTTAAAACATTGAAATTATCATTATTGAAATATTCAATATTTAAATTCAAAGTTTGAGTTAATTTAATATTTTTCATAAAAATCATCTCCTTTTTTACTAGTTTTAAAATTTATTATAACTAAATATACAAAAATATATTTAAATTATATAACAAGATGAGGGAAAAATAAAGAAGATATAATCTTAGGATAACTAAAATTAAATCTTCCTTATAATTTGCTTTGTTAAATCATTTAAACTCTTTTTTATACACTTTATCAAAAGTGTATAAGACTTCTTGAGTATTAGTATTTACAAACAGTGTAACTTCAAGAATATTTAAATTTTTATTCAGTTCTTTTATTGTTCTATAAATATTTCCTAAATCTTTGTAGCTTATATCTAAAGATTTTAGATGTACATTTAGTTTTTTAGGAGATGAGAATGTAATTAATTTTTTAAGATAATTATTTTTTTCAATCTTAAAATTATAATGAACCGGCAACAATTCATTACTAATGTTTAAAACTTTTAAGTTATTTATACATTGAATATTACTTTTATCATAATATTCAATATTTATAATCATTTTTCTTTCTCCATCTAAAACTTCTATTTTTTTACCAGAATATAATTCTGTTTTTTTAAATTTAAGCATTTTAATCCCTCCTTTTATTTTAATTAAAATCAAAGTACCATTTTTTAACTTATATATAATTATATAATAATTTTTAATTAAAAAATATAGTAGAAGCTAAGAAAACTTAAAAAAAGAAATTATAAGTGATATAATTTTTTTAATATATGGAATAAGAAAATGTCCGACTAATGTCCGAGTAGTGTCCGACTAATGTCCGACCTTGAATATTTCTGTATTAAATCAATAATAGGACATATTATATAAAGGAAGAAGTTATGGAAGAATTTAAAAAAGGATTTTTAAAATATTTTTATGAAATAAGTAAGATACCTAGAAAGTCAGGAAATGAAGAAAAAATGGCAAAATACTTAATTGAATTTGCAAAAGAAAGAAATCTTAAATATTATACAGATAGTAAGTTTAATGTAATTATATGGAAAGATGCAAGTATTGGATATGAAGATAAAGAAATATTAGGATTTCAATGTCATACAGATATGGTATGTGAAAAAGTAGATGGAAGTACTCATGATTTTTTAAAAGATTCTTTAGATTTAATTATAGAAAATGGATTTTTAAAAGCAAAAGATACAACATTAGGTGCAGATAATGGTATAGGTGTTTCATATATTTTAGAAATATTAGATTCAAATTTAAAGACTCCAAAACTTGAATGTATTTTCACAAGCACAGAAGAAACAACTATGAAAGGAGTAAGATTTTTAGATGGTAATATTTTAAAATCTAAAAGGATTATTTCATTTGATAATTTTTTAGATACAGAAATACTAATATCATCAGCTACAGCGAAAAGATGGGTTAGTAAAATATATATGAAAAAACAAGAAAAAGATGAAAATTTAATATATTACAAATTAAATATGTCAGGATTTAAGGGTGGACATTCTGGTATAGATATATGGTATAAGAAAAGAGGAAATCCTATAAAAATAGTTTCAGATATATTAAATGAATTTGATAATATAAGTATTGCAGAAATTAAAGGTGGAAGCAGTGAAAATGTAATACCAAGAGATATTAATGTTGTATTTGCTATAGAAGAGAGTGAAAGAGATATATTAGAAAAGATAGAAAGTAAGCTTGAAATTATAAAAAAAGTGTATGGGAATATATGTATATATCTAAGAGAATTAGAAGATGAAGGAAAAGAACAGTTAAGAATATATTCTAAAAAAGATAGTAAAAGATTATTAGAATATATTGTTAATTACAAAAATGGGCCTTTAGAATATGATGAAGAAGGAAATGTTGTATTATCAGGAAATTTAGGAAGAATAGAAAGTTTTGAAGATTATGTATTATTAAAATATTCAGTAAGATATAATGATAAAAAGATTGGAGAAAAGCTTGTATCTGAAATAGAAGAAAATATGGAAAAATATAATCTAATATGTGAAGATAGTTCATATATGTTAGGATATGAAGAACCTAAAGAAAGTAAACTTTTAAATATAGTAGAAAAAGCATATATTGAAGTTATGGGAAATATTCCTAAAAAGAAAAAGTCACAAGCATGTTTAGAATGTGGATATTTAGGACAAAAGATAGAAAATTTAGAATATATAGCAATAGCTCCAAATATATTTGATGCACATAGTCCTAAGGAAAGGGTTGAAATAGCAAGTGCAAACAAGGTATGGAAAATTGTGGAAAAGATTATAGATAAGATATAACTTTAGATACCATGTATTAAATAATTTTAATATATGGTATTTTTGGTATTTACTCACAGTATAATTCTTTAATATACAACACTAATATGATATAATACAAAAGATAATAATAAAAAAGAGGAGAAAGAATTTTGAGAATATTATTAGATGCAATGGGAGGAGATAATGCACCAAAGGCAACAATAGAAGGTGCATTAGAATATGCAAAAGAAACAACAAGTAAGATTGTGCTTGTTGGTAAAAAAGAAGTAATAGAAGAAAATATAGTAAGTATAGCAGGTTCTAATTGGAATGAAAAATATAATAATATAGAAATTAGGGATGCAAGAGAAACAATTGAGATGGAAGATGTACCAACAAAGGCTATAAAAGAAAAGAAAGATTCATCAATGGTTGTTGCATTAAATATGCTTAAAAATGATGAAGCAGATGTGTTAGTATCTGCAGGAAATACAGGAGCACTTTTAACTCGGTGCAACCATTATAGTAGGTAGAATAAAAGGGATAATAAGACCCGCAATAGGTGCAATACTTCCATGTATAGACAAAGAATATATGCTTATAGATGCAGGAGCAAATACAAACTGTAAGAAGGAAAATTTCTTACAATTTGCAGAAATGGGTAAAATATATTTAGAAAAAACAGGTAAGAAAACAAATCCAAAGATAGGGCTTTTAAATATAGGAACAGAAGAAACAAAGGGAAGTGAAATACATAAAGAAGCATATATGTATTTAAAAGAAAATTATGAAGAAAAAGGATTAAATTTTATAGGGAATATAGAGGCAAGAGATCCATTTACAGGAGATGTAGATTTAGTTGTTTCAGATGGTTTTACAGGAAACATATTTATAAAAACATTGGAAGGATTTCGGAAAGATGCTATTATCAACATTTAAAAATATGGTTGATGATATGGGAATGTCTAAAATATTCCTATTACCTATAAAAGATAAAATGTCTAAAGTAATGGGAAAAATGGACTATAGAAAGCTTGGTGGTGGAGTATTTTTAGGTGTTAAAAAACCAATAATAAAAGCACATGGAAATAGTAACAAAACAGCATTTTACTATACATTAAAACAAGCAGAAGAATATGCAAAAGCAGGAATAATAGAAGAATTAACAGAAAAGATGGGGAGAGGAAATAATTAATGTTTAAAATAAAAGAGGTTATAGATTATATTAATGAAATAAAAAAAATAACAAAAGAAAGAGGACTTAAGTATTATATAAACACATTTGGGTGTCAATTAAATGAAAATGATAGTGAGAAAATAGCAGGAATGTTGGTAGAATGTGGATATCAACAAGCAGAAAAAGAAGCAGATGCAGACATAATTGTATTTAATACATGTTGTATAAGAGAAAATGCAGAAAAAACATTATTTGGAGTACTTCGGAGAAGTTAAAAAATATAATATAGAAAAAAACACAATAATTGCAATTGGTGGATGTATGATGCAAGAAAAAGAAATGCAAGAAAAAGTATTAAAAAGCTTTCCATTTGTTAAGCTAATATTTGGAACACATACATTACACAATTTTCCAAAAGGACTATATCAAGTATTAACAGAAGGAAAAAGAATATTTGATGTTATAGACATTAAGGGTGAAATATATGAAGGAATTCCAGTAAAAAGAATGGATGGACTTCGTGCAAGTGTTACAATAATGTATGGATGTAATAATTTTTGTACATTTTGTATTGTACCATATGTAAGAGGAAGAGAAAGAAGTAGAAAAGCAGAAGATATATTAAAAGAAGTAGAAGAATTAGCGAAAAATGGGTATTTAGAAATAACACTTTTGGGACAAAATGTTAATTCATACAAAAGTGAAGGAGAAATAGATACATTTGCAAAATTATTAGATAAGGTTGCAAGTATTGAAGGTATAAAAAAGATAAGATTCATGTCACCACATCCAAAAGATTTTACAGAAGATGTTGTAGAAGTAATGAAAAAACATGAAAATATATCAAGAACATTACATTATCCTCTTCAATCAGGATCTAGTAATATATTGAAAAAAATGAATAGAAGATATACAAAAGAACAATATCTAGAAAGAGCAGAAAATATTAGAAGAGAATTACCAGATGTAACATTTACAACAGATATAATTGTAGGATTTCCAGGTGAAACAGAAGAAGATTTTGAAGATACATTAGATGTAGTAAGAAAGATGAATTTTGAACAAGTCTTCATGTTTATATATTCACCAAGAGAAAATACACCAGCTAAGAAGATGGAACAAGTAGATGAAAATATAGCAAAAGAAAGATTCCAAAGATTAAAAGAAATGTATGATAAACAAGCAGAAAAACTAAATGAAAAATATCTAGGAAAAGAAGAATGGATAATAGTTGATGGTATAAGTAAGAAAAGTGCTAAAATGCTTGTAGCAAAAACAGATGCAAATAAGCCAGTAGTATTTGAAAAATATGAAGGATGGAAAATGGGAGACTATATAAAAATAAGGATAATAGAAACACATACTTGGTATTTAGTGGGAGAAAAGATAAGTTAGGAATAAACTTTAGAAATTAATCTAATAATAAATATTATAATGTAAGAAGGTAAAGATGGAAGAAAAAAACAAAAAAGAAATAGTATTAACAGGATTAAAACCAACAGGTGAACTTACTATAGGAAACTATGTAGGTGCTATAAAACCAATGATAGATATGCAAGGAAAATATGACTCATACCTGTTTATAGCAGATCTTCATGCAATAACTGTAATGCAAGATAAAGATGAATTAAAAAGAAGAATAAGAGAATTTTTAGCAATGTATATAGCATGTCGGAGTAGATAAAGATAAAAATGTAATATACTTGCAATCTGAAAATCCATACATTGCAGGTATTTCATGGCTTTTAGAATGTAATACATATTATGGTGAAGCATCAAGAATGATTCAGTTTAAAGAAAAAAGCAAGGAAAATGCAAACTTTTCAGTAGGACTTTTAACATATCCAATACTTATGGCAGCAGATATACTATATCTAGATTCTAAATATGTACCAGTAGGAATTGACCAAAAACAGCATGTTGAGCTTGCAAGAGATATTGCAGAAAGATTTAACAAAAAATATGGAAAAACATTTGAAATACCAAGACCTATGATAAAAGAAGAAGGACTTAAGATAAAAGACTTAAGAAATCCAGAAAAGAAAATGAGTAAATCAGAAGAAAACCCAAATGGAAGTATAACTCTTTTTGATACAGAAGAAGAAATAAGAAAGAAAATAATGTCTGCAACAACAGATTCAGAAATGAGAGTATATTTTGATGAAGAAAACAAAAAAGGTATCTCAAATCTTATAAACATAGCTATAGCATTTTCAGATGAAAAAGAAACAGCTAAAACAATAGAAGAAAAGTTTGAAGGGAAAAGCTATAAGGAATTTAAAGAATATGTATCAGATATACTTACTTCTAAAATATCTAAAATCCAAGAAAAATACAATGAGGTTATAACATCAGGCATCTTAGATGAAATTTTAGATGAAGGAAAAGCAAAAGTACAAAAACTTGCACAAGATAAGTATATAGAAATGACTAAAAAAATGGGACTTACAAGATCTTAAGAAAGGAAAGAAAAATGGCACTATCACCAATGATGGCAGAATATATGAAAACAAAAGAAGAATATAGTGACTGTATACTGCTATATAGGCTACGGAGACTTTTATGAAATGTTTTTTGAAGATGCAATAACAGTATCAAAAGAGTTAGAATTAACATTAACAGGAAAAGCATGTGGTCTAGAAGAAAAAGCACCAATGTGTGGAGTGCCACAAGCAGCATTAGACACATATATAGCAAAATTAATACAAAAAGGATTTAAGGTTGCAATATGTGAACAGTTAGAAGATCCTAAAAAAACAAAAGGAATAGTAAAAAGAGGTGTTGTAAGAATAGTAACACCACGGAACAGTTACAGAAACTAAACTATTAGATGAAAAAAAGAACAGCTATATTATGAGTATTGTAGAAAAAGAAGAATCATTTCGGACTTGCAGTACTTGATGTAACAACAGCAGATTTCTATACTACAAGAATTGAAATAGAAAAAAATGATAAAAGTATTGGATATCAAAAAATATATGATGAAATAGCAAGATATATGCCAAAAGAAATAATAGTTCCAAAAGGTGTATTAAAAGATGAACATATATCACATATAGAAGAGATATTAAATATATATATAACATTTAAAGAAGATACATATATTAATGATTTAGTAGAAGAAAATAGTGATAATAATATAGTAAAAGAAGAAAATATTAAAAAAGATGAATTTGATGAAGAACTAGAAGAATTTGAAAAAGCACTAACAGAGAAAATAGTAACAAGATATAATATTATAGAAAGAAATGAAGCAAGTGAAGAAGAAACTATAATAAAAAATAGTAATGATATTCCAATTACTATTATATATGCAGTAGCATATCTTCATAAATATACAAAAGAAACACAAATGCAAGAATTAAAACACCTTAATAATATATATATTATATCTGAGAATAAGTATATGGTTTTAGATAGTATTGCAAGAAAAAATCTAGAACTTACACAAAGAATGAAAGACCGGAAGTAAGAGACGGAAGTCTTCTTCGGAATACTTGATAAAACAAAAACATCAATGGGGGCAAGACTTTTAACAAGATGGATAAATGATCCACTTATATCTAAAAAAGAAATAGAAAAAAGACAAGATGCGGTAGAAGAACTATATAATAATATAATCCTAAGAGGAAGTATTATTGAAATACTTAAAAAAATATATGATATTGAAAGAATAGCAGGAAAAGTAGCATTCCGGAAATATAAACGGGAAGGATATGATATCACTTAAAAATTCTATAAGATATCTACCAGAACTTAAGAAAGAATTAAGTATTGTTAAAAGTGACTATTTAAAAGAAATCTATTTAAAATTAGAAACATTAGAAGATATATATAGTATTATAGATGAGATGATTGTAGAAGAACCACCTGTAACAATAACAGAAGGTCGGAGTTATTAAAGAAGAATATAATGAAGAACTATATAGGTTAAAACATTTAGGAAATAAGGCAAAAGAATGGATAGTATCTCTAGAATCAGGAGAAAAGGAAAAAACAGGAATTAAAAATCTAAAGATAGGATATAATAAGGTTTTTGGATACTATATTGAAATTACAAACTCATACAAAGATAAAGTACCAGAAGACTATATAAGAAAACAAACACTTGTAGGTGCAGAAAGATATATAACTCCAGAATTAAAATCGATGGAAGAAGAATTATCAGAAGCAGAAACAAAAATAGCAGAACTTGAATATACACTTTTTACAGAACTTAGAGAACATATATCTAAAAATATAGCAAGAATACAAAATACAAGTTCAAATGTAGCAATAATAGATGTGCTTGTATCACTTGCAGAAGTAGCAGAAACAAATAGCTATGTAAAACCACAAATAACAACAGATGGAAAAATAGATATAGTACTTGGAAGACATCCAATTGTAGAAAAAATGCTTAAAAATGAAAAGTTTATAGAAAATGATTGTATGTTAGATAATGAAGAAAACACCATCTCTGTTATAACAGGGCCTAATATGTCTGGTAAATCAACATATATGAGACAAGTTGCATTAATAACAATACTTGCACAAATGGGAGCATTTGTACCAGCTAAAAAAGCAGATATATGTATTGTAGATAAGATATTTACAAGAATAGGAGCGGCAGATGATTTAAGTATGGGGCAAAGTACATTTATGATGGAAATGGTAGAAGTTGCAAACATACTTAAAAATGCAACAAGTAAGAGTTTGGTGATTTTAGATGAAATAGGAAGAGGAACATCTACATATGATGGTATGAGTATTGCAACAGCAGTTATTGAATATATATCTAAAAAAATAGGGGCAAAAACATTATTTGCAACACACTATCATGAACTTATAGAACTTGAAGAAAGATTTAAAAATATAAGAAATTATCATGTAGAAGCAAAAGAAATAGGAAAAGATATAATCTTTTTAAGAAAAGTATTAAGAGGTGGAACAGATCAAAGTTATGGTATCCATGTAGCAAAACTTGCAGGAGTGCCTAAAGATGTAATAAGAAGAGCAAATAGACTTCTTTTAGATATAGAAAGTAGAAGAGAAATAGTAAACATATCAGAAAAAGAAGAAATTGATGCAATGCAACAAGACTTTCGGAGACTTAAAAGAAAGCATGATTATAAACGAGCTTAGGAGTATTGATTTAAATGAACTTACACCAATAGAGGCACTAACAGAGCTGTTTAACTTAAGAAAGATGATAGATGAGAAGTAAGGAAAATAAAGGGAGAGTATTAATTCAAAAGGAAGAAAATGATAAAAATTACATACTTCCTAGAGGAAGAGACCATATAATAGAAAATATAATAATTGATTTGATAAAAACAAAGTATGAAATTCATACTTTGTTTTTATAATATTAAAAGGCAGTAGAAGAGTATTACAAAAATATAACAAATATATTCGTAGATTTTAAAAATAATACAAAATATATATAATAAAAATATATGGTAAGAAAGGAGAAAAATGAAAAAGAAAAGTAATAAGGGTATAACATTGTTAGCACTTGTAATAACAATAGTAATTATATTATTACTTGCTGTAGTTGCATTACAACTTGCACTTGGTGAAAATGGTCTTATAGATAATGCAAGAAAAAGTAAGAGAGAAAACGCTAGAGCAGAATTATTTGATATAGCTACAGTAAAGTTTTCTAGCATGAGTGTAGATGATAATGTTAATAATACAGATACATTAAATTTTAATAACCTATACAATAGTAATGAATTTAAGAGCAAATATGAAATAAAAAATGAAGATATATTTAATAAAAGTACTAATGAAGAAATTATTACTAAGAAAGAATTTGAAGAAAATTTTAGAATTAAATTTAGAGGAGCAGGAAAAGAAACACAAAAACCATTAGTTGACCCTATAAATAATAATTCTAATTCTATTACTGGGGTTGGAGAGCCAGGAGCAGAGATAACAGTAATTATTGGAGAAACCGAAAACAAAACTATAGTTGGTAATGATGGTAAATGGAGTGTTACAATAGATAAACAACAAGCGGGAACTGAAATAAAAATTATACAAAAAACAAATGGAAAAATTGAAAGTTTAGAAACAAAAGTAGTGGTTCTTAAAGAAAAGTTAGGTAAAGTTACTGTTAATAATATATATAATACAAGTACAAATGTTAAAGGAAAAGGAGAGCCAGGAGCAACAGTAAAGGTAATAGATAGTAAAGGTAATATAAAAACAGGAATAGTAAATCCAAATGGTGATTATATAGTAAATATCGAACAACCAAAAGAAGATACAATTATATCAGTATTACAAACAATGCAAGATAAAGAAGATAGTGATATGGTAACAATAATTGTTGAAAGGGCAAAATCAGTAAATCCAGCAGTAAATCCAGTAGATAGTGACGATACTTTAATAACAGGAACTGGAATAATAGGAAGTAGAATAATAGTAAGAATAGATGTACAAGAATTCACTGGAACAGTGGATGGAGCAGGTAATTGGTCTGTTGGAATACCAGTACAAGGACAAGGAAAGACTATTAGGGTTGCACAAGAAGCACCTAGAAGATCATTAAGTGATGAAGTCGTAATAATAGTAACTAAAGCACTAGAACCACTTGAAAATCCACAAGTAAATGATGTATATAATGATCATAATCAAATTACAGGAAAAGGAGAATCAGGAGCAACAATAGTTGTTAGAGTAGATGGAGTAGGTGAATTAAGAACAAATGTAGATGGAGCGGGTAATTGGAGAATAGATACACAAATATTATTAAGCTTGCCAGATGGAAGAGGAATACATGTAAGGCAAGAAAAAGCAGGTAGACCTAATAGTCAAGAAGTACATTTAACAGTAAAAATGGGTATCTCTAGAGAACCAGAAGTTATTAAAAAAATAATGAGTATTTCAAGTAGATGGAAACAACTATCTCCAGACGTAGAAGAAAAAGAAACATTTAATTATACATTAATAGAAGGTAAAGGAATACCAGGAAGTAAGATATTAATAAAAATTACTGAAAGAAATGGAAAACATGTATGGCCTTTAGATGTTGAGCATATTGTATTTGTGGATGGACAAGGTAATTGGAAATTTTATGTGGAATATAAAAAATATATAGGTTTTTTAAATGATGCTGAAATAAAGCAAATGGAGAATTTTAAAAATTATTCTGTAGTAAAAAGATTTGAAATTCCTTATAAACATGTAGAGCTTACAATGGAGAAGAGTAGAAGAAGAATAAGATAAAATTAAATATGAATTATAATAAAATAAGGATGGTAGCATCCTTATTTTTTATATTTAAACGTATATACTTAATATTATATTTTATGATTTTACATTTAGATTATGGTAATTTTGATTTTAAAGTGAACTTAATATAAGAAGGATTAATGTTAAAAATAAGGAAAGTGAAATTTATACTGTTTTATAACAAATATATCAAAAAGAAATAATATTAGTGAAGATTTTATTTACAGTAATAGTGATAGGTATAAAATTACATAAAAATGAATTTATTTTTAATTCTTAATTCTATAAAAGATAATGAATAGATATAGAACAAAATTAAAAATAGAATCTAACATATTTGATGAGAAGTCTAAAGTGAAAAGATATGATAAAAAATGTATAATTAAGAGTGTTAAGAAGTAATAACAATTACAAAAAAGTTACAAATTAGTATATATTATAATAATAATTTGTAAATTAAGAATAAAAAGAGTAAACTTAAATTAGTATATAATATATACAATTTAAGGAAATAGAATATGAAGAGTTTAGTTAATAAAAGGAATATAAGCAAAAGAGTAAATAGTATAAATAGATAAAATATGCTAGGTACTTTTTTGCTTTTTTTATTAATAAAATATTATATTTAAAATATTATAAATAATGTAAGGTGTTAGGAGGAAAAATGAGTAAGAAAAATAATATAAATAAAGAAATACTACTTGTATTATTAGGAATGATTATAGTTACATTAATATTATTATGTGTAAAATATTATAAAAAAGATGAGGTAATTTCAGATAATATAAGAAAAAATGAAATAAAAGTAGAACAAAATGAAAGATTAGAAGGAGATATATTAAAATATGCTAATATATTTAATGAAAAGTCTAAAGTAAAAAAGAAAGAAGAAAAAATATATAATAATAAAAAGATTAAAACATATATATTTGAAAGTGGGAATAAAATAGAAATATATGATGATGGTAGAATTAAAAATTATATTAATGTAAACGAATTAGAAACATTTAAAGCTTTTGAAAAAAATGAATTTAATTTAGAAAAAGCAAAGAAGATGCTAAGAGTTTTAGGAATAAAGCTAGGATTTGAAATAATAGATAATAACATAACAGAAATTAATAGTGAAGAAATAGATAATGCTTATTCTATAATAATTAAAATTAAAAAAGATAATATAATTATAGCAGGAAAAGCTATAGTTAACCCTAACTTTAATAATGTATCTGCTATAAGTTTGGAATATAACGAAATGAAAATACAAGAAAAAAATAATAAAATAACAAAAGAAGAGGCGATAAGTGCTGTTAAAAATAGTTTGAAAGAAGAAGGAAAAGAAGGAACTATTATAGAAAATAAGATAAAAGAAAAGATACATAGTTCAAGTATATTAAATAAAGCATATAATGTAATAGAAGTTCCGGTTATGATGGAATACTATAGAAAGATGATGGAAGGCAAAATAGACAAAATGCCCGAATATTCAAGATTATATGAAGTTGATATAGAAACAGGAAAGATAATTGATATGGTAGGGGTACAATAAAATACTGAAGTTGACATAATGATTGATCGGATGTATAATATAATTATACATATAATTATACAAAATTTTTAAATTTAAAATTTGGAGGAATTAAGATGAGAAGCTATCAAGAAAAAGTAATGTCATGGAACTTGAGACGTATAAACTATTTCGTGAAAGAATCAAAGAAAGTGATTTTTCATAGATATCGAAGTGCAATGGTATTCGATATAATAAGTGAGTTCGAAGATTATCAAATTTCCAAAAATGAAAAAGTTCTGGAATTAGAGAATCTGCTATATGAAAAAGCAGAAGTAAAAAGACGTGATAATCATGTCTGCTTCGAAGTATTAAGCGAGAATGGAAACAAGTTACATTTTATGATAAGTGATTTGAAAATTCTCATTGGTCTAGGATTAACAGAAAAAAATTGGTAATAATACTATTAATTATTTGTTAGCTTAATTTAGAATCTGTTCTACTTCAATTGTAAATAATAATATATTTTATTTACATAAGATAAAAAGTATTGTTATTTTAAGAGTAGAGAGGAATAAGAAGAGAGATGCCTTCAAACTATACAAAGAGATTTGTTAGTTTGGAGGTATTTTTTTGTCTAAATTATTTGTATATTTTTAATATTTTACTTGCTTTTTTATTTTAAGTGTGAAAAAAATGATAATATTTTAATTGTTTCATTTTTTATAATTAATTTGTTTCAAAAATGTAAAAAAAGAAAAAAGTTTTTAAAAAATAAGATTGCAGTGCTGGCAAGAAATAACCAGTGTAGGAATTATGTATAATACTTTGAAAAGCTTTGAAATAAGGAAAGTTTTAAAGGTATATTATTATTTTTACATTTTACAAAATATATTAAAAGTGGTATATTTATTTCAGACCAAAGAGATAAATAAAAAATATTAAAAATGGTTATTTAATAAAAAACTTTTTTGAAAAAAATATAAAAAAAGAATTTTTAGAAGTATATATGAAAAGGGGAGTAAAATGAAGGTTATTAAAAGAGATGGAAAAAAAGTTGATTTTGATCCAAATAAAATAGTAGTTGCAATAAGCAAGGCAAATAGAGAAGTAATAGGAAATGAAAAAGCTTCAATACAAAATATTAACTATATTGTAGAAGCAATAGAAAAATTAGAATTAAATGAAATAGGAATAGAAAAGATACAAGACCAAATAGAAAGAAAATTAATGGAACTTGGTAAATACGAACTTGCAAAAAGATATATGTTATACAGAGAAAAAAGAAGTATAATAAGACAAACAAATACAACAGATGAAAGTATATTAAGTTTAATTAGAAATACTAATAAAGAAGTAAGTAAGGAAAACAGTAATAAGAATGCAATACTTTTATCAACACAAAGAGACTTAATTGCAGGGGAAGTATCTAAAGATATAGTAGATAGATTATTATTACCAGAAAGAATAGTAAAAGCACATAAAGAAGGTGTATTACATTTTCATGATAAAGACTATTTTATACAACCAATGTTTAATTGTTGTTTAGTAAATATTAAAGATATGCTTGATAATGAAACAGTTATGAATGGTAAAAAAATAGAAACACCAAAAAGTTTCCAAGTTGCATGTACTGTTATGACACAAATAATTGCAGCAGTTGCAAGTAATCAATATGGTGGACAATCAGTAAATGTAGCACATTTAGGTAAATATTTAAGAAAAACATATGATAAATATTACCAAAAATATTATAACCATTTTATAGAAGAAGGTAAGAGCAAAGAAGAAGCAGAAACATTAGCAAAAGATTTTGCAGAAATGAGAAAAAAAGAAGATTTAGTTGCAGGTATACAAACAGTTCAATACCAAATAAATACATTAATGACAACAAATGGTCAAAGTCCTTTTGTAACATTATTTATGCATATTGTGGAAGGTGATGAATACGAAAAAGAAGTTGCAGAAATAATAGAAGAAATATTAAAGCAAAGACTAAAAGGAATAAAGAATTCTGAAGGACATTATATAACACCAGCATTTCCAAAACTTATATATGTTTTAGATGAATGTAATAACCTATCTGGAGGTAAATATGACTATGTAACAAAACTTGCAGTTAAATGTTCAGCTAAGAGACTATATCCAGATTATATATCAGCTAAAAAAATGAGAGAAATATATGAAGGAAATGTATTTAGCCCAATGGGATGTAGATCATTCTTATCACCATACAAAGATGAAAATGGTGAATACAAATTTGAAGGAAGATTTAACCAAGGTGTTGTAAGTATAAACCTTCCACAAATAGCTATAATGGCATCAGGAAATAAGGAAAAATTCTATAAGATTTTAGATGAAAGATTAGAACTATGTTTTGATGCATGTATGTGTAGACACAATGCTTTAAAAGGAGTAACATCAGACTATTCACCAATTCACTGGCAATATGGGGCAATAGCAAGACTTCGGAAAAGGTGAAAAGATAGATAAATACTTATATGGAAATTATTCAACAATGTCTCTTGGATATATAGGACTTTATGAAGTTTCTAAATTAATGACAGGAAAGAGCCATACAGAAAAAGAAGGAAAAGAATTTGTTGAAGAATTAATGAAATATTTAAGAAAAGTTGTAGATGGATGGAAAAAAGATACTAACATTGGTTTTGCATTATATGGAACACCAGCAGAAAGCTTATGTTATAGATTTGCTAAGATTGATGAAGAAAAATTTGGAAGTATAAAAGACATAACAGATAAGGGATATTATACAAACTCATACCATGTAGATGTAAGAGAAAATATTAACGCATTTGATAAGCTTAAATTTGAAAGTTCATTCCAACCAATATCATCAGGTGGATGTATATCATATGTTGAAATACCAAATATGGAAAAAAATTATGAAGCATTAGAAGAAATAGTTAAGTTTATATATGATAATATACAATATGCAGAATTTAATACAAAATCAGATGTATGTAATGTATGTGGACATACAGGAGAAATAATTATAAATGATGACTTACAATGGGAATGCCCATGTTGCCACAATAAAGATGAAAGTAAGATGAGTGTAACTAGAAGAACTTGCCGGATATCTAGGAGAAAACTTCTGGAATGAAGGAAAGACAAAAGAAATTAAGAGAAGAGTTATGCACTTATAAAGGAGTTTAGGGTGAGATATGCAGATATAAAAGAATATGATATTGCAAATGGAGAAGGGGTAAGAGTAAGCCTGTTTGTATCAGGCTGTACCCATGCATGTAAAGGTTGCTTTAATGAAAGCATTTGGGATTTTCGGAAAAGGCGAAGACTATACAAAAGAAGTAGAAGATAGAATAATAGAATCATTAAAAAGACCATATATAAAAGGGTTATCACTTCTTCGGAGGAGAACCAATGCACCCTAACAACCAAAAGAAGATTGCAGAACTTGTAGAAAGAGTAAGAAAAGAATTACCGGACAAAACAATATGGTGTTATTCCCGGATATGTATTTGATAAAGAAATAATGAAAAGTATGTATAGGTTTATACCAACAACAAAAAGAATACTTGATAATATTGATGTAATGGTTGATGGTAGATTTGAAATAGATCTTTTAGATTTAAGATTAAGATTTAGAGGATCATCAAATCAAAGAATTATAAATGTGCCTGAAAGTTTAAAACAAAATGAGGTAGTATTATGGGACATGAAGTATGGAGTATAATTAAAGAAAAGAAAAAGTAATAAAGATAGAAAAGTAAGAAGAAATAAGATTAAATAATTTAATAATAGGGGGAAATAGTATGGAAAGAAATGATAAAATTAAAAAAATATTAGGAATTGCTATAATTAGTAGCATAATACTATTTAATGCAGTAGTTATATTTAGAGAAGATATAAAACTAGACAAGATAAAACACCAATTATCAGAAATTAAGGTGGGTAAAGTGATTTAAAAAAGTAAAAAACAGAGTGAATAAAATTAACTCTGTTTTTTATATTATATTAATCATTAATATTTTTAACTAATTTATTTCTAACAAATCCATAACTTTGTATTAATACTATTGTTATAATAAGAATTATAACTGAAAGCATAGCAGTAAATCCGGCTTGGAGCAACATTTAGATAATATGAAAGGATAAGACCGAAGCATAATATCTATAAAACTAAAGATAATTGAAAGGATAAGAGTTTTCTTAAATCCTTTTTTAAATTGAAGAGCTGTTGCAACAGGTATTGATATAAGTGAGCCTAAAACAAGTACACCAACAATTCTAATAGAAATTGCTATTGCAGAAGCAACAAGTATTGAGAAAATGTATTGTATTAATCTTACCTTAACACCTATTATTTTAGCTGTATCTTCATCATATGCAATATATAGTAGTTTATCATAAAGGATGAACAAAGTTAAAAGTGAAAGTATACTTAAAAAAGCTATAATGTATATATCACTTGTAGTAACAGTAAGAATACTACCGAAACATAAAAGAATCAGCATTTACACGAAGTTTACCGAGAACTTATAACTGTTATTGCAATACCAACACTTAAAGAAAATATTATACTTAAGATTATATCTGTATGTTTCTTGTAAAATGTACGTAAAAATTCAATTAATAATCCAGATGCTGATGTGAATACAAATGCTCCAACTATAGGGTTTATACCTGTAAGAAGTCCGAAGTGTTATTCCGTGCAAGTGATGAATGTGAAAGTGTATCACCAATCATAGAATATTTTCTTAAAACTAAGAATATACCAATAGTAGGACATAATATTGATATGAAAAGTGAAACTATAAAGGCATATTGTATAAAAGTATGTTCAAACATTATTTAATACCCCCTTTAAATTCTATTATATAATTTTCAGGACTGCATAGATGTCCTTTAGAATTTGCAACATGGAAAATATTTGTAGAATTTGTTATAGCTGCATCTAAATTATGTTCTACTGCAATTATTGTTAATTTTTTTTCATTATTTAATTTCTTTAAAAAAGAATAAATTTCAGTCTGTGATGAAACATCTACACCTGTAGAAGGTTCATCTAAAATTAAAATATCAGGATTTCCTATTAAACTTCTTGCAATTAAAAGTTTTTGGTATTGTCCGTCCGAGATAAATCTGAAACAAGTTCTTTCCTTTTTGATTCAAGTGAAACAAGTTTTAATGTTTCTTCAACAATTGTTTTAGTATATGCTTTTTTTATTTTAGCATATGATGATATAAGTTCCTCTACTGTTATTGGAAAGCCTGATGTATAGCTTTCTTTTTTTTGTGGAACATATCCGTATATTTTTAGTATTTAAAGATATATCACCTTTTGTAGGCTTTAAAAATCCTAAAAGTAGACGAATAAGAGTACTTTTACCGAGAACCATTATCACCTATTATAGAAATATAGTCACCTTTTGGTATATTTAAAGATATATTATCTAAAATATATACAGGATTTTTACTTGTGTTGTTAAAAGTAAATGAAACATTTGTAAATTTTATCAAAACTCCTCCTTTAAGCCTAAATATTTAAATTACTTAGTTATTATAACACATTATTTAATATTAATAACTAAATGCTAATTATTTGCGATTTTTAGTTAAATATTATTGACTTTAACAGTTAATACTGATACTATTATAATATAATTGCAAACAAATTGCAATTTAAAGAATGTTATATTTTAAGGGAGATGTTATGAAAAAAATATTATTAGCAGTACTTTCAGTAATTATATTATTAATATTATTTGTAGTATGTGCATATACTATGAAATGGACTAAAATAACAAATATTACTGATGGTATTAAAGACCAAATTATTGGTAAAAAAGAAGAAAAGAAGAAAGAAACTTCTGAAGAAAGAATAAGAGTTGCTACAACTATAAAAGCTGTAGAAAGCTTAATTAAAGCAGTAGCAAAAGACAAAGTTGAAATACAAAAAGTGGTTCCAGATGGTACAGAAATACATGAATTTGAACCAAAAGCACAAGATATATTAAAATTATCTAATGCAAACCTGTTTATATACAATGGAGATGAATTAGAAACATGGGCAGATAAGGCAGTAGAATCAGTTAAGAATAAAAATTTAAAAGTTGTTGAATTAGCTAAAGGATTAGAAAAACTAGATATTAAAGAAAATGATATTTTAGATGATGATAAAGATCATGACCATGATGATGATCATAAAAAAGAAAAGAAACATGATGATAAAGAGGAAAAGAAAGAAGGACATCATCACCATCATGATGGAAAAGATCCACATACATGGCTTTCTTTAAAAAATGCTAAAAAATATGTAGAAAAGATAAAAGAAAGTTTAATAGAAGTAGATTCAAAGAATAAGGAATTTTACGAAAAAAATGCAAAACAAGTAACAGAAGAAATAGATAAATTATATAATGAATATTCAGGAAAATTTGCAAAATCAACTAAGAAGAATTTTGTTATAGGACATCCAGCACTTGCATATTTAGCAAATGAATTTGGATTAAAACAATTAAGTGTTGAAGATGTATTTGGAGAAGGAACACCAACTATAGCAAAAATGAAAGCACTTGTTGAATATTGTAAAAAACATAATGTAAAAGGAATCTTAGCAGAAAGTACAGCAAACAAAGATGTTATAACTACAGTATCAAGAGAAACAGGAGCAAAAGTACTTCCAGTATATATAATGGAAGATCCTGCAGAAAGCTTAGAATATGTAGAAGCTATGAAGAAAAATTTAGAAACAATATATAGTAATTTAAACTAAAATATAATAATTAAGAATATTTATATTTAAGAAATTGATACAAATATAAAAATAAAGCGAGGTTAAACCTCGCTTCATTATATATTAAGTTCACTTCCGGTACAAATCTATAAGAAATTATAGAATAAAGTAAACTTTATTTAAAAATATAGAGTTACAATACATATGAGACAATATAGAGTTACAATACATATGAGACAATAAATATAAAAAAAAGAACACCTTGT
>ERZ772827.299-NODE-299-length-27615-cov-3.038498_pt1 | contig 27615 bp, 26 predicted proteins | sample MGYA00580850_ERZ772827 | MGnify/ENA primary metagenome ERZ772827 (study PRJEB29015, sample SAMEA2737950) | human oral metagenome | biome: human oral; feature: human-associated habitat; material: dental | place: China | collected 2145 ... | reverse complement strand
TGGGGATTTCGTAATAAGAGTCTAAAATAGGATAGCTTTCCCGTTCTTTAAGTACAGTATATATCTAAAAAGAGAGCCTACAAGCTCTCTTTTTAAATAATGGTTAGTAGTTATATCCTTTTATTTTATCTTTATGAGGAGCCCAATCTTGGTGGGTATGGTATGCATTAAGACTTGCTTGAGGGACATAGAAAGTACAATTTATATCGAATGTTTCAGTTAAGGAGGGAGGGGTTGTAGCTCGTATATAGACTTCTGCATTCTTGTTTAGTTGACGAAGATTTCCATCTTGAATTTCTTTAATAGTTTCTCCCAGAATAACCTTTTTTAAGTTAGGTAGGACATGTATAGCTTCTGATGTCAGAGTTATTATAGAATCTAGGGTGAGTGTTTCTAAACTTGTTAATCCATGGAAAGCACGTTCTTCTACTGTAGTAACTTTAGGAAGGTTAAGAGTGGTTAGCTTAGTATCGCCAAAGGCTCCCCAACCTATTGAAGTAGCATTAGGTAGGCTTATGCTTGTTAACCCACTGTTTTCGAAAGCATAACGATTTACTGTAGTAACTTTGGGGAGGTTAAGAGTGGTTAGTTTTGTTCTAGAGAAAGCGCTTTCACCTATTGAAGTGGCTTCGGGTAGATTTATGCTTGTTATATTTGTACTTTCGAAAGCACGTCCTCCAATTATTTGTGCTTTAGGGAGGTTAAGAGTGGTTAGTTTTGTTCTAGAGAAAGCGCTTTCACCTATTGAAGTGGCTTCGGGTAGATTTATGCTTGTTATATTTGTACTTTCGAAAGCATGTCCTCCAATTATTTGTGCTTTAGGGAGGTTAAGAGTGGTTAGTTTTGTTCCAGAGAAAGCATACCAACCTATTGAAGTGACTTCAGGGAAGTTTATATCTGTTATTTTAGAGCCCCCAAAAGCCCTTTCTCCAATAGTAGTAACTTTTGGAGCCGAAATGTTTGTTAAATGAGTGTTATAAAAAGCCCAGCTCCCTATTAAGGTAGCTTCTGGTAAGCTGATATTAGAGAGATTGCTGTCTTCAAAAGCACTTTTGCCTACAGAGGTTACAGAAGGGAAATTGGCGGTAGTTAGTAGTTTGGTGTATGAGAATGCATTTTTCTTAATCGTAGTTAGTTGAGATAAGTCAATACTTTTTAAATTGCTTTTTTGGAATATACCATCTTCTGCAATTTTTAAATTAGGAAGATTGAGTTCAGTTACCCCTTTATTCTCTTCAAAAGCGTGCTCTTCTATTTCAGTTACAGATTGGGGGATGGTTACCTTTAAGTCTTTAGTATTTTGAAAGGCATAATTACCTATTTTAGTAACACCATCTTTTATAATAAATGTCTTAATACCACCAGAGTTTTGTAATAATCTTTCGCTTATAGTAGTTACATTTGCCATATCAGAATATTGATTCATATCTATATTCTGGGTGTATTTATTTAACCATTGCATTAGTACAGTACCATCTGCACTTATGATATAGTCAAGTTTGGGTGCTGTTTTTTGTAGCGGCTGCCAAGTAGTACCATCGTAGAAGTAGAAGCCTTTTGCATTTACATTTGCTACAAGAGCATCAGCTGTGGTATTTTGTCCTTCGGTATAATTATCTACATTGCTGATATATACTAATGTGGATTCTACAGGTTCTGTTATTTTAGCAATACTTACTTTGCTCAGGTTTGGGATAATGATACCCTGGTTAGCTGTTTCATCAGTGGTTTTAACCTCTATATCCAATGTAGCTCTTGGGGAAATAGAGTTGATACCTATTCTCCCAACATCCTCTTTTTGAGGAGCTGCAGGAGTGCTTTGTGCAAAGCTGTTAGCAGTAATTCCTAAGAAGCAGGCAACGGCTGCATTCAAAAATAGTTTTGTACTCATAAGTAATAATGTATAATTTATGTTGTTAATATTCTACTTAAAAAAGTGCGCAAAACTATAATATTCTTTTGGGATACTGGGAATGATAGTGATTTATATTTTCTATTGTGATATAAAAAAGAGAATAGATTATATAAGGTGAATAAATTAAATACTCATCTTCAAAATCTTATTTTAATCCTTATTTTTGCAACCGTATTAATCCTTATTATGATAGATAATTTTGATATTGATGATGACCTCTTTACAGGTAAGGAGCACACCCCTCTAAGGGAAGATGCTTTCCTGCTGAGCCCTGAAGAGAAAATTCAGAAGATAGAAAAACACTTTGCAGAGATAATGCACACGCTGGGGATGGATATGACAGACGACTCGCTGAGAGACTCCCCAAAACGAGTGGCAAAAATGTATGTAAATGAAATATTCGGAGGCCTGCTTCCAGAGAATAAGCCCGGCATCTCTACCTTTACGAATAAGTACAAGTATCGCCAGATGCTCGTAGAGAAAGACATCACGGTGTATTCTTTTTGTGAGCATCATTTCCTACCGATTATCGGAAAGGCGCATATAGCGTATATTTCTAATGGGGAGGTGATTGGCCTGTCTAAAATCAATAGAATCGTAGATTATTACGCCAAGCGGCCGCAGGTGCAGGAGCGGCTCACAATGCAGATTGTAGATGCGATGAAAGAAGCCCTTGGAACCAAAGATGTAGCCTGTATAATAGATGCAAAACACCTCTGTGTAAATTGCCGGGGGATAAAGGATACGCAGAGCTCCACCATAACCGCAGAGTTGAGCGGAATCTTCCGTACCAACCCCATTACCCGCCAAGAATTTCTGCATTATGTGGGGATGAGCTCACTTGTTTAATACATTTTTTTTAAATCAATTTTATGGAAAATCATCAACTGAAAATATACAATTCCCTTAGTGGAGAGAAGGAAATCTTTAAGCCCATTTTAGAAGGAAATGTCGGTATGTATGTCTGTGGGCCTACGGTCTATTCTAATGTGCATATGGGCAATGTGCGTACTTTTATGTCCTTTGATTTTATCTACCGTGCGCTTACTCACCTCGGGTATAAGGTTCGCTATGTAAGGAATATCACCGATGCTGGGCACTTAACCGATGATGGCGATGTGAATAATGACAGATTCGTAAAGCAATCCCGATTGGAAAAGCTCGAGCCAATGGAAATCGTCCAGAAATATACGGTGAACTTCCACGATGTGCTGAAGCTCTTTAATAACCTCCCTCCCAATATAGAGCCTACCGCTACTGGGCATATCATAGAGCAGCTGGAGCTTGCAAAAATTCTTATTGATAAAGGATTGGCATACGAGAGCAACGGTTCTGTCTACTTTGATGTGCTGGAATACAATAGGCGGGGCTTAAACTACGGCGAACTCTCCAAAAGGAATATTGAGGAGCTTTTTGCCAATACCCGAGATTTGGATGGGCAGGGCGAGAAGAAAAATCCGCAGGATTTTGCCCTCTGGAAAAAGGCTTCGCCAGAGCATATTATGAAGTGGCCTTCTCCTTGGGGCGAAGGCTTCCCAGGTTGGCATCTCGAATGTACAGCGATGAGTACCAAATATCTCGGTGATAAGTTTGACATACACGGTGGTGGTATGGATCTGAAATTCCCACATCACGAGTGCGAAATAGCACAGGGCAAGGGCTGCAATGGTACCTCACCAGTGAATTATTGGATGCACGCCAATATGCTCACAATGAATGGCCAGAAAATGTCTAAATCCACAGGGAATACCATTCTTCCAATGGAACTTATCACGGGAGAAAATACTTTCTTTGAGAAAGGCTTCCACCCGTCCGTTATCCGATTTTTCTTCCTTCAAGCACATTATAGAAGTGTGGTAGATTTGTCCAACGAGGCATTACTAGCCAGTGAAAAAGGTTTTAACCGAATGATGGAAGCCCTTAAAATCCTAAATGATTATGAAGGAGAGGGCGAAAACTCTTCATTCTCACTAGCAGAATGGAAAGATAAGTGTTATGCAGCTCTTATGGATGATTTCAATTCACCTATCCTCATCGCTCACCTTTTTGATGTGGTTAAGCTCATATTCAGCATTAAAGATGGTAAATCTCACCTCTCTACATCTGATACAGACGAACTAAAACACTTGATGCACGCCTTTGTATATGATGTGCTTGGGCTACAGCAGATAGAAGAAAACGCTAATGAAAAGCTGGATTCTACCATTCAAGTGCTTATAGAGCTTAGGAACCAGGCTCGGAAGGCGAAAAACTTTGAGCTCTCCGATCAGATTAGAGATAAACTACTGGAAGCAGGCATTCAACTGAAAGACTCCCGAGAGGGCACTACTTATACTTATTAGTCATCTGTGGTATGGGAGGTTTTACCATAGATTTCAGGTGTCTTTTAAGTGATTGAATTATTAATAATAGATTCTCGCTAAAAAACTAAAAGTATATTTGTGAGAATAAAAAAAAACTTTATTTTTGCACACTCATTTTATGGACAAGATTAGAAACTACGACATAGCGTTTGTTGGTCTTAAAAATGGGAAGCACGAGTTTGATTTTGAAATCACTCAGGCGTTCTTTGAGCTTTTTGACACTGAAAAAGAATTTACAGCTCCAAAACTCAATATAAAGGTGTTTTTGGAGAAGCACAGTACTTTTTTAGAGTTTAATATTCAAACTCTGGGGACTATCAACCTTGAATGTGATATTACAGGGGAGGAGTTTAGCTATCCCATAGACGAGAATATAAACATCTTGGTAAAGTTTGGAGAAGACTATGATGACTCCAATGAAGAAGTGATCACGATTCCTCATCAGGATTATGCGTTTAATATTGCACAGCTTATTTATGAGTCTGTAATGCTCGCTGTCCCGATGAAGAAAATCTCACCCAACCTCTCCGATAAAGATTTTGAGCTTTTGGAAAAGTTTAGTCCAACCGCTCAAAATGATAAAGAAGAACCCGAAGGGGAGATAGACCCGAGATGGGAAGCATTAAGAAAATTGAAAAATTAAAATATTATAGTAGTGGGATAGCCCCGCTCATCATCAAATAATAAAAAATATTAGAAATGGCACATCCAAAGAGAAGACAGTCTGCTACAAGAAGAGATAAGAGAAGAACCCACTACAAAGCGGTTGCTCCTCAGTTAGCAAAAGATTCAACTACTGGTGAGTTACACCTTTACCACAGAGCTCACTGGCACGAAGGAAAACTCTACTACAGAGGTAAAGTAGTATTAGAAAAAGAAGTAGCTACTTCCGAAGAGGCTTAATAGCACTACTAACAAAAATAATGTAATAACTCTGGTTTTTATAAGCTGGAGTTATTTCTGTATAGCTATTTAAGGTTAATGATAAATACTAATTGTACTTCATTTTACATCTTTCATAGAGTAAAGATTTAAAAATGATAACTTTTGGGCAGGGTTGCGTATTTAAGCCTGATATTTTTATTAAAAATTTGTTTTAAAAGTTAGTATATCTGTTGTATATGCTTTCCCTTTTGGGAAAGGAGAGAAGTAATAAATAGATTTGTGTTTTATATTAAGTGGTTTATAAAAAGGTTACGGGCGACCCGAAGGGTGGTCGCCCGTAACCTTTTTATTGTTCTTAGATGTTAGCTTTTAGCCCTTAGTTTGTCCTAAGTGCTCCCCACGCCAGTGGGTAAGTGCCCGACCGGCTACGGTCTACCTCACCGGCTACGGTGCATTTCATAGAGAGCAAAGCCCATTTTATCGGCAGCTTCATTGATGATTTGCTCTGTGGAGCGCCCTGCACCGTGCCCTGCATTTACCTCTATACGGATGAGCACAGGATTTTTACAAGACTGCTTCGCTTGAAGCTCTGCAGCAAACTTAAAGGAGTGGGCAGGTACTACACGGTCATCGTGGTCGCCAGTAGTAATAAGAGTAGATGGGTAGCATACCCCTTTTTTTACATTGTGCAGAGGGGAGTAAGATTTCAGATACTCGAACATTTCTTTACTGTCTTCGGCGGTTCCGTAGTCATACGCCCAACCTGCTCCTGCGGTAAACTTATTATATCTGAGCATATCCAGTACGCCTACGGCTGGGAATGCTACACGAGCGAGGTCTGGTCTCATCGTCATAACGGCACCTACGAGTAGTCCGCCATTAGACCCTCCAGAAATCGCTAAGTATTTTTTAGAGGTATATCCATTCTTTTGGAGATATTCTCCCGCAGCGATGAAGTCATTAAACACATTCTTCTTCTGCATCTTGGTTCCTGCATTGTACCAGTCTTTTCCGTATTCACCGCCTCCACGGATGTTTGGAACGGCATAAACGCCACCATTTTCCATCCAAATCGCATTGATTACAGAGAAGTAAGGCGTCATAGAAGCATTAAAACCGCCATATCCGTAGAGGATGGTAGGGTTCTTACCATTGCGTTTCAAGCCTTTCTTATAGCTGATTATCATCGGTACTTTTGTTCCGTCTTTAGAGGTGTAGAAAATCTGCTCACTCACATAGTTTTCAGGGTTGAATTTTACTTTTGCCTTTTGATAAACTTCGGATACGCCCGTCTCTACATTAAACTTGAAAGAAGTGCTTGGAGTAATGTAGTTGGTAAAGGAATAATAAAGGTCTTTCTCCTCTTTCTTCCCATAGAAGCCTCCTGCTGAGCCTTTACTTGGAAGAGCAATTTCTCTGATGAACTTGCCATCGTAATCAAATTGTTTGATGGAAGAAACTGCATCTTTCATATAATTGGCAAAGATGTAGCCTCCACCAGTAGACACACCGAGTACATTTTGAGTTTCTGGGATTACATCTACCCAAGTCTGAGGAGTACTGATATTGAATTTTTGAAGTTTTCCATTAGGAGCATTTTTATCGGTTTGTACATAGATGAAATCGCCTTTGGAATCTACAACTCCCGTATTATAATCAAAACCTTTCTGAATTTCTATAAAGTCTGAATTTTTCTTGTTCTTAAGGTCTTTGATGTAAAGCTCATTTCCATTGGTAGCATTTGCCCCAGAGACCATGAGGAACCTTTCGTCATCGGTAAGGCTTGCAGAGAGATATCTCCACTTGCCTTCTTTTTTCACAATGAGTTGCTTGTCCTGAGACTGCTTGGTTCCCAACTTGTGGAAGTATATTTTGTGGTCATCGGTCTTTGCAGAAAGTACACTGCCGTCGGGTTTATCATAGCTTGAATAAAAGAAGCCCTCGTCTCCAAGCCAGGCAGCACCAGAGAATTTTACATCTACCAAAGTATCATCAATCTGCTTTTTTGTTTTTACATCGAGGATGATGATTTTATTCCAGTCGCTCCCCCCTTCAGAGATTCTATAGGCTACAAGTGTTCCTTTCTTATTAAAGGAAATTCCCGCGAGGGAGGTTGTTCCGTCTTTAGAGAAAGTATTTGGGTCGAGGAATACCTCAGTTTTTCCGTTTTTATCGGTTCTATAAAGTACAGATTGTGCTTGCAGACCATCATTTTTATAGAAGTAAGTGTATTCTCCTTCCTTAAAAGGGGTTCCGATTTTCTCATAGTTCCAGATATCTTTCAGCTGTTTTGCAAGCTCATTTCTGAAAGGGATTTTAGAGAGATAATCATTTGTGAAAGCAACTTCACGCTCTATCCAATCTTTTGTTTTGGCAGACATATCGTCTTCCAGCCAGCGATAAGGGTCTTGAACTTTTACACCGAAATACTCATCTGTATGGTCAATTTTTTCGGTTTGGGGGTATTGTTTTTGTGCATTCATAAAAGAAAATGCTGCTACCGAAGCAGCACAAATTAAAGTTTTCTTTATCATAATTAGAATATTTTGACCAAAGATAATTAATTTTCTAATTATAGAAATAGTTTTATGTGAAATCTTTATTTTTGCGACACAATTGATTATTTAAGAATAATAAGTATTATGGAGATAAAAAAAGACCGAATTTTTGGATTGGACATTATTAGAATGCTGGCTATTCTATTTGTAATGATTACCCACGCAGTGAAGTTTATTCCTGCAAAATATGCTAAATATTATTCCGCTTTATATTATGATGGTGTAGGTATTTTCTTTGTTTTGAGTGGATTTCTTATAGGGCATATTTTTATTAAACAAATGGAAAGTAAGGGTCTCTCGCTAGAAGAAATGAAAAATTTCTGGATAAAGCGATGGACAAGAACTTTACCTAATTATTATTTGATTTTAATTATTCTTTTTGTAATACAATACAATACAATACAATACAATACAATACAATACAATATCTTATTTAATTTTCTCCCAGAACCTGTTTAGTAATATGCAGCATAGTTTCTTTGAATGGTCTTGGAGTTTGAGTGTGGAAGAATGGTTTTATTTATTGCTTCCGTTGTTTGCTTTTATATTAAAGCTCCTTAGATTCTCTCTGAAAAATATTATGTTGATTATAATTTTGGGAGGGTTATTTATTATCCATTTCTTTCGTTTTACATATCTATTTTCTATTAATGATTTTAAATATGAAGATTTTGAGGTTATTAGATATTCAGTTTTTTATCGTTTAGATGGAATTATGTTTGGGGTTTTGGCGTCCTATATTTATTTCTATTACAGAGGTTTTTGGGATAAGAATAGAAAGGTAATGTTTTGGATGGGGATTATTGCTTTTATTTTGAGTAATTTTTTAGATAAAGTTATAGGAGTAAATAACTTTTTATACAGAACAATAGAATTAAGTATTACTTCTATTACCATATTATTGATTTTACCTTATATGAACTCTATAAAAACCAGCAATAGTAAATTATATAAACCGATTACTTTTTTGAGTATAACTTCATATTCATTATATCTTATTAATAGTATTGTGCAAATGGGGTTAGCAAAAATAGTAGAATATTATGATGTGAATGAATATTATAATATAGTACCTTGGTCGGCTATGTTTGTTATTTGTTATACTTCATTTTGGGGCGTGTCTATTCTTTTATCTTATTGGTTTTATAAATACTATGAGATAAGGGCTACTAATTATCTAAGAAAGAAGTTCCTTCCTAAGTAGTATTCTTTTTACAAAATAAAGTGCATAAAGTGAAAACTCATTTTTACTCGAAAAATCTGTTCAATTAACGATTGCTATTGAATAATTAACAAAGTTTAATAAAAAATAATCCTTTTAAGGAATGGTATTTGTATTTTGAGATTCCAAAATTTAATATCAATGGAGAAGTTGAGCAAAAATATAGTATTAGCAGGGGGTATAGGAATTTTTAGTATACTGGCATTTCTCTACACGATAAAAAAGTTGAAGAAACGCAAATCCAAAAAGAAGCAGGAAGATGATTTCAGACTCTTTGAGACTGATATTCTGAATGCCGAAAGCCAACACGGCGTAGAATATTTCTCTGTGAGGTAAAAATATTATTATATCATATCATTAAACTGCGATAGGCATAGTCTGTTGCAGTTTTATTTTTGTTTTCTATATAGATATTAATCGAGAAGGCAATATTCGTTGTTTGAAAAGTTGAATTTAGAGAGGGAAGCCTGTCATTTATTAACTTTCCGTAGATTTGCGTCATTAAAAACCGAGCAGATGTTGCCTAAAATAAACCCTGTACATACACAAAGCTGGAGAGCATTGGACGCGCTCTTTCAGAATTATGATTTCGATTTGAGAACTTTATTCGCTGAAAACCCTAAGCGTTTCAGTGATTTTTCTATTAAAAGACAAGGCTATCTCTTTGATTATTCAAAGAACTTAATCAATGAAGAGGCGAGGGAGCTCCTCCTCCAACTGGCAGAAGAAGTACAGCTAAAAGAAGCTATTGAGAAGCTGTTTTCTGGGGATAAAATCAATGAGACAGAGGGTAGGGCAGTGCTTCATACAGCACTTCGGGATTTCTCTTGCCGAGAGATTTTAGTTGATGGGAAAAATATAAGAGAAGATATAAAAAGAGTGCTCCTGCAGATGAAAACTTTCTCCGAAAGGGTGATTTCTGGGGAGCACAAAGGCTTTTCAGGAAAGGAGATTACCGATGTAGTCAATATCGGAATTGGAGGCTCAGACCTCGGCCCAGTAATGGTTTGCTCAGCTCTTAAACATTTTAAAACGAGGCTCAATCTACATTTTATCTCCAATATAGATGGCAACCACTCCGCAGAGGTGCTTAAAAACTTAAACCCAGAAACTACGCTGTTCATTATTGCCTCTAAAACCTTTACTACCCAAGAGACAATGACCAATGCCCATACCGCTAAAAAATGGTTTTTAAAGGCGGGCTCAGAAGCGGATATCGCTAAGCATTTCGTAGCTCTTTCTACGAATATAGAGGCAGTGAAGAGCTTTGGCATATTGGAAGAGAATACTTTTGAGTTTTGGGACTGGGTTGGTGGTCGCTATTCACTTTGGTCAGCCATTGGGCTTAGTATTGTTTTAGCGATAGGTTATCCTAATTTTGAGCAGCTTCTAATGGGGGCTAATGAAACAGATACCCACTTCCAAACTGCTGATTTCTCTGAAAATGTACCTGTGCTAATGGCGCTTCTCGGTGTGTGGTACAGAAACTTCTTTGGAGCGAGTTCTTATGCTGTACTCCCTTATTCACAATACCTCGACCGCTTCCCTGCCTATCTCCAGCAGGCAGATATGGAGAGTAATGGCAAGTGCGTAGATAGAAACGCCAACTTTATAGATTATGAAACGGGTGCGATTATTTGGGGAGAGCCAGGCACTAATGGTCAGCACGCTTTTTATCAATTAATCCACCAAGGTACAGAGCTCATTCCTTCTGATTTTATCGCTTTTGTAAGGCCTTGTAATAAGGTGTATGACCATCAAGAAAAGCTCTTGGCAAATTTCTTCGCACAGACCGAAGCACTCGCTTTTGGTAAAACCGAAGAAGAAGCCTTAGATGAGCTTCAGCAAACAGGGAAGCCCATAACCGAGATCGAAAGGCTCTTAAATTATAAGGTCTTCCAAGGGAATACCCCTACCAATTCCATCCTTATAGATGAGCTTACACCGTTTTCACTAGGGCAGCTTATTGCCCTTTATGAGCATAAGATTTTTGTGCAGGGCGTCATCTGGAATGTCTTTAGCTTTGACCAGTTTGGTGTAGAGCTCGGGAAAGTTTTAGCAGGCAAGATTCTCCCAGAGTTAGAAAGTACAGCCAAAATCTCCTCCCACGATTCATCAACTAATGGACTTATCAATTATTATAAAGAAAACAGATAGCAGATAATGGAAAACTTTACACACTACATATTAGATGAGCTTAAAGCAAATCACAAGGTTGCCATTAAAGGTTTCGGAACTTTCTTCCTGAAAGATTCCACCGCAAAAGTTATTCGTAATAATGAGAATATCCTACCTCCAGCAAAGGAGATTTTCTTCCACGCTGATGTACATACTTCCGATGAAGGCTTCACCCTGTCCATCCTCGATAAGGAGTCTTTGGCATTTGATGAAGTCTATCAATTCATACAGCAGCAGGTAAGTCATTGGAATACCCTCTTGGAGCACAACGAAGACTTTACAATAGACTCCATTGGGCATTTTTCCTTTGATGACCACAAGCAGCTCTCTTTCTCTGGTGAGCGGCTTGATGATTTATCACCAGACTATTTCGGTTTAGAGATGATAAGCCTAAGCCCTCTACAAAAGCAGAGCGCCCATTCCTCTTCTACCGAGCGAGGTTCAGATGACAAGCTGAATAAAGCCATCCTTTGGATATTCCTTGTGCTCATTCCGCTCTGTGGGCTTATCGGTGCAGGACTACTCTTTGCAACCAAGTTTTCAGGAGATAAATCCCTCAATGATATCTCGGTGAAGAAAGGTACGCACTCCATCGAAGACAAAGAAGAAGCACCAGAAAAAGCCTCAGAAGAGGTTCCAAAACCAATAATAGATACGCTGATTGATGTTAATAAAGAACAAGCCCTACCCAGCTCTTATCCCAATTAATTAAATGTATTTCTTTTACAACATATTTATTTCTCTGCTCTCTTTTGGGATGAGGCTTGGCTCCCTTTTTAATGCTAAGATTAGAAAAGGCTGGCTCGGAAGAAAAGAATCTGAGCAAAAAATAAAACAAAAACTCTCCCCTCACGATAAGGTTATTTGGATGCACGCTGCCAGTTTAGGCGAGTATGAACAAGGGCTCCCTGTATTAGAAAGATTAAAACAAACCCACCCTCAGCATAAAATCCTCATTTCTTTTTTTTCGCCTTCGGGTTATGAGAATGTCGCAAATAAGCCCAATATCGCAGATGTCGTCTGCTACCTGCCTCTTGATAAAAAGAAAAACCTAAAGCGCTTCCTTTCTCTATTCACTACGGATATTTTCTTTACCGTTAAATACGATTACTGGTACCATCTCTTCGATGAATTAAAAAAGCGCAATGCTAAGCTCTTCATCATCTCCGCCTATTTCTACCCTAAGCAGATTTTCTTTAAAAGAGGTTTGGGTAATGGGTTCGTATCAAACCTAAAACGAAATATCAATTGGATTTTTCATCAAAATCAAGACTCCGAGCACTTGGCTAAAAGCATCGGGCTCCTTCAGTCCTCCGTCTCTGGCGATACCCGCTTTGATCGGGTCAAGCAAATCCTCAGCAGAGACAACACCCTTCCTCTTATAGATGAATTTAAAGACGCTAAACCCCTCCTTATTTTCGGCAGTTCCTGGCAGGCGGAGGAAAAAATCGCCAAGGCAATATCCTCCCTTCATCCGAAGGTGAAAATCATCATCGCCCCTCATTCCCTTAAAAGGCTTGAGCCCTTGAAATCTCTTTTCCCGCAGGCTTTGCTCTACAGTAAAGCGCCTCAAAACCAGCAGAAGATTAGCGACTATTCCGTGCTTATCATAGACTCTATCGGCATCCTCTCAAAGCTCTATTCCTATGCCGACATTGCCGTCGTAGGCGGTGGTTTTCACTCTGCGGGGCTCCATAACATCCTCGAGGCGACCACTTTTGGTATGCCTGTCCTCTTCGGTAATCATTATCGTAAAAATCCAGAAGCCGATGCCCTTATTTCCATCGGTGGTGCCCAGTCTTTTAAAGATGAAAACCAAACAATTGCCTTCCTCTCTCATCTTATTCAAAATCCCCAACTTATCCGCCAGATGTCCGATAAATCCAGCGCTTTTATCGCCTCTCAGCCCAATGCTACCGAGCATATTAGCCATATCATTAGCCAAAATCCACTCCGCTAATAGCTAGCAGCCAAAATCCATCAGCTAAAAGCTCTCCTTGTTGTGAAAAATTCAATAAAATGGATTAAAAAATATCAATGCAATAGGTGAAAATGCCTCTGCAACTATCTAAATCAATAAATCAATGCTAAGATTAGCGCTGCAACTAGTAAAAATAAAAAATACGCTATAAAAAATCAATCATCAACTATAAAAATTGAAAAATGCTCAATCTATTTAATATCAGTTATTTAAATAAAAACTGCTCCTGCCCTTAATTAATAGTAAAAAAGTAATAAAAGGGTCTCTACCCCTCCTCCTTATTTAATAAAGAAAGGGTCTCTGACCCTTAGAGGGGGTTAAAGAATTTGGAGTATTTTATAAATCCATTAAGTGCCCAATGTGCTGTATAGTACAGCGATTTTAATACAGAGAAGCCCATAAAATCTCTATATACTAGGTACTGGTCTTTTATAATCTCCGATTTTTTTCGCGATACGCTTGTCGGTAGCATTCTATACTTTGCCATTGTTTTTGGCAGTGGTAGTCCTTTCGGGATTTTTTTCAGTAGATTAAGCCACATCGTATGGTCTTCCCTCTTATTCCCTTCTGGGAAATATTCCTTGCCCACCCTTTCAGAATCATACATAGAGCTCAGGAGTGAAAGCCTGCAAGTCTTCAAAAGATTACCAAATGTAACCACCTTATCCGCTTTAAAATCTCCCAATTTCGGGACTAATTTTTCATTGCACCTCGCATAATTAGAGTAGGCGAGCTCTGCATTCTCCCTTTTCATAAAGTTGAGCATTTCCTCTAAGAAGTTGGGCGTCCAAACATCATCAGCATCAAGGAAGGTAATGTACCTCCCCTTTGCTTCACTCAACGAAAGATTCCTCGCATAGCCTGCGCCGCCGTTTTTCTCTGCTTTAATGAGCTTTATCCTTGGGTCATTATGCCTCTCAATGATTTCAATTGACTTATCCTGCGAGCAATCATCGGTAATCACCCACTCCCAGTCTGTAAAACTTTGGTTAAGGACAGACTGTATCGTCTCCTCCAAGTATTTTGAAGAATTATAGCACGGCGTAATAATAGAAATTTCTGGCATCTCTCTATAAGGTATAAATAAAAAGCCGTTTCTACTCAGGATACGGCTTTCTATAATGTGTTATCAATTAATTAACCCTTAGTCTTCTTTTCTTTTATAGATTTTAGGATCATAGTACGGGAATTTACCTTCCGTAGGGGAGTAATACTCCTTGTCTTTATTCACTCCCAGCTTTACAACCAATACATAGCACCAGTTGATAAACAAGATACACGCCACCGAAAATAATATCCAGTTTAATACATTCCCTGCGTAATCATAAAACTGAAATGACCATACAAAAGACTTACTTAAGAATAACCAAAAACTCGTCATTGTTTTGTTTTTAATATTAAATTTGCACAAAAATATAAAAAAATGTTCAGATTACTTTCAAAGGAGAGCAATATTTTTTCTATACCCGTCTATTTATTTTTTTTGCTCACCATAGTAATAACATTTAATGCCTTTAATTTTAGTGTTTTAAATATTATATCCGCTGTCTTTACTTTTGCGGGTATCGCTCTCGGATATTTTCTTTTTAATAAAGTCAATCTTACTTACCAAACCCATATCCCCCTTTTTTTATATACTTTTTTAGCCTTTGCGCTTTACTCTGGCGGTCTGGATATTGGGGTTGCTATTTCCCTCTTTGTGAGCTCTTTTGTATTGCTCATTCTCACAAGCACAAATGACACCCTAAGGAAGAGTTCCTATATGCTCATAGGCTCTATACTGGCGGTGAATTTTATTTTCCTGCCAGCTACTTGGGCGCTGGTTCTGTTTGTTATAATACATATTATAGGAACTTCAGGGCGGATACTGCTCAATTTATTCAGGCTGTTTTTCGGAATGCTGCTGATAGCCTTGTTCTATTTCAGTATTGTATTTTTCCTGCACTATAATGCTTGGGATGATGCCTATTTCCCTTTTGGAGATTTTAAGATGGCTCAGAATATACAGCCATTGCTTTATCTCATTCCCATAGGTTTATTAATGATGTATGGCATTGCGCAACATTTTTTTTATTTTAATGAAAAAAGCCCCATCAGTAAGTTTAAATACACATTTATACTCCTCTTTACAGTGGCTCAATCGGTTTCTATTGTGCTTTATATGGGGAATTATTACGGCTATTTGCTTTTGATGGTATTCCCGTGTGCGGTGATTGTCAGTAGAGCCATTTATTTTATGCCAAAGTATTGGCAGAAGGAGCTCTCCTTATGGATGGTGATTATATTTCTAATTTTATTTAAAATCGCAGTTTATATACATTAAAGAATGATACAAATAGAAGATAAATTAATCTCTGAGGAAATCTTTTCTGAAGAGTTTGTGTGCAACCTTTCCAAATGTAAAGGCATTTGTTGTGTAGAAGGAGATGCAGGAGCTCCCTTAGACAAGGAAGAAGCTCAAATCTTAGAAAATATTTATGATAAAATAAAGCCTTACCTTACACCAGAAGGAATTGAAGCAATAGAAAAGCAAGGCAAATGGGAAATAGACCCTAACGATGGTGAGTATGTAACCCCCTTAATTAATAATGTCGAATGTGCCTATGTAACCTATGATGAGCGAGGCTATACCAAATGCGGTATAGAAAAAGCGTACGAAGATGGGGTTATAGACTGGCAAAAACCCATTTCCTGCCATCTTTATCCTATTCGTGTAACTGAATATTCCTCCTTTACGGCGCTCAACTATCACGAGTGGGAGGTGTGTAGCGATGCCTGCACTCTCGGAAAAGAGCTTCAGGTGCCGGTGTATAAATTCCTGAAAACGCCTCTTATCCGTAAGTACGGGGAGAGCTTCTATTCCGAGCTCTCCGATGCCGCCGAAGAATGGCAAAAAGAATTTGGGAGTTTAACACATTAATTTTAATACTCTCATTATTATTTTTTAATGAAAATTGATTTTTCATTTTAGTTAAATAAGGCTTAATACAGGATTTCTCACGATTTGAATAGATAAATTTTAAAATGAAATCCTACAATTGAATAAAAAATATTTGCCTATCTAAAAAAAACTTCTTTATTTTGCACACTCAAATATTGAATAAGTAAATAAAGAACATCGAGATATGTCAAGAATTTGCCAAATAACAGGAAAGCGTGCAATGGTAGGAAACCATGTTTCTCACGCGAATAACAAGACCAAAAGAAGATTTGAAATCAACTTATTGGAAAAGAAGTTTTACCTTCCAGAGCAAGATAAGCACATTACCCTAAAAGTATCTGCTCACGGATTGAGAATTATCAATAAATTAGGTATTGAGGAAGCAGTAGAAAGAGCAACAAGAAACGGATTCATTAAATAATATTAAGGAGAAATGGCAAAAAAAGGAAATAGAGTTCAAGTTATCCTTGAATGTACAGAGCATAAAGAAAGTGGTTTGCCAGGAATGAGCAGATACATCACCACAAAAAATAAAAAGAATACTACCGAAAGACTGGAACTGAAAAAATTCAATCCAGTTCTTAAAAAGTATACAGTACACAAAGAAATTAAGTAATCTTATAAAAGTATAACTTACTATGGCAAAGAAAGTAGTAGCGACCCTACAAAGCGGTCAGTCTAAGAAAATGACTAAAGTAGTAAAAATGGTAAAGTCTCCTAAAACTGGAGCTTATGTTTTTGAAGAGCAAGTAGTGAATGCTGACGAAGTAGATGCTTATTTAAAGAAATAAGATTTGCTCTACACACACAGCAAAAAAGATAAAAGCCTATTCATTTTTGAGTAGGCTTTCTGCTTTCCTAATATTTTAATGAAGCTCTCTAAAACTTAGTTAATTTCATATATTTGCATACATTTTAATTCATAATTCTAAAAAATGAGCTGGTTCAAGAAGATATTTAAAAAAGAAGAAAAGGAGACATTAGATAAAGGCTTAGAAAAATCCAGACAGGGCTTCTTTGAGAAGATGACAAAAGCCGTCATCGGTAAGTCAAAGGTAGATGATGAGGTGCTCGATAACCTCGAAGAAATCCTTATCGCATCTGATGTAGGTGTTGCTACCACCATTAAGATTATAGGAAAAATAGAAGACCGCGTAGCCAGAGACAAGTATATAAATACTGCCGAGCTGGATGCTATCCTCAGAGAAGAAATCTCGGCATTACTATTGGAAAACCCTCATTCCAACACGGGAAATATAGACGAAAACAAGAAGCCATTTGTCATAATGGTCGTTGGCGTGAATGGTGTCGGCAAGACCACTACCATTGGCAAGCTCGCTCATCAGTTTAAATCTCAGGGAAAGAAAGTCGTATTAGGTGCCGCGGATACTTTCCGAGCGGCAGCGGTAGATCAATTGGTAATATGGAGCGAGCGAGTGGGCGTGCCTATCGTAAAACAGGGGATGGGATCAGACCCCGCATCTGTCGCCTTTGATACTCTGCAATCCGCCATAGCACAAGACGCAGATGTCGTACTCATAGACACTGCAGGGAGGCTTCACAACAAGGTCAATCTAATGAACGAGCTCTCCAAAATAAAACGAGTAATGCAAAAACTCATCCCCGATGCCCCCAATGAGGTTCTCCTCGTCTTGGATGGCTCTACTGGGCAGAATGCTTTTGAGCAAGCCAAGCAATTTACAGCTGCCACCGAAGTCAGTGCTCTTGCCATCACCAAGCTCGATGGTACCGCAAAAGGAGGAGTAGTTATCGGGATTTCGGATCAGTTTCAAATCCCTGTGAAGTACATCGGTGTGGGTGAGAAGATGGAGGACTTACAGCTCTTTAATGGTGAGGAATTCGTAGATTCATTCTTCAAGAAAAGGGGCTAATCTCCCTCAATCCATAAGATATTAAAACCGTTCAATCAATTTGAGCGGTTTTTTGTATTTATTTAAAATAATTTTTTAATTTAGTAACGAATTAAGGCAAAGATGATTAACAAAAAATTAAAAAGACTTCAGAAAAATGAATTTTTAATAAAACAGGAAATCGCCAAATTCGGGCTGGCTCCCCTTCAAGGTTGAGGATGTGAAAGCGAAAATTAACTTTAAACAAAAGAGTAGCTGAGTAAGCGAAAATCAAAAGAGTAGCGTAATTTTTTAAATATTTTTTAAAATGAAAGCTTTAAAATTTTTTATATTAGTATCCATAGGATTAGTGTTAAGCTCCTGTTCAATGGAAGATGAAATAAATGTACAGGAGATAACGAGTAAGAATGTAATTGCTGAAATTAAAGCAACAGGGGCAAAGGGAATTCCTTTTCCTGAAGGTAGTAAAGCAACAACTCTAGGTTCAAAAGACTTTGTGAAAATTACACTCCCAGAAGATGTATACTATGTTATAAAAGATGAGGAGGGCAATGTTTCTCGAGTTTCTACACTTGGTATTCGTTGTAAATGTTTAAAAGGGGCTGGATGTTCACCTGGAACCTATGATGGAAGATATTTTTGTACAGCAGAGTTAGGCGCTTGTAGTCTTTGTGAGGTACATGCAGGGCTTATAGAATCTTTATCAGCTAAAGGCGAGCAAAAAGAAGTTCAAATTGTAGGAGTAATGGATGAAAGGGAAGATAAATTTGGAGCCTATGCAAAAAGAGGTGGATTTGGACAAATTGAAAGAGAGAAAGAGCCTACTATACAGTATGGAATTACAGAGGACTTTTTTAAATGTAAAGAAGTACACGAAGCATTAATGGAACTTTATTCCGCAGTATATAGAACCCATTATGATGAAGAAATACCGGATTTTATAAAAAGTAATTCTGATACCATTCCATCAGACCATGTATATATAAGAGCAAGTCTCTTTGGTAATACAGTTTTTCTTCCAACTCCAAAAGAACTTGCTATAGAAGCAGGCTTAGAAATGGTAGATGATATTAGTAAGATTCACTGTACTTGCAATCAGGGGACTGGATGTACAAAAGATAGAGTGTATGTAGTTGTCTTTTGCAATGCAGGTAATTGTTCAGATTGTACAATGTCAAAGTAAATAAAGTAAATGTTTAACAATAGCAATCACCCAAAGTCGCGGGTGATTTTTTTTGTGCTGCTTAAAGCTATATTTCCAAAATTTTGGTTTTGCTTATGAAGTTAATGGGTTGATTAGTAGTTTGAAAGTATAGGAGTTGTCATAAAAATTGCTTGACAGCTATGGAGTTTTTAGGTTTAATGAGTTTTTTATTTACATTTGCTCTCGCAAAAAATAAAAAAATAAGATGAATATTAGAAACATTTATTTGGGTATCGCCTTAGTATTTGCATTGATTGTCAGTGCTTGCGGTGATAAGAATAATTCTCAACTCCAATCTGAAAACGCAGTGGAGCAGTCTTCTGGAGAGGAACAAACAACGGCCTCTACCGATGTTGGAAATGCGTATGACGCTATTTTAGATGAGTACGAGGTGCTGATAGAAAAAAATAATGAGCTGATTCGCAGGGTAGAAAAAGGCGATTCTTCGGCGGTGGCAGAACAAATGGAGCTGCAGAAAAAGAGAGAAGATTTGGAGGCGAGAGAGAAAAAGCTGAACCGCCAAGATATGACGCAGGAGCAGCTGGATAGGCTCGCGAGCTTGCAGAAAAAACAGCGAGAGGAGACGACTTCCCGATAGGGCGAGCGAAATGAAAATTAGAAACCGATAAATTGATTATCGGTTTTTTTTATTCGCTATTCGCCAGAGGTGGGCTCTTTCGTAAGGCTTTCAATATCAAAAGGAAAATCTTCAAATAGCCCCGAGAGCGCGGTAGCCGAATAGATGCGGCGAGAGTATTTGTTGCCCAGCGCTATAATTGTGGTTTTGGACTCGGGGAGGTGCACAAAAACCGAATTAGAGCCGTGCCACCAGCCGTTATGATAAGTCAGCGCTTTTCCATTATCAAAAATTTTCATTCGTATCCCCAGCCCATAGTTTTTCATTCCTTTTTTCTCATTGCTATAAGGTTTAAACACCTTTTTTATCAGGTTTTTAGGAAGGAAATTTGAGGAAAACATTGCCTGAGAAAATCGCAGCAAATCCTGAGGAGTGGTGTATATATTCTTATCACCATAGATCAGATCGAGGTTATTGTAGGGATAAATCTTTCCATTGCTAAAGAAAGATGGGGTGGCGGTGGAGAGTTTATTTTCAGTCAGAACAAAGGTGTTTTTCATCCCCAGCGGTTGGAAAATCATTTCCTGCATAGCCTCTGGAAATGGCTTTTGGGTTACTTTTTCTATAACGAGGGCGAGGAGTGCGTAGTTGGTATTGCAGTAGGCAAAGCTCGTGTTGGACTCCCTTGTGAGCTCAGGTTTGTGGCGGATGATGATGTTTAATATATCTTGATTAGTGATGAATTTCTTTGAAAACTCTGTAGGTAGAGGCTTGATTTCCTCCTAAAATTTTTTTTTTTGGGGGAGCCCACTCCTGTGGTTGAGCAAATCCTTAATTCTGATTTTAGGGTAAGGGAAGTTGGGAAATAGGGTGGTAATCTGCTGGTTGAGATCGATTTTTCCTGCTTCTATAAGTTTTAAAATGGCCATTGCCGTAATCGTTTTGCTAATGGAGGCAATGTGCAGTGGGGTATTTTCATCGATGGGGTTTTGCTTTGCCTCATCAGTAAAGCCTCGATATTTTTCCAAGAGAATTTTATCTCCTTTTGCGACGATGATTCCTCCCCAGAGGTTGCTCCCCTCCCAAACTTGGAGGTAATAATCTCCCAAAATGTTTCGGATAGAATCTTCTCGGGAGAGCTTAGAATCTGCGGGTTTGAATATTTTTTTGAAATTTACACTGCTAAAGTTAGGGAGGGTGTTTTTGGCTTTGGGTGGGATTTTTTTCACTTCGTCCTTGCAGGAAATGAGGAACAAAATGAGGAGGGAGGCGAGGGTGGTTTTCAGGAGGTTCATAGGCTAAGCGAAGGCGTTTAGGATTTTATCTACGATGACTTGTGCGAGTTTTTCCTTGCTCTGCACCGTCCACCCCGCAATGTGCGGCGTGAGGATGACCTTTTCTGAGGTGAGGAGGTATTTGAAGTCCTCGTTGAGGTTCTCCAAGCTCTCGAACGAGGGTTTTTCAAACTCGGTTACATCTAATGCAGCACCTTTTATTTTTCCTGATTTTAGGGATTCTACCAATGCTTTTGTTTTGATGTTCTTGCCCCTCGCAGTGTTGATAATGTAGAAGTTTTTCTTCATACTTGCGATAAATTTTTCATCAATGATATAGTGAGTCTCCTCAGTGAGGGGTAGGTGCAGGCTGATGATGTCGGATTCTTTTTTCAGCAGTTCGAGGGATACTTGAGTGGCGTATGCATCGGATAAATCGGGGAGGATGTCGTGGAAAATGACCCTGCAACCAAAACCTGAAAATCTTTTGGCAGTGGCTTTCCCCATATTTCCATAGCCAATGAGCCCTACGGTTTTTCCTTTTATTTCATCGCCTCTATTTTCTTCCCTTAGCCAGATTCCTTTTTTCACTTCTTCTGATGAAATGAAGAGGCGGTTCATTAGGCTGAGGAGCATTCCTAATGCGTGTTCTGCTACGGCATCTCTGTTTCCTTCGGGGGAATTGATGAGGAGGATATTCTGATTTTCTGCTTCGAGGGTGTCTATATTTTCCATACCGGCACCTACCCTCGCAATGAATTTTAAGTGATGAGCCTTTCGGAGAAATTCGCCATCTAAGGGTATCCTGCTCCGGATGATAATGCCGTCATAATCGTTTATTTTTTCTAAAACCTGCGTGTAGGTTGAGGTATAGTCTTCGGTAATTTGAAAGCCTTTGCTTTGAAGCTGCTCACGGATGAGAGAGTGATTTTTATCGAGCTGTAGGATTTTCATTTTTGGGATAAAGTTTTTGCAATAATAGATATAAAAAAGGCATTAATAAAAAACTCAGCTATTAGCTGAGTTTTTTTGTGGTTAGTAACCTCTGTTCTGCTGGATACCAGGATTACCTGCTATTTCTGATAATGGGATAGGGAGAGTATATCTGTAATCTCCATTTTCAAGATTTTTAACAGGAACGCCAGAAATATCATCTGCACTATTTCTATCCATAGTTACGCCTGCTTTAGCTGCCAATCTTTTCAGGTCTATATAACGGTGACCTTCAAAAGCGAGCTCTACTCTTCTTTCTTTTAGAATATCAGCAAGAGCTTCTTGAGCGCTTGTATAATTAGGTGTAGTAGCAGTGCCTGAATAGTTTCTTGCTTTTCTTACTTGTTGTATATAGTTTCTTGCAGAGGCTAAATCTCCATCATTAACGGCACATTCTGCAAGGATGAAATACATTTCAGATAAGCGGAATACTTTTACATCATTTTTTAATGCGGCAGATCCTTTACCAGGGTACTTGTCTATAATGATTTGGTCAGGCTGTTTAACTAAATCAGTAGATGGATCTATGAATGCATATCTTCTAATATCACCAGGAGTATTATCTAAAATATTAAATAGATTTAGTCCCATAACCCATAGAGGTTGCCCATCAAGTCTGGATAAGTTGGTATTATACCTTGAATTGATAAAAGTATAAGAACGCCCAACTTCGGGTCTAGATAGGGTAAATATTGCTTCTCCTTGTGCAGCATCAGACCAGATTTTTCTGTAAGGGGAAGATGAATTGTCGGCATAAAAAGAATCCACCCAGTCTTGATTGTTAGGATCTACAGTTACACCTGGTAAAGAGGCCTCTGCTAAACTAAGTCTTGAAAGGTCAAGTACTTTTTGAGCATATTGTTTAGCTTCAGAGTATTTTCCTCTATAAAGATTTAGACGAGCTCTGATGGCATTTACTAAATCTTTACTTACATAATATCTGCTGGATTGATTTAATAAATTATTTTCAGCGAAGGTTAAATCTTCTTCTATGGCAGCATAGACTTCTTTATTTGTACTTCTTGGCAATTTAGTCTCAGCAGTTGGAACTTTATCCTTTAAGACAAGAATGCCTAAAGCATTTTCATTGCTCATATCTTCTGAGAAGTAGGTTAGTTGTTGCAAATAAGCTAAAGCTCTTATGGCTCTTGCCTGAGCAATAATGTTATTATAAGCACCAGTTTCATTAGCAGTAGGAGTTACTAGCTTTGCTCCCTCAATGAGTCTGGTAGCTCTATTAATTGTTAAATTATTTTGCAGCCAGATACTTCTGGATAGTTCATCTGAACTGTCTAAGTAGAGCCTATGTATTCCATAACCTTGCCCTCCAGAGTCTTTACCGGGTCTTACTTCATCTGTGATTATAGAAGTAAGATATACTGCATTTGAATTATCTATATTAGGATATACATCACCTAATAAATATTTATCCATATTGTCTACAGATGAGAAGAATACTTCTTGGTTTATCTCTCCATCTTGTACAATATCTATAGCATCTCTACAGCTGTTTAAAGAAAGTGTACTTCCTAAAAGCAGAGATGAAAGGATACTTAAATTTATGATTTTCTTTTTCATTGTTTTATTATTTAAAATTCGAGATTAAGACCTAATGAATATGTTCTTGGATTAGGATATACACCTATAGAATATGATTTTAATGGCTCTGGGTCAAAGCCTTTCCAACCTGTCCAAGTAATTAGATTTTCTCCCATTAGATATACTTTAAGAGATTTTACAGGTAGATCTTTAATAAAATCTTTAGGTATATTATAACCAATAGCTAAGTTTTTAAGTTTGATAAAATCCGTTTTTCTTAAGAACTTATCAGAGCTTCCTAATAAATCAATATTTGCAGCATGTAAAGATGCTATATCTGTAAATTTATTATTAGGAGTCCACGCATTTAGCATTTCTTTAGTAAGATTAAATCTTTGTGCATACTCCGGTAGGTTTAACCAATTATGTAGGTTGTCAAATGACCATCCACCTGCTTGGAAGCTAAATAATGAAGTTAGATAAAATCCTTTATAGTCGATATCTAATCCAAACCCACCATTATATGGGGCATATACAGATTTACCAGTAAGTACTCTGTCTTCAGCTTTTGGAGATTCAGTAAGATTTCCATTTTTATCACGGAACCAGTAGTTACCTGTATCAGGATTTACTCCTGCATATGGGTACAACTGCCATTGAGCAATAGAACCTCCTATTGCATTTACATTGTCATCACTTAAATCTTCATTAGGGAGTTCAATAATTTCATTTTTGTTATATGCAAAGTTTGTAAATACAGATAATCTAAAGTCTTCCTTATTAAAAGGTGTATATCTAAGACTTGCTTCAATACCTCTATTTCTTACAGAGCCATTATTCCCTTTTATGGTATACTGCCCCGTAATACCTGAAATAGGGATATCTAAGAACATATCTGTAGTTTTCTTTTCATATACATCTAATGTTCCCTGTACTTTATTTCTGAGTATGCCAAAATCTAAACCAATATTTGCTTGTGCAATTTTTTCCCATCTGATATTGGAATTCTTTAAAGAAGTAGCATAACCAGGTAGGTTTTCGTAACCAGTATTTGATTCATAAGTATCTCTTACTAAGTTTGAAGATAAAAAGAGAGGGTTTGTGTTTATCGTACTTGGTGCTAAGTTTTGGTTACCATTTGTACCATAGGATGCTCTAAGTTTTAAATCATTAAAGATGGAACCTTCCATAAATGATTCTTTATTGATATTCCATCTACCCCCTACAGACCAGAATGTTTCCCATTTGTTTTCTTTAGAAAATCTATAAGAAGCATCTCTTCTTATAGTGGCAGAGAGACCATATTTAGATGAGAAGTCATAATCTAAAGTTCCAATAAAAGCTAATGTCCCTGCTTTTGTTCTTTCTGCACTAATAGTAGGTCTATATAGGTTAGGTGTTTTAGTATTAAAAGGCACATAACCTGTTCCTGCCCCAAAAGCCCAGTTAAGAGGATCTAGTCCATTTTGTACTTGAGAGGTAGAAGAATAAAACCCTCTTAGGTAATCAACATAAGCACCTAAGCCAAGAGTATGGTTACCTAATTTTTTATCATAGCTTAAACTGGTTACAGAGTTTAAGGTTGTATCAAAAGTGTTTTGAATAGTTTCACTTCCTCCATACTCTGTTTTACTTCTTTTAGCTATATATACAGAGTGATAGCCATTAGGGTCATATGCATAAATAAGCATATTGTTTTTGTAAGTAATTCCTGTTTTATTTCCTATGCTTAAACCATCAAGTATTTGATATGAAGCATTCGCATTAGCAGAAATAGAAGTTTGAGTATATTCTTTTTTTATTCCTCCATTAATAATGTCGGCTAATAATAAGGCATTTTGTCCACCACTAAAATTCCCTATTGTCTCAAACAATTCGCGTCCATTTTTATAACGATAAGGACTAATTATTGATTGAGCAAACAAACCTAAAAGAGGGTTCATTACACTGTTGGCACTTATTGAGGAATCTGTCTCTTCATGTAATTGATGCCTTTTAGAATATCCTAAACCAATTTGAGCGGAATAGTTAAATTTTCTGTCTTTAGAGCGGCCGTTAATATTGTTTCTAACAGTAAATCTCTTGAAATCTGTAGATTTAATAACACCTTCATTTTCTAAATAACCTAATGAGGAGTAAGAGGAGAAGTTTTCACCACCGAATCTCAATCCTATATTATGCTGTTGAGTAAAAGAAGTTCGGAAAAACTCCTTTTTCCAATCTGTATTAATACCATAGTTTTCTATTTGTTGTTCAGTTAAGTTTTTTCCCAAACCTTTCCCAAATTTCTTTTGAATAGATAATAATTCTTTAGAATTGGTTAGGTCATATTTATGGTTGGGTAAATCCGCTACACTTGTAACAACATCATAAGATATTCTTAATCCAGAGTTATATTTACCAGATTTAGTAGTAATAACTACTACACCATTTGCACCGAAGTTACCATAGATGGAGGTTGCCTGTGCATCTCTTAGTATAGATAATGTCTCTATATCATTAGGGTTTAAATTTCTAAACTCAGTACTTGAAGAAATAAGTCCATCAATTACATATAGCGGATCAGTAGAAGAGTTTATGGAACTTTTCCCTCTTACTGATACATCAATTTTTCCAGAACCTGGAGAACCAGATGAGGAATTAATTGAGATACCAGGCGCAGCTCCTTGCACTGATGTTAGAAATGATGATGATGGTCTGTTTTCTAATACAGAAGAAGAAATCGTAGTACTGGCTGTTACAGACTTAGGCTTAGTGGCTGTTTTGCCATACCCTAAGATAACAACTCCTTCAATGTTCTTAGTTTTAACAGAGTCTGTCTTCTTTTTCTGTGCGTCTATTGTCTGTATCCCCAAGAAGAAGAGGGCTCCAGCACTTAGCACTTTTAATTTTACACTCATATTAACTATCTTTTTTATTTTAAGTTGGCAAACTTATAAATTTATAGTTAATATATCCAAACTTTTTTTAAAAAATATAATATTTTTTTTGTTTCGTTGTCTAATTTTTGTTTTTTTTATGTGTTTTGTTTGTGAATGTGTTATTGTGGGTGTTTTGTTGTTATGGGTATAAATCTCTTATTATTAGTGGGATAATTAATCTTTGTTCAAAATCAAGCCTTTATTAAATTATCATTAAAAACCTTAAATTTTATTAATATAGCAATATTAAAGGAAATTGTACTATAAAGACTGCTGGTTTATAAGCTTTCTTACATACTTATATCTGTCTATATAATAGGATTATGCTCTGTAATTTGTATGTTTGTGATAAAATAAATAATTTAGCCCACTTTTTACATTAACATTAAATTTCAGAATTATGGAAAAGTCAAGAGCAAGAGAAACTACGGAAGCGATAGAAAGATTATATGTCTCTATGAGGCATTTGTTTTATAGAGGTTTTTTTAAACCGGCAGGGGTTTCCGGTGAGTCATTAAGAAAGTTACTGATGACCATAGCTCCCGAGATTTATGGCTCTATGGGAGTGCCGAACAAGGTAGAGCTTAATGGACTGCTCTATGTACTCGACAGGTTGCCGGAAAACATAGAAGAAACACCTTTTGTGCATCTTACTTCAGATGAGGGCTTTGAAAAAGGGAGCTTTGAGATTATCGTTCCTAAAAAGCGCAGAAGAAATTGCTACCGTATAGACAAATATCAGATGAATATAGAGGTCTTGCTCGGCCGTTCGGAGATATATGATATACTTACTCACCTTACCTTCCTTTATTTAGAGGCAGATAAAATCCGAGAGCTGGGCTATATCGCAGATGAGAACTATCGCCCGTCCAGAACTTGGCAGATTATAGAATCTGTAGCCTTGGGAGAGAAGAAATTCAGCCGCAAGGAGAAAGAGGTAGCGCTTATTCACCTCTCCTCTCTTTTGGGTAGAACTTTTGATGAAACCCTGAATGCCTACAATAATTTTGGAAGTGATGACAACCCCGACCGCCTTTTCAAGATTATTTATCATTTAGGTAGGGCGAGCTTGGAAGACCACTTGGATATCCGCAAGAGGGAGATTCATTTCAGTGCGATTCTTCGCGAGCGAGTGGGGCATCATTTCTTTGGTGAGAAGTGGGCACAGAAGGTCAAGAATGTCCTCGTTCAGC
>ERZ772827.297-NODE-297-length-27709-cov-8.013669_pt1 | contig 27709 bp, 24 predicted proteins | sample MGYA00580850_ERZ772827 | MGnify/ENA primary metagenome ERZ772827 (study PRJEB29015, sample SAMEA2737950) | human oral metagenome | biome: human oral; feature: human-associated habitat; material: dental | place: China | collected 2145 ... | reverse complement strand
CCCTATTGCTGTGATAAATATCCTCCAAAAGAAGCCGTATGGCAAGGCGGAATAGATGAATGCTATGACAACTCCATACGATACACCGATAAGATTATCGGGCAAATCTTCCACCTGCTGAAAGACCAAAATGCAAGCCTCATTTACCTCTCCGACCACGGACAGATTAAAGAAAAAGATACCTATAAACACGGCGATTATAAAGAAGCCGTACAAGTGCCGCTCTTTATTTGGTATTCCGTTCATACAAAGAATAGAGGAGAAATCATCCCCGAAACTACCCCTACTTCGGTAGTCTATCCAAAAGTTCTCGAGCTTATGGGCGTTAAAAATCCTAAAACCATAAATAATGCAGGTAAATACCTCAAACTCGACCTCCAAACCATAGACTACAAAAACCTGAAATAGAAACTTGAACTTAGTATATTTGCTCTAAATTTTTAAATAATGATAGATAGTTTTAATATACGAGTCTATGCCCTCTGTATAAAGGACGAGAAAATCCTTATCTTAAATGAAGAATATGCAGGCAAATACCTTACAAAGCTCCCAGGTGGGGGACTTGAATTTGGCGAAGGTACCCTCGAATGCCTCCAAAGAGAGCTCGCCGAAGAGCTTAATCTCAGCATAAAATCAGCAGAGCATTTCTATACTCAGGAGGATTTTCTGGTATCCAGGTTTAAGGATAATGAGCAGCTCCTTACCATTTATTACAAAGTAGAACTGGAAAACGATGAAGATTTGCTCGTAATGGATCCGTGTATAGAGCAGGTCGTATGGCACCCAATAGCCGATGGAAATCCTTTTGACCTACCGATTGATAAAATTGTATATGAAAAAATCGTAAGTGAGAGGGAATACTAAAGCCGAGAAAGGTCTCGGCTTTGGTTTTAGTATCCTAAAAGTTTGAGAACTTCTTCGGGTTTTTGCTCTTCACGGAAGACGGTATAGGTAAAGTTCCCCTCCTCATCGGTATCTATAAGGATGTGCTTGGGCTGAGGCATCAGGCAGTGATGCACTCCACCATAGCCGCTAATCGTCTCTTGGTACGCTCCCGTATGGAAAAACCCGATGTAGAGTGGCTTGGTATCGTTATAAGTTGGGAGGTAGATGGCGTTAATGTGCTGTTCAGAGTTATAATAATCATCCGAATCGCAGGTAAGCCCACCGAGGAATACCCTTTCATAAGTATCTTCCCAGCGGTTCAGGGGGAGCATAATGAAGTGCCGAGAGATAGCCCAAGTATCGGGTAGGGTGGTCATAAATGAGGAGTCTATCATATTCCACTTTTCCCTGTCGTTTTGTCTTTTCTGAGCGATGATTTTATAGAGGTGCCCCCCGCTTTCGCCTACAGTAAAGCTCCCGAATTCGGTATAGATGTTCGGTTCTTCTACGCCTTCTTCTTCGCAGAATTTCTTTATCTGAAACACGATTTCATTAATCATATACTGATAATCGTAGTCAAAGTTCAGCGATGTTTTTATCGGTAGCCCACCTCCGATGTTTAGGGAATCTACTTCTGGTGCTACTTTTTTGAGCCTTGCGTAGACTCTTAGGCATTTGTAGAGCTCGTTCCAATAGTAAGCCGTGTCTTTAATCCCCGTATTGATGAAGAAATGTAACATTTTAAGCCTTGCACTTGGGTGGTCGGCTATTTTTTGGCTGTAGTAGGGGATGATGTCTTTGTAACCAATCCCCAATCGAGAGGTATAGAACTCAAATTTTGGTTCTTCCTCAGAGGCGATACGAATCCCGATATCAAAAGTAGTGTCTATGCTTTCGGTGAGCTTTTCCAGCTCTCGGTAGTTGTCCAAGATTGGGATAATGTTTTCAAACCCTTGATTGATGGCATCGGCAATTTTATTGAGGTAGTCATCGGTTTTAAATCCATTGCAGATAACCTCCATATTTTTATCAAACTTCCCTTCTTCGTACAGAGATTTCACGATGTCCATATCATACGCCGATGAGGTTTCAATAGAAATATCATTCTTCAAGGCTTCATCTAATACAAATTTGAAGTGGCTGGATTTGGTACAATAGCAGTATCGGTAGCTTTTTGTGTATTCATTTCGCTCGAAGGCTTCCTTAAACCAAGTTTTTGTCTTCTGTATGTTCAGCGATATTTTGGGGATATAGTTAAACTTCAGTGGCGTACCAAACTTTTCCACCAGCTCCATTAGTGGGATGTTGTGAAATTTCAGGTTGTTTTCCTCTACATTAAACTCCTCTGTAGGGAAGTAGAGCGTTTGGTCGATAAGCTCAGAATACTTTATTTTCATTTTCTAATTAAGGTAATTAAGTCGGTCATTTAATATCGGCTGCAAATTTGCTAAAAAAATTGATAGCAAGGAGGGAGGTACTGCCTCTTTTTTCATTTTATAAATAAAAGCACGCCCAGCGGAGGAGGCATCGCCTCTTTTTTATTTAATAATTAAGTGGAGTAAAGGCGTCGTTTCCGTATTATCCAGACTATAAAGAGGAGTATCACCGCACTGAAAGTCATCATCCCAAAAATATTTTTCATCATCGTGAAAATACTCCCGAATTGAACCACCATTGGGGAGAGTTCGTCGTAGCTTTTAAGTCCGATAAAGGTGCAGAGGTTTTCAGAATAATCAAAAAAGCTGGTGAGCAGCGGTAGATAGCTTAGGATTTTTAGCCATTTGCTTTCTGCGGAGAGCTGTTGCAACAGCCTGCTGATAATCCAAGTATAGGCTAAGGCAAAAAGCACTGGGTAAAACGCATCGAGAAAGAGCTGAGGGAAGAGGTAATAGCTGCGCCCCTCGCTTCCTAAGGCGGTGTATAGCGCTTGTACTTCGTTTAGTGTATAGCCTTTTGGTCTCATATCTAATATAGGCAAGCCCTGCGAAAGCATTTGCAGATGAGGGATGCTCACTACAATCATCAATAAATACACCGCATTGGCAAGTAGAAATGCTATCCATATCTGGCGATTTTTCTTCGGTGCGAATACTATTTTTTTCATAGTGATTTATTAAAAAAAAGAGGCAAAGCCTCTAAGTAATAAAGGAGGCAATGTCTCCCCCCTTTAATGGTATTTTAAATTCATTTTGGGTTTTATTTTAAGAAGGGTTTCGTAGATGAGCTGGATTACATTCTGAACATCTTCTTTAGAGACCATTTCTACTGTGGTGTGCATATACCTTAGGGGGAGTGAGATGAGGGCACTGGGTACGCCGCCGTTGGAGTGTGCAAAGGCATCAGTGTCTGTACCTGTGGAGCGGCTTGCAGCGGCTCTTTGGTAGGGAATGTTTTTCTCCTTAGCGGTGTTTATAATCAGCTCCCGAATGTTGTGATGCACGCTTGGTGCAAAGAATACCACAGGACCGTTGCCACATTTTTGGTCGCCTTCTTTTTTCTTGTCAATCATCGGTGTGGTAGTATCGTGGGTTACATCGGTTACGATGGCGATATTGGGTTTTATGGTGTCGGCAATCATATCTGCACCGTATAGCCCCACTTCTTCTTGTACGGAATTGGTAATGTAGAGTCCGAAAGGGAGTTTCTTTTTGTTCTCTTTTAGCAGGCGGGCTACTTCGGCTATCATAAAACCACCGATTCGGTTGTCCAGCGCACGGCATACGAAGTATTTATCGTTCATTTCAAAGAACTCATCTGGGTAGGTTATCATACAGCCCACATAGATTCCGAGGCTTTCTACTTCTTCTTTGGAAGAAGCACCGCAGTCTATAAAGATATTTTCAATTTTTGGGGTGGGTTCGTCTTTGCTTCCTATTCGTGTGTGTATGGCTGGCCAGCCAAAAACGCCTTTTACGATTCCTTTTTCTCCGTGTATATTTACCACTTTGGAGGGAGCAATGGCTTGGTCGGAGCCCCCGTTTCGTATTACATAGATAAGTCCATCATCTGTGATATAATTCACATACCAAGAGATTTCATCTGCGTGTGCTTCTATCACTACTTTGAAGTCTGCATTTGGGTTTATAATCCCGTAGCAGGTACCGTAGTGATCTATTTCTATGGTATCTACATAGGGTTTTATGTAGTCCATCCATACTTTTTGTCCATTGCGTTCGTAGCCTGTAGGAGAGGCAGTGTTCAGATAGTTTTTTAGAAATTCTAATGATTTTTCATTTGTATTCATAAGAAAGGAATGGTTTTTGTGTCGTTGGAAAATTCAAGGCGTAAAAGTAATGAATATTAATAAATATACGAGCATTTTCTTCCTTTTTATAAGTATTTGGGCTTATTCTCAGGTTGATAATACAGCGGTAACGGTGAAGTCTCTAAGCCAGTATCCACAGGATAAGATAAAAGTAGATGAGCACGGTAACCGCTATTATTATGATGAAGCTCAAAAGGCCAAAATTTATGAAATAGATGGAGAAACGGTCGTGGTTTTAGATGAATTAGTCCTTCTCAATAAGCCTAGATTTAATAATCAGCTCGACAAAAATTATTATTTCTTTATCAATAAAAAACTCAGCAGGGTGTATCCACTCTTTCTAGAAGCGCTTGACCAATATCGTGATTTGGAGCATAAATTAGAGCAATACAAAGGTCGCGAACGCAGGCAATACATAAGAAATAAGCAAAATGAGCTCGCTTCTCAGTACGAGACCAAGCTAAGAGAACTCACCACTTCCGAAGGGCAGATTTTTGCCAAGCTAATGCACAGGGCAACCGGAAAAACCGTATATGAAATTATAAAGGAGCTTAGAGGAGGCTGGAGCGCTTTCTGGTGGAATGTAAAAGGAAATGCAGTAGATGTATACATAAAAGAGCCGTATGACCCGCACAGGTTCAGGGCTGATGAGTTTTTAGAAAACCTTCTCCAGAGCAGTTGGAATTTTGGCTATCTAAAGCCTTACGAAGGTTATCAGGACTTTAAAATTGCAAGAGGTAATTAGTTTTCGATTTTCCATATAATTGTATTTTTCCCAGCAGTAGGCTTTCCTATTGCTGGGGTTTTTATTTTTGCGAAGTCTGTGCTAATCCTTACATTTGTTCCCTTAATTTTTGAAAATAAATAGGATTATATAATGAAAAACTTTGTAGAAGAACTGCGCTGGCGAGGGATGATTCAGGATATAATGCCTGAAACTGAAGAACACCTTATGGAAGGGCTTCGTTCGGCATATATAGGATTTGACCCTACTGCGGATTCATTGCATATTGGGAATTTGGTTGGGATAATGATGCTAAAACACTTCCAGAATTGCGGACATAAGCCGTATGCCCTTGTGGGTGGTGCTACGGGGATGATTGGCGACCCCTCTGGTAAGTCGGCTGAGAGAAATCTCCTGACTGAGGAAATGCTCGCACAATACATTATGGGCATTAAAAAACAACTCTCAAAGTTTCTCGATTTTGATGGTGATGCTCCTAATGCTGCCGAGCTCGTTAATAATTACGATTGGATGAAAGGCTTCTCCTTCCTCTCTTTCATCCGTGATGTGGGCAAGCACATTACTGTAAATTATATGATGGCAAAAGACTCCGTGAAGAAGCGATTTGACCCGAATGAAAACACCGACGGGATGTCCTTCACCGAGTTTTCTTATCAATTGATTCAGGGCTATGATTTCCTCCATCTCTACAAAGAAAAGCAGTGTACGCTCCAGATGGGCGGCTCTGACCAATGGGGGAATATTACTACGGGTACGGAGATGATTAGGCGTATCTCTGGCGGTAAGGCGTATGCAATGACCTGCCCGCTCATCACGAAGGCAGACGGCACCAAGTTCGGAAAAAGCGAGGGAGGGAATATCTGGCTAGACCCTGAGAAAACCTCACCCTATAAGTTCTATCAGTATTGGCTCAATACCTCAGATGCCGATGCCGAGCGCTACATTAAAATCTTTACAATGCTCTCGAAAGATGAGATTTCTGCTCTCGTAGAGGAGCATTCTCAGGCGCCGCACCTCAGGGTTTTACAGAAAAAGCTCGCACAGGAAATCACCACTCTTGTGCATTCTCGAGCGGATTGGGAGAATGCCGTAAAAGCATCAGAAATCCTCTTCGGAGGGGCTGCCTCTCAGGAAATAAAAACATTGGCGCCACGAACTTTCCTTGAAATCTTTGAGGGCGTACCTCAGAAAGAAATCAGCCGCGAAGAGGTCTTGGGCACTGGCATCGTAGAGCTGCTCTCCGAAAAAACAGGCTTCCTCAAATCCAAAAGCGAAGCGCAAAGAGAGCTGAAAGGCAATTCCATCTCGGTAAATAAAGAGAAGGTGGCAGATTCATTTGTAGCTCGAGAGGAGGATTTCATTGCGGGAAGCTATCTCCTCCTCCAAAAAGGAAAGAAAAATTATTTTATCATTAGAATAATCTAATTACGATTTTAATTAATAGTTATCAAACTCCTTCTTAATATTTTTCCTTATTCAGGGAAGTTTTGGGAAGGAGTTTTTCTATTTTTTTACTATATCGGTAGGTTTATATTTCCTATGGGGTTTCCAACTTTTTGCTTCACTGATGGCTAAAATAGAAAAAGGAGAAATAAATCGATAGTTTTTAGTGTAGATTTATTGAAAATGAAGTTGGAGTAGGAAATAAATACTGTTGAATAAATTTAAAATAGTATATTTTATAGGTGGTTCATTGGTTTTTAATAAAAATATGGGCTAATCAGGTTTTATTGCATTGATTTTATTGATTTGATTTGTAGGTTTTTATATTTAAACCTAAAATGAAATGGGAAAAACTTAGGCTAAAAATTTGAGCTATCAATATTTTTTTACATATTTGGGAATTCAAAACCCATATTATAATTATAGGTATGATACATAAAAAAGATATGAGAATAAAAGTATTGAGTGCCGGTGTTTGGTTTTTCTTAGGACAGACGATGATTATGGCACAGACGAAGAAAACCGACTCTACGAAAGTGACGAGCATAGATGAAGTAGTAGTAGTAGCGTACGGTAAACAAAAGAAAGAAGCGATAGTAGGTGCAGTATCCTCCGTTGATAGTAAGACCCTTAAGACGCAACAAGCAACCAATATTGGTACAGCATTGCAGGGCTCTACAGCGGGGGTTAATATTTATAATACCTCCGGTCAGCCAGGTTCATCGCCATCTATCTACATTCGCGGGGTAGGCTCTATGTCTGCGAGTACTTATCCGCTGATTATATTAGATGGAGTGCCGTTTAACGGTAACCTGAGCAGCATACCGCAAGACCAGATAGAATCGATGACAGTGCTGAAAGATGCTGCATCATCTGCACTCTATGGTTCCAGGGCGGCGAATGGGGTAATTGTAATCACAACTAAAAACGGGAGGCTCAATGCAAAGCCTTCGTTTAATTTGACTTCATTGGTGGGAGTTTCTTCTCCAGGGGTGAAACTTCATAAGCTACTCGGTGCAGAAGACTTTATGAAATACACTTGGCAGGCGCTTAGAAACAGCCAGCTCTATACTTATGATGCACAGGGTAATCTTACCATAGGAAACAGTGCTGCGGCAGGTCAGTATGCATCTGATAATTTAATAACCACTCTTGGCTATAACCCTTATAATGTAGCTCGACCGATAGATGAAAATGGTAATGTGGTAAATGGAGCAGGTCTTCGATGGGATACCAATTGGGAAGATGCTGTACTTAATAAAGCAGCATTTAAACAGGAGCATCGTTTTGATGTGAGTGGTGGTAGTGCCAATACACGATACTTCTTTGCAACAGATTACCTGAAAATGGACGGTATGGTGAGGTCATCAAACTTTGAAAGAGTAGGCGTAAGGATGAATATGGACTCCAAATTGAAACCTTGGCTTAATGCAGGGCTCAGAACCGCATTTAATGCTTCCAATGAAAATATTCCTACTCAATCAGGATATGAAGGTGGTATGGCTTGGATTTATAGAATGCCAAATATCTACCCAATCTATAAAATGGATGCGAATGGGAAGCCTATGAGAGATGCACAAGGACATCCTATTCTTGACTATGGTAATGGTACAGGTATTAATTCCAAACGCCCATCAACAGTAGGTAATAACGATAATATACTGGGAGATCTTAAATATGATAAAACCCTTATAAGAAGGTACAATACCCTCGTAAATGGGTATATGGAAGCTACACTTGCTCCTTATCTTACATTTAAATCTCAACTCGGTTATGAGTTTTATATCTATGACTCTTACAGCTACAGCAACAACCGATATGGATATGTAGCTGCAACAAGTAAAGGAAGTATTACCCAGGTGAGAAATATTAATCAGACGATTAACTTTACCAACAGTTTGAACTATAATCAATCTTTTGGAGAACATAACCTCAATGGGCAAGGGATATTCGAGGTATATCAATATACTTATGAGCCATTCTCTGCTACAGCCACTGGTTTCTTAACAGGTGTGGATGTACTCGATGGTGCAAGTGTGAAGAAATCTATTACAGGGAATTTCTATCGTGAAAGATTGGTTTCGTATTTGGGAAGGCTATCTTATAACTACGGCGGTAAATATTTCCTCGAAGGCTCTTTCCGTACCGATGGTTCTACCCGTTTCAGTAAAGATACCCGATGGGGTTTGTTCTATTCTGGTGGTTTATCTTGGGTAATTTCCAAAGAAAACTTCCTGAAAGATTCTAAGCATATCAATAATCTTAAGCTGAGAGCATCTTATGGAGAATTGGGGAATAATCAGACAGATTCTTACTTCCCATACATCACACTCTATAATGCAGTATATAACCAGGGAGAAAATCCAGGGGTAGTTTTAGGAGGAGTGTCTGATAGAGATTTGCGTTGGGAAAAAACAGCAACTGTAAATGCAGGACTTGATTTTGCTGTTCTGAAAAGAAGGATAAATGGTAGCGTAGAATACTTCGAAAAGAGCTCTGTAGATTTGATTTACGCGAAACCGTTACCAGGCTCTACAGGGAATAAATCCATAGTAACCAATATTGCAAGTTTAAAAAACTATGGCTGGGAAGCAAACCTCAATACGGTAAATGTGGAATCTGATAATTTCACTTGGAACTCAAACTTTAATATTTCATTCGTTAAAAATAAAATCACAAAATTCCCGCAAAAAGAATTGCTAACGGGAACTAAGAGATGGGAAGAAGGTCGCTCTTTATACGATTTCTTCCTTCCAGAATGGGCAGGTGTAAATCCTGATACAGGTCTTGCTCAGTGGTATATTAATGATGCAAACGGTAACAGAGTAACCACTACCGATTACAACGAAGCAAATAAGAAAGAGAACAGAATCTATAAAGGGTCTTCTCTACCAGACTTCACGGGTGGTTTTACCAACTATTTTAAGTATAAAAATTTAGACTTGAATATCCTGTTTAATTTTAGCTTTGGTAGTTATATTTATGACTATACTTATGCGGGGTTAATGTCTGGTTTAGCAGCTGTTAGACAGCAGTCAGAGGATATTAAAAATGCTTGGACTCCGGATAATAGATATACTGATGTACCAGCACTTTTATATGGAACTCAGGATGCGAATAAAAATGCCGCAAGCTATTCTACGAGATTCTTATTCAAGAATAATTACATAAGACTAAAATCCTTGACTCTTGGATATAACTTACCCAAAGAAATGCTTGAAGGTATAGGTGCAAAAAGCCTTAGATTCTTTGTACAGGCAGATAACCTTTGGACTTGGCAAAGTCATAAAGGTATAGACCCAGAGCAGGGAGTTTCTGGTACTACCGACGATAGAACCCCGTCTTTCAAGACGATTTCTGCAGGATTTACACTTGGTTTTTAATTTAAAATTTAATCGAAATGAAAATAACGAAATATATTATAGGACTATTAGCAGTGGCGATGACTCTGCAATCGTGTAGAGAAGAATATCTTAATGAACCACAGCCAAGAGATGCCGTTATCGAGGAAACTGTATATAGTACAGTGGAAAATGCTATGGCACATATTACTGGAACTTTAAGGCTGATGAGAGCGAGTTTCTATGATGATGCTTACTACTTGGCATATACCAATCTAGCGTCTGTTTATTATGCGAGAACAGTAAAGGGGAATGACTTTATTCTAAACAGTACAGACTTCTTTACCCGAGATTATAATTATACGGGTATAGATGCTATTAATGCTCGCCCTACTTTTACCTGGGATTATTTTTATCAATTGATTAATCAGACTAATGCTCTTGTAAATGGTATTTCTAAAAGTACAACAATAACAGAAGCTGAGAAGAAACCTCTTCTTGCTCAGGCATTGGCTATGCGGGCTCTTTTCTATTTTGAGCTGAGTATGGAGTTTCAGACTACTTATTCCTACGATACTTCCCTCTTTGCTCCTCCTATTTATAAAGAAGCGAATACTACCCAAGGCTTACCGATGAGTAGCCAAAAGGAAATGTATGACTTTATCGTTTCTGATATAGAGAAAGCTATTGACTACGGTAGCTATGACAGAATAGATAAATCCTACTTTAATAAGCAAGTAGCTTATGCTATTGCTGCAAGAATATACCAAGTAATGGCAGGAAATACTAAAAATGCTGCTTATTGGACTAAGGCAAGAGACTATGCTAAGCTCGCCTATAATTCTAATATAGTCACTGCTTTGGATGCGGATGCGTATGCATTAGGTTTTGACTCTGCTACTGAGAATAAAGAATGGATTTTAGGGATTATACAGAAACCTGACCAAACCGTTACTTGGAAAACGGCTCCGAGTAGCTTCCTTGCAAGCCCTTGGTACGATACAGCTTGGGCAAATGAGAGTTTTGTGGCTCAATTTGCAGATGGAGATGTTAGGAAACTTTTCTATGATTACAATTTCTATGGAACTACAAAACAGAGAACCAGTAAGTTTACTTACTCAGATGCTGTAGATGTAACCCTTATCCGTACAGCAGAAATGATACTCATAGAAGCAGAGGCAGAGTATAATTTAGGAAATGAGTCTACAGCTCATGCACTCCTTTTCCAATTGCAGAAAAACAGATACCCGAATGCAGTACAATCTTCCAATACGGGAGCAGCACTCTTAGAAGAGATTCTTTTAGAAAGAAGAAAAGAGCTCTATGCAGAGATGGGAGTAGAGTGGTATGATGCTAAACGACTCCAAAGAGGGATTACAAGAGATGCTAACCATCCTACGGCACTCACACTTCAACCGAATGATAAGAAATTCTATCTGGATATTCCACAGTCAGAAATTAATGCAAATGATAATATTCCAAATAATATAAACGATAGAAGGAAGAAGTAATAATAAAGCTGTCTCGTGCTCGCGAGGCAGCTTTTCAATAAGTAAAAAGTAAAATGAGCACGACACAAACACAAGAGCAATGGAATTGGTGGAAGAATCTCCCAACGATATGGAAGAAGATATTCACGGCTCATATCTACTTTCCAAATGAGGTGAAGAAAGGGTTTAATGATAGTTTCATCATAGAAAATGCGTCTGAGAGCTTTCAGGCCGAAGAAGATTTACAGGAAGTCTTTCAATTGGTTCGCCTTAAATATTATTGTGAGTTTCCAGAAAATAGAATATCAGAAATCCCCGATTTTAAGTATCATAAAAGCCTTGTGTGGATAGATTTATTGGGAAATACTATAGAAAATATAGACTACCTTTCACCTGTAACAGGGATGTGGGAGCTCAACCTTTCAGAGAATAAAATACGAGATATAAAAGCGCTTTCGCAGATGAAGGAACTTAGTGAAGTAGAGCTTGCTTCTAACCAGATAGAAAGCCTTGAAGCTCTTTCAGAACTTTCAGAAATCACAAATTTGGATCTCAATTCTAATCATATTAAGGATATTTCTCCTCTATCAGGTCTTAAAAATCTCCTTTGGCTCAACCTGAGTGATAACCCGATAGAAGATATTTCTCCACTTGCAGAATTGCCTCAGTTATTGTCATTAAGCATTAATGGAGTTGAAATTTCTACAGCAGAATTAGCTTGGCTTAAACAAAAACTCCCTTCTACAGCTATTTATCATTAGGGAGTAGGAATACTAATCATCCAATATTGAACTAATAAAAAATTATATTATGATTTTAAAAAACCTAAATTATCCGCTTAATTTTAAATTTAAACTCACAACCCTTGCCAGCGACTTTAACATTACCGATAGAAACGGTAATTATGTGGCTTATGTAAGGCAAAAGATGTTTAAACTGAAAGAAGATGTTGTTATTTTCAGTGATCAGAAAAAGACCACGGAGCTTTTTAGAATAAAGGCTGACCGATGGATGGATTTCAATGCCTGCTATGATATTATGGGACTGCCAGATAATAAAAAATATGGAAGGCTCGTGAGAAAAGGTGTGAAATCTCTCTGGAAAGCTACTTACCAAATAGTAGATGAGAATGACCAGGAAAAATTCATAATAACAGAGGATAACGGTTGGGTGAAGGTCTGGGATAGTATTGTAGGAGAGATTCCGATTATTGGAATGTTCACAGGATATTTTCTAAACCCTTCGTATACGGCTCGAGACCTCTCTGGGAAAGAAGTATTCAGGCTTAAGAAAATGCCATCCTTTATTGGAAGACGATTCCAGCTCGATAGATTAGTAGATATTTCCGATGAAGATCAAAGCCTTATCGTGCTATCTTTTCTAATGATGGTGCTTCTTGAAAAATCAAGAGGGTAATCATTACTATCATTCTTTGAAAGAGAAAAACAGAGACCTGATACTAAGGTCTCTGTTTTTTTATATTTGAGTATGGGTGTGTTAAATATATTTAACAGGGCATTTTATCTTTAAAAAATTATTGCAGAATTTTCTCCCAGGTTTTGAGAATATCAGCTTCTTCATTTTTTAGGCTGTAAGTTTCGAGGATAAAGTCAGATGCCATTTTACCCTTTTCTAGGATAGATTGAGGGTCGATTTCGTACTTATGCATTAGCCTTTCTATATTTTTTGTAAAGCTGATAATATCTCCTTCGGCTATTGGGTAGCTGAATTCCGCTTTTAAATATTCCTTACCTCCCTGCCCTTGATAACCGATAACAAAGCATCCGCACGCCATAGCTTCGGCAGGTGGTAGCCCGAAGCCTTCTCTATGGTTGAAGCTCAAAAATATCAGACTTTGTTTCATTATTTCTGCTACTTCTTTTTCAGACTTATTGTCTATGCTCACCAGCTTCCAGCCTTTGGATGCTGCTCTTTGCCTTAAAATATTGATGACTTGAGTTACATCTTCGCTAAGTTTCCTCGGCATAAAGGAGATTTGCTTTTCCTTTTTATCAGAATAGTTGAATATATGATGATTAATCCCCAGTCTAATCCTATGGATTTCGGATTTTGGAAAGGCGTATTCTAAGTAGTTTTTGGAGTCTTCAGATACTGTGATAATTGTCTGAATGCTCTCCTGAGCACAGGTATTATTCCTGTTTATAGATGATGTATTGAAAGTATAATAGCAGTTTTGATTAAAGATAATTTTCCTTACTTCTGGCTCTACAGAGTAAATAGCATTTCCATAGATTTCTGGGAAGACCAATATATCATTCTTACCTATTGTTTCACTCTGTCTTTTGAGCAGAGATAGTTTTATTTTTTTTGAAAAACTAAGTTTTTTTCCACTTAAAAAGTATTTTAGTAGTTTGAATAAAAATGGACTACTCTTTATAACTGCACTTGATTGAAACCACTTTTCTTTTGTTTTCTTTTTATGAAGAACAAATGCTTGGTAGCCGTTCTTTTGCAGTATTTCTACCTGTCTATAAATTTGCTTTACACCGCCACTTGCAAACTTATTTTTGGGGCATACAAAGTATATCTTAGTGCTTTTCATCATTGGATAAAATATTTTTAATCCAGTTTTTAATATGGTATTTCTTTTTGATATCCTTATCTATCTCCACATAATCTTCATAGAAGAATGAATCATCAATGTTTATATTATTAATGTCTTCAATTATGAAAATATTTTTAGGATGATAAAAATCGTAGTTTATAATATTTTTATTCGTCGTTATGAGTTTTTTCTTCAGTCCTAAGGCTTCGTATGGGCGGAATGATAGCCCAACCTGATTGTTATGAGCAATATCCAAGATAATTTTACTGTCTAAATAGTATTTATACGATTCATAAAAGGGAATAATATGATCAATTATCTCTAACGGAGGCAGGATGTTTTCCTTTATTAAACCTCTGTCGTGAGTATAGATTTTCCCTTTTGATGCTATATTTTTCTCTCTAAAATAATCAAATATGGCTAAGGTATCACTAATTCTTTTATCATAGGTTGCAAGGTAGCAAACCATATTTTGAGAACCGATACTGTTATCTTCTGCAAAGTAAAAGTTCGTTATCTTTTTGAGGTTATATTTCTCGCAATCAGAGCTATCGAAGCTGCAGCATCTGTCGAATTTTGTGATGTATTTTTCCTGACTTGGAATTTTTTCTATACTGTCCCAAAAAATCGCAATAGAATATGCACATCGGGAGAGTATGTATTCTAAATCAGATGGGTGAACTGTGTCTGGTCTATTGATGAGTAATACATCAAAAGTTTGATTTGCAATGGTATTTTTTATATAGTCTTTGGTCTTCTTGTGTTTTATATTTACACCCAAGAATAATTTAGAGAAGAAATTATAGACTCTCTCTCCGAAGTTTTTGTATTTATACTTTTTTGTTGAGTTTAAGTGAAGTACTTCGTAGTTTGAGTAATTAATAAGCCCAGTATGCACAACTTCATTAAAACTGTAATAGTCAGGCGCTACGAATAATAACCTTCCTTTTGGACTGTATAGAGCAGATGTTTTGGTATGAGAGCTGGGTTGAGTATTTATATTTTCTTTTTTTTCATTCATAGTGTTAGGGTGAGTAATTGCAAAGATAGAATAAATTATACAAGCTCTTGGTAAACTGATATTAGGTCTCTGGAGATTTGGTCATCATTAAATTTTTGTACAAAATCAAGGTTTTTTTCTATTTTAATCTTTCGATAGTCTGAATCATTCCAGAGAAAGAGAATTTTAGATCGTATATCTTCTATATCGAGAGGATTAATGTATGTAGAATGTTCCCCTCCAGCTTCTGGAAGACTACTTGTATTGCTTGTAATGACGGGGATATTTGAGTATAGAGCCTCGATAATAGGTATGCCAAAGCCCTCAAAGAGGCTTGGATAAATGAATAGGTTTGATAGCTGATAGACTGCCGCTAACTCTTTCATCGTGATGTGTTGTAAGTGGAGGAGTTTGATATTTAATCTTTGGGCTTCGTGCTGTACTTTTTTGAAATAGGAGGTAGGTCGTCCGACCGCAACGAGTGGTATCTCGGTTTTGTGGAGTGCTTGTACGACGGAGAGGAGATTTTTTCTCTCTTCAATTGTACCTACATTTAATAAAAACTTCTCTGGCAGGGAAAACTTCTCCTTTATCTTCGCTAAATATTCTGATGGAAGTTTTTCCTTGAATGCTTGATGACAACCTTGATACACAACTCGGATTTTATCCTCTGGTACCTTTAAGAAGTCTATAATATCTTTTTGTGTCTGCTCTGAGATAGCGATAATGAGGTCTGCCGTTTTGGCAGCATATTTAAACTTTTGGAAATGGATTTTTCTATCAAAGAAAGAGTAGAGGGCTGGATAGCGAACGAATATTAAGTCGTGGATAGTAACTATCTTTTTAATTTTTTTCTGGTTCCAGCGCAGGGGAAGTTCTCCAGAGAGTCCGTGGAATATATCGGCATTTAGATTTTGTGCATCAATGCCCATATTGAGCTGTCGACTGAAGAGACCTTTTGATATAGGAGTGAAACTTACTGAATCGAGAGATAGAATATCTGCTCCGCGTTTGTTTTTATCTTTTGCGAGAAGTACATATTTATTTTCAGGGTAGTTCTGAGCCATTATACGAATTAGATCCCGAGAATAATTACCAAGACCCGATGTGTTATGGAAGAATCTCTTTGCATCGTAAGCTATTTTCATTGTTTTTCTATGTTTATATTATGTGTGTTTTGTTGGATATTTTATTTCACTTATTGGATATTTTATTTTACTTCTTAGAATTTTTATTATATCTATAAGATTTTATAGTTCTCTCTTAGGGTTTTATTTTTCGTTTTATGGTTTTTCTATTATACTCTTTGTGGTTTATATTTTATATGATAGGATTTTTAGTTTGTTTGTTGGATTTTTAACTTCACTCAATAGATAGTATGTTTCACTTAATGGATATTATGCTTTGAGGATTCGTTTTTAATTAAATCTCGATAGAGTGCTGTTTTCCATCCTTTTTTATTAATGTGTATAAGAAGTTTTTCAAATTTTGCAATCATTTTATCGCCTGTATTTCTTTTGACATAGTGTGGGAAGTTGAATTCTTTATGGTGTAAGTTGGTGAACTCCCAAGGATGGAAGTAGAGGGTAGCATATCCTGTGCTTTTTATACACTGAGAAAGGAGGATATTGTAGATTATGAGAGGGAAATTATGGAATGATAGCCAGAATAGAGGGAATCTGAGAAGGCTAACGGCTGTAGGTATTTGCCAGAGGTCTTTTTCTTTATAGAACCTCTTAGGGATATGACTTTTGTTGTATCTACCAGGCAGGATGGTAGGGTTCACTGAAGAGTTATAGAAATATCCTGCTTTTTTAACTTCTTCAGCGGGGATGTCTCGCATTCTGGGCATACGGAGCCCAACTACAGGAGTATGAAATTCCTGCTCAAGGGTTTTTCTTGAAAGTTCAAGATGAGAGATTTCAAAATCTGTATGATAATAGGTATGTGAAGCGAGCTCGTGCCCTTCTGCAAGCAGTCTGTTAATAAGATCAGGGCAGTTTTGTGCAAATACAACGGTAGAGAAGAATGTTGCTTTTGCTTTGTGCTTTTGTAAAAGGTCGAGAATGGCAATTAAGCCTTTTCGGGAGGTTGATATTTGTCGGTCAAAGTCTATTTCGTAGCCATATTCTTTTGGCATATCAAATTCTTCGATATCAAAAGAGAGGTAAATCATTGGTTTAAAAGGTTGATAAATAGTTTTATATAATAGATATAATATTACTCTGCACAGATTTTATAGATAAATGTGCAGAGCATTTATTATGGACAGCAGATGCTATAGTAGAGGCGGAAAATCTTTTGATATGCTGGATTTATCTCGCTTTCTATCGGCTGCATTCATTTTTATAAGTATCTTAGAGATAGTGTATTCGTCTTTTTTATGAGTTCCTTTGTAAATAATTTTTCCTGCATCAGCAACTTCGCTTATATAATTATAGAGATTTTTAAATACAGGCATTGCCTGGTGAGTTGTATTCTTAGATTTGTTCATTAATGAGTTTTGGAGGACATTGAGCCTTTCCAGTTCTGTTATTGAGAGGTTTAGCTTGTCTAGAAAGCCATCAGGCATATCTGTGAGCTTATCTTTATTGGCTACGAAATGAGGGAGAAACTCTCTAAGAGTCAATACGGAGCGTTCTATATTCTTTGCGCGGAGTTGTTTACTAATTTTTGTAAGCATTGAGGACTCTATTTTGGCTCTATCGGCATATTTTTTAAGAAATAGGAGCAAATCTTTGAGTTTTGTAGCCTCTTGGTAGAGCTGTTTAGTGGTTTCCTTTTGCTGGATACGGGTTGCGCTGATTGATGTAACCTTGCGGACTTCATCTATAGCCTGCTTAAAGTTTGCCAGATAGCTTGCGTCCATTGTTTTAAAGGCAGTGGTGAAATCTGCGAGGTCTCGCTCGAAACTTACTACGATAAAATCTGCTAGTGCAGCGTAGTTTTCTTTTCTTAAATTGAGTTTGTAAGACATAACTTTTTAATTTTTTTATATTAAACAATAAGATTTTTATGATGTGATAAAATTTTTGGTAAAATTAATATTATTTATTTATACTCCAAATAATTGATGAAGATTTTTTTAAATATTTTTATTTTCTTCCCTTGATTGATTGAGTTTTTCAATGAATATTTTTTCTAATACGGTTGTTTTTTTTATTACTTTATTAAGAGTTTTGTATAAAGTGATAATAAATTTGTTTTGTTTAATATCATTTTTTAGTAGTTTGATATTTTCTTTTTCTATTTGAATACGAGGCTTGTATGGTTTGATACTATAGTACGGTATTTACTATAGATTATGCTCTTGTATAATGTATTCTGGGCGTATTTTGGTTTGTTTAAAGACTTTTGCGAGGTATATCCCGAGTATTCCAAGTATAGAGAGCTGTATTCCACCGAAGAAAACGACTGTCATAATCAGTGATGCCCATCCTGAAATCTCGGTGCCACTTAGAAAAGCGTAAAGTACATAAGGTATATAGAGTAGGGAGAGTAGTGAGAAGATAAACCCGAGATATACAGCGAAGTATAGAGGTTTTACACTGAATGCAGTAGCTCCTGCGAGAGCAAGATTGAGCATTTTCTTTAATGTATATTTTGTTTCTCCAGAGTGGCGGGCTTGTGCAGTGTAGGGAATATAGATTTGATTAAAGCCTACCCAAGGTACAATGCCCCGAAGGAAAGGTTCGCTTTCTTTCATTGATTTTATGATACTTACGACGGATTTATCGAGGAGTCGGAAGTCTGCTGAGCCTTCTTTTATCTCTACATCTGAGATAAGATTAAGGAGTTTATAGAAATATTTTGATGTTTTATCTTTCTTTTTTGATATTTCGGCAGGGTAGGAGCGTAGTGTAGCGACTACTTGGTTTCCTTCTTCCCATTTTTGGAGTAGTGTAGGGATGAGATGGGGAGGATGCTGCATATCGGCATCCATTGAGATGACTGCGTCGCCTGTTGCATAGTCAAGACCTGCTTTTACAGCCAGCTGATGTCCAAAATTGCGAGAGAAAGAGAGAAAGTGGATGTTGGTATGCTCTGATGAAAGCTCTTGAAGGAGAGTTTTACTTCCATCGGAGCTTCCATCATCTACGAAAATGAATGAATGAGTGTATTTTTCTTTTAGCTTGCTCTCATCAAATACAGTTTTAATGGCTTGATAGAGAACTTTGATGTTATCTCTTTCATTATAGCAAGGAATAATGATTTGTATATGTTTCTTTTGCATTATTCTATGGTTTTTAGGTTATATTTTATTTCCTCGTCTTTATAGTTTAGGGTAAGCATTTCGTATATAAGAGTAAGCCAGACGAGTGTAGGAGGTATGGCTCTTAATGAATAGTGAATGATATAGTTCTCCTTAATCGGTTTGAAGAGGTCGGTAGGAGAGAGAGAGGCTAGTATTGTCAGGATAAGGAGGATTAAGTTCCAGATTTTATATTTTGATGGAGAGACGGTGTACCATAAGCCAATACCTACATAGGCGATAATATAGGTGCTGTTCTCCGTTCCTGTGCTGAAGAGACAAAGGAAGAGGCTAATGGATGATAAGACCATTAGTCTAAACTTTAAGCTACTAAATTGCTTATATCTAAGATAGGGAAGGAGGAATAATATAATTCCAGAGAGGATAACGAGCCCGTTGTTATTGTATATACCTGTTCGCTGGAGGAAACCGAGTAGGGACAAGTTCTGCAAGTTAAAGCTAATATCTGTATTCTGCTGGTTTTTCTCTTGCAATACTAAGAACCAGTCTTTATATTGTTCAATGACGAATTCTGATGAGGAGATAAGCATTGGTAAGCAGAAGAGTAAGATAAACCAGATAATGAGAGAGTAGATAAAGCGAAGTTTATCCTTTGCAAAGAAGAAGAACGCTAATCCTACAATTCCGTAGAGCTTTGTAAGTGTTCCGATAACGATGAACAGGGTAGCCCAATGGCTTTTACCTTTTTCTATAAAGATAAATGTAGTAATGAGTAAGCTGATAATACTCGGGTTAAACTGCTGCATACATACGGCGGTATACAAATCGTGAGCGGAGATGAGTATTATACCAAAGATTTGCTGTTTTGTAAGTGGGAGTTTCATTATTACCCAAAGGAGTAGAAATGAATTGGCAATAATCCAAAGCGATGCACCTATTTTATCCTGTAATAAAGCAAAGGGAGCGATAATTAATGAAAAGAATATGCCGTAATGATTAACATCAAAGTACTCTGAGGGATATTCTTTATATAGCCCAGTCTCGGATAGGGTGTGCCAGAATACGCCTTTGAAGATAAGGTAATTGTTAAACTGACCCTTAATAAGGATATTCTGGATGATACTTGCGAGCGTAAGTGATATCCATACGGTAGAGGATATTATAATATTTTTAGAGTATTTCTCTTTCATTATATTCTGTTTTAGTCTTTGGATTATCTATTATGCTTGTTGGATTTTATTTTTTACTCTTTGGATTTTGATTTTTGGTTTATGGGTTTTATTGTTTATTCTTCAGTGTTTCTATTTTACTCTTTGGATGTTGTTGTTCGCTCTTTGGATTTTCTATTTTATTCTTCGGGGTGAGAGTTTTAATGTATAAGATAAGGTTTAACCTTATTAGATTAAACCTTATGCTTTTTTCTTAGACTGATACACTATTTTCTCGGAGAGCGTCATTTAAGGAAGTTTTTTTATCGGTTGATTCTTTTCGTTTTCCTATAATCAGAGCACAAGGTACTTGATATTCTCCTGCTGGAAAACTCTTTGTATAGCTTCCTGGAATCACTACGGAGCGTGATGGCACTCTTCCTTTGAGTTCTACAGGTTCTTCGCCTGTTACATCAATTATCTTGGTGGATGATGTAAGTACTACATTGGCTCCTAACACCGCTTCGCGCTCTACTATAACGCCTTCTACGACAATGCAACGAGAGCCGATGAATACATCATCTTCTATAATCACTGGTGCAGCTTGGAGAGGCTCTAATACACCACCGATACCGACACCTCCGCTTAGATGGACATTTTTACCAATCTGTGCGCAGCTTCCTACAGTTGCCCAAGTATCTACCATAGTCCCAGAATCTACATAAGCACCGATATTTACATATGATGGCATCATTATAACGCCTGGTGCAAGGTATGCGCCCTGTCTTGCAATAGCGTGAGGGACTACTCTAACACCCTGATTGGCATAATCGATTTTTAGAGGGATTTTGTCGTGGAACTCGAAGCATCCTACTTCTATCGTTTGCATTTGTTGAATAGGGAAATAGAGTATTACAGCCTTTTTAACCCATTCATTAACCTTCCAACCTTCTGATGCAGGCTCTGCGACGCGTATTTCGCCTCTATCGAGGAGTGCTATGACCTCTCGGATGGCTGCTTTGCTCTCTTCTTGTTGTAGTAACTCTCGGTTTTCCCAAATTTCTTCTATCTTCTTTTGAAGTGTCATATATTTATACTTTATTATATTGTAATTTCTTTTTGGTTTGATTTTCTTTGTTTTAGAATATCCTCTTGGCGTGTAAGAAAGCTTTGTTCCAATACTTTTCACTGAGAGAGGAGATGATGACACCTTTGGAGGTGGATGCGTGGATAAATCTGATTTCCCCACTTTCATCAATGGAATGAGCAATGCCTACATGAGAAACTCTACTCCCTCCACTGGTGGCAAAGAATAATAAATCGCCAGGCTTGATATGATTGACGGAGATAGAACTCCCTATTTCGGATTGGTCAGAGGAGCGTCTGGGGAGGGTATAATCATTCTCGGCAAAGACCGTGAGCGTAAATCCTGAGCAATCAAACCCTGAGGATGTTGTGCCACCGAATCTGTAGGGCGTTCCTAAGTACTTTTCTGCGTCTTTCAGAACTTTCCTGATATGTTTCTCGGTCTTTCCGCTGAATTTGGAGGTTAGATTTCTTGTTTCGCTCGACTGATAGCGTGGTTTATAGCTTGCGCGGGCTGATTTAGTCGTCGAACAGCTTGTTACAAGCATCAGGATGCTTAGTGTGAGGATAAGTTGTTTCATTATAAGTGTTTGAAGGCTTCAAATTTAGGGAAAAATAAATTGATTACAAATCGTTTTTTCTATTAGAATGCTTATCTTAGCACATTATAAAAAATCTTCTATTATGGAAAGGAAAACGAGAGTTTCAGTCTTTGAGTCTGAAAGTACAGCCGAAGTACAGCTTATTAAAACGAGATTAGAAAATGCTGGCATTGAATGTTTTATTGAAGACAAGTACTTGTCTTTTACTACAACGCCTACCGCGAATACTCTAAGGGTCTTGGTGAGTATTTTAGATGAAAAAAAGGCTTTTGAAGTTATTGACTCTTATATTAAAGAGGCGAGATAGTCTATTGATGAAGAAAGATATTATATTTATACTTCCCGACTTGGAAACAGGTGGGGCAGAGAGGATTGTTACTACTATAGCTAATCATCTTCCGAGGGAAAAATTCGTACCTAAGATAATGCTTCTTCGTAAAGAAGGCGGTTATCTTCAATTATTACGAGATGATGTGGAGGTGATAGACCTCGGTGTTCAGCGAATACGATACTCCATTCCATTTATTCTTAGGGAATTAATGAAGCGAAAACCCGACATTGTATTCTCAGGATTTGGAGAAGTAAATGCTTATCTCTCTCTCTTTATTAAGCTCTTTCCTAAGATAAAATTCGTAGCGCGCGAGACTAATGTGGTCTCAGAACATGTGAAACGAAAGGAGATTCGCTTATTTTACCGTTTTTATAATAATTATCATAAGATTATCTGCCAGAGCGATGATATGGAAGCTGATCTTCAAGAGAATTTTGGTGTGAAGCAAGAGAAGATGGTAAAGATTAATAATCCTATAGATTTTGATTTTATAGACCAACAGCTCAGTATATCCTCCCAACCGCAGGCTTTAGCCTCTGAAGAATTTGATGTAAAAGATGTTTTAGCTATTGGGAACCTTTCTTCTCGCAAAGGTTTTGATAATTTACTTAGAATATTTTCTTTTCTCCGTGATGAGCCTATCAGACTACATATTTTAGGCGATGGAAGGGAGCGTGAGCAGCTTTCTCAGCTTAAGGAGCATCTTGGGCTTTCTAATGTATTCTTCCACGGAAGGCAGCCAAACCCTTATCAGTATTTTAAATATGCTGATTTGTTTATCCTCTCCTCACGATATGAAGGTTTTCCGAATGTACTGTTAGAAGCGGGAGCTTGTGGGGTTTATTCTCTTGCCAATGACTGTCCTGGTGGTATCCGAGAGATTATTCAGCCAGGGGTAAATGGAGAGATACATCGCATAGAAGATTATGAGAGATTTGCAGAGAGAATTAAGCAGGTTCTAAAGGATATTTATGATAAAGAGAAGATTAAAGCATCCATCAGAATGCGATTTTCCAAAGAGATAATTCTCGGTAAGTATGAAGAGGTACTTGGTAATTTATGATATTATTAAGTTTTTTCGCATTAGAATCTTGTGATTCGTTTAAAAGTTGTACCTTAGCCCCAATTGAAATTTAAAAATTAAAGTATAAATAAAATGTCACAGTTTGATGTTACCATTATTGGTTCAGGTCCGGGTGGTTATGTAGCAGCGATTCGTGCTGCACAATTAGGTTTTAAAACTGCTATTATAGAGAAATATCCTACTTTGGGAGGTACTTGCCTTAATGTAGGTTGTATTCCATCTAAGGCTTTGTTAGACAGTTCAGAACATTTTGAAAAAGCTAAACACGAGTTTGCAAATTTGGGGATTCTAATTAATGAACCCAAGGTAGATTTGCCGAGAATGATTGCTCGTAAAAATGAAGTAGTAGAGACTACTACCAAGGGAATTAATTACCTTATGGATAAAAATAAGGTAACCGTTTTCCAAGGGGTGGGGAGTTTTGAATCTGCTACTAAGGTAAAGATTACTAAAAATGACGGTTCTACCGAAACCATTGAATCTAAGTATATCATCATTGCTACGGGGTCTAAGCCGTCATCATTGCCGTTTATCAATATTGATAAGGAGAGGATTATTACTTCCACAGAGGCGTTAAATCTACAGAAAGTGCCTAAAAAACTCCTTGTTATTGGTGGGGGAGTTATCGGTTTAGAGCTTGGTTCTGTGTATTTAAGGCTTGGAGCAGAGGTTACTATAATAGAGTATTTGGATAAGATTATCCCAGGTATGGACGGCTCATTGTCTAAAGAACTTCAAAAAGTATTGAAGAAGCAGGGAATGAAATTTGAGCTTTCTACGGCGGTTTCTGCTGTGGAGAGAAATGGAGACTCTGTAAAAATCACTGCAACCAATAAGAAAGGAGAGGTGAGTTTTGAGGGAGATTATTGCCTAGTATCTGTGGGGAGGAGACCTTATACTGATGGCCTCGGCTTGGAAAATGCAGGTGTAGAGCTTGATGAGAGGGGTAGAGTAAAGGTAAATGACCACTTACAGACGAATGTATCTAATATCTATGCAATAGGAGATGTGGTGAAAGGAGCAATGCTTGCCCACAAAGCTGAGGAAGAAGGTGTATTTGTGGTAGAAAGCCTTGCTGGTCAGAAACCTCACATTAACTATGACCTTATACCTGGGGTTGTTTATACTTGGCCAGAAGTTGCAGGAGTAGGCAAAACTGAAGAACAGCTAAAAGAAGCAGGGGTAGAGTATAAAGTGGGTAATTTCCCTATGAGAGCTTTGGGTAGAAGCCGTGCTTCTGGAGATACTGACGGCTTTGTAAAGATTCTGGCAGATGCTAAAACAGATGAAATCCTCGGTTTCCATATGATAGGAGCAAGGGCGGCAGACCTTATTGCAGAGGGCGTTACGGCAATGGAATTCCGTGCTTCTGCAGAGGATCTCACCAGAATGTCTCACGCGCACCCTACCTATGCAGAGGCCGTAAAAGAAGCGGCACTTGATGCTACAGCTAAAAGACCGCTACATATATAGAGGTTTTAGAGTATAAAATACAGGTTTAGAGATGTTGGCAATTTTGTCAGCATCTCTATTTTTTTTATGATTTTGATGACTTATGCTGTTAAAAATGTAGGAATTAAATAAAGTTAATTGGTTTGATAATCAGAATGCTATGTTTTCATAACTATGAATTTTAAAATATGAAAGCAGGAATTCTTGATTTCCTGCTGTGGAAATTTTTTTTCATCACTACGAAATTCTAATTTCATCACTACGAAAATTTAATTTCATCACTACGAAATTGAAATTATTACGCGTGGAAAATTTTCAGAATACTTTTTGGCATTTTAATCGGTAGCTGGCAGAGGTTTTCCTATTACATTTGTCATTAATAAAAATTATTTTATGTCATTTTGTCATAAAAACGAAAAGAAAAATCTCTGGTATGGAATTAGCCAATACGGCGATGTCGTTTTAGAGGAGAAACCTCACGACAATCATTTAAATTTTAATTAAAAAATAAGAAAATATTATGAGTAAAATTATTGGAATTGACCTTGGAACAACCAACTCTTGTGTTTCAGTTATGGAAGGGAAAGACCCTGTGGTTATCCCAAATGCGGAGGGCAAAAGAACAACGCCTTCTATCGTAGCCTTTACCGAAGACGGTGAGAGAAAAGTGGGAGACCCAGCGAAAAGACAAGCGGTTACCAACCCTAAGAAAACCGTATACTCTATAAAGAGATTTATGGGTACTCACTATTCAGACGATGCAAATGAGATTTCAAAAGTGCCGTACGAAGTGGTGAAAGGAGCAAATGATACCGTAAAAGTAAAGATTGATGATAGAGAATATACGCCACAGGAAATTTCTGCAATGACACTTCAAAAGATGAAGAAAACCGCAGAGGATTATCTCGGTCAGGAAGTAACCAGAGCCGTAATTACCGTGCCTGCTTACTTTAATGATGCACAGAGACAGGCAACCAAAGAAGCTGGTGAAATCGCCGGTCTTAAAGTAGAAAGAATTATTAATGAGCCAACGGCTGCAGCATTGGCTTATGGTCTTGATAAGAGCCATAAAGATCAGAAAATAGCAGTATATGACCTCGGTGGGGGTACTTTTGATATCTCAATCCTTGACCTTGGTGATGGTGTATTTGAAGTGCTCTCTACCAATGGAGATACTCACCTTGGAGGTGATGACTTTGATGAAGTGATTATCAACTGGCTTGCAGATGAGTTTAAAGCAGAGGAAGGTGTAGATTTAAAGGCTGATGCCATTGCTCTTCAAAGATTGAAAGAAGCAGCTGAGAAAGCTAAAATTGAACTTTCAGCTTCTTCACAAACCGAAATCAATCTTCCGTACATCACAGCTACGGCATCTGGACCTAAGCACCTTGTGAAAACCCTTACAAGAGCTAAATTTGAGCAGCTTTCTGCCGACCTTGTGAGACGCTCTATGGAGCCTTGTAAAAAAGCACTTCAAGATGCAGGACTATCTACATCTGATATAGATGAAGTTATCCTTGTAGGAGGCTCTACCCGTATCCCAATTATTCAAGAAGAAGTAGAAAAATTCTTCGGTAAGAAGCCTTCCAAAGGGGTAAACCCAGATGAAGTAGTTGCCATAGGAGCTGCTATTCAGGGAGGTGTGCTTACAGGAGATGTGAAAGATGTGTTACTCCTTGATGTAACTCCGCTTTCTCTCGGTATAGAAACAATGGGTAGCGTATTTACTAAACTTATTGAGGCAAATACTACGATACCTACAAGAAAATCTGAGGTATTCTCTACCGCAGCAGATAACCAGCCAGCAGTAACCATCAGAGTAGGTCAGGGAGAAAGACCGATGTTTAATGATAATAAAGAAATCGGAAGATTTGAATTAACAGATATCCCACCAGCTCCAAGAGGTGTTCCTCAGATTGAAGTAACATTTGATATCGATGCAAACGGTATATTAAGCGTTTCTGCGAAAGATAAAGGTACAGGTAAGGAGCAGTCTATCAAGATTCAAGCATCTTCTGGATTGTCTGATGAGGAAATAGAGAGAATGAAGAAAGAAGCTCAGGAAAACTCTGCTGCCGATGCTAAGAGAAAAGAAGAGGCAGACCTTCTCAATAAAGCTGATGGACAAGTATTCCAGACAGAAAAGCAGTTGAAAGAATTTGGAGATAAAATCCCAGCAGATAAGAAAGCTGCTATAGAAACTGCAGCAGCCGAGCTGAAAACAGCCTTTGAAGCAAAAGATTTAGAAGCTATTAAAACTAAATCTGAAGCTCTTGATGCCGCTTGGATGGCCGCTTCTGAAGAACTTTACAAAGCTCAAGCAGAACAGCAGGGTGCAAACCCAACCGATGGTGCTAAAACTAACACAGGAGCTACCGATGATGTTCAAGACGCAGACTTTGAAGAAGTGAAATAGTCCTTAGCACAGACTGATAATATATAACCCCCCACCTAACTACTATTAGGTGGGGTTTATAGTGATTAAAAAAATATAAAACCGTAAGAATAACTATTCCAATTATTAGAATTCTTTTATTACTAAAGCAGTGAAAGTTTTGGGCTATGTAAACGATTCAGTTGTAATGGTGAGTTATTCTAATCTGTAATATTGAAAGGGAAAAGATAAGGAGAATGCTATATTTTATTTAGTAAAAGGCTGTTTTCATCATTATCCAAAAACCAAATACTAGTAATAGAGTAGCCATAATATCAGAACTAATTTGTTCATATATTTTTAATCTACGGGGCTTTCTTCTATTATCTTTTCTCCATTCTCGGTGGTTATATATTTGTAAATTAATTCATACCACTCATCACTTTTTGTGGAGTTATAGATGATAATTGCATCACCGATATCTTCTATTCTTACATCAACACAAACTGCTCCAAATAAACAGTTTTCTTCTTGTAAATCTTGACTTATAGTACTCATTAAGAAATTTCTCATAATGGTAGAGTTCATACTATCGTCATAAGTAGCTATATCAATCCACTTATTATTTTTATAGATGAGCCCAAATGGTGCAAACTCACCTATTTCATTAAGAAAAACAGAGCT
>ERZ772827.293-NODE-293-length-27885-cov-94.328494_pt1 | contig 27885 bp, 36 predicted proteins | sample MGYA00580850_ERZ772827 | MGnify/ENA primary metagenome ERZ772827 (study PRJEB29015, sample SAMEA2737950) | human oral metagenome | biome: human oral; feature: human-associated habitat; material: dental | place: China | collected 2145 ... | reverse complement strand
GGAGCGTCTGACCTCCAAGTACCGCCGGATGCGCACACTGCTCCATCCGGAACCCAACCCACGAACGTCGTAAGGAAACCCGGCCGGGGACGACGCCCACACGGCACCGTCGGCGAAGGATCCCGATCAGGGAGACTCCAGAAACCGTCGATCCAGCCAGGTGTCACAGCAATTTACTTTTCTATACATAACGGGAAGGAAGTCGCATTGTGTCAGTTTCGCGTGTTACGCTCCTGCAAGGCTCGTCATACGGCAGAATGGGTTACGTGATGCGTTCGTTCGGTCCTCAGCACCTCCCACGGGGAGGTGTGCCGCGTACGCGTACCACCGTGCGGTTAGCTCTGCCCCTCGAACAGCAGATACGCCAAAGAGCCCGCGAGATGGGGGTCACTCTGTCGGATGCGCTGGCGTACTTCTGTGCGCTTGGAGCAGGACTCGAAGTCCCGGCAGATGTGCAGGCGGAGATCAACGTAGGTGCGGCTGAAGGTCCAGGCCGCAAGTTGCCGAATCAACGACGTTCTCCAGCCGCGCGCTCGAACCAAGAAGAGCTGGTGTAAGCATGGCAGCGATGTCGCCTGATGGGGTGAGGGGGAGTCCGATGTAGAAGTAGAAAGCCGACCCCTGTTAGGAACCGGCTTCCACACTCGTAAAAATTTCAACGTACCGCTCCTACTCAGTAGAGCGGCCTCACTCCCCGTGTTGGCGCATGGGATCCGAGCGAGGACGTTGATTCAGTTGTACCCGCACGACCGACTGCCTACCTAGTCCGCCTTGCGGCACGCCCCGTCCGTACTGGGAGCACCAGAAACGCTGGGAACGTCGGAAACGTCGGAAACGCTGGGAACATCCCCTTTCAGTGTACATGCCTCGCGATGAGGTGTCGAAGATCTGATGCTTCGTCCTCGCCGGTGAGGGGGACACGGGGTCGTTTCGTTCGGTCCGTAGGGCGGCTGCGCAACTGGAAACGACAGAGGAAAAACATGGCATACATCCCCGATACATCCCCCATACAGACTCCCTTACAGGAACGATCGGAACGCCCTACAACGCCGATACGGTCGCGTTCCTACTACCGCTCAACCGGATTGCGCGATTTGCGTGGCAGCACGTCCAAGACCTGCCGCGGAAGGTCCTGGAGACCTCCTGCTGCGCGGCCCTGCCCGAGGTTGTGTTGGTTGTCCGCGTCATCCTGGTTGGCGGGGTTGGCCAAGGCCTTGACGGGCTCCCGGGGCGCGGAGCTGAGGTCACAGAAACACATTGCTGTGGAGACCCTCCTGGATGTTGCCGCGGTGGATGCCCGGACCGCGAACGGTCGTACTGGGCGAGGAGTGTGCACGGCCCATGGGCACGTCGCCAAGGTACTGGGGTGCAGCGAGAAGACCGTGCAGCGCGCCCGGTGGGTGATTGAGAAGCTGGGGTTCGCGGTGGTGGTGGAGGTGGGGCGGCGTCTCAATGCCGAGGAGCGGATCTTGGCGCGGCAGCATCATGGTGGCAGACAGGTCAACATCGCTTCGGAGCGGGTCTTGGTGCAACCGCGGCCGCGACCCACGTCATCTCCAGCTGTGCGGCAACTTGTCCCCCTATCCCGTAGGGATCAAGTACCTAGAAAATCTTCAGTCTGTGATCCCGACCAAACGCGCGCGAGCGCGCGGCGGTCGAAGAAGACTCACTCAAGGCCCAGGCCCTCACTGGAGGTTCAGCGCCTAGCGGCTGACTTGGTGGTGCAGGATCCACGGTTGGGACGTGGGCACATCGGTAGGTTGTGTCGGGGGCTGGAGGCCTTGGGGATCGATGCTTGTGGCTGGACTGCCAAGGATGTTTTCGATGCGATCACCTGCTACAACCAGGATCGTAGGTTGTTCGAGCCTCAGATCCCGAAAAACCCGATTGGATTGCTGATTCACCAGATGAGGCAGATCCTTCCAACTGTTGATGAGCCTCCTCGACAACGACGTGCCCGGGAGATCGCCCAGGAGCAAGTTCGAAGACAAGTGCGCGCAGCAGAACGCGAGGCCGAGCTGCAACGCATGCGTGAAGAAAATACCCTTGAACGCAGAGAGCGACGCAAGAAGTTCATTGCTGCTCTGCGTACCAAGATTCAAGATCACATTCGGGCTTCCAATGAACAAACAGCACTGGATAATCGTCGGGCGGAACAGCGGGCGCGTCAAGAGTTCGAGGATGCTCGGCGAACACAGCGAGAAGCCGACGCTGCTTTCCGTGATCGTGTCCAACCAGCTTTGGAGTGGGAGGCGGCGATTTTGCGACGCCATCAGGGTTAAAGTGTTTCGTGTGCCGGGGGATCGAAAACTACCTCGGGGCGGAAAATCCAAGTCTACTGGAATGAGTTTTCCATTTCATAGGATAATCGCAACGGAACGTGAGAATTGGAACGTTCTCCTAGGAGAAGAAAAGGTGATAGTACAAAATGGTACACGAAAAGTATCGCCACGTGAAGGTGTGAACGTCGAAGTGGTTGAACAGTCAGGACTTGAGAGGCAGTGGTGAACGGTAGCCCTGGGTTTGCTGTGGTGTTTTGTTCGATAAAGGGAACCCTGTGAGGATGGCGTCATGTATTGGAGTATTGCATAAGAAAGGAGCAAGGATCGTGCTTATTTCACCACTTGGGGCGTTTCTGGCGTTCGTGGTTATCTCGGCGTTGGTGCTGCCGGAAGTGTATTCCTGGCTGGGGAAGAAAACAAACATAGAGAAACTCCCGTTGCTTGCCTGTACTTTTGGGAGTGCTTTGGTGATTCTTCCTTTGGGAGTCGTGGTCGGTTTCACGGTCCTATCCGGGAAGATCTCTGGGGGCGTGCAGGCGCTTCTTGACCCGGTGGTTCTGACTGCGTTCGGGATCTGTGAAGCCGGCCTGCTCACCGCAGCCCTCGCGATCCTGATCATCGGGAAACGTTCATGAGAGCCCTCGCAAGACGAACGGGGGGAGAGGAGCTCCTTGGCGGGGGAGAAGGAGTCGCCCGAGTGCTTCATGAGTTCGTGCGGTGACGTTGGAACGGGGGTGGGTGCGGCTGCGAAATCCTCCACGGTTGTCAGGAAACCTTGAGATAGGGACTTCGCGTGGTGGGCAATTCGGTGAGATGGTGGGATTGACGCGCTTCGATCCTCCCAAGTCCGGGTCTTGCGCGTCCATCCTACCGTCGAGCGCAAGCCAACCCTCCCCATCATCTTGCCCTACCGTGCCCATCACATCCCCCTGCAAACCGGATACAAGCCCGCTACCACGGCTATGTAGCGCCACTACAAGCCGCCGCTACGCGGTCCGGGGCCCTAGTGGTGGGGGATCCCGGCCATCCCGGCCCGCGGGTGTCACAGCAATTTACTTTTCTATACATAGATAGAGAGGAATCCTGGTGACACGCAGATTCATTCCGCAAGCAGTGACTTGGGTGGCAGGGGGCATCGGGGCAGGATCCGCCTTGCACCTGCTGAACCAGCACGGTACTGGTTTGGTGATTGCCGGGGCCGGTTTGGCGATTGGGTGCGGAACCGGTGTCATTGGCTACCGGCAACACCGCCGCGAGACACTGATACGAACCTGTCGCGAAGCCCTTGCCCCAACCATCGGGGCAAAGGGAACCCTGCTGGCCAAAGGATGGAGAGAAGGAACCCCTCGGCGCCTCGTCATCCGATACGCATCCACCGCCCAGGACGACGCCCCGACTTGGAGAGCGAACATCACCGAAACGCTGGAACGACGGCTCGGGTGCGGAGTGAGAATCATCGAACACGATCGCAGGAAACTACTACTCATCGTCGAGACAACATCAAACCGTGAGGCGGACCCCGAACAAGGCCGGATCAGCCGAACGGTCGCTGATCTCATGGGAAGATCAGCGCGCGTAACCAAAATCCAAAGACACGAAACCGGGAAGATCGAAAAAATCTATGTAACCGGTATCCCGACCACCAAGCTGGCAACCCCCGGGTACCGAACCAGAGTGGAAAGAACCTTCGGTGCAGTACACAACGGACGATGGCGCTGCCAATGGGATCTCACATCAGACCGAATGCAGTTCGAAGTCCGCCCCGATTTCCCCGGAATAGTCAGACTTCCCGTCAACGAAACCAACGCAAACCAGAACATCCTCGCAACCTACGACAAAGTAAAAATCCCCTTCGCCGTGGACGAGGATGGCAACGAAGTCGTATGGCGGCCAGCGCACGATCCGAACCTGATGGTAGTAGGAGCACCAGGAACAGGGAAAACCGTTTTCCAACACTCAGTACTAGCAACAGTCGTGCGATACGGATGGCCCGTGTGGGTGGTCGACGGCAAAGCCATCGAATTTCTCGGATGGCGTACCTGGCCCAACATACAAATCGTGGCATCCACAATCGAAGAACAAGCAGCAGTCATTACCCGAACCCACGAACTGATGGAACACCGCTACCAACTCATCAACAAGGGAAAAGCCAGCGAAGAAGACTTCGAACCACTGCTGCTCTTCCTCGACGAATGGGCAGACTTCCGACAAAACCTGCTTGCCTGGTACACCCAAACCAAACCAAAAGGCGCACCCACCAAACCCCGCATCCTGGCCCTGGTGGGATCCATCGCACGCAAAGGCCGATCTGCACGCATACACCTCGTCTTCGGCACCCAACGCCCCGACGCCGAATACTTCGGCGGCGACATGCGAGACAACTTCCGGGCGCGAATTTCCCTAGGTTCGCTCTCACCTCAAGGCGCAATGATGGTGTGGCAAGACCCGACCATCGGGGTAGCCATTCCACGACTCTGTCGCGGAAGAGCAACAACCATCAACGATGCGAACCGGCCCATTGAAGTCCAAACCTACTTCGTCCAAGACCCTCGGAAAGCCCACCGCAGCGGCAACCCGGAAGACCTGCAACAACTGAACGCCCTCATGCCTGATGAAACCATGAGACTCTACGAGCGCCTGCTGATCGTGCCACCCGATTATGAAGACATCAGCAATAAGGGGTCCGAATACCAAGCATGGTGCACAGCCGCCTGGACGCGGGCATCCGCTAGGCCCGACCTCGATCCAGTCAACTCCTCCGAGGTCGATCACCAACGCTCCCGCGCCATGGCGTCCCCCATGACCCTGTTCGGGCTCGACCACCGCTCCCTCGCGGCCCCCGCCCTAGAAGATGCGGATGACGAGCTCACGGAAGACCTCACCGAGATCACCCAAACCATTCCGGACCTCAGGTACAGCACTCCCGAGGTGAGCGACCCGATGAGTCTGAGTGTTGGCGACCAAGTCGAAATCGAACCAGACGTATGGGTCACCGTCGACGAAATACCCGACGAAGACCCAATGGACCCAGACCAAGTAGCGATCTGCTGGCGAGACGACGAAGGCAACGAAGGAATCTATTCCCTTAGCTGGACCGATCGAATCAGCTCCAGGCAACCACTGATGGAGGAAGCGGCATGAATGACACATCATCAAATGATGAGCAGATCCTGCTCTTCTTTGGAATCATCGCAGCCCCATTCCTGGCGGCGAAACTCCTATCCCTGTTCCCCAGTGCGGTACATGCCCTGGCCACATGGGGGGTACTCGTCCCAGCGACCAAGAACCCTGTCGTCGAGGTCGCCTTCGGTGACGGCCTCGATGCCCCACGGCTGCTGCTGCTCGGATCCGTCCTGCTGATCCTGATCACATGGACCACCTGGAAGATCTGCCGGCGAATCATGAAAATCATCCGCCCCCACAGCCAACACGAGGACGACTGATGTCACAAAGAACCAAGAGCCTCGCCCAGAAACGTCATGCGCAACAAGAAGAAGAACGACTACAGCGCATAGACCAAGCCCAAAGACTGGCAATCGCCCTCACAAGCGGCAACTGTGCCCAACACGGCATTGTGTGGGGACAGGCAGAAAAAGACCACGCCGCCGCGAAGACACGGGAAACCGCTCTAGCGGCAGCTCGTCCCGCACTCGAACTCTGCCGCACCTGCCCCCTGACCCAATCCTGTCACCTATGGGCCATCGCCGACCACTACACCGGCCTAGCAGCAGGAATCGCGTGGGTGGACGGTGAACCACACCACCCAGACAGCACCCGCTACCAACCCAGACCCATCACGAAAGAAAAAGCAGCATGACCAACCACACCCCCACTGCTGTTTCTTACGACGTCACCGACCTGGCCAGCGTCACCACACCCCGGCCCTGCCCGCAGTGCCGACACCCCGAATCCATCACTCTCCTGACTCAGGGCGCAACCCCTAAGGTCTTGGCCACGTACTGTCGTTACTGCAAGTGGGTGCAGGGCGACCATGCCCTGGTTCGTGAGTACATGACGTACTGCGGCCGCCGGTTCGTCATCTCCTGTGCCGCCTGCGGGGAGGAAACCGATGACGACTTCTTCGATGCCATCGGGTTCGGGTGGCGGCGTATCGGACGGGCCTGGATCTGCCCCGACTTCGGTCATCAGCTTCGTCTTCGCGAGCTCGTGTTGCGCGAGTACACAGAGGAGAACAGGCGGGCCATCAAAGAAAACAGACAGGCCTTCGCGGAAGTCTCCGATGCGTGAGCCACGTCTGCGCGTCGGGGAGTTGTGTGCCGGCTACGGCGGGTTGGCTCTCGCCGTCGAGTGGGTGATGGGTGCGGAAACCGCTTGGTTGGCCGAGATCGACCCGGCTGCCCGGCGGGTCCTGGCCACCCACTGGCCAGACGTGCCCCTCTACGGGGACATCACCGCGATCGACTGGACCACGGTGCCCCAGGTTGATGTCCTGGCCGGCGGGACGCCGTGTCAGGACCTGTCCATTGCCGGCCGCCGTGCCGGCATGGCCGAAGGCACCCGCTCCGGCCTCTGGGCGGCGATGCGCACCGCCATCGCCACCCTCAAACCCGCCTATGTGATCTGGGAGAACGTCAATGGATGCAGGTCCGCCACGGCCACTAGCGCGCTGGAATCCGACCCGGGATGTGTGGGAGCAGGAGACCTTGCAGGACAGCCTGTTCTCCGAGCCCTCGGACGTGTACTCGGCGACCTGGCCGCGCTCGGGTTCGATGCGGAGTGGCGCAGTGTACGAGCAGCCGACGTCGGCTGCTGTCACCGACGCGACCGAGTCTTCGTTCTCGCCTGGCAAGGAGCTGCTGCCGACGCCAACGGCGTATCTGGGGAGCTGCGGCGGTGCCCAGCCGCCGGAGAAACGACGGGCGGGTGGGCATCAGGTGCACCTGCACGACGTGATCCTGCATTTGTTTCCGACACCGACCGCCAAGGACTGGCGGGACGGCGAGGAAACCCCCACCGCGGAGACGCCTGCGAACTCGCTCCTTGGCAGGACAACCTGACGGTCGGTCACGGCTGGGGCAAATTCGAGGATGCGATCCGCTCCCACCAGCAGCTTCTCGGCCGTACCGCACCACCTGCTACGGAGCCCGGGCCGAGGCGCGGCACACCGTGGCTCTCCGCCCGCTTCGTGGAGTGGATGATGGCCTTGTCTGATGGCTGGGTCGTCGATGTGCCTGGCCTCGCGCGCACCCAGCAGCTAGCCATGCTGGGCAACGGCGTTGTGCCACTCCAGGCAGCCCATGCTTTGGAGGACATGCTCACGCATGCCCCGGGTATTGAATGGGTCGCGCCAGCCACCACACTTGAATGGCAAACAGCATTTACGTAAACTCTATTTACGTAAATAAGGTTTGCTTTTTGGGAGGTGCGCGGTGGCGACGGTGACGGATTTCTTCTGCGGGATGGGGGGGTCCTCCACGGGGTTGGTGGGGGCCGGATTCGAGTTGCGGTTGGCCGCGAATCATTGGGCCCGCGCGATCGAGACGCATGCTGCGAATCATCCGGGGGTGGAGCATTTGTGTGCGGATCTCCAGGCGGTGGATCTGCGGTACCTGCCGTCGACGGACGCGTTGTGGGCGTCCCCAATTTGCACGGAGTTGTCTCCTGCTGGAGGGCGACGTCGATCGCCCGCGCAGCCAGGGTTGTTCGAGGAGCATGGACATGTCGCATCGGCCGCGTTCGAGCGGTCGAGGGTGACGTTCTGGGAGGTCATTCGTGCGGTGGAGATCCACCGCTACAAGGTGATCCTGGTCGAGAACGTCGTTGAGGCGGCCGCGTGGGAATTGTTCGACGTCTGGTTGGCTGGGATGACCAGACTCGGCTACGAACACCAGTTCGTTTCCGTTTCGGCGGCGCATGTTGGTGACAACGCTGTCATTCCCCGGGCGCCTCAGTGGCGGGATCGTCTCTACATCGTGTTCCATCGGGTCGGGATGCGTCGCCCTGATGTGGAGCCCCGCCCGCAGGCGTGGTGCCCGGAATGCGGCTCGGACGTCGCGGCCCGGCAGTGGTGGAAGAAACCCGGTCGTCGTATCGGTAAGTACCGGCGGCAATACCACTACGTGTGTCCGGTGCCGGGTCATGGGGTCGTGGAGCCTCACGTCTCCCCGGCGGCGCGGGCGATTGACTGGACCAACCTGGGCGAGCGGATCGGGGACCGTGCCAAACCCCTCGCCGCGGCCACGATCCGACGTATTCAGCATGGGCTGGACCGGTTCCATGCCGGCGAACTCGATCCCCCGGCGGGGGGTTCGCCCGAGGGTTTCGTGGTCAAGTCTCAGGGCGGGTATCTGACTGCTGCACGTGCGATTTCTCCTACCTGGCAGCCGCTGCCCACCACTCGCGCTACCGCCGCCGACATGCTGGTCTTCCCCTACCGCCGTGGTAGTCGTCCCCACCTGGCCACCACGGCGCCCCTGAGCACGATGTCGACCAAGGACACCCACAGCCTCATCACCCCCGCCCCGACCCTCACCGATTGCCGATTCCGGATGCTCACTCCTGGCGAGGCGGCCCGTGCCCAGGCCTTCCCCGCCAGCTACATCATTCACGGCAACAAAGGAGAACGGCAGATGCAGGCCGGCAACGCCGTCGCCGTCAACGTCGCCCACTGGCTCGGTCACCAGACCCTCGCCATCCGCTGACTCCACTCCCACGCCCGGGGATGATGGAAGCCCCCACTAGAAGAACCATGGCAGGAGAGCATCCCATGACCAAGAACCCCGAGATCGAGGAGATCGAGGAAGAGGTCCGGGCCGCCGGGCAGCGGTGGCGACAGGCCGAGGACGAAGTCGAGGAAGCCCGAGCCCACCGTGACGATGTCATCCGACGTGCCGTCACCCAAGGGGTCAGCAAGTACCGGGCCGCCCAGCTGGCGGGCGTGACCCGTGTCCGGGTCGCCGCCATCATCGCCAAACCTCCCACCAATGAAACTGCCCGAGAACAGGGTCGAGGCCGCAGCCTGACCCCCCAACAACTCGACCAAGCCCGGCAGCGTATCGCTGCCGGGGTACCCAAAGCCAAGATCGCCCGCGACCTTGGCATTGACCGCTCCACCCTCTACCGCACCCTCGCTCAAGAAGGAGAACATGAATGAAAACCAGGAGAAGGATTGTCGTGATAATACTGGTGATCGCTGGCATCTGGGTGGCCGCTATTGCCACCCATTACGTCAGCGTTGCTTGGTACCGATCCAAGTTTGCAGCCAAGTGGGAAAAACCGCTGGCGCAGGAATACGAAAAATCTAGGAAACAAGCCGAGGAGCGCTTCTACGCGCTGCTGGAATACTACGACAAAAAATACGAAGTGCTTCAGGCGCATCTGACTTGGTCGTGTTACATCACAGATGTTGACACCTCTCACTGGTATAAGCTCATAAAGATCCGCCACGGTTGGGAACAGGTGTGTACGTGGGACTACCACTTCGACGTCGGACGGGACAGAACCCCCAAACCCGACAACCTTGGAAAACCCCCATTCAGGGACAAACTGGTCGACTTGACGACTTGGAAGGAACTACCCCGGTTCAAGGACGAACCCGGGATTGGGCTTGTGAGACCCGACGATCACGTGGTGATCCACATCGGGAATCCCCCCGAAGAACCCTACTATCACATCCGTTACTTTAATGATTTCTCGAATAGAAAAATGCCCTGCGGCATCGGGCCTTTCTGCCCCTGCCCAATCGGAGACAAACCAATCGAACCAACAGAGGAGTGACGAGACCTCATGCATAGCACCCTAGTTCATTGAGTATAGCGGTCCGCGCTTTCTCCTCCGTCACGATCGTCGCCATGTAAAGTTTTCTGCTGTTTGCGGGCAGCAAATGCTCTGAGGATCAAGGGGATTCTGCGCTTCAGTTCGAGGGCAACGATTGTGGGCAGTACCACTCGTCCCGGGGCAAAAGAATTGTCATCAAATATCACCATTCCGAGCCACACGGCGACGCTGAAGGCCCCGACCGCGACAAATGTTACTGTGCTGGCGAGTACCAGAACTTCCATGAAACTCATCGCCCAGGGTAGCCGCCATGGTTCCCTTCTGCCCGGGATCAGAATCCGAGTCCTCCGGGAGAAGGTAGGCTCGTTCAGGAACCAGAACACCGCAGCCAGGCCCGTGACGATCACGGTGCTGACGATGGCGGGAGCAAAAAGCATGATCATCAAAAGCTCCTTACAGGATCAACCCCGCCGGCATTTTCCCTTCCGACGAGGCGGCTACTCCGCCTAGGCCTTGGCCATCACGGATTCCCCGACCCCGGCTTGGGTTGATGTTATCGCTCGATGCCGTGATCAGGGTTTTCATGCTGATGCTGGAAGCCTTGCTGTTTCGGGGTTGCTGCGCGAACCGCGGTCCAGTGGCTGCGCTGTAATTTGTCGACTTGCCGCTGTTGTCTGGTCGGCTCGTTGGGCCATGCCTGGGTGGCGATCGCCGTCGCATCAGCTCCGGCCAGACGGGCCACGACCTGGAGAAGGTCATGGTCGACGGGCACGCGCTGGAGTGCGTTGATGGTGGACTCCGCAGCCCGGTACCAGGTTTGGGCCTGCCCGGAGGTCATGGACGTGACGTCCCGAGCCTGGTCGACAACGTCCTGGACCTTCGCGGCAAGCTCCGGACCGCCCCGGGACGCCTCGGTGTTGAGGAAGACACGACCGTCGCGGTCCTGAACCACGACCCTGTCCACGAGCCCGGACGCCACGAGGGTCTCCACGGTGCCCGGAACCGCAGCGGTGGGGATATCGTGGCCTTCGGCCGTGACAGCTCTGCCAGCACAAGTATCGCGAACCTGCTCGACATAGCGAGTGAGAGTGCCGAGCCGGGACACCTCAGGTGGCACGGCCACAACCCGCAACTCCGTGCCGTACCCGGCTTGCGTGAAGGCCTCGAACTCCCGCATCAGCACAGCGGGTTAGAGCGCAATTTTGTGTGCTTTAGAAGTGCAGCGCGTCGACATTTTTAGCAAATCGCAGAACGAAGCTGCTTAGCAAAAGCATGACCAGCCCGAGCAGGTTGAGGAAAACATAAATCCACATCAATCGAGCCATTTCTTTCCTCCGCGCTTTCTTTGGTTCGTCTCTTTTGAAATACCTAATAAATGGGAGGGAAAGCAGTTCCAAGATGATCAGGATAATCAATGCATAGCGCATCTCGTTGGCCTTTCTTAGGGGTTCAGTTTGTTTCTTTCTGCTGCTTGGAGCAGGGTCGATGGCTGGGTGGTTCGGTTGTTGCTGGTTACTGGTCGAGTTCTCGGCGGAACGCGATGTTGTGGATGCGGGTGGCCGCGGTGTCGAGTTGCTGGGGGGTCCATTCCTTGTGGTGGTCGTTCCAGTCGGTGAGGGCCTCCCAGAGCTGATCGGGGATCGTCTCGGAATCGTGCTCTTCCAGGGTTTTGCCAATGAACTCACGCACCTGGTTCACGCGATCGTGAGCCGACTGTGCGGCTTCGACTTGGCTGGCCGGTCGCTGGCAGGCAGGGATCCGTGGTTCCAGTTCGGTGATGCGATCGATCAGCTCGTCGGCCTGGCCGCCCCAGTAGCGACGCTGCTCCGAGGTCTCGGCCGCCTCCAAGTGCTTGAGTGCCGCGATCGCACGGGCCTGGAGTCGCTCAACCTTGAACTTGATGGCGGCAGCCTTGGCGGCGGCTTCGGAGCGAGAGGTCTGCATCGCCCTGACGGTTTCGAGGAGGGGTGAGGGCCCGACGAGGGCCCTGTGAAACTTGCGGTAGAAGCGAGCATGCCTGTCCGCTCCGGGAGTCATCCATGCTTCTTCAGCCGCAGCGAGACGGCCATCGGTGAACGCGGAAAGGTTCTCCAGAACGAACAGGGGGTCGGTTTTGAGGACTTGATATTGCCGCCACAGCTCTGCGGCTGCTTCGTCGCGGTCGGCGGGTAGGGGCCGCAGCCCCAAACGGTCCCGGGTGGCTTGGAGGTCCTGCTGGACCGCGTCCCGGCACAAGACCCATCGCAAAAACTCAAGAGTTCCAAGCACTATAACCGGCAGAAGCAGAATCTGTATGATCATCGTGAAACCTTTCGCGGGAGCCGTCAAGGAAACGCAGGTTCATTCACTCTTCCGGGGGTCGAGGAGGTTTTTGACGGTTTCCTCAAGCGAGGGGCGGCACCAACATGGCCACGCCATCTGGTGGACGATCATGAGGAAGAACCCCGCAGCGGCCATGAGGAAACACAGCGCGTAGAAGACTTGATGGAACTGCACCAAACTCGCCATCGCCTCCATGAGGCTGAGTCCGGTGGGGTCGTACGGGGGTGGGGGGAAGTGCGTGGTGGCTACCGTGATCAGGTCCTGCCGGAACACGACCACCAGCCCCCACACGATCATCGCCCGTAGGAAGTACCAACCCAGCCGCCGGTCTTCGGATCGTAGGGTTGCTGCGATCCCGCAGCACCCAAAAACCGTGACGGCTGCGAATCCCCCGATGAGCACTAACCACTCAACTGCGATCACTGTAAATCCAGCCATAATCACTCCTTCTCTAGTGATTTCATTGTTCCTGTCGCGACTGACAATTCCTCTCCGTCGGGAGGATCGCCAGGTCGGAGAGTCGGTCTTGGAGCGTTCTCCAGGTCTTGTAGAGGGTGTTGGGGAGGGCGTTGCCGCTGGTTCCCCGGGCGGTGGTGGATGTGGTGGTGTGGCGGACTTTTTGGCGGTGGATGATGTCCTCCATCTCCGAGGCAGCGGCCATGACGTGGTGGTGGAGGGGGGTGAGATCAAGTTCGTGGCCGGCGAGGTGGCTGGTGAGGGTTTCCTCGACGACAGCGTCGTGCTGGTTTTGGGTGGTGATCTCCTCGCGGATCTTCGTGATCTGTTGCGGGTCGGGTTGAGCCATTCCGTAGATCCGTGCCTCGACTTGTCTGGGCCTCTGCCTCTTGCTGGGCTGTTCCCAGCAAGAGGCAGAGAACGTCAGGTACTCGTCGTATAGAGGGTGTCCTCAGCGTGGGGGCACGGATCGGTGGCCGTTCATCGGGTCTCCTCCGTCTCGGCGTCGGCCGGTAGCCATCCGGCGGTCCGGGCGTGGTCGAGCGCCTGGTCACGCCAGGACCGCACGATGGAGCGTCTCTGCGCATCATCCCCCTCCAGCAGCTGACCGAGTAGGTCAGCTGCCTCATCCGCCGTCTGGCAGACGCGGACAACAGGGTCGTGGTAACTGCCGTAATCGGGACCATACTCCTGGCAGTCGCCCGGCCCACTGACCGCCCACTCCTCGTGGACAGCGAGCTGCGTCCCGACGCTGAGGACGCCGTCGGAGACACTCACGCACACTTTGTCGCCGCCGCACACATCGGCGGCAGGCGAGTAGTCGCATGGGACGTAAAATCCCCAGGAGTCCGCCCCGGGTGGGGGGCTCCACCCCCCATGAACCACAGCCTTTTCCCGGATCACGGCGCGCACCTCCTGGGGGAGGGCCGTGATAGGCGAGGAGGCAGGCAGTAGTGCGATCAGTACCCCCTTGTCGTCGACGCGCTGACGCGCCAGTCGGGCGCAGACAGCGGCTCCGTGCTCGGCGGCGTACTCCTCTGCTGCCAGGTCCTCTATCCAGCTGTACGCGCAGAGGAGAGCCTTTTCGGGGAGCGGCCCGGGCCGCTCCCAAGGAACGTGGTGGGTGTCACGGGTGAAGTACTCGATAGCGACGATGGTTGTTGCCATTTCATTTCCCTTTCGTGTGGCCCGCCCTGACGGGGCGGGCCGGTTGTTGGTTTAGGGGCCCGGCCCTGCATGGGGCCGGGCATGGGCATAGGGCAGTCAGGTCTCTAGGGCCGTGCGGCGCGGATACGCCGCAGCGCGTCAGTCAGCGGTACTCATACCTCACCGGTATCGGCGTCGGCGAGCAGCGCGGAGGCTACATCACGCGCGCAGCGCCCCGGCTCGATCCCAATCTCAGCGAGCTCGGCCATGGTTTGCTCACTGAGGGACGTCAGGGGGGTCCCCTCGATGCCGAGCAAGAGAACGTCGCCGGTGATGGGGCCGCGGGGGCGGAGCATGGACGCGAGCATATTGAGTCGCTTGTCCCCGTCAGGACCTGTGAGCATGACGATGGTGGGGGCTATCTGGAAGCCTTTGGCTTCTGGCCGGCCAAGGAGGGCCGCGAAGTCTTGTCTGCGGTGGGGCCGGACCTGAACGGCCCTGATGGGCTGGTCAGCCTCGGCGGGGAGGAGTAGCCCGGAGGCCAGCAGGCAGGCGTGGGTGAACCACTCCATCGCCGCCGTGATGACGTCGGTCTCGCGCAGGAACTCGCCCGGCTCGCCCGGCTCGATGTAGTCCATGAGCTCCCCATCGGGGAAGTAGATGGCCGCGAGGAAGGGGTTGCGCTGGTCTGGATCCTCATCATCTCGCGGCCAGTCGATTTCGTATCGCTGGCCGTCGATCACGACGGCCGCGATCGTGTCTTTGCGGCCGAGGGGAACATCCCCGGTGGGGGCTGAGGCAATGTGGGGAGTGAGATTGGTCATGGTGGCTCCTGCCTAAAGGTCGTGCGGGGAGTCTCTACAACCCCAGTGTAACACCCCTTTACAGAAGCTGTAAAGGGGTGAGGCGAAGGAATCTTTATTCCTGCCGTCCGCCATCCCCGAGGCTCTACCTCGGGAGACGAATCACAGGTATTCCTGGGTGAGGCAGGCGGTCTGGTGGACGAAATCTTTTTCTGGGCAGGTGGGAAGGGCTACTCGGAGCCACAGCCCGTCCTCGCGGCCCAGCATGTAGAGGAAGGTGCTGGTCCAGTCGGGTTCCCCCTTCTCGGGGGCGAATGCGTCGAGAGCTTGGCAGACCTGGTCCCACCCACAGGGGCGATGCCCGTGAGCGGTCGCGTAGTCGTCGAGGGCCGCCTCAACGATGCTGGCGGCCGTTGTCTCGTGGCGGACCTGCCGCGGCCCGTCCGGGGCGTAGGCCCCGACCACGAAACCATCACGGACGTGGATCACCGCGGAATCCTCCGGTGCTGCTGCCAACCGCAGCTCGGCAGCAAGATTGGGGCGGGCGGTGGTGTTGTCAGTCATGGTGTGGCTCCTGCCTATCTCGTGCGGGGCATTTCCCCGTTTGACACCCCCCACTCTATCATGACTGTTAGTCAGGATCTGGGCAGGCGGTGGGGGGTCCACCAGGTGATGTTGCGGCGGGTGAGTCGCCAGGCGTCGATGGTGGCGGGCCGCCACCGGCCGTCGGTGTCGGGTTCGGGGACCTGTCGGCGGGTCGTGTAGGCCCGCCATGTGGACCATGACACCTTGACCCGATCGGCCGCTGCTTGGGCGTCGAGCAGTGTGCCGCCCCATTGGATCCCGGACTCGTCGAGAGCGGTGGTGATGGCTTCCCGGTCGGACAGGTACGCGAGTGCGTATTCCTGCCCGGTGCGGGGTTCCCAGTCCAGCCGGGCCAGCACCCCGGTGAACACGTCGACCGGATAGAAGATCATGCCGTGGTGGGGGTGGGGGTCGTGGCGGATGCTCCACGCCCAGTCGAGGGTGAGCCGCCTGGCGGCCTCGACGAGGGTTTCGGCGCTGTCCCACACCAGTACGTGGCGGGCCACGCCCACGGCCAACAAAACCTCGACCATCGGCTGCGCCTCCGCTGCGGCCCGTTCCAGGTGCCGGAGGCGATCAACGGTCGAGGCCCGGTCTGGATGCCGTACCCGGTGCATCCACATTGCGATGTCCCGCACGTTCTGCTCCCGGCTGTAGACGGGCATGTACTCCGGCCCGATGGTCAACAGATGCTGATTGTCTTCTTGCGGTCCGAGGTATCTCCAGGTGCCGTCGGTCCTGATGGCAACGACTGACACGTCCGAGGTGGCCTGTTCTCGGTGGGCCCGCTGGATGTCGCGGGCCTGCTTCAGCAGCCCGGGATCAAGCCGCTCCGCAGCGGCGATCGCGTCGAGGAGGGGATGAGTGCTTCTGGTGATTGTCTTACCCATACCCCCAGAATACAGCAGAATTGCTGTATAGGCAATGGTGGGGCTGCTGTTTTCCGGGGATTGGTGCTGACCAGTCCTGTACATCCCCTTCCGGCGCTCCTTGAAGCCCTGATGGCAGGGGTTTGCGTGTTCCCGGTCTCCTGCCGTTTTACCCGGGGTCGGCTGGGGTGAATCGGGGTCGACAAGGGGTTATGAAGATTTTTTGCGAGGGGGGTTGCGCATTCCGCACCGTGGCTGTATAGTGGTGTACAGCAACCGGGGAAACGCCCCGCACGACCTAGACGGGAGTCACGCCATGAACAACACCTTCACCCCTACCTGCGAGATCCTTGACCGTCTCAATGACTGGGAAGAACGCCATCAGGCTGACCCGGAGTCGGCGTTCGATATCTGGCAGGAGGTCATCCTCCGGCTGGATGATTACGATGCTGAGGCCGCCGGGGCCTCCCGGTATGCCACCAGCAGTGAGGGGTTCTTCACCGCCGATGGGAGGGAGTTCCTGGTGGAGGATGAGCTGATCTATGACTATGAGCGCCTCGTCGCCAAGGTGAGGTGGATTTGCTTTGAGCCCCGGGAGGGGGAGTAGTGGTCGAGGTTCGGGTTGAGTGGGTGGGGTTGGTGCCGGAGGGGGTGTGGTGGCGCCGCCCCACCCCTACCCGTTTGGCGGCCCTTGAGGTGGGCCGCACCGTCTTGGGTGCTTCTTTGGGGGAGGTCACCCCGGCTGAGGCGCCATTGCTGTGTGGTTTGGTTGATGAGGTGATGGCCGCCCGGGCCGAGGTGCCGGATGTGGATCCGGCTCCCTGGGCTGGTTTGGTCCTTGATGCGGTTCGGGACCTGGCCTTGGCTGCCCTGACTCGCCTCGGGCACCCCTACCAGGACGCCGATGCCGACCCCCTCGCAGAAGCGATCGCCGCGTGGCGTGCAGCCAAGCACCGCGAACGCCAGCTGCGGCAGATCCTCGACGTCGAGATTCAGCAGGCAGCTGCCCGCGGGGTCTCGCAGAGCGAGCTGGCTCGTGTCACGGGCATGTCCCGCATGACAATCCGCGCCATCCTCGGCCACTAACCTCCGGTGTTCTGCGTGTTCCCCGGCCAAGAACCCGCACTCGCACCCTGGCCGTAACCCAGAGGTTCGGACTCGCATTGTTTTCCCTGACCCCCGGCAGGGCTGCGGCAGGGGTTTCCCGGGCCGGCGGGGGTTTGGGGGCTGTCCGGTTACGGCCCCCAAAACTCACACCCCCACCAAGCCGGTGCTACCATCAAAACCACAACCCGCTCCTCCCCACCCTGGTGGGGATGACCCGACTGCCGAAGCCGGGGGCGGATGCCATCCTGATCCTTTCCCCACGTGAGTGGGGATGACTCAAGTGTCGGAGTCGGGGGGGCGAATACCTTCCCATTTTCCCCGCGTGAGTGGGGGTGACTCGGTCGTCTAAGGAAGCCGCAAGTATGTGGTTCCTGTTTCCCCACCACGGTGGGGATCGGCACACGAAGACACAAAGGGGAGGGGACCCGTCAATGGGTTCCCTCCCCTGTCTTGTGTGGGGGTCAGGGAGTGGTGATCTCGCACTCCCTGACGATCGCCCATACGTCTACCTCCTCCGCGGCTTCGCGGACCTCGGCCTGGGCCTGTTCGAGGTCCCAGTCGAGGTCGGCCTCGGCGTAGATGAAGTTGCCGGCCATGCTCATGCCCTCGGGTAGGAGGGCATCGTAGGCTTCGGCGATGAGGCCGGACGCCTTCTCGACGTCGTAGTCGACCGCGAACTCACCGAGCGCCTCGGTGAGCCAGGATTCCCAGGTGTCCCACTCGCGATCGCCAGTGAGCCACTCAACAGCATGCGAGGTAACAGTGAAGGTCGTGGTCATGATGACTCCCGTCTAGGTCGTGCGGGGCGTTTCCCCGTTTGATCATGCATCCAGCATACACCCGGTTTCCCGGTTTTACAACTTAGGGTATCCTAAGTTACAGGGCCGGGTTTTACGGTTTATGCTGGGGGTGGTTCGCACGCACCCGGAGTCTGGGAAGGAGGGGTTGTGATGGGGATGTCATCAGCGGAGTTCGCCGTTCTTGCCATGGCGTTGGGGTTGACCCGGCAGGACCTCGCCGCCGAGTTCGGGGTGGGGGAGCGTACGGTCCAGTCCTGGATCGAGGGCCGGGCAGCGGTGCCGGCCCGGGTCCCGGGAATCCTGACCCGGCTGCTGGATGAGCAGCAGGCCCTGGTCGACGAGTACCGGCAGGAGGGGCGGGCGGTGATTCCCTACCACGACCGTGAGGGGGATCGCCCCAGCCGCTGGTACCGGGCCGCTGCCGGCCGGGCAGCCCTCCACGACCCGATACGGATTGATTGGGCACCGCCCGTGCCGATCCCCCTCACTCCCCAAGCCGCCCGGCTCGGGGAGATCCTCCACGACGTCGGCGTCACCGAGGTGCCGCGTCGTACCGCCACCAACCGCGGCGCCCACTACCGCCTCGCCACCACCAGCCCCGGAAGCGCGGCCGAGGAAGTGGTGGTGTTGGGGTTCTCCCGCACCCCACACGAGGACTGGTCGAGGTGGATCACCCGCCTCGCCGCCGGCATCCCCGACGGCCACAACCCGATCCGCCTCGTCCCCGCCCCGGACGGCGACCTGGTCTGGACCACCCCACCCACAACTTAGGGTACCCTAAGTTGTAAAACCGGGAAACCGGGTGTATGCTGGATGCATGATCAACCGGGGAACAAGCCCCGCACGACCTAGGAGAAAAGATGTTTCATCTCGAAATTGTTCCGATCGAAGAACTCAATGATCTTGATTCCCCGCTCAATGATCTCGATTCCCCGAGACATCAAGACGCGCTCGCTGACTATTTTGATGAGCCACGGGAACCGCATCGCAGCCGGGCCGGTGAGTATGGCTGGGACCGGATCAGGGTCAGCTCCCTGATCAAGGCTTTGGCGGAGATACCGTCAAAAGCCGTTGTGCATGTCCTGGGCGAGGGGACCCGGCTCACCATGAGTTGGGTCGACAAAGAAACAGGTTCCCAGCAGATGGCCCCCGCACTCGATGGGGGGCGGATAATGGAGGTTGATCATCAGTTCGCTGCGGCCGAACTTCACCGGATGTGGCGAGACATCCTGCCATTGGATGGGAAGCGGATTCTCATGGTAGTAACCGCGTACGGTATCCAGCTGCACTACCGCAGCCAGTACCGAACATACGTGGCATTGCCCGAACCGTCACAGCATGAATGACCAGATCGGGGGCCGCGGTATCGCGGCCCCGTCATGCTGACTGTCGCCGACGTGGCGACCCGCCTCGTCCCCGCCCCGGACGGCGGCCTGGTCTGGGCCACCCCACCGCCTGCCCAGATCCTGACTAACAGTCATGATAAGGTGGGGATATCAACCGGGGAACCGCCCCGCACGAGATAGGCAGGAGCCACCAATGACCGACAGCACCCCCACACCCGCCCCGGCCGCAGCCGATGCCCTGAATTGGGCCGCGAAGACCCTTGAGGCGTTCGGGGTCACCCCCGAGGAGCTCGACGAGGCGGCCGCGGCCGCTGAGGCTGAGGACGCGATCGTGACCCTCCTTGATGAGGAATACCCCTGGGTGTGTAGCGCCCTCGACCTCGATGCCTACGACCTGGCCATCGAATGGGTCCACCACCACCCCGGCATCACCGCCGCTGAGGTCGAGGCTCTGATTGAGGCGGGGGAAATCGATCCCCGCACCACCCGTTGACCATCTCGCCGCTTTTCTCTCCGTGATGACGGATCTCGGTTGGTCCGTCATCAACAACTGATCCTTCTGTTGTCCGGCTCCTTTCGGAGGGGCGGGGCACCGCCTGCTAATCATCTGGGTCTGTCAATTCCGGTAGGCCCACACCACAGATAGGAGACACCATCATGACCGCGAGTCCGTTCACTGACTCTTACCGTCCTACCTTCACCCGTTCCGTCGTGGTGGAGGGGGATCTTCGCAGCCTCGTCACGGGCGAGGCCTGTGATCTGTGGCGAGCCAACCGGCTTGTCGAGGAGGTCGACCCGGTGTTGGCCGCCCGCCGGGTGAACCTCGAAATCGAGTACCTCCTGGACGAAGGCTCTCCGACGCTCTGCTTCGACTGGGAGCTTCGTTTGGAGGACGAGACCGGGCGACAGCTTGCCCGGGTCGAGGCTGAGGAGGAGATCGTCTCCCGTGCTGATGACACGGGGGCTGCCTACGATATTGGCGGTCCCACCGCCAGGGGTACCGTCAACGGCCGCGTACGGGGCGTCACAGCCCTGCGGGACGAGTTGCGGCGGTTCCTTCCCGCTGGCATCGTCCGGGAGCTGGCGGGGATCAATGTTCTCGGTCCTTGGGTGGCCGAATCTCTGGCGCGTACCTGGACCTGGTTCTTCGGTCATGGGGCATTCGATGCTCCGGCCGAGGTCCTTGCTTCCGCATGGGAGCAAGCCGTCGCCGAGGCGCAGCCTCCTGTCGAGGTGCAGCCACTGGTGGAGGATTCCTACGGCTGGATCACCCAGTCCCAGCAGTGCTGGGACGATTTCCTGCACGACCGCATCACCGCTGCCGGCCTGGAGGACGGGGATGTGCCCCTGGACCACGCCCGCCAACCACTACTGCGACTCCTGGCTCCCCTCGCTGAGCCCTACGGCGTCACCCTCGGGCAGGACGGTGATTTCCTCGTCCATGCCGGTGCGGATGAGGACGCGGCCAGGGAGGTGTGCAAGAAGGCCCTCACCGAAGAGGTGGTGGCCGAGGCCATCCACAACGCCCCCATCCAGCCCGCGAGGCCTGTGTGCTGCATCCTCCATGCCTGGATACCAGGAGCATGCAGCACCCACACCATTCAGGAGGCCGGCGGCGCGGTCCTGCCGCCGGTGAGAGTGGCAGAGCATCACCCGGAAGTCCGGGACGTCTTGGACGGCCTGGACTTGCTGCCCGGCGAGAATCGGCGGTTCGCGGCGGCGTGGCGGTCGATCACCGCCCGTCACGCTGAGAACGTTTCCTGCCAAGGCATCGCCCCGGTGCCAGCCAGCAACGATTGGCTGGTGCGATGGGCATCGCAGGGAGGCTACTCCTCCCGCCGCCAGTGGGTGGTCGAGTTCCGCCTCACCCCCGTCCGCTACGACGGCGAAGGACCCCTCTACGCCACGTCCATGACTATCCGGACTTCTAGTCGGGATGGTTCGGGTAGGTACGTTCTGCCCGAAATCAAGACCAGGGATACCTGCCTCGTCGAGGAAGCGTTCCGGCGCCGTCTGATCGCCGAAGGCGCATACCAACTCGCCCTCGACGCCATCGATCAGGGCCGCGAAGACGAGGTGTGGCGAGGTATCGGCGGGGAACCGTACGTTGACTGCACCTACGAAGAAGCCCTGGCTCGGGGCCTGGAACTCCTCCACAAAGGAGGATTCCCAACCCCACCAGCAGACCCCGCCGACTAACACCCCCTCAACCGGCCCGCTGTTGGCGGGCTGGTTGAGGGGTAGATGGCCGCGGCCCGGGAAACATGATCTCGAGAAGGACCTCTGGTACGTACCCTCTCTTGCTGCAATGGAGCCCGGGCCGCGATGGTGGTGAGTGTAGTGTGTGAGACCCCCGCAGCGCCAGAGTCGCTGCGGGGGTTCTGGGTGTGGGAAGAAGCCTGGTCTAGCAGGTCCCGCCCGGGCGGGGGAGCCCACACCCACCGTCCGTCTAGACCCGGACGGCTTGCTCCCGGGAGCAACATCAATCGTATCAAGCAAAGAAGACGCCGCGGGACCACCACCCCCCTATTTTTTTCCTGTAAACAGGAGAAGGGAGTGGAATCAGCGACCGGACAAAACTCTGGCTTGTGTACCGGCTCTACCGCAATGAAGCCCGCGGCGTCATCGCACATGATACCCGTTTCTCGCGGGGGAGCACTACAGCCCGGGAAACATGAACATGAAGGGGGAGCTCTGGTCTTACCCTCTTCTTCTGCAATGGAGCCCGGGCCGTAGCAACCACAAAGTGTAGCCGTTGTTGACGACCTGCTGGGGCATCAGGGTCGGGAGCATCAACCCAAGTCGAGGGGTCGGCGGGGGTTAGGGGGCGCCCGTGGTGATCTGCGCGACTCCGCTGGCGATTCCGCCGGCGATCGCGGCCACGATGGGAGAGTTCAACCACGCATCAAGGTGGGTGAGGATGCGTTTGATCCGGTTGCGAATATTCCCCTGGCCGTCTTGGTCGGGGTCGAGGAGGAACAACCGAGTCAGGGAAGTAATCAACTGGTTGACCAGTACAGGAACATCAGCGGTACCGGTTACCGCGACCTCAGCGAGGGCTTCCTCGATCCGGGTGAGGAGGTGAAGCACGTACTCCTTCGCCTGGTCGGGCAGACCGGTGATGAGGGGATCCTGCCGAAGCCCCAGCAGGTCGTCCCGCAACGCCTGGAACTCAGACCCCATGTTCAGGGGTTTTCGTTCGATGTCCAAGCGGGAAACCACTACATCGAGGATCGCCAGGGTATCGGGGGTAAACCAGCTGACTTGGGATCCGGAAACCAAGCCGTGTTCAGTGGCGAAGATACCATTCCACAGCCGGGGTTCGATCAGGTTCCACGAGTTCTGGAGTCGTGGGTCGCGTGCTGCGTCGACTTGGTTGGCGACGTTGAGCATCAGCAGCACGGCTTCGCCGTGTACCTTCCACCACGATGTTTTTCGCTCCGAGGAACGAAACTCCATAAGAGATTTTCCTGATGGGATCTCCTTGGCCCATGCGGTGATGAGTTCAGCCAACCGCACCCCATCGGATTGCGCACCCACAACCGAATCGGTTTCTCCTTCCATGAACATGGATTCTCCCACCGGTTCAGGTGGCTGGAGGGGTGGGGTGGTGGATTCTGGTGGGTTCCGCTCCCTCGGGGAGGGAGTCGATGTTGCGTTCGAGCCAGGCCTCCCAAGTTTCTGCTGGGCCGTAGAAACCGTCGCCGGGGCGGGCGAACAACAACTGGGCCTCCCCGGTCACCAGGCCGCCGTCATTGGTGGTGGTGTAGGTGAGGATGGGTGGTTGGAGTTGCCGGGGTAGGGGACGTCCGGGTGCCAGGGGGAAAGTCATGGATTGGGGCACCTGGGTGATGCCGGCAGCATGAAGGAGCCGCTCCAGTCGCACCGCACGACGTGACAGGGGCGGAGACCATTTGATCCGAGCATCCCGATTCTCACGGCGGATTTTCGCGGCCGCGGCAAGGAGCCACCGCCCGGCCCGGCCCTGACTGTTACGGGGCAGCACCACCACCAGGTCCTTCGCGATCGCTTCCTGCATCGCGGTGATCACGGTTTCCTGCTCGGCCAGGAGAGCCTCCACCCGGGGCGCCACGTCCTCGGGGATACGTATGATCGCACCCGAAATCCAGGCTTTCACCCGGGAAGGTTTCACCCCCAGGATTTGGGCGAGTTCCTCCACCGACAACCCCAGCGCGTACAGGTCAGCACGCAACTCCGCACCCGAATACGGCTTCCTGCCGGCGGGGGGTGTGGGGGTGGTGTCCCACCCCTGGGTAGGCACACCCTCACCCGCAGCATCCCGAGCCATAACAGGCTCCGACTCAACTTCCTCCAATTGTTTCCTCACGCTCCCTCGATTATTCGGCGGCGAGCAGCCAGCCGCGGATGTCGTGATAGGCCTGGTCGGGGTCCTCACGGTAGGGCACGGAGACAATCCCGTAACCGCCGCCTTGGAGGGCCTGGGACAGCTCCAGCCGATACCCCTTCCGCTCGGGGATCACGACGGCTGCCCGCCAATCCGTGATACAGACCTCCTGAGGGGCGGTCTCCACACGCCCACCACGACCGAGGGATTCTACGACCCGATCCACGATCGCCTGTGCCTCAGCCGGAGTGTGTGCCGGGCGGCGTGCTTCCTTCTCAGCGGCCTTGGCAGCTTCCTCCTCGGCAATCAAGTTCTCGGCCTGCGAGTCCCGACACCACTCGAATCTGCCCCCGATGAACTCGACGAGCAGGAAGACCCGGCCATCAGTGAACGCGACCCGTTTCAGCTGCCCGTAGGTGGCGTAGAGGTCGGTGAGCCGCTTGGTCCAGTAGGCATCGTAGCCCGGCAGTCCCTCGGCGATTTCCGCCGCCCCGGGCAGAACAGTAGAAGCCAAGGCCTCACGAATGTTGTTCTCCCCCTCAGTCAGCTGCTCGATGATTTTCTCATCAGACAGCAGTTCTTCGGCCATGATCATTCCTTCCTTCCGGGTTCCTTTCCACGCATCCTATCATGACTGTTAGTCAAGAACAGAGGATGGAGTGAGGTCGGGGTCGGCGGGCCTGCACCCCCACCCACCCCCGCCGCCCCACCACGGGGTTTAAACCCCATAGCAGCAGGTCAAACCACACCTCCCCCCTTGACTCACACAGAAACGGTCACCCCCACCCCACCCGACTAGACCCTAACTGACAGTCATGGTAGAGTGGGGGTGTCAACCGGGGAAACGCCCCGTGCGACTTCTAGGCAGGAGCCACCAATGACCAACACCGTCACCGCTTCCGTGACCGGGATTCTCGTGGAGCCCGGACTCGACGAGGATCCTAGGTTCATCGAGCTGCCTACCCGCGACCTCACGGAGGTGCGTCGCCTGCTCGGCTGCGAACGAGTCAATTACGTCCGTGTCCTCATTCCAGGGGTCACGATATGGTCCGACACGGAAGGCATCGCCAAACCGCACCCCGTGACCAACGAGTACGTCAGTCGAGTCCTATACCCGGGGGATATTTTCGGACGGGTTTTGATCACCCACACCCTCCACCACGGCAGCATGGCCGATTTCACTGATCGGCAGCTCGCGGCCCTTGCCGACCACGGCATCATCCCCCGAAGCCGCGAAAAGGATGGTGCGGCATGAGCGACTTCCGCATACTATCCGGGCTCATGGCCGAGGAAGATCTGCGCGATCGCCTCGACTGCTGGGGATATCGCTGGCACCACACGGATCGCGGCTGGGCCCGGGAGGATCAGCCCGGCGTCGCCTTCCCCACCCTCGTCCAAGGCGTCAGCACCCTCGGCGTAACCCTCATCAAGATCCTGTCCGGGGCGTGCGGCCCGGACGCCTACATCGCACACTGGCGCATCGCCCACAACCCAGTCGGCCCAGTCGGCAAGGAGATCGAGTTGCATCCGTGGCGGCCCAGCGGCGTCACGATGCTGAGGACCGCAACCATCCGTCACTGCGTGGGCTGCGCCACCTGTGGCGAGGCCGTCGAGGTGGATCCGCCCTGCACTGATCCCCGTTGGTGCAATCCGGAGAACCCCTGCGCCGGGTTGCGCACCGCCCGGGAATGGGCACGCGGGCATGTCAACGGAATGGCGGCTGCGGTCGTCACGGCACCCCCGAAGGCGCCGGGGGTCGTCGGCTGGAACCGGAGACCGTGAACCGCCGAGGAGGACGCCTGGATCCTCGCCCACTCCGACATCCCGATCAGGCGGGTCGCGAAGGAACTGGGGCGCTCCGTGGGCGCGGTCTACACCCGGCCTCGCGACCTCGGGGTTACCGCGCCGACCGGGTTACGCTGGAGCGACCACGAGGACCGGCTGCGGCGCGGCAGCGCCACCCTCCGCGACGCCATGGCGATGCTCCCGTCCCGCACCAGGGAGCCATCAAAGACCATGCCCGGCTCATCGGGCACCCTTTCCGAAAGGCGGTGGCATGAAACTCCAACCTGACCCCCTCGACCTCGATCCGGAGCCGACGGGAAGCTCTCAGCCCGGTCGCTACATCGTCTGCGAGCGCGTCGGCCTCGGGTGGCGGTGGCGCTGCCTGCGCTGCGGCGCAGCCGGTACTGGCCACACCGACGAACTCGCCTGGGCGGCCGCCAGGATCCACCCCTGCGGTGACGAGGAGGCCGATGATGAGTGACGCTACGTTTCTTGTCGACGTCAATGGGCGTCACTACGAGGTCGTCTGGCCCGCGGATCCGGACAGGGAGTCAGGTCACGACCTCTGGATGGCGCTCGTCTACACCGCCGACCGTGCATTCGTCGGGTATCCAAGCCCCCTGGAGGGCGGGTTCACGACCAGCGACCAAGTCATCGCTGCTGCGCGGGCGTATCTCACCGACCTGGCCACCAGGGCGGCGCGATTCCGGGCCGACATCTGGGGTGTAATCGCCTACCTGAGGGCTGCAATCGCCAGATTGACCGAGGAGCCCCACCGCCACGACGGCACCCTCGGGGACCAAGTACTACCGCGACGGCTACCGCTCCGGGCTGCGGCAGGCCATTGGTGTGCTTCGGGGCGTCCTCTGCGACCTCGCCCCCGACGAGAAGAACGTGCTCACGCATGTCCCGGGTGGGGTCATGGCATGATTTCGGATTGTGAGTGCGAAGGGGAATAGATCGGTGTTTGATGAGACGAGTGATGGGTTGCCAGTGCTGACGGGTGCTGAGCTTGCTGGGTGGCGGCAGTGGTTGGGGTTGACCACTGCCCAGTTGGCTGGTCAGTTGGGGATCAAGGATGAGAAACGGCTGCGGGAGTGGTTCCGGGGCTGGGATCAACGTGGTCGAGTTATTGCAGTTCCCGACGGGGTTGCTGAGGATGTGGTTGAACTTGTGGCGGAGCAGGAGCAGGATGTTGCTGCTCTGGTCGAGTCAGCGTTGGCTGGCGATGGGGTGATCCGGATACCGAGGAAAGGTGATCGGGATGGGATGCCGGCGGAGTGGTGGATGGCTGCTGCTGTTCGCGCGCGGCGGCAGCAGCCTGAGTTGCGTATTGAGTGGGCCACTGAGCCGGGTGAGTAGCGGTAGTGGGTGATTGCGCATGAGACCATTCGGATTCCTGCTGATCGTCAACACCTACCCAGAGGATGGTGGTGGTCTGCTGTCGCCCGGGTCTTGGAGGTATGCGACGTCGATGTCGTGGAAGAAACCCCAGCCCTAGAAGTTGTGAGGGCCGAGTCAGTCCGGTCGCGTCTATTGGATGCGACAGACATTGAGCAGGCCCATCGGTGCCGGGCTGCTGGCGAGCCTGTCAAGTTCTTTGTGTAAGCGTTCGCGGTCATGGTGGTCAGAGGTGGGGGTTGATGCGGTCGGGGTAGGCCAGTGAGAGCTGTTGCAGTGCTTGTTTCCAGTTCGTCGTGGCCTGGCCCTCGACGAGGTGTCCGGGTGCTTTGTGTTGCTCGGTGCGGAGACCTCGCTCTTTCGCCCGGTCGCGTGATCGTTGGGGAAGTGGCCGCGGTTCCTGGGTTACCTTGCGCAGCTGGTAGTTGAGCGACTCGATCGAGTTGGTCGTATAGATCACGCGCCGCAGTTCGGGCGGGAACGCGAGGAAGGGTGTGAACCGTTCCCCGCGCGTCACGGAATGCCTTGCTGGTCGAGGGAGCGCCTGCCCAGCTCGGTCGCCTCGAAGGCGGCGAGCTCGGCAGGCGCTGTCTCGGCGTTCGCGGCCTGATGGATCGGCTTCAGCGCGGCGGTGACGGCCTTGCGGTCGGGGGTGGGAGACGAACCGCATCGCGGCGCGGATCAGGTGGACCACGCAGGTTTGCACGGTCGCTTCCGGCCAGGCCTGTCTCCGACTGCTTCGGGGAAGCCTGTGAGGCCGTCGCAGCAGATGATCAGTACGTCCCCGGCACGCCGCGGTTGGCGAGTTCGGCGCAGACGGCCGCGCAGAACGTCGTGCCCTGGTTCGCCTGCACCCAGATGCCCAGCACGTGCTTGATGC
>ERZ772827.291-NODE-291-length-27964-cov-6.463435_pt1 | contig 27964 bp, 25 predicted proteins | sample MGYA00580850_ERZ772827 | MGnify/ENA primary metagenome ERZ772827 (study PRJEB29015, sample SAMEA2737950) | human oral metagenome | biome: human oral; feature: human-associated habitat; material: dental | place: China | collected 2145 ... | reverse complement strand
TTCAAAAAGAACTCTTATCTCAAAAACGGAACTCTTTTCCGTTTTGCGGTTGCAAATATATGGAGTTTTTTCTGAAATCTACAAATATTTCTATTAAAATTTTATTTCTTATCAATTATAATTTCTCTTTCCTTTTGATTAGTAATTTTTTAGCAGCTTCTGAACATAAATCCAAACTTTCTTCAAAACTTGTGGAAGTCTTCTTTACTACAATATCATCACCAGGGATAACTACTCTAACTTCTGCGGTTTTATTTTCTTTATCGTGGCTGTTTTCTAATCTTAAAGTTACTTTACATTCTATAATCTTATCATAGAATGTATCCAATTTGCTTAATTTCTTATCAATAAACTCTTCTAATGGCTGATGAGGTGTAAGACCTATTGCCTGAACGGAAATTTTCATACGACAACTTTTTTATATTAAACATTAATTTTTCTTCTTTGCCCTTGGATGAGAGATATTAAAAATCCTTTTCATTTGCTCAATATCTGCATTGGTATACACTTGAGTACTCGCAAGACTCGAATGCCCCAATATCGCTTTCACCTTTGATATCTCTGCTCCATTATTTAAGATATGTGTAGCAAATGTATGCCTCAATATATGAGGGCTTTTTTTCTCCTTACAAGTAACGGCACTAAGATATGAGTTTACAGTTACATAGACAAAGTTTTCAGTAATTTTTTTACCTTTTGTGCTTACAAAAAAATACTTTTCGCAGGCTTCAAGGGGGTTACGCTCTTTTTCTATATAATCTCTCATTAACCGAGACAGGTCTTCCGCAATGGGAACCACCCTTGTTTTATTTCCTTTCCCCGATATTTTGATTTCATTTTTAGACAAATCTACATTTTGCAACTCCATATTACAGAGCTCAAACCTTCGCATTCCTGTTTGGTAAAGCGTTTCAATAATCAGTATCTCTAAAAGAGAATGCTCTCCCTGAAATTCTAATTTTGAAAGTCTTTCCATTTCTTCTACCGATAATGGAATTTGTTTCTTAGGGTTGAATTTTAAAGACTTAATACTCTCTAAAGGAGAAACTTTAATCTCTCCAATCTTTAATAAAAAATTATAATACCCCCTCAGGGTGGTTAGCTTTCTATTGATGCTGTTTTCTGCGAGTTTATGTTTATTGAGGTGCACCATAAAATTGCGGATAGTCCTCTTATCCACACTCAAAGTATCATCAGTGCTTTCTGTTTCGTTTAGAAAAGAAATGAAATCTTTCAAATCTCTTTTATAACTAACGATGGTATTGTCTGAGTAGCGTTTTTCAACTTTTATGTAATCTAAAAATCGATCTATCATAGACCAAATATATAAAAAAATCACTTCCTAAATTGATATTCAGAAAGTGATCACTATAAAAAATTAATTATTACAACTTAAATATTAAGCCTGTTCTTCTTTGCTTAATGCTCTTTGCTTATGAGCTGCTCTTAGTTTTCCTTGTCTTAAAATTACAGATGGCTTAATAAATTGCTGTCTTGCTCTAAGTTTCTTAACAACACCTGTTTTGTCAAATTTTCTTTTGTACTTTTTAAGAGCTCTATCGATAGACTCTCCATCTTTTACTGGAATTATTAGCATAGTTTACATCTCATTTTCGGGTGCAAATATATAGGTTTATTTTTAACACGCAAAACACTACCCATTATTTTAGTAGATATTTCAAAAAAATATATAAATTGTGCCTCTAATTTTCTTCTTATGATTTTTCATCCTTATACCGCGATTAATGCCTCTGCTGGCTCCGGGAAGACTTATGCTCTTGTTCAGAAGATTCTCATTATTTGCCTTAGCCACCCTAAAAGGTATGACACTATAAAAAACATATTAGCCCTTACTTTTACGAATAAAGCAGCTAATGAAATGAAAAAACGCCTTATAGACTGGCTAAAAGGATTTACTGATCAAGATTATGCACAGAACAAAGACCTGCAAGGAATAAAAGAAAAATTAGAAAAACTCGGGATAAAAGTAAGTATAGAGGAGTTGCATCACAGAGCGAAAGAGGTGCTGGATTATATCCTCCACCATTATTCTACACTTAATATCAGCACAATTGATAAGTTTAATTCCAAGCTGGTGCGTTCTTTCTCATACGAGCTGGGGCTACCTCATCAGTTTAATCTCGAAATACAAAACGAGCCTTATTTAATAGAAGCCGTTGACAGGCTATTGGATGAAATCGGCAGTGATGAGCAAATTTCATCTGCATTTATGGATTTGATAGATTACAATTTTGAGAATGACGAAAGGGTTAATATCAACAAAACACTATACAACAAAGCAAAAACTTATATAAACGATGTACACTACTCTGAGTTGAAAAAAAATAAAAACTTCGATTGGGAAGCCTATAAAAACACAAAGGAAAACATCAGGAAGAGAATAGCTATCAGTAAAGAGAAGATGGAGGAAATAGCAAAATCTGCCTTAAAACTCATTGCAGATAAGGATTTAGATGAAAAAGACTTCCAAGGAGGGAGTAGTAGAGGAATTGCTGTTTTCTTCAAAAAAATCCTGAATTTCTGTGATGGACAAAGGGCCTTCCCTTTCCCAGATGATGAAGACAAAGCCCTTGAGAACTTTAGAAAAGGAAGTGCTTCCAAGAACGAACTCATAAAATCTACCGTACTCAGCATTATAGAAGAGCTCATCAGCAAGCGTGAGCAAATCATACACCTGTATATATATAGGATAAAAAATGAAAAAATCCTCAAGGAGCTCCTCCCTTTTAAGTTCAACAAAGAAATACAAGACCAGCTGAATATTATAGAAACTGAAAACGACCTGGTACTGCTCTCCAAATTTAATATCATTATAAATGAAAACCTTAAAAACGAGCCTTCCAACTTTCTCTATGAAAAAATCGGCACCAAATTCCATCATTTTTTTATTGATGAATTTCAAGATACCTCCCTTATGCAATGGGAAAACCTGCTGCCATTAAGGGATAATAATATCTCCGAAAGTGGTAATTCTTTCACTATCGTGGGAGACCCTAAGCAGAGCATCTACCGTTTCCGTGGTGGAGAGAGTGAAATAATGCTCAATATCCTCAACCAAAAAGAATACACAAACACCCCTGTAAGCATTGAAAATCTGGAGAATAACTGGCGCTCGGCAAAGAATATCGTACAGTTTAATAACGATTTATATGAATTCATCGGTAATGAATTGAGAGAAGAGCACCAGAAGCTCTTTGCCATAGATGGCAAGCAAAATGCCATAAAAGACTTCCCAGGCAGGGTAAAAGCAAGCCTGACCGACTACGAGAAACGCTCTGAAGTCTTCTTTGAAAACTCGGCTCTGCAGATGAAAAATGATATACAAAACTGCATAGATTTAGGATTTAAACTCTCAGACATCACCATTATTTGCCGTACAGGTAAAGAAATCAGGGAATACTCTTCGCTTTTAGGACAGCAGAAAATCTCCTACAACGGAGCAGAGCAAAACATAAAAACCATTTCCGAAAAAGGGCTTACTCTGGGGATTTCCTATACTCTAAAGGCTCTTGCCGATTTCCTCAACTGGAAACTTGAACCAGAAAACAGGCAATACCTGGTAAAAATGCTGTATTATCTGAACGAACTGAACAGAATTAAAATTGATGATTTCACATTAGAAATGTCTCAAATCCTCAGCTTGCCACCCCACAGCATAGAAAACGAGCTACAGAAAAGATATCACCTCAATTTGCAAATAGAGCTTAATCTCAACCTGTATAACTATATAGAGTACTTCGCTCAAGAGTTTTCGGTAGTGGGAAAGGAAACGGAATTTATCCTCAACTTCCTCGAAAATCTCTATGCTTTTAGCCAAAATTCAGGGGCAACCTTAAAAGACTTCATCAAGTATTGGAACGAAGAAGCACAGAACATCTCCATACAGGCGAGCGATAATACCGATGCCATCAAGCTGATGACTATACACGCAGCAAAGGGTTTGGAGTTTCCCGTAGTGCTCCTCCCAATGCAGAGTGGCAATAAAGATAACGACTTCCAGCAGTGGTTCAGCTTAGGAGATGAGCAGGAGCTAAAGTCCATCAACCTAAATAATTTTGATAAAAAACTCAACTCATACGACAAAGAAATCCGAGATTTTAATGAAGAAAATGCCTACAAAAACAGAATCGACAGGCTTTGCGTACTCTATGTAGCCACTACCCGAGCCGTAGAGCATCTTTATCTCTATCTTCAAAAACCTTCAAAAACAGGAGAACCTACAGAAATCTTGCGCTTCATAGAGTCTCATTTCCCAATAGAACCTAATGAAGACAGCATAGACCTCTACCCTACCGATAGCTACCTCATCCGAAAAACAGGTAAAGAGAAAGAAAACACCCACCTCTCGCTCCAAATAAAAGACCTGAGCCACAAGGAGAAAAAAGCAGAGAGCATAAAAATAGCCACCCCTTCTAAAAACTATCAGCAGACGAAAGCCAAAGTAAGAGAAGGTATACTTACGCACGAAATATTATCAAAAATCAATTCAAAGGCGGATATCTCCAAAGTTCTCCAAAGCTACCTCCTGAGTGGGAGCATTACAAAAACTGAGAAAAACCAGATTGAAAATAAGATAAATGCTATTGTATCCGATAGCAAATACAGCAAGTATTTCGCTGAAGGGCTCAACACACTCTCCGAAAGAGACCTCATCTATAGAGGCAGTGGAAAGGAAGAAATCTACCGCCCCGACAGGTTGGTAGAGCTAAGCGATGGCTGGGCAATAATAGATTTCAAAACAGGTGCCCCCAAAAAGGAACACCTGACTCAAATAAAACATTATGAGTTTCTGCTAAAATCTATGGGCAGAAAAGTCTCCTCAATGGAAATCATCTACCTGAATGATTAGCCCACCCTGCTATCTCCCTTTGCCATGTATGGGGATTACGAGCACTGGGAGTGGGCAGTTCTTGGTGAGCTCCTTAGTAAGGCTACCCACAAAAACATCATAAATACCGCTTCTTCCGTGCGAGCCCATCACAATATAAGAAGCATTTTTCTCTTCAGCATAGTCCAGAATAAGGTCTTTAGCTACTCCCTGCCTCAGCTCAGTTTCACAGGCTATCCCTTGCTGACTGATAGTTTCCTCTATTCTTTGGAGTAGTCTCTGGCTCTCTTGGGTCTCAGATTTCTCTACCTCTGGATAGTACTGCACGCCTATATCACTCATCGCGAAGCCTAAATCTGCCGGTGCAATATGGATAACACACAGCTGCCCACCCACTTCCTTTGCAAATTTTATAGCTCCTGCCACTAATTTGTCGGTTGCCTCAGAAAAATCTACTGGCAAAATAATACTAATCATATCTGTAATTTTTTATTGATTTATCGGTAGTAAAGTTACAAATATCTACCCAAGTAGCCAAGCGCATACTCCTGATATATTTTTTCATCAGTATGAAATTATATTTTCATCACTACGAAATTTCTTTTTCATCACTACGAAATTATATTTTCATCACTACGAATTTTTTTTTCATCACTACGAAATAAGAATTTCCTGTTTTTATATTTCTTAAAACAATAAGACACTTTATATCATACTATAATACAGTTTATTATATTTCAATAAGGATTAATTTTTATCACCCTGATATTCTTATTAAAAGATGACTTTTAGAGAATTTTTAACAAATGTTAAATTTTTCTTAAATATCGGTATGATTTTTGAAAAGCATCAGCTCGTTTTAAATAAAAAATTATTATCATTATGAACAAAAACATTATCGCAATTGCCATTGCCTCCATAGGTTTTGTGAGTGGGCTGGCAGTGCTCGGAAGTGCTGTAAAGAACAGAAACAAGGCTGAAAACACTATCTCTGTAACAGGGCTGGGCTCAAAGAAATTTACCTCTGACCTGATTACCTGGTCAGGCAACTTTAGCCGAAACAGCTACGAACTAAAAGAAGCCTATGACGCACTGGTAAATGACAGAAAAGTTATAGAAAAATACCTGACTTCGCAGGGAATAAAAAAGGAAGAGCTTGTATTCTCCGCTGTAAATATGGAGCGGCTTTATAACTACAATACAGATGCGAGTGGATATAGCAGGCAGACATTTGCAGGCTACCAACTCTCTCAATCAGTATCTATTAAAAGTAAAGATGTAAGCAAGGTGGAGAAACTTTCCAGAAACATTACCGAAATCATCAACCTCGGTATAGAATTTACCTCCTCAGCACCAAGCTACTTCTACACAAAGCTCGCCGATGTAAAGCAGGAAATGATAGCAGATGCTACCAAAGATGCAAAGCAAAGAGCCGAAAAAATTGCTGAAAATGCAGGCAGTAGCCTCGGAAACTTGAAAAAAGCAAATATGGGAGTTATCCAGATTACCGCTCCTTATTCTGATGAAGAATACTCTTATGGTGGTACTTTCAACACTTCTTCCAAGGAGAAAGAAGCAACCATCACCATAAAACTCGAGTATGAAGTGGATTAAACCCCGTGGGGTTTAATCCTTTTTATATTCCCATTTTTCTATTGCTTCAAGGGTTTTGCTGACTTCCTCTCCCTTTACCGCATCGGAGATAAACCAAGTCTCAAAGCCACTTGGGGGCAGGTAAATTCCCCTTTCTAAGAGGTAATGAAAGAAATGATTGAATGCCGTGTGGTCTGCCCTCGCGGCATCATCAAAGTTGGAAACCTTGTTTATCCCAAAGAAAATGGACATCATAGAGCCTTTTCTGTTGATCGTATGCTCTATACCTTTGGTCGCTAATAGTTTGGAAACTTCTATATCCAGAGTCTCAGTTGTTTGATTTATTCTGTTATAGAACGAATCATCCCCTCTAATAAGCTGAAGCGTAGTAAGCCCGGCACGCATTGCCAGAGGGTTCCCACTGAGGGTTCCCGCCTGATATACCGCACCTTTTGGAGCGAGGCAGTTCATAATTTCCTGTCGCCCAGCAAAGGCTCCTACGGGCATTCCTCCGCCAATAACTTTACCATAGGTAACCAAATCTGCCTCTATCCCTAATGCCTCCTGAGCTCCACCGAATGAAAGTCTGAAACCTGTCATTACCTCATCGAAGATGAGTAGAGATGAATACTCATCACAAACCTTTCTAAGTTCTTGAAGGAAGTCGTTCTCTGGAAGCACACACCCCATATTCCCAGCTATGGGCTCTACAATTACGGCAGCAATCTCAGCTCCGAACTTGCTAAAAATATCCTTTACTTGCGCTATATCATTATATCTGGCGAGCAAAGTATCTTTGGCTGTCCCTTGCGTTACTCCTGGTGAGTTTGGGTTTCCAAAGGTAGCCGCACCACTCCCCGCTTTTATAAGAAATGCATCTGAATGCCCGTGATAGCAACCTTCAAACTTGATAATTTTATCTCTCCCTGTAAAGCCTCGTGCAAGGCGTACTGCACTCATACACGCTTCTGTACCTGAAGATACCATTCTTATCTGGTCGATATTCGGGACATTCTCTATAATGAGTTTGGCAATTTCGGTTTCCAGCTCGGTAGGCGTCCCAAAGGAAAACCCTTTTTCTGCCTGCTTTTGTACTGCTTCCAGCACTGTAGGGTGGGTATGCCCTACAATGGCTGGCCCCCAAGAATTGATATAATCAATATATTGCCTGCCATCCGCATCGGTGAGGTAAGCCCCTTTTGCCTCTTTCATAAATAGCGGAACGCCACCTACGGACTTAAAAGCACGAACGGGGGAATTGACTCCCCCTGGTATATATTGCTGAGCTTCGCTAAACAAAGCACTACTTCTTTGGTATAACATAATGATGAATTTAAAAATCTATAAGTTTATTTCAGTTTGATAATCTGACCGTATTTGGGCTGAGAACCGTACTCCATATCATTCTTTCTGTAAAGTTTTTTCAGTTTAATGGCAAACTTCTGCGCTATCTGATGCATTGTTTCCCCCTTGGATTTATAGGTTTTAATATTCCCCGAGCCTGCTTTACTCTCAAGGAAGATAATATCATTCTTTCTAAGGAGGTCTGTACCGAGGTCATTATATTTAATAAGCCTTGCTTTTCTTAGTCCAAACTTCTCAGAGATAAAATCCAGCGTTGTATCTTCAGGGATGATGATGTATTTCCTGTCACCATTAGGATGATTCTTTACTGAAATTGTAGCAAGAAGATCCCTGTCTGCGGTTTTCTCTTTCTTTATAGATGGCTGAGAAGCTGCAATGGGTGAAGAATTAAACGGATTGATTTCTTTCTTTGGTGGCGTATTGGTTTTTGGGGTAGCCTCTGCAATAGTTTCTTCCTTATAATCAACATTTGGATAAAGCTTTTGAAGGGTATATTTCACTTCTTTTGCAGCGATATTATCAAACTCGTAAAGCTTATGCTTTTCAATTTTACTGATGAGGATATAGGCATATCTCGGATTGGTAGCATAGCCTGCTCTTTTCAGACCGTGAGCCCAAGCTTTATAGTCTTTTGGGTCGAGCTTAAAGAGATTCTGATAATGCTTCCTAAATGCGAGAAATTTCGAGTGGTCTTCGTATGAATCCCGCGGGCTATCATAGACTCTGAAGCATTCATTAGGTGCATCATCTGTGTGTTTCATACTTCTGCCTGTCCATTCGGCTTTGCATTTTATCCCAAAGTGATTGTTCCCTTCTCTTGCCAGCCGGCTCTGCCCTCCGCCTGTTTCCAGCAACCCTTGAGCGAGGGTAATAGATGCGGGGATTTTGTACTTCTCCATTTCCTCTACGGCATATTTGGCAAACTGCTGTATGTACTGCTCTTCGGTAGTCCAAGTCTGCCCAAAGGTTTTAGATAAAACAAAAAATGATACTAAAAGAAAGAGTCTTTTCATAATTTATATTTTTATAATAATGGGTTTTCCTTTTTGGGCTCGTTGCTCATTCATCCCATCTATTCCTTGCAAGCCACCAGTATGAAATGCCAATATCTTCGCCCCTTCGGGGAAGAAACTCTCATCTATCTTCTCGGTGAGCATCTTCATCATTTTGCCTGTATAGCAAGGGTCAAGCTGTACGCCAAACCTCTGCGAAAAATCATTAATGAAAGAGATAAGCTCATCAGTAACCTTTCCATATCCTCTGCCTGAGGCATCAAATACTTGAAAATTATTCCTGCCCGACCAGTTTGCAATACGGGGCTCGGTATCATCGTTCACAGCTTTAAAGCCTAATGCCGTCTGATGTGCCTCTGCAAATTTGGAAAGCCCTGCGAGCGTGCCCCCTGTTCCCACAGCCGTGCAAAGATAATCAAATTCTTTTGTGCGCTCGTCGAGCATAAACTGTACCCCCTCTACGGCAAGGCTACTAGAGCCCCCTTCAGGGATGATGAGAGCATCAGGGAAGTTTTCTTGGAAGATTTCCGAGAGTTTCTGCTTGTCTCGGTATGCCTCTCGGGTTACGAACTCAAAGCGCATCCCATCCTCAAAGGCTTTGGCAAGGGTGGGGTTCGTCTGCCATTTATTTATAAGCTCATCGCCACGAATAATCCCCAAAGTCTTCATACCCATCTCTCGCCCCACAGCCGCCGTAGCCGCAATATGATTGGAAAAAGCCCCACCAAAGGTTACGAGCAAAGGCTCTGCAACCTGCCTCTCCCTATACTTTCGGATATTATAAAAAAGTTTCCAGTATTTATTACCTGAAATCTCTGGGTGCGTAAGGTCCTCTCGCTTGATATAAAGCTCTACCCTGCTAGAATAAGGGATTCTTAGAATCGGAATTTTAAAACTCAGGTGCTGCATAGAAAAATAGTTGAGCAAAGATAATCATTTAGCCGTAAGCTTTAGGCAGTAGGCAGTAGGCGGCAATTAGCTTCTGGCTATTGGCTTTTAGCTACTAGCTATGGGTGGTTAGTTTGTGGTAAGTGCCCGACTGGCTACGGGCTAAGTGCTCCCCACGCAGTGGGTGCCACCTACAAGGTGATAAGAATGTAGGATTAATTCTTTTACAAGGTCTTGGGAGAGGCTTTCTATAAGAAGGGTATTCCAGTGTTTTTTATTCATATGGTAGCCTGGCGTTATTTCAGGGTAGGTTTCTCGGAGCTCAAGAGCTCTTTGAGGGTCGCATTTGAGATTTACTTTTGTAGGTGCCCCTGCAAGCGAGACCAGTGCAAAGATTTTCTTGTGTATGCGGAAGGTAAGAACCCCATCTCCAAAAGGCATATCTTCAGTTGCGAGGGGTAGAGAAAGACAGAAATCTCGGAATTCTTCTATATTCATTTCTATGGTTTTTGAAGCTAATAACAAACTGTTTCAGCATCTTTAGAGAGAAAGATAAGCTGAAACAGTTTGTTTGGTTTATGATACTCTTGTTTTAGTTTGGCATTTTAAAACCTTTGGTGTAGATACGCCCGTAGTCATCTACGAACTTCACCTGTACATTACCCGTATGCTTATCGAGGATTTTCTCTACATCTTTCTGAGAACTTACGGGCTTGCCATTAATCTCTATAATGATATAGTCATCTACCACACCTATCTTTGCCATCTCTCCACCTTGGGTTACATTCTTGGCAACTACTCCTGAGTTGAGCCCATACGCAGTTTTGAATCTCTCGCTAAGGGGCTCAAACTCGGCACCAATTTTCTCAGTTACGCTGAGGTCTGCCTTTCTCCTTGTGGAAGTCCCTCCTTTCTGGTCTTTCAGAGTTACGGTTACGGTAGTTTCCTTACCATTTCTTACAAAAGTTACTTGAACTTTATCACCTGGTCTCTTGCTACCAACAGCTCCAGAAAGGTCTGAGTAGCCAAGAATATTGGAATTATCAATCTTTTTGATGACATCGCCAATTTTTAAGCCAGCATCTTCTGCTCCACTCTTAGAGGAAACGCTTCGTATATACACACCAGAACCTGATTTTATATTGGTCTTCTCCTGTCTGTTATATGCAGCGATTTGCTGCTCATCAGAAAGGTCTATAACACCGACACCGAGGAAGCCTCTCTGCACAATTCCGAACTTCTTGATATCTTCCACAATCTTCCTTGCAAGGTTAGAAGGCACTGCAAAGCCATAACCTTGATAGTATCCGTTGGTTGAAGAAATCGCTGAATTAATCCCGATAAGGTCACCATTGGCATTTACCAGCGCTCCTCCCGAGTTGCCTGGGTTAATAGCAGCATCGGTCTGCAGGAAGTTTTCAATAGGATTGGACGCCTCTCCGTTAGAACCTAAGAGACCAATACCTCTACCCTTTGCAGAGATAATACCTGCGGTAACGGTAGAGTTTAGCCCCAATGGATTCCCCACAGCAAGCACCCACTGCCCAACTTCCACAGCATCTGAATTGGCAAAATTCAGGTACGGAAGACCTTTCTCTTCAATCTTCAAGAGGGAGATGTCTGTATTTGGGTCTGTGCCCACAAGGGTTGCGATATAGGATTTCTTATTACTAAGGACTACTTCCAGTTTATTAGCTCCTGCTACCACATGGTTATTTGAGATGATGTATCCATCAGGAGAGATAATAACCCCAGAGCCCATACCCGAAGGCATATTGTCTGGTGCTTGCTGCTGCTGTCTCTGCCTACTGTTATTATTCCCAAACGGGTCTCCAAAGAAGAAATCAAACAAATCCTGATTCTGTACTCTGCCAGAAACTCTGCTCTTATAATTCTTAATGGTTACAACTGCTGGTACGGTAGTTTTGGCTGCCTTTACAAAGTCATCTGCCACTGCAGCACTATTCATACCTACAAACTGAGCTCCGCTGTTATCCTTTGGTGCGAAGTAAGAGTAATCATTATCTGAATTCCCATTATCAAAAGCCTTAATAGCTCCAAAAGTAGTAGCTCCTGAAACTACTCCTACCACTGCGTAGGATAGAATTGATTTTACTGTTTTATTCATATTCATCTGTTTTTAATATTATACTTTAATCTACTTTATTCATTTAATTACCCCACAAATTTAATGCTAAATAAGTAAAGTATCATTGAAAAATGTTACCACTTTAACCAAAGTTTAACAAGGCTAATGGCATATTTAAGACTTTATTCGCAATTGAGATGACAGATAATGACAGATTGACCATTATCCCACACAAAAAGAGGCTTTCTACAAAAAATTATTACCTTTGTCCTATGCCAGCCAAAACACTTTTTAATTCAGTAGTAAACTGGTTTATCAAAAAGAGAATAGACCAGATTGAGCAGTTTATCAAAGAGCCCGTACAGACTCAGGAAGCTGTATTATTCCTGCAATTACTAAAAGCCAAAGACACAGTTTATGGCAGGGAATTCGGGTTTAAGGATATTAATTCCATCAGTGACTTCCAGAGGCAAGTGCCTATCGTAAGCTACGAAGACTTTGAGCCCTATATAGAGCGGGCAAGGCAGGGAGAGAAAGATGTTATCTGGCAAGGTGGTATCCGCTGGTTTGCAAAATCATCTGGCACTACAAACGCTAAGAGTAAATTCATCCCCATTACGGAAGAAAGCCTTAACGACTGCCACTATAAAGCGGGGAAAGACCTCGTATCTATCTACGCTAATAACCATCCAGAGAATCAATTATTCTCCAACAAAAACCTGAGACTTGGCGGCAGCTCCGAGATGTATGAAAACTTTGACACCAAGTACGGAGACCTCTCTGCCATCCTGATAGACAACCTCCCATTTTGGGTAGAAATCACCACTGTACCAAGCAAAAAAGTCTCACTAATGTCCGAATGGGAAACCAAGATGAAAGCCATAGTCTCCGAAGTACTCACCGCTGATGTAGGTAGTCTCTCTGGCGTACCGAGCTGGATGATGGTTCTCCTGCAAAAAGTACTGGAGGAATCTGGCAAAGAAAATATCGGGGAGCTATGGCAAAACCTTGAAGTATTCTTCCACGGAGGGATTAGCTTCAAGCCCTACCGAGAACAATATAAGCAGATTATCGGGAGAGAGATTAACTACTACGAGATATACAATGCCTCCGAAGGCTTCTTTGGGATACAGGACAGGCACGGCTCAGATGAGCTCCTCCTTATGCTAGACTATGGAATCTTCTATGAATTTATAAAAATGGAAGACTTCGGGAAAGCAAACCCAAGAACCTATACCATAGGAGAAGTAGAAAAAGGAATAAATTACGCAATGCTCATCACTACCAATGGTGGGCTGTGGAGATACCTCATCGGAGATACGGTTTATTTCACCTCTACCGAGCCTTACCGAATAAAAATCTCTGGCAGGACTAAGCATCACATCAATGTATTCGGTGAGGAGCTGATGATTGATAATGTAGAAACCGCCATAGAAATCGCCTGCAAGAAGACTCATTCCAGTGTGAAGGACTATACAGGTGCTCCCGTCTTTATGGAAGGAAACTCCAAAGGTGCCCACGAATGGATTTTTGAGTTTAATGATGAGCCTGAAGACTTCAATGCCTTTAAGCAAGAATTTGATTCTGCATTAAAAGACCTCAACTCCGACTACGAGGCGAAGCGATACAATAATATGACCCTGAGAGAACCCATTATCCATAAAGCAAAACCCAATCTCTTCTTCGAGTGGATGTCTTCCCGAAACAAGCTCGGGGGGCAAAACAAAGTACCACGCCTCAGCAATGAAAGAGAATACATAGAACCCCTCCTTGAAATGAACCGATAACCTATGGGCGAGACCTCACAACAACACTGCTACCACTGCGGACAGGAGATTGATAAAGAAAAAATATCCTTTGATGAGAAAACCTTTTGTTGCAATGGTTGCAAATCCGTCTACGAAATCTTAAACCTAAACCATTTAGAGAACTTCTATACCCTGAACAAACAATCGGGAATACGACCAGATGACAATCTCTCGCAGTTTGACTACCTCGATACCCCAGAAATATTCAGCAAAGTAACCGATTTCTCTGAAGGAGAGACCACACTCGTAACCTTTAAGATTCCCGTTATCCATTGCTCCTCCTGCATCTGGCTTTTAGAGAGCTTGAGCAGCCTGAACCCTCATATCAAGTACTCGCAAGTTAATTTCACGAGGAAGAACCTTCAAGTATCTTTTAATCACAATGAACTCAAACTAAGCGAGCTCGCAAAGTTCCTTACCAACCTTGGATATAAACCCGCCATCAACCTGGAAACAGCCGACAAAAAGGAAGAACCCTTAGATAAATCCCTGCTGATAAAATTTGCCATAGCAGGCTTTGCTTTCGGGAATGGAATGTTTTTCAGTTTTCCAGAATACGCACAAGAGATTTTAGGTACCAATGACCTTTGGATGGACAGCTACAAACACCTGTTCCGATGGATGGTCTTCCTGCTCTCTACTCCCGTAGTGTTTTATTCCGCCTCGGATTACTTTAAATCTGCCTACTTCGGGCTAAAAAACAAAATCGTCAATATCGATGTACCTATCGTACTCGGCATTCTGGTGCTCTACGGAAGGAGTATCTATGAGATGCTTACCGACTTTGGTCCCGGCTACTTCGATACCCTGTGCGGACTGCTGTTCTTTATGCTCCTTGGAAAGATTTTCCAGAAGCGCACCTACTCTTCCCTCTCCTACGACAGGGATTATAAATCCTTCTACCCCATTGCCGTTACCAAGATAGAAGCTGGGGGCAAGCAGGAAAACATCCTCCTCTCTCAACTGAAGGTAGGCGACAGGATTATGGTGAGAAACCAAGAGATTATCCCAGTAGATTCTATACTGATACAGGGCGAAGGGAATATAGACAACTCCTTCATCACGGGAGAGAGCGCCACCATTCCTAAAAAGGCAGGAGATAAAATCTTTGCTGGAGGAAAACAAATCGGCTCCATCCTCGAACTTGAAGTGATAAAAAGCGTGGATCAGAGCTATCTGACTCAGCTTTGGAACAAAGAGGCTTTCAAGAAAGCAGAAACAGGATTGGATAACCTCACCAACCGCGTAAGCAAGTACTTCACCTTCGTTATCCTCGCCATTACGCTCATTGCAGGAGTCTATTGGAGCCAAGTAGATTTCGAGAAGATGTTCCAAGTCGTTTCCGCCATTCTCATCATCGCCTGTCCGTGTGCCTTAGCCCTGTCGGCACCCTTTACTTTGGGGCATATAATGAGAATACTCGGGCGGCATAAATTCTATGTAAAAGATACATTGACCATAGAAAAACTCTCAAAGATAGATACCCTCGTTTTTGATAAAACAGGAACCATTACCCAGACTAAGAAATCTCAGATAGAGTACAAAGGCAAAGCCCTCTCGGAATTTGATGCTCAAAATATCAAAACCCTATTAAAGAACTCCAACCATCCGCTTTCCAAATCACTCTATGAGTTTCTGGATATCCCCGATGAATATTTCCCTGTGGAGAACTACCAAGAAACCTCTGGAAAAGGCTATTCTGCCACCATACGAAGCCATCAATACCTCATCGGCTCTGCTCAATTCATAGGAGAAACCGCCTCCGAAATAGAAACCGCCGTCTATATCCGAAGAGATAATGAATTTCTCGGCAAATATCTCTTTAAAAACGAATACAGAAAAGGGATTTCACAGATGTTTTCAGACCTAAAAGACTACAAAATCTATATCCTCAGCGGTGATAATGCCTCCGAAGAGCAAACCCTTCGCGAGAAAGCTCCGAATATCTCTGGATTATCCTTTAATCAAAGCCCTGAGGACAAGCTCAGCTTCATCCAACAGCTGCAAGAGCAAGGGCGCAAAGTCGCAATGCTGGGCGATGGGCTAAACGATGCAGGAGCCCTAAAACAAAGCAGCGTAGGAATCGCTATAGCCGATGATACCAATGCCTTTACCCCCTCCTCCGATGTTATTATGAGCGGGCAGGTTCTCCCACACCTAAGAAACTACATCACCCTGACCAAAGACGCGATGAACATCATCAAAGCAATGTTCGTCATCAGTTTTCTCTATAATATTATAGGGCTTGGCTTTGCTGTTTCTGGCAACCTCTCCCCTCTCATTGCTGCCATTCTAATGCCCATAAGCTCCATTACTGTAGTTTCCTTTACTGCCCTCGCCTCCCACGCCGCAGCATATCGCAGGTGGCGCTCTCATTAGCACGAGGGGCTATGATAGAGCTATTAAAGCTGTATATTACTATCCTCTTGGGGTAATTAGAAAAGCGAGACGGGCTCGCTCTCTCAGGCGAGGGTGACTCGCTCTCTCGGGCGAGGGTGACTCGCTCTCTCGGGCGAGGGTGACTCGCTCTCTCAGGCGAGGGTGACTCGCTCTCTCGGGTGATAGACCTATAAATAAAAAATACAGCCTCTTTAAAGGCTGTATTTTTTTGCTTTAGGCTTTAGGCAGTAAGCCTAACCACACATCGCCTACTGCTTACTGCCTAAAGCCTACTGCCTTTTTAGTATATTTGTCGGGAAAAATTAGAGAAAATGCCAGATTTTTTACATCCAGATAAGGAGAATTTTTCGCCTCAGGACTTGGATATGGAGGAGAGGATTCGTCCGCAATCGTTCAGCGATTTTGCGGGGCAGAGAAAGACGCTTGAGAACTTGGAAGTATTCGTTGCCGCTGCAAAGAAAAGAGGGAGTGCCCTTGACCATACCCTGCTTCACGGCCCACCAGGGCTGGGGAAAACCACCCTCTCGCATATTATCGCCAATGAACTGGGGGTAAATTGTAAGGTAACCTCAGGTCCCGTGCTGGATAAACCCGGTAGCCTCGCAGGGATATTGACCAATCTGGAAGAAAATGATGTGCTTTTCATCGACGAGATACATCGGCTCTCGCCCATCGTGGAGGAGTATCTGTACTCGGCAATGGAAGATTATAAAATCGATATAATGCTCGAGACAGGTCCTAATGCCCGCTCGGTACAAATAGGGCTCAATCCCTTTACCCTTATCGGAGCTACGACCAGAAGCGGAATGCTTACCAAACCGATGCTCGCAAGATTCGGCATCCAAAGCAGGTTGGAGTATTACAATATCGAGCTCCTGAGTAGCATTATACAGCGAACAGCAAGGGTTTTAGGAGTTCCGATTGATGAAAATGCAGCTATAGAAATCGCCAGACGAAGCCGAGGAACGCCAAGAATAGCCAATGCCCTGCTGCGAAGAGTGAGGGACTTTGCCGAGATAAAGGGGAATGGCAAGATAGAAATAGAAATCGCCAAGTACGCACTCAACTCACTCAATGTAGATGAATACGGACTGGACGATATGGATAATAAAATTATGCGGGTGATGATAGAGAACTTTAAAGGTAAGCCTGTGGGCATCTCCGCATTGGCGACTTCGATTGGGGAGAACCCCGAGACCTTAGAGGAGGTATATGAGCCTTACCTGATTCAGGAGGGGTTTATCATCCGTACCCCTCGCGGTAGGGAGGTTACCGAGAAGGCGTATAAGCACCTCAACCTTTCCAAGCCCTCTCACCCAGGGGAATTGTTTTAGTGAGGGCTATTTCTCTTCTACTTTGGTTACAAAACCGTCGTAGGAAATCGGCTGGCGATCCGATGAACTTATAGAAAGATATGCCCTGCCATTAGAGAAAACCTCAAGGCTCATCCTTTTTACCGAAGGCTGATCCTTTACATCAAAGGTATAGAGCATACCGCGCTTGCCTCTATCGGTTTTCGTCATATAAAAATCCTTGGATTCAAAATTAAAACCTGCATCTCTACCACCGTAGGAGAGGTTATACGCCCTCCCGAAATAGGGAAGATGTACGAAGAGGGCGTCTTTCTGCACCTCTAATGTATAGCCCTGCCCTGATAAATCTAAAATCCTCATAGGGACTGCTCCAGGGATAGATGCAGAGGCATTATTTACCGCCGAATAATCCATAGGCGTAGCCTTCTCTGCCACAAAAGAGAAACGGTCTTCTGCAATCATCTGAGATAAAACCCCTGATTCTACATAGCGTTTAGAAGCACAAGAGCTTAAAACCACTAAAAATCCAAAGTAAACCAAAATGAGCTTTTTCATTGGGAGAAATTTTTATTATTAAACAGGGAGCTCATCATCAAAATCTATGCAAATCACGGCACATTTGGAATACTAATTGCAAATCTACACGGCATTTAATAGCATCATTATGAAAATTTCAGCATATATTTCAGCAGGGCTAGTGTCTCTATCTCTACTCAGCTGTACCACAAACCCTATTACGGGGAGAAAATCCTTTCAGCTAACTTCTCTCAACCCAGAGATACAAGCGAGCTCTTTTAGCCAATACAGAGCTACACTCAACAAGAGCAAAGTGATTAATAATACCTCTGCAGCAAGGCAGGTAAAAGCCGTAGGACAAAGGATAAAGAATGCTGCCCACGCCTATTACAGAAGTATAGGAAGGGAGCGAGATTTGGCATCTTATGCCTGGGAATTTAACCTCATAGAGGATAAGCAGGTAAATGCCTGGTGTATGCCTGGCGGCAAAGTAGCGGTATATACCGGGATACTCCCTGTAACAAAAAATGAAACAGGAATGGCAGTAGTAATGGGGCACGAAATTGCCCACGCACTTGCAGGGCACGGTAATGAGAGAATATCTCAAGCGATGGTAGCTCAGTATGGTGGAGCGATTCTCGGTAGTGCTATCTCAGATGCTCAATGGGCAAGGGTATTCCAAGAGGCCTATCCTCTGGGCTCGCAGATGGTGCTTCTAAAGTACGGCCGTAGTCAGGAATTAGAAGCCGATGAAATAGGGCTTTACCTAATGGCAATGGCAGGCTATGACCCAAGGCAAGCACTCCCCTTCTGGGAGAGAATGGAGGCACAATCCAGCGGACAGAGAAATCCAGAGTTTCTCTCTACCCACCCCCACCCCGAAAGCCGAAGAACAGATATCACAAGGCACTTGCCTCGAGCATTGAATTATTACAAACAAGCAGGAGGTAAATAAATATTTTAATACATTTGACGCCTAAAATTTAAATCTATGCGAAGTTTATTAATCATTGGAGTAATCCTTTTAGCTGTGGCTACTGGATTTTTTTATATTGCCGACTTTAAAGTACGAGACCTTTTTGAATCCGCTATCCTAATGGGGATTATTTGTGGAATTGGTATTGGGCTTATCATTGGAGGTGTAGTAGGCTATGTTTCCAAAGGTGTAGCGATAAAAACCGCTCAGAAAGAAAAGGAATTTAAAGCACTGCAAAAGGAAAAAGAAAAACTGGAAAAGCAGGCAGCAAATCTCTCTGATACTCATTCTAATTCGGGTAATACTATTTAAGAGGTAAATGAATTGCCTCTTTTTTTTATTTCTCCTCCTCACACGCACTCCAAACGGTATCTTGCTGAGGTACGGGAGCCGTGATTTCTATACGCTCTCGGGTTACGGGGTGAATAAACTCCAGTTTTCTGGCGTGTAGAGAGATTCCTCCATCTTGGTTTGAGCGCGGTGCACCATACTTTAAATCTCCTTTAATTGGCAAGCCTATCTTTGAGAGCTGTGCCCGAATCTGATGATGCCTGCCCGTCTCTAAATCTACCTCCAAGAGCTGGTAATTATCCAATACTTTTATAATGGTATAGGTAAGTACGGCTTTCTTAGCCTCATCCGTAGGCTTTGTAAAGACAATTGCCTTGTTATTTTTCTCATTTTTTTTGAGGTAATGCACCAGCCTCTGGCTTTTAGGGACGATTTCCTTAGGCACAATAGCCCAATAGGTTTTCTTTATCTCTCTGTTTTTTATCATCTGAGTAAGGCGAGAGAGTGCCTTTGAGGTTTTAGCATAAATCACCAAGCCCGAAGTAGGCCGGTCTATACGATGAACCAAGCCGAGGAATACATTCCCTGGTTTATGGTCTCGCTCTTTGATAAAATGCTTTAGGGTTTCCAAGAGAGATTCATCACCTGTTTTATCTCCTTGCACGAGCTGCCCAGCCCGTTTGTTGATAATCAAAAGGTGGTTATCCTCATACAGAATCTGGTCTTGCATCGGTTAGTAGCTTTCGTTTGAGTTGGGAAAATCTTTTCCCTTTACATCTTTTACATATTGGGAAACGGCTCCTGTAATTTCGGAGTAGAGATTAAGGTAGCGTCTTAAGAATTTAGGTGAGAAGCCTTGATTCATCCCCACCATATCGTGATAGACGAGCACCTGACCGTCACAATCTGCCCCAGCGCCTATACCAATAGTAGGTATCGTAAGACTTTTGGAGACTTTTTTTGCCAGTTCTGCCGGGATTTTCTCTAATACAATAGCAAAGCATCCAAGCTTTTCAAGGAGTTGTGCATCGGAGATGAGTTTCTCTGCTTCCTGCTCTTCTTTTGCTCTTACTTTATAGGTACCGAACTGGTAGATGGACTGTGGAGTAAGCCCCAGGTGCCCCATTACGGGGATTCCTGCATTTACAATCTTTTGTATGGAGTCTTCTATCTCCTTACCTCCTTCGATTTTTATGGCGTGTGCTCCGCCTTCTTTCATCATCCTCACGGCAGACTCGAGAGCTTTCTCGGCATTGGATTGATAAGTCCCAAAAGGTAAATCTGCCACTACTAATGCTCTACTTACGCCTCTCACTACGGATTGAGTGTGATAAATCATCTGATCCAAGGTAATTGGGAGGGTGGTTTCGTGCCCTGCCATTACATTAGAGGCAGAGTCTCCTACAAGAATAGCATCTACCCCTCCTGCATCTACCATTTTAGCAGTGGTAAAGTCATACGAGGTGAGCATTGTGATTTTCTCACCTTCAAACTTCATCTTTCTTAGAGTCTCTGTGGTTACTTTTTTTATTTCTGAGTAGGTTGACATTTAGCTTCCTTTTTTCTTTTAGTTACAATGCCCAAGTTTCATCAGCTTTGAGCGATCTAAAACCTTAATATTCCTCCCTTCTACCTCTATCAATCTATCGGCTTTAAATTCGGAGATGAGTCTAATGGCACTCTCTGTTGCTGTACCGATAAGGTTCGCTATTTCCTCTCGGGTGAGGGCTATTTTTATGTATCCTTCAGGGTCTGTGCCAAGACGGTCTTCGAGGAGGAGGAGGATTTCTGCAAGTCGCTCTCTTACGGTTTTCTGTGCCAGAAGTGTAATGGTATTGGAAGATTCTCCCAGCTCATAAGCTATTTTTTGAAGCATTGCATAGGCAAGTTTAGAATCATGTTCCAGTATAAGGAGAAAGGTCTCAGCAGGGATAAAGTAAGTCTCTACACTGGTCATAGCCTCTGCTTTTGCCTGGAACGCCTCATGGCAAAGAAGTGAGCGATAGCCTACAAGATCTCCTTCCTTTATAAACCTGAGGATTTGGTCTTTGCCATAAACTCCAGACTTGGAGAGTTTAGCAATACCTTTTTCTATAATATAAACTCCCTTAGCATTATCTCCATCATCAAACATCGTATCTCCCTTTCGGAAAGTTATAAACTTCCGTGAGCGTAGTAGTCTATCAAAATACTCTTTCGGCAATCTGTCTCTCAGTCCTTCTGTATCAAGTGCCTTATGGAGGCTTGCTTCGATATGATTATATTTCTCTACTGACATAGATATGATATTTATCAGCAAATATAAGTTTTTTTTAATTAAGACAAAGAGGTCTCTAATTAATTAGAAACCATATAATAAACCTTCATAAAAATTAAAAATACTCCTGCATATCCTCCTTACCGATAGAAAAATATTTTCCTTTTGCTTTAAGGAAGAAAAGCCATTTTTAAAGGTAGAATAATCTTATTCTTCACCCCTTCCAAGGGGGGGTAAATTATAGGTAAAATAGTTATAAAACAATACCCTGTCATCATACAAAGCGTAAGGCTATGAGATTATTCCTTATTTTTGCTCATCAATAAAAAATTATGGCAAAAAAGAGCAAAGAAACCCCACTAATGCAGCAGTACAATACGATAAAAGCAAAATACCCAGACGCAATACTACTGTTTAGAGTGGGAGACTTTTATGAAACCTTTGGAAGTGATGCAGTGCGAACGGCAGAGGTACTGGGCATTGTCCTCACCAAAAGGAATAATGGCAGTTCACATACAGAACTGGCAGGTTTTCCACATCATTCCTTGGATTCTTATTTGCCAAAACTCGTAAGAGCAGGGCTGAGGGTAGCCGTATGCGACCAATTAGAAGACCCCAAAATGGTAAAAGGTATCGTAAAACGAGGGGTAACAGAACTTGTAACCCCTGGAGTAACCTTTAATGACCAAGTGCTTAGCTCAAAGAAAAACAACTTCCTGCTATCCTTGCACAGGGAAAAGGAAAAATTTGGCATCGCACTGATAGATGTCTCCACAGGTGAATTCTTGGTAAGCGAAGGCAATCTTGAGAAGCTCATCCATATTGTCCACAGCTTTGACCCAAGCGAAATCATCTACCAACGAACACAAGCTCTACCCGAACAACTGAAAAACAGGGCAACCTTTAAACTGGAAGACTGGGCATTTCAGTACAACTATGCCAAGGAAAAACTCACCCAGCAGTTCAAAACCCAATCCTTAAAAGGTTTCGGTATAGAAGATATGCCACTGGCAATAACCGCCGCAGGAGCTATCCTCGCCTATCTGATAGAAGATACACACCACAACCTGCTGGCACACATCATCAACATAAAAAAAATTCCAGATGACGAATACCTGCTGATGGATGGCTTTACACTAAGAAATCTGGAAATCATCTACCCAACCTCCAAAGAAGGGAAAAGCCTGCTGGACATCATAGACCGTACAGCAACTCCTATGGGGGCACGGCTCCTCAGAAGGAGGCTCATCCTCCCCCTTAAAACCGTAAATGATATAGAACGGAGGCTACATCTCGTAGACTTTTTTAATAAAGAAGACGCATTAAAGTTTGAAATCTTAGAGCTTCTAAAAAGCCTCTCGGACCTTGATAGGCTGATGGGAAAACTCGCCTCCGAACGCATTAGTCCAAAAGAATTCGGGCACTTGAGGCAGAGCCTTATCAACATTAGAAAGATAAAAGAGCTCCTCAGCCCTAAGCACAGCCTCCTCGCTTGGATAAAACCCCTTAACGAACTCTCCGAACTCATCTCCTATTTAGAAAACCACCTTAATGAAGAGCTCCCCATAAGCATCGCCAAAGGAAATGTAATAAAATCTGGAGTAAATACCGAGCTCGATGCTCTCAGAAGCCTTCAAACCAAAGGAAAGGACTATTTAGAAGAAATGTGCAACCGAGAGATAGAACGAACAGGGATTTCAAGCCTTAAAATCAGCTTTAATAATGTCTTCGGCTACTATATAGAAGTGAGAAATACCCATAAGGACAAAGTACCCGCAGACTGGATTCGTAAGCAAACCCTCGTAAATGCAGAGCGCTACATCACCGAAGAACTCAAAGACTACGAAGAGCAAATCTTGGGGGCAGAAGAAAAAATTTCCATACTCGAGCAGCAGCTCTACAAAGAAACCTGCTACGAAGCGATGAAGTACATAGACCTCATACAGGAAAACAGCCAAATCACTGCCCAGCTCGATATCGCAACGGCATTCTCCGACCTCGCCACTGTCGAAGGCTATACCAAACCTTCATTAAACGATGGATACGCCATCAACCTGAAAGAGGCGAGGCACCCGATTATTGAAAACACGCTGCCCTTAGGCGAGAAATACATCCCCAATGATATTTATCTGGACAGAGACAGTCAGCAAATCTTAATGGTTACAGGCCCGAATATGGCAGGTAAATCCGCCATCCTAAGGCAGACGGCAATCATCGCACTGATGGCACAAACGGGCAGCTTCGTGCCAGCAAAATCTGCCGAAATCGGGGTGCTCGATAAAATCTTCACCCGAGTAGGTGCCTCCGACAATATCTCCGCTGGAGAATCTACCTTTATGGTGGAGATGAACGAGGCCGCGAATATCTTAAACAACATCTCCGAGCGCAGCCTCATCCTCCTCGACGAAATCGGGAGGGGAACTTCCACCTACGACGGGGTATCTATCGCTTGGGCGATTGCCGAGTATCTGCACCAGCACCCCACAAAGCCCAAAACTCTCTTTGCTACCCACTACCACGAGCTCAATGAAATGGCAGCCTCTTTTGAGAGGATTAAAAATTTCCACATCTCCATCCAAGAGAATAAAGGGAACATTATCTTCCTCCGAAAGCTCATCGCAGGCGGTAGCGAGCACAGCTTCGGTATCCACGTGGCGAAGCTGGCGGGTATGCCTTCCAAAGTGATTAACCGCGCCAATGAAATATTGGAAACCTTGGAGAGCAGCCGTAGCCAAAAGGCGTCTAAAAAGATTAAACAAACCACCGAAAAGAACCTCCAGCTTTCCTTCTTCCAATTGGATGACCCTACGCTGGAAAGCATCCGCGATGAGCTCAACAAAATCAATATCAATGCCCTCACCCCCATCGAAGCACTGATGAAACTCAACCTGATAAAAGAAATGGTCAGCGCTTAACTCTCCCCTCCAAAATACAATGGACACTACACAAACAAAAAATAATAATAAATGAACTATAAAGAAAAACTAAAAGACATCAAGGCATTCGTTTTTGATGTAGATGGAGTATTCACCGACGGTACGGTATACCTCCTCCCAGGCGAAAATATGTGCAGAGCAATGAGCTCCTTAGATGGCTACGCCGTAATAAAAGCCCTGAAGCAAGGATACAAAGTAGGAATCATCACAGGAGGGAGCGACCCGATGGTAAAGTACCGATTCTCATACTTGGGAGTGGTGGATTACTACCCAAAGTCTAAGGACAAGATAAAAGATTTAGAGCATTTCAAAGCAATTTATAATCTGAAAGACGAAGAAATACTCTCAATGGGTGATGACATCCCTGATAGAGAAATGCTCAAGCAGAGCCACATCGCTGCCTGCCCACCGAACGCCGTACCCGAAATAAAAAAAATAGCGGATTATATCAGTCCCATAAAAGGAGGTTTGGGCGCCGTGCGCGATGTCATAGAACAAGTACTGAAAGCCCAAGGACAATGGGAGGTAACCGATGAAACCCCATCCATATAAATGAAACTCCTGCTCGCATCCCAATCCCCCCGAAGGAAAGAACTCCTCCAATGCTTGGGATTCCCCTTCGAGGTCGTCTCAATCCATTGCGATGAGTCTTACCCCTCCCAGCTCCCCATTTGTGAAGTAGCCGCTTACCTTTCATTAAAAAAAGCCAACAGCTACACTCACCTGCGCTCGGGCGAAATCCTCCTCACCGCAGATACTATTGTGAGCTGTAGCGGCCAAATATTAGGAAAACCCAGAGATAAACAAGAAGCCGCCCAGATGCTAAAAAAACTCTCTGGGAACACCCACGAAGTCTATACGGGAATTACCTTAAAAACCAGCACAAAAACCACCACCCTTACGGATAAAGCCGAAGTAGAATTTATGCCTATCAGCAGTGAGGAAATCGATTTCTATATCAATGAGTTTAAACCGCTGGATAAGGCAGGGAGCTACGGGATACAGGACTGGATAGGGATGGCGAAAATAAATAAAATCTCGGGGAGCTACTATACCATTATGGGGCTACCAACCCACCTGATTTATAAGGAACTAAACAAGCTCACCAAATAAAAAAAGCCATTCGATTGAATGGCTTTTTTAGGTTATATACTGAAAAAATTATTCTTCAGTCTTTTCTTCAGTAGCTTCTACTTTTGCTTCTTCTGCAGCGGGTGCATCTGTAGCTTTTTTAGTAGATCTTCTACTTCTTCTTGTTGCTTTTTTCTCTTCAGCTTTAGGGTTATAAAGCTCATTGAAGTCTACAAGCTCAATAATTGCGGTGTCTGCGGCATCGCCAGGTCTAAATCCTGTTTTGATGATTCGGGTGTAGCCTCCGTTTCTTTCTGCAATTTTTGGAGCGATAGTTCTGAACAATTCACTTACCGCATATTTATTTTGAAGATAAGAGAATACTGTTCTTCTGTTATGTGTAGTATCTTCTTTAGCTTTAGTAAGAATAGGTTCAACGAATACTCTTAAAGCTTTTGCTTTAGCAACAGTAGTGTTGATTCTTTTATGCTCGATAAGAGAACAAGCGAGATTAGAAAGTAGTGCGCTTCTGTGCGAAGCCGTTCTTCCTAAGTGATTGAATTTTTTACCGTGTCTCATTTTTTATTAATTATCAGCGTCTAATTTATATTTTGCTACGTCAAAACCGAAGTTAAGACCTTTAGAGTGTACTAACTCTTCCAATTCTGTTAAAGATTTCTTACCGAAATTTCTAAATTTCATAAGATCAGACTTACTATAAGAAACCAGCTCACCAAGAGTTTCTACTTCTGCTGCTTTCAGGCAGTTTAGAGCTCTCACTGAGAGGTCCATATCTGAAAGTTTAGACTTGAGTAGTTGTCTTGTATGTAGAGTTTCTTCATCATACTGGATGGATGCTTTCACGGCTTCTGTCTCTAATGTAATTCTCTCATCTGAGAATAGCATAAAGTGATAAATCAATATCTTAGAAGCCTCTGTAAGCGCTTTCTGTGGAGAAATAGAACCGTCGGTCTCTATATCCAATATGAGTTTTTCGTAGTCTGTTTTTTGCTCTACACGATAGTTTTCAACTGTATATTTCACTTTCTTTATCGGTGTAAAGATAGAGTCAATTGCGATAGTTCCGATAGGAGCATTATTAGATTTATTCTGCTCTGATGGTACATATCCTCTACCTTTTTCAATATTGAAAGTTATCTCAAATGATACATTCTTATCTAAGTTGCAGATAATATGGTCTGAGTTTAAAACCTCGAAACCGCTTATTGACTTAGCTAAATCGCCAGCTGTTACCGTATTCTTACCTGAGACTTTCACAGAAACTTGTTCATTAGCTTGGTTTTCAGCTTTTGCTTTAAACCTTACTTGTTTCAAGTTTAGGATAATTTCAGTTACATCTTCAATAACTCCTGGAATTGTTGAAAATTCGTGCTCTACACCTTCAATTTTGATAGATGAAATAGCATATCCTTCCAGAGAAGAAAGAAGCACTCTTCTCAATGCATTACCGATAGTAAGGCCGAAACCAGGTTCTAAAGGTCTGAACTCAAACTGACCTTTAAAATTATCTGAATTAAGGAGGATTACTTTATCGGGTTTGATGAATTGTAAAATTGCCATATAAAATTGGGTTGAGCAAGAATTTGATTAAAAAATTATTTAGAATATATCCAAGTTTCTAGCCCTTTTCCTTTTAACTCTTGTTTGTAAGAGGTAGCATCAGCTTCATTTTGGAAACCTTTGTAAGCAACTAAGAAAAGGTCTTTATCATTTTTCCCTACAATACCAGCATCATTATAACCTTGTGTTTTAAGCTGTTTTATTCGGTTATTTGCATTTTTTTCTGTACTGAAAGCACCTGCTATCAAGAAATATTTACCAGATAAAGGTTTATTACTTGTAGTTGTAGAAGCTGTATTTTTTGGTGTTTTAGGTGTATTATTTTTTGGCTCACTAGCAATCGTATTTTCTTTTTCTCTACGATTTCTCTCTTTTTCTTCAGCTAATAATCTTGCTTTTTCTTTAGCTTCTAATTCTCGTTTTTTTACCAAAACAGGGTCTTTTGCTACTTCAATAGGAGTTTCTTTGATAACTAAAGGATTTTCATCTAAAAAAGAAGCATTGCTAACCATTTCATTCAGTCTTTTTTCTACTCTTGCAGGGTCTGGTTCAGAGGATTGTTGAGCTATTTCTGGAGCTTTTTGTTGTTGATGTAAGAAAGAATAAGCAGCAAAAGATATGGCTGATAGCCCTACAATAGCTACAGCAGCATATTTTACAATTACTCCCAATTTTCGTTTAGGTTTTCCAGCTTCGGCTTCTTCTGCAGAAACATTAGGGTTTTCTATCAAAGCTCCTCCTTTTTCAAAATTATCACCAACAAGAACAGTATTTGGAGCATTTTCTTCCTTAGTTTTGTCTATTTGATTAGGAGTGAAAGAAGACATTCCAAAAGAGTCTGTGAGGTAATTTTCTTTTGATAAAGGTGTGAAAATTAGGTTATCATCTCCTCCTTTATGAAATTTCCCTATGTTTGCTAAAGTAATTTCCTCACCAGCGCCAAGTTGTTGTATCCATTGTGCTACTACAGCTTTTATATAGTCTTGGGCTTCTTCGTAAGAAGTGTGTTCTACTTCAG
>ERZ772827.287-NODE-287-length-28292-cov-5.260438_pt1 | contig 28292 bp, 23 predicted proteins | sample MGYA00580850_ERZ772827 | MGnify/ENA primary metagenome ERZ772827 (study PRJEB29015, sample SAMEA2737950) | human oral metagenome | biome: human oral; feature: human-associated habitat; material: dental | place: China | collected 2145 ... | reverse complement strand
TGTGAGTATCGGTATGCCTTTGTGGATAGTGGTAAGACAGATACCCATCTAATGGTGCTCCTGGTAGGGAATAAGGTGCAAAAGTTCCAAGGTGATGACCGTTATCAATCAGACTCTCTAGGGGTCCTGCTTGATAACAAAAGCTATCCGGCAAGCTACATTGATAAAAGGATGAAAGGGATTCCTTTCTTTCGATCCAGTACTAAGTGGTCTGTCTACCTAGGTTATCCCGAAGGCAAAGTCTCCGTGACAGATCGAGTGTTCATAGACAACTACCTCTCCGAGGAGCCACTCGAGCCTATCCAGTGGAAGATCAACGAGGACTCGGTGAAGAACCTCATGGGCTACGACTGTATCCAGGCAGAGTGTGATCTGTATGGTCGTCACTGGGTGGTGTGGTATGCTCCTGAGCTGACTTGCTCGTCAGGGCCGTGGCTCTTGCGGGGCTTACCTGGCCTGATTGTACAGGCCTACGACACCGAGTACCTGCACGACTTCCTCCTACTTAGTGTCGCAGAGCGCAAGATCCCTATCCCATTTATTGAGCGGGACTATTTCAAGGCCAAGCGTGACTGGGTCATCAAAGCCTATATGAAGTTTGCGGCAGATCCTAGAAAAGCTTTGTATGGATCAGGTTTAGCACGTCCTATTGGTAAGGCGGCAGAGGAGCCCTCACCTCATGTTCGCTTCCTCTATACGCCCCTACGTCGGGTTACTCCCTAATCCACCCCGTAATCTATCTACACACTATGCTGCGAAAACTACTCATCCTGCTCCTCTGCCTCTACGGAGTCATAAGCCAAGGCTATGCACAAGAGAAGCAGACACAGATACTGAAGGGACGGATACAGAGCAAGGAGGGCCAACAGCCCCTCTCTGGTGTCATCGTCTTGCTCGAGCGTGTACCTGCTGAGGGCGAGAAGCCTCGCCAAGTCGCCTATGCTCAGACGGATAATGAGGGCTCTTTTGTCCTCTCTTGGCAGGAGACCAGTGGGGGAGAGGCTCTACAGCTTCGCCTGAGGCGTATGGGCTACGAGAGCCTTGTCCTGCCCATTCGCCCCCCTTATGAGCCTCTTACCCTACAGCTAGCGCCTAAGGCTATTGAGCTCCGTCCCGTGCGTGTCAATGCCCCCGCTATCCGAAGTAAGGGAGACACGACGACATTTAGTGCTCGCCAGCTAAAGACCATCGCAACCAGCACGCTAGAGGACTTGATCAAGCGAGTACCCTCTCTCAACGTCGATGGGCATGGCGTCATCACCTTCCAAGGGAAGCCCATATCGGGAGTGTACATCGAGGGGATGAATATGCTCGGGGGAAGGTATGCGGTGGCTACACGCAACATCAAGGCTGATGACGTGGCAAGTATCGACCTAATCGAACACTTTCAGAAGGTCAAGTTCCTCCGAGACAAGCAGCGAGGAGCCGAGACCATCCTCAACATTCATCTGAAGAACAAGAATATGCTTCGGCCCGTAGGTGAGCTCCAGGCAGAGGGTGGGATGGAGGAAGGGACTCCCCGAGAGCCCCTCTATGGGGGCAAGGCTCTCGCTCTTCTGGTGAATAGCCGACTACAGTTCCTGTCTCTCCTAGGAGCCCATCAGGCCCCCGAGGCAATCGCTGCCGAGGGGCTCTATCCTCCCGAGGAGGGCATGCTGGGACTTCGCTCCCTCGTGGGTACGGGTGGCCTCTCCACCTCTATGGGGCGTGCGGATCTAGGGCATGGTGCTCTAGGGGCTACGATCAACGGGATGCACCGACTAGAAGAAGAGGAGGTAACCCTCCGCTATAACTTCGCCTACAGTGCCAAGCGTGCCGCTACTAAGGAGCATAATGCTATCCGTCTGCATCTAGGTAATCAGACCGAGCAGTACGAGGAGCTTCGCCCCGAGCATCGAGTGACCCATCTGGGACAGGCAGTGATCGACTATACAGCCAACCGCCAGAAGAGCTACCTATCTAGTGTGCTCACCCTAGACCTCAACGGGGGGAAGGGCTCTACCGACCTCTTGCGAGATGCCCGCCCGATACCTCATAGCCAGTCCTGGCTCTACTATACGCTGAAAGAGCAGTGTACCTGGAGCAAGGAGACGAGCGAGCAAGGACACTTCAAGCTGGATGGTACACTGAGGTTCCATGCGATCCCTCGGATGAAGTATGCCGTACCGACTGCTGGCTATGCCTTCGATGAGTCCCTAGCGGGATATGCAGGGTCTGCTACGACGTCCTTCGGATACAGCCATTCCTTTTCCCCTCGTGTCAGCCTATCGGGTACAGTAGATGTCCTCGGGCACTATGGTCAGATCTCGGCTCGAGACCACCTGCAGTCTCGGGGTGAGGATGAGGTGAGGGGCGGGGGTCTCTCGCTCAGTACGTCGCCGACCTTTAGCTATCAGACCCCGAAGGCTACCCTCTCTCTGGGTCTTCCGACCACCCTACTGCTGGAGCACTACCGCTATGGAGTCGAGGGTGCGAGAAGCCCCTATTCGCTTGTCCGCATTACCCCAGGGGTGTCCCTCGAAGCCTCTTATAGCTTCTTCCCAGGACTGAAACTGACGGGGAGTGGAGGCTATCGGGGACAGCTCTCTCGTAGCTTGGCTACCTTCCTGCTGGAACCTCTGAAGACTCGCTACGACACACGTATATATCAGCGGGTCCCCCAGCTACTAGCCCATAGGGAGCTCCGGGGAATGCTCTCCCTAGTCTATAGGCGTCCTGCTCAGGGCTTCTTTTGCAACCTCTCCGCAGGGTGGACACGTAGCTACTCGGAGTATAGCCTAGTACGTGACATACAGCATGGGGAGCAGATCTCCAGCGTCACTAGGAGACCCTCAGAGCGGGATACGTGGATAGGAAGCCTCTGGATCTCTCGCTACTTCCCTGCGCTGAATACCACACTCTCGCTCGTGTCCTCCCTGAACTTTGTGAGCCAGCCTGTCCTGAGGCAGGGGCGCACCTACGACAGCTTCGGTGGGGGCTATCAGCTACAGCCTCGTATCTCGTTTGCCCCATCTTCCGTGCTCTCGCTCGATATAGATGGTAGCCACTATGCGAGCTATCTGTCCTCTCGATCCTTCCGTAGCCATGCTGTGACCTGGGGGCTAAGCCCGAAGCTGACCCTGCAGCCCCTGAAGAACACCTTCCTCGTACTCTCCTCGGAGTCTACGTGGCTACGTACAAAGGGGCAGCGTCCAGACGATCTTCACTTCCTGGATGTGAGTCTGCGCTACAAGCGCCGTCTCTGGACACTAAGCCTTAGTGCAGAGAACCTCTTGGATGCACGCGAACGCAAGTCGGTGCACTACAATCTCCTTGACGAGTTTGTACGTAGGACGTTCCTGCGCCCTCGCTCCATACTACTGACCTTTAACTACCGCTACTAGCCCTTTGGCTCCTCTCTCATCTTCACTGGAGGAGGAGAGTAGGAAACAGCGGGGCGGGTATCTAAGCTGTATGATTCTAGCTTAGATGGATAGGGGCAAGCCCCTTGGATAGGTCATTGAGCCTACCCAAGGGGCTTACTTATGCTCTTAGCTAAGGGGTATGAGGGGGAGGGCTTCACCATCTACTCCTAGGTCTGCACACTACTTTCGCTCAGATAGTGGGGATACCTGTGGAGAGGTAGTGAGGGCGATCCTTCGAGGGGAGCAAGAGGGGGCTGTGGCGGGCGTTGAGGGGGAGGCAAAGGAGCTGGAGGTACGAGGGAAAATTAGCTACCTTTGGGGGTGAAATCAAAGACGGACTAGAAACTGCAGATTATGATACGAGTACATGAGGTGTGGGATGCCCTAGAGGCGAAGATCCCTTCGGCACTGCAAGAGAGCTATGACAATTGTGGCCTTCAGGTCGGGGATCCTTCGGCAGTGGCTACGGGTGTCCTCTGCTGCGTGGATGTCACCGAAGCTGTCATCAGAGAGGCTATCGAGCGAGGAGCAAATGTCATCATTGCCCATCATCCCCTCCTCTTTAAGGGGCTTAAGCGCATCGGTACCTCGAGCTATATCGAGCGGTGTGTGCGCCTAGCCCTCCAGCATGGGATCAGTATCTATGCCGCCCACACTTCGGCGGATAATGCCCCTGAGGGGCTGAACTACCTGCTGGCTCGTGACCTTGGTCTCCAGCAAGTGCGGGTATTAGAGCCTTCGCCGAACCAGCTCGTGGAGCTCGTGACCTTTGTCCCCAGAGCCCATACCGAGGCTGTCTCGGCTGCTCTCTGGGAGGCAGGGGCAGGCCGTTTAGGGGCTTACGATAGCTGCAGCTACCGCTCGCAGGGCGAGGGGACGTTCCGTGCGCTCGATGGTGCACAGCCCTTTGTAGGGCAGGTGGGTAGCCTGCACCGAGAGCAAGAGGATCGGCTGAGCGTCGTCTTGCCTGCCTACCTCGAGGGGCGTGTGGAGGAGGCACTCCTTCGCTCTCATCCCTACGAGACCCCCGCTTATAGCTTTGTGGCTCTGCGAAATCAGAATCGAACTACTGGTAGTGGTATTATCGGCGATCTCCCAGAGCCTCTCCCCCTGCAAACTTTTCTCTCCGAGGTAGAGAGCTACTTCCAGACACGACAGCTACGCTATAGTGTTACGACGAAGGAGAGCGTAAGCCGAGTCGCCCTATGCGGGGGAGCAGGGGCATTCCTCTGGAGGAGGGCTCGGGCACTAGGCGCCGACATCTTCATCACGGGAGAAGCGAAGTATAATGACTACTTTGACTGCGAAGGGAGTCCCGTCCTCGTCACGGTCGGTCACTACGAGAGCGAAAAGATAGCCTCACGGCTACTGGCGGAAATCATTTCGGCGAAAATAGCTAACTTTGCGGTCTATCAAAGCGAGTTAGACTCCAATCCTATAATAGCGCTATAGAGCATTTATAATGGCGAAAGAAACAACGAAGAAGACTACAACGGCAGCGAAGAAGACCGCAAAGAAGGCTGAGGCTCCCGTCGTCCAGACCGAGGAGGTCGTCGAGCAGCCCGTCGCTGATCCTGCTGTCAGCTCCCGTGAAGGAAGTGTCGCAGATAAGCTCATCGCACTGAGCCGTCTGCAGGAGACCTTTACCAAGATCGATCATATCAAGACCCTGCGTGGTGAACTCCCACTAGAAGTGCAGGATCTCGAGGATGAGATCGCAGGGATGGAGACACGTCTAAAGCATCTCGAGGAGGACAACAAGCGGCAGAAGCAAGCCATCGCCACCGAGAAGGCTCGTATCGTGACCTCGGAGGAGAAGATTGAGAAGTACAAGGTACAGCTCGACAATGTCAAGAATAACCGCGAGTACGATAACCTCTCTAAGGAGATCGAGTTCCAGGGACTCGAGATCGAGCTATCCCAGAAGCGGATCAACGAGGGCAACGCTGACATCCAGCAGCGTAGTGAGCGTATCTCCGCCCTCAAGGAGACGATCGCTGAGCGCAAGATCGATCTACAGTCCAAGCAGGAAGAACTAGCTCGTATCAAGAACGAGACGAAGCAAGAGGAAGAAGCTCTACGTGCTGATGCCATCCGCCTAGAGGAGGGGATCGAGGAGCGTCTCCTACATGCCTTCCGCCGTATCCGTGAGGGGGCTCGCAATGGTCTAGCCGTAGTGCCCATTGACCGTGATGCCTGTGGAGGTTGCTTCAATAAGATTCCTCCCCAGCGTCAGGTAGACCTGAAGCTCCACAAGAAGATCATCGTCTGCGAATACTGCGGACGTATCCTCGTCGATCCCGAGCTCATCGAGGAGGCTCACGAGCACCAGTAGGCCTATGCCTCATCCGCTCCTCGTGCGGGTCTCGGAGACGATACGGTCTCACCAGCTCCTACCCACTGGGAGGGAGCAGATACATCTTGCCATCAGTGGGGGCGCAGACTCTGTAGCCCTACTGATGGCTCTTTTAGCTTTAGGCTATGGAGCGCATCTACGGCTCCTGCACTGCGACTTCACTCTGAGAGGCGAGGAGAGTGATGGGGATGAGGCTTTTGTCCGTAGCCTAGCAGAGCAGCACGGCCTTCCCTATCTCGTCCAGCACTTTGACACCCGAGCCTATGTAGCGGCCCACCCAGGAGTCTCGGTGGAGATGGGGGCTAGGGAGCTCCGCTATCGTTGGTTTGCCTCCCTGAGAGATCAGGCGAGGGTGCCCACGGTCACTGCCGTAGCTCATAATGCAGATGACCAGATAGAGACCCTCCTGCTGAACCTCTCGATGGGGACAGGTATACGGGGGGTGAGTGGTATGCCTTATCTCAGGGATACGGATGGGGTCATTCGTCCCCTAATGGACTGCCCGAGGGCACTAGTCCTCGACTATCTCCGCTCTCTTGGTCAACCTTACCGCGAGGATAGCTCTAACGTAGACCTACGCTATCGGCGTAATCTCATTCGCCACCGCTTAATCCCTTTGCTGGAGGAGCTCAACCCCTCCTTCCGTAGAGCTGCCGAGCGTACTCTAGAGAACCTTCGTGGGGCGGAGACGCTTTACCTAGAGCGGGTAGAGGAGCTTCGGCGGGAGCTCCTCACAGAGCGAGGACAGATCAGTGTGCCGGGTATCCTCGGCTCCTCGGCTCCACAGACGCTACTCTACGAGCTCCTTCACCCCTATGGCTTCTCACGGGAGCTCGTCCTACAGATCTACTCGCAGCTAAGAGCGGGGACTGCCGGGGCCACCTTTCACAGCGATGGGTACACCCTGGTGCGGGGAAGTGAGTATCTGGAGCTAAGGCCACGAGGCGAAGAGGTCATAGCCTATCGGGAGACCATCGATATAGCCGAGGGGGGAGCGATAACCCTTCCCTCGGGCTCTGTCCTCAGGTGGGAAGTCTATCCTTGTCCCGAGGATCATCGTAGCCTCCTTCCTCTGCCCCCTAATGAAGCTCTCTACGACTACGAGGCATTGGGGGGGACAGAGCTCTTGATCCGCAGACGCGAGGAGGGGGACGCCCTCTATCCCTATGGCATGAAGGGGCGCAAGCTCCTCCGCCGTATCTTCATCGATGGCAAGTATAGCCACCGAGATCGGGCAGAAGCACTGCTTCTCGTCCGAGGAAATCAGATCCTTTGGCTCATTGGGCACGTCCCCGATCGTCGGTATGCCCTATCAGCAGAGACCAAGCAGGTCCTGCACCTTCGCCTAAGTGGCCCTCTTGGAGAAGAGAGGGATAGGGAGGAAGAGTAGGGTAGGGAGCTATCCCCCCTAGAAAGTGTACCTTTGTCCCTCCCAAGGTTGATTATAAGTAGAATAAATAAAGCATAGAACGAGTATGTCGATCATACAATCCCTACAGCAGTCTGCGATGGAGGCTGTAGAAGCCCTCTACGGACAGCAGGTCAGTGCCACACAGCTTCAGCTACAGCGGACACGTAGCGAGTTCGAGGGGCAGTGGACACTTGTTACCTTCCCCCTACTGAAGATCTCACGTAAGAGCCCCGAGGTGACAGCACAGGAGCTCGGGAGCTATCTGCTGGAGCATTCGCCACTGGTGAGCTCAGTGCAGGTCGTCAAGGGCTTTCTGAACCTTACGATCGCCCCCTCCGCTTGGCTTGAGGAGCTGAATAGCATTCGCCACGAGGAGCACTATGGGCATGTCCAGGCAGGTGCTGATGCGCCCTTCGTCATGGTAGAGTATTCATCGCCCAATACCAATAAGCCGCTCCATCTAGGCCATATCCGCAACAACCTCCTCGGCTATAGTATCGCCAAGATCCTAGAGGCTACGGGGAACAAGGTCTTCAAGACCAATATCGTCAATGACCGAGGTATCCATATCTGTAAGTCGATGCTTGCGTGGATGCGTTGGGGCAATGGCGCCACTCCAGAGAGTACGGGTAAGAAGGGAGACCATCTGATCGGGGACTTCTATGTGCTCTTCGACAAGCACTACAAGGCTGAGGTAGCTGCCCTCATCTCCGAGGGCAAGAGCCAGGAGGAAGCCGAGGCTGCCTCCCCCCTCATGGCCGAGGCACGTGCCCTGCTCCGTCGCTGGGAAGAAGGCGATGAGGAGGTGGTGAACCTCTGGCGCATGATGAACTCATGGGTCTACGCAGGCTTCGATGAGACGTACCGTCGTCTAGGGGTGAGCTTTGACGAGATCTACTATGAGTCTCAGACCTATCTCCTAGGCAAGGAAGAGGTACTGCGTGGGCTCAGCGAAGGGCTCTTCGTGCAGGATCCCGATGGTTCTGTATGGGCGGACTTCACCAGCGAAGGTCTGGATAGGAAGATCCTCCTTCGCTCCGATGGTACCTCCGTCTATATCACGCAGGATATTGGTACAGCGAAGATGCGCTTTGACAAGTATCCTATCGATAAGATGGTCTATGTCGTGGGTAACGAGCAGGAGTATCACTTCAAGGTACTCTCCCTACTCCTTGATCGCCTAGGCTATGCCTTCGGCAAGGGGCTTGTACACTTTAGCTATGGGATGGTAGAGCTGCCCAATGGCAAGATGAAGAGCCGTGAGGGTACAGTCGTGGATGCCGATGATCTGATGGACGAGATGACTCAGACGGCACTCACCATTGCTCATGAGCAGGGTAAGGCCAGCGATATGTCCCCCGAAGAGGCTCAGGAGGTCGCTCGCCGTGTCGGGCTCGGTTCGCTCAAGTACTTTATCCTAAAGGTAGACCCTAGGAAGAATATGGTCTTCAATCCTGAGGAAAGTATCGACTTCAACGGAAATACGGGCTCATTCATCCAGTACACCTATGCTCGTATCTGCAGCGTGATCCGTAGAGCCGAGGAGAAGGGACTCGGAGCTATCCCAGAGCTCTTGCCTACGGATCTAGCCCTCTCCGCTAAGGAGATCTCCTTGATCGCTAAGATCACGGACTACCCCGAGGTGGTACAGGAGGCAGGACGTACCTTTAGCCCAGCTGTCATAGCGAGCTACGTCTATGATCTGGTGAAGGAGTACAACCAGTTCTACCACGACCACTCTATGCTCCATGAGCCGGATGCCTCACTGCGTTCGTTCCGCCTAGCCCTCTCCTCTGTGGTAGCTCGTACGATCGCCTCTGCGTTCGGTCTACTAGGGATCGAGATGCCTGATAGGATGTAGCGTTGGTCTATTTTTGTTACCTTTGTGCGTGAGGTAGGGCAAAGAAGTCCTACTTAAGGTCACTCACAAGCGTATCAATGACACTGAGGTCTCTGCTCCTCGGGAGCAACCAAAGATATAGAAAGCCGTATGTCAAGCTCTGCTTGGTAGACGGCTTTTCTCTTTATAATACCTTAGCTGACCGATCTTCATCCTTACATATAGAACAAGCCCAATGCAAGAGTACAAGCGTGCGACACTGCTCCTAGATGATGGTAGCCGATTCGAGGGATATTCCTTCGGCTACGAAGCCTCAGTAGCTGGGGAGGTGGTCTTCACTACCGCCATGACTGGCTACACAGAGAGCTTCACCGACCCCAGCTATAGGGGTCAGATCCTCGTGATGACCTATCCCCTAGTGGGAAACTATGGGGTACCCTCCTCGGAGCGGGATGCCCACGGGATCGCGCTCTACAGAGAGAGCGATCGGATTCATCCCCTAGGGATCGTGGTATCGGACTACTCAGAGGAGCACAGCCACTGGAATGCAGAGGACTCCCTGAGACACTGGCTCCGTCAGGAGCATGTCTTCGGACTCACGGGGATAGATACCCGCGAGCTCGCCAAGACGCTGCGGGAGAAAGGCTCGATGCGAGGCAAGATCCTCCTAGAGGGAGCCGAAGACATTCCCTTCGAAGACCCCAATATGCGCAACCTAGTAGCGGAAGCCTCCCCCAAGGAGGTCACGATCTACGGCAATGGACCGAAGAAAGTGGTACTCGTGGACTGCGGAGCGAAGAACAACATCGTGCGCAACCTCATTCGTCCCGAGGTCACACTCTACCGAGTCCCCTGGGACTATGACTTCAACCAAATAGACTTCGATGGTCTCTTCATCTCCAACGGCCCTGGCGACCCCAATATGTGTCAGGTGACGGTGGAGCATATCCGCCGTGCCTTCGAGAAGAAGAAGCCCATCTGCGGTATCTGCATGGGGAACCAGCTCCTAGCAGCAGCTGCTGGGGCTCGAGTCACCAAGATGAAGTACGGGCACCGTAGCCATAACCAGCCCGTACGGGAGGTCGGTACGACCCGATGCTACATCACCAGCCAGAACCACGGCTACGCTGTCGATACCTCCACCCTTGGCGAAGGCTGGAGAGAGAAGTACGTCAACCTCAATGATGGTACGAACGAAGGGATCTGCCACGAGACGCTACCCTTCTTCTCCGCTCAGTTCCACCCCGAGGCTTGCAGTGGGCCTACCGATACGGTCTTCATCTTCGACGAATTCCTAAGCCTCCTCTAATCCCCTAAATACAGATAGACGATGATCGACAAGAACAAGATACAGAAGGTGCTGCTCCTCGGATCAGGAGCTCTGAAGATAGGTGAGGCTGGGGAGTTTGACTACTCAGGCTCGCAGGCACTGAAGGCTCTACGAGAGGAGGGGATACACACCGTCCTCGTGAACCCCAATATCGCTACCGTACAGACCTCCGAGGGGATAGCCGATGAGATCTACTTCCTCCCCGTCACTCCCTTCTTTATCGAGAAGGTGATCGAGAAGGAGCGTCCACAGGGGATCCTCCTGGCCTTCGGTGGGCAGACGGCGCTTAACTGTGGGGTGGCTCTCCATCAGAGTGGTGTGCTAGATCGCTTCGGTGTAGAGGTGCTTGGTACCCCAGTAGAGGCGATTATGAATACCGAGGATCGTGACCTCTTCGCCCGCAAGCTTGACGAGATCAATGTCAAGACGATCCAGAGCCATGCAGTGGAGTGTGTCGAGGACGCCCGCCGTGCAGCCTCTTCGCTAGGCTACCCAGTGATCATCCGTGCTGCCTATGCCCTAGGAGGGCTCGGGAGTGGCTTCTGTGACAACGAGCAGGAGCTGGATGAGCTGTGTAGCAAGGCTTTTGCCTTCTCCCCTCAGGTGCTCGTAGAGAAGAGCCTCAAGGGATGGAAGGAAGTCGAGTACGAGGTCGTGCGTGACTGCTATGACAACTGCATCACGGTCTGTAATATGGAGAACTTCGACCCCCTCGGTATCCACACCGGGGAGAGTATCGTCGTCGCTCCCTCTCAGACCCTGACCAATAATGAGTACCACAAGCTCCGAGAGATAGCTATCCGCATCGTCCGCCACATCGGGATCGTCGGGGAGTGTAATGTCCAGTATGCCCTAGACCCCGACAGCGAAGACTATCGAGTGATCGAGGTCAATGCCCGTCTGTCTCGCTCCTCTGCACTGGCCTCCAAGGCTACGGGCTACCCACTGGCCTTCGTAGCGGCTAAGCTAGGGCTCGGCTATGGTCTCTTTGAGCTCAAGAACTCGGTCACACGTACCACTCCGGCTTTCTTTGAGCCAGCGCTGGACTATGTCGTCTGTAAGATCCCTCGTTGGGACCTAGGTAAGTTCCATGGGGTGTCTCGTGAGCTAGGTAGTAGCATGAAGTCTGTGGGCGAAGTAATGGCTATCGGACGTACCTTCGAGGAAGCTATCCAGAAGGGGCTACGTATGATCGGCCAGGGCATGCACGGCTTCGTCAGCAACAGCACCAAGGAGATAGCCAGCTCTGAGCTAGATCGTGCTCTGAGTGCACCTACCGACACACGTATCTTTGCGATCAGTCAGGCACTACGCTCTGGCTACACCGTAGAGCAGGTGCACCAGCTGACCAAGATCGACCGTTGGTTCCTCGACAAGCTACAGAGCATCGTCCGCACCTCTCTCCGCCTAGCAGAGGTAAGCACAATAGCGGATCTACCGAAGGAACTCCTCCTACATGCCAAGCGTCAGGGCTTCTCAGACTTCCAGATCGCACGCTTTGTCCTGAATAAGCACGGCGAGCGAGCTCGTGACGAGCAGGCTCTAGAGGTACGCTCCCTGCGTAAGAAGCTCGGTGTCCTCCCCGTGGTCAAGCAGATCGACACCCTCGCTGCCGAATACCCAGCCGAGACGAACTACCTCTATCTGACCTACAGCGGTACGGCCAACGACATCTCCTATGAAGCCGATGGTCGCTCTGTCGTCGTCCTAGGCTCGGGGGCATATCGTATCGGTAGCTCGGTAGAGTTCGACTGGTGTGGGGTGAATGCCCTACAGACCATCCGAGAGCAGGGGCTACGCTCGGTGATGATCAACTACAACCCCGAGACCGTCAGCACGGACTACGACATCACCGATCGTCTCTACTTCGATGAGCTGACCCTAGAGCGTGTCCTAGACATCCTCGACCTCGAGACTCCACGTGGGGTCATCCTCTCTACGGGCGGACAGATACCGAATAACCTTGCCCTCAAGCTCCATGCACAGCAGATCCCGATCCTCGGGACGCAGGCTGAGGACATCGACAATGCGGAGGATCGACATAAGTTCTCCGCTATGCTCGACCGCCTCGGCATCGACCAGCCCCGCTGGAGAGAGCTCACCTCGCTGTCCGACATAGATAGCTTCATCGAGGAGGTGGGCTTCCCCGTACTCGTCCGTCCTAGCTACGTCCTATCAGGGGCGGCTATGAACGTCTGCTCCAATGCCGAGGAGCTCTATCGCTTCCTCGAGCTTGCTGCCGAGGTCTCTAAGGAGCACCCTGTCGTCGTGAGCCAATTCATTGAGCACGCCAAGGAGGTAGAGATCGATGCCGTCGCACAGCGTGGCGAGATCATTGCCTATGCGATCAGTGAGCATATCGAGTTCGCTGGTGTCCACTCGGGCGATGCGACGATCCAGTTCCCTGGGCAGAAGCTCTATGTGGAGACCGTTCGCCGTATCAAGCGCATCAGTCGTCAGATAGCAGAGGCTCTGCATATATCGGGCCCCTTCAACATCCAGTTCCTCGCCAAGGGCAACGAGATCAAGGTCATCGAGTGTAACCTCAGAGCCTCTCGTAGCTTCCCCTTCGTGAGCAAGGTGCTGAAGATTAACTTCATCGAGCTAGCTACCCGCATCATGCTCGGACAGCACGTCGAGAAGCCCAATAAGAGTGCCTTCGACCTGGACTATGTAGGGATCAAGGCCTCGCAGTTCTCCTTCGCTCGACTGCAGAAGGCTGACCCCGTCCTCGGTGTAGACATGATGAGCACCGGTGAGGTGGGGTGTCTAGGCGATGATACGAACGAGGCGATCCTCAAGTCTATGCTCTCCGTGGGCTATCGTATCCCCCAGCGCTCTGTCCTGCTCTCTACTGGGGGCTATAAGCAGAAGGTAGATATGCTCGATGCTGCGTACCTCCTCCACGAGCGGGGCTATACGCTCTATGCTACGCAGGGGACGCACGACATGCTCGCTGAGAATGGTATTCCCTCCACGCTGGTCTTTTGGCCTACGGACGAGGGGCGGCACCCTCAGGCTCTTGACCTCCTGCACGATAAGAAGATCGATATGGTCGTCAATATCAACAAGAATCTCACCGCAGGTGAGCTGACCAACGGCTATCGCCTACGTCGTGCTGCCATTGACCTCAATATCCCCTTGCTTACGAATGCTCGTCTAGCCTCGGCCTTCATCACGGCCTTCTGTACCCTTCCGCTGGAGGGGCTCCAGATCAAGAGCTGGCGCGAGTACCGCTAAGACTCAAACGCAACCCCAATAGCTCCACGGGCGAGAAGGCTGACCAGCCGTGTCTTTACTCCCCCAAGGCGGGGCTATCCTCATCCTCAAAAGTAGAGGGCACAAAGATCCCTGTGGACAAGGTTTTGTACGCATTCCGAGACCCCTACTAGCGGACACGTAATGATCGCAAGAGCGGACTCGGTATGAACGCCCTCGTCACCTTACATAGGTGACGAGGGCGTTCATTATATGTTCGCATCAGCCTTCTCGGTATGTTCACTTTTCCCCTCTTCTAATGCTTGATACAGAGTGTCTAAGGATGAGTTTTTGGTATCCATTCAGAAAACTATACCTTTGCCTAAGTAATTCGAGAGGAGAGGTCGCTTTTACTACAAGTTATACAAGATGAATATCAGGTATAAGGTGTTTAGCTTCCCATCCCTGAGATAACTATCATATTCATATCATAATAACCAGTCAAAGCACATGGATAAGAACACGCTAAAGCAGGGCTACAAAGAGTTTCTGGATAAGGAAACAAGCCTTAAAAGTACTACCCAATCCTCTTACTCACGATTCGGTTTAGTAAGAAGGATGATAGCGAATTTAAAAGGGGTAGATCCTGACACCTTCGAGATATACGATATCTCAGATAGTTCAGAGTTAGATGAAATCATAGAAAAGCTCTCTACGGAGAAAGAATTTATTGAGTATAATGATCAGAGTAATGGCCAATATCGTAGTGCCTTGAACTACTATAGTCGTTACCTCAAATCTTTGGACTCGACAGATGCTCCAATAGAGAGTGCTCAAGTCCAGTCCTCTATACATTCTCATCAGGTCATCTATTTCGGAGCCCCAGGTAGTGGTAAGTCTCATAGGGTATCAAAGGTGCTAAGTGAAGTGATAGAGGATAATATCTTCCGTACGATTTTTCACCCCGATAGCGACTATGCTAGCTTTGTAGGTTGTTATAAACCTATCATGGAGGGGAATGAGATCAAGTATGAATTTACCCCACAAGTCTTTACTGGTGCTTACATACAGGCTTGGAAGAACAAGCAAACTAATGAGCCTGTCTACCTTGTGATCGAGGAAATCAATAGGGGGAATTGTGCTCAGATATTTGGAGACCTCTTTCAGCTACTAGATCGTCAGAATGATGGTATTTCAACTTATGGAATCAAGGCTGATAAAGATCTTGCATACTATCTAGAGAAGGAGTTGGGACAAGATCATGAGGGAATTAAGGGTGGGGTGTTGCGTCTTCCCCCCAATCTCTATATCATGGCTACAATGAATACCTCAGACCAATCTCTCTTCCCGATGGACAGTGCATTCAAGCGCAGATGGGATTGGGAGTATGTGCCAATCGATTATAGAAAAAGTATCGATTCTGGGAGGTTCATTATAACTATTGGGAAGGGGAAATACCGAAGTGAATACTCATGGGTGACCTTCCTAGAGGAAGTCAATAAGAGAATTCTCGAGGTTACACACTCTGAGGATAAACAAATGGGGAACTTCTTCATCACAAGATCGGTAAATGAAGAAGAGTTCAAGAGTAAGATCATGTCCTATCTATGGCATGAGGTATGTAAGGACGAATATGGAACTCAAGGTAATTTCTTCCGTGATAAGGATGAAAAAGAATTTAGTTTCAACGATCTTTATGGAGAGGAAGGTACGCGGAAACTGAATGGTTTAATGGCTTATCTTAAAGTTTCTCCATTAGGTCAGTCCTCAGCACCTGGTAATGGGGAGATACCAACACAAGACAGCACTACTAATCGGGGCGCAGAAGATATGCAGGTCTCTAGTCCAGAGGTGAAAGTAGAGGAAGATCAAGGCTCTGCTGACCCTGAAGAAGTGATAGATGAGCAACGATTATAAGGCTTTATCGTCGTGAAAGTCCTCTTTGAATGTCATGCCTATGAAGAGGGAGATATCCCCGAAGGTATCCTAAAAGCAAGCGATGCAACCTATACTAAACAGTCGAAAGGTAAAGTCGAATTGCTTTGTGTAGGCTATTATCATGATGTAGCTTCTGAAGAGACTATTTTTATTCTCCCCAAGGTCTTCATGGAGAAGGGGTCTGCTTTGGGACGTGATCCTAAGGATCTACTCTCCCTATCTGAGTATAGGCAGATCTTCCCACAGAATCCTACTTTCTTATTTGATATCTCGGTACAGCTCTACCAAGCAATTACTCTCTACAACGAGCGTAATCCGAAGAATACGATTACGTCCAAGCAAACGCTGGCCCGTGTCACTGGGCGCAGAGGAGAGATGGAATCCACTTTGCTGGATCATATCCTAGCCCTCCTACGCTTTGCCAAGGAGCATCAGTCCCTCTTCATCCGCATTACGACCATTATGCATAGTGGTCGGAATAGAATACATTGGATCAAAACGATCCGATCGACCTCCCCAGTCTTTAGGGATAAGAAGCCTTACTACCTTGAGTGCAAGACTAAGGAGAAGGTCGTTAACTACGAAGAGGAGCTCATCTGCCTCTTCTATTCTACGCTAGACTATCTAGGAACTGCCTACCACTTCCCGGTGACACGCAACCTCAACTACGAGACGGAAAGACCCGATCGTATCGCAGACTTGATACAGAGTGGTAAGGGGACAAGGAGGCTACGCAAGATTCGAGGTCAATACTTCTCTGATGAGCTAGTACAGCTATGGAACTTACTCTATGCTTTCTATAAGCGAGCAGAGGATATGGCGCAGAAGAAAGAACAGAATGAGTACTTGCTTGTGAGCGACTTCGAAAACGTCTTTGAGGATATGATCGATTGCTTGATCGGAGATTCCTCCCTGCCAAGAGGTCTGAAGGAGCAGAAGGATGGTAAGATCATCGACCATATCTACCGAGATAAGTCACTTATAGAGGGAGGTGATATCTACTTCATTGCGGATAGTAAGTACTACAAGGAAGATAACGAAGTGAAAGATGTATCTCTCTACAAGCAGTTCACCTATGCGAAGAACGTCATTCATCATAATATTGAGTACCCAAATCCGACCTTACGCTATCGAGATGAGGTAACAGAGGGCTATAGCCTTACCCCAAACTTCCTCATACGAGCCTATTGCCCTAAAGATTTATCATATAGTGAAGTTGGGCTGAATCTGATGGGGATAAAGGACCGTTGCCACTTTAAGAATCGTTTATTTGATCGGGATACGCTCTTAGTCCTCACCTATAGCATCAACTTCCTCTATGTGCTCTCTTCCTATGTGCAGAGTCGAGGCTCGAGCAGGGGTACCAATTATGCTCTTCGTGCCACGTTCAGAAAAGATGTCATAGAGGCCTTTCAGCAGAGGTGCGATTTCTACGAGGTAAAGCTCCCACAAGGGGACTCCTCCAAGGAGTTTGTAAAGCGTAACTTTAGGGAGCTCATAGGTAAGATATATCAAACTGAAGAGGGTAAGCTCCTCCTTGCGTTGAAGAAGGGGGAAACAGAAAACGAGGGTATATTAAAAGACCTGCAGGATAAGGAGGGCTGTAATTGCTCTGCTATATCTCTCGAACAACTCGCTGGGAGTCACAGCTGAGAGAGAGTCCCCTAGCAGGTCAATCTGCGAGCCAAAGCAAACTCGCTCGGAGAGCGAGAAGGGCTGGAGGAGGGTCATTTGGGGTAGTTGAGCTATTTTTGCAGTTGTATTTTGCCCCAATACCTATCCCTAAGGAAGGGGTGGGGAAGGCTAGATACACCCCAAGATGAGCAAGCAAACTTCATATCAAAGCGATAAATGAACCATCCTCTACTCGGTCGCCTAAGATCGGGGTATCTCTATATAGCCTTACTCTTCGTCATTTGTTTCGCCCTAGGTGCATGCCACGAGCAGAGGCAGGATAGCGGTCGTGTAGCTGTCACGACGACCATCGCTCCCGCAGCCTCGCTTATTCAGGCTATTGGGGGAGAGCTGGTCTCTGTCACGACACTCCTCCCTAAGGGGAATAACCCAGAGAACTATGAACCCACTCCTCGGGATATACAGTCCCTGTCGCAGAGTAGGGGCTACTTCTATATCGGCGATCTGGGCTTCGAGCATAGCTGGATCGATCGTATTCGATCCCTACAGCCCGAGCTACCCCTCCTACGGCTCGATGCCACTCTACAGAGTGCCGACCACGGACACCAGCATGATGGTCTCGTACATGATCCCCACTACTGGACTAGCCTCAGGGGACTGAGGGCTATGAGTCAGACGATCCTCAGTGGGCTCTCTGCCGTGGATAGTGTACACCGAGCCCGCTATGAGGAGGGGGAGGCGGAGCTACGCCGACAGCTGGACAGCCTAGAGCAGACCCTTAGGGCTCGCCTTCAGGAGCTCCCCTCTCGGAGCTTCGTGATCTACCACCCCTCCCTCTCAGAGTTCGCCAGCGAGTGGTCTCTGGAGCAGCTCGTCATAGAGGAGGACGGTAAAGAGCCCTCTCCCGCACACCTAGAGCGGATCATACGTAGAGCTAGAGAGGCAGGGGTGAAGGTGGTCTTTGTACAGAAGGAGTTCGAGAGCAAGCTAGTCCATAGTATTGCCTCAGAGCTGGGGGCGAAGACCTATGAGATCAATCCCCTAGATGGTGACTGGCAGGGCGAGCTCCTAAAGATAGCTAATGCCCTCTCCCAGCCTTCGCAGAGACCCAACCAATCAACCCGATGAGTACGATCCTACGACTAGAGGATGCCAGCATAGGCTACTCTGATACCCTTGTCCTAGAGCACTTCGACTGGAGCATACAGCGTGGCGAGCGCTGGGCGATCACGGGGCCTAATGGCTGTGGGAAGACAACGCTCATGCGTACGCTTCTTAGGCTGATCCCGCTACGTGGGGGGCACCTTCGTTGCTTCGATCGGGTAGGGCAGGAGACCTCCGACCTAGTGATGAGCTACCTCCCGCAGATCAACCAAATAGACCGACACTTCCCGATACGTGTCTGGGAAGTAATCGACTCTGGACTCCCTAAGGCTCTGCGAGACCCTAAGGCTCGCCGAGAGGAGCGGAGCCGTCTGGCAGAGGCCGTCGGGGTACACGAGCTCCTAGATAACCCGATAGGACGACTCAGTGGTGGACAGCTCCAGCGTACCCTCTTGGCTAGAGCCCTAGCCTCTCAGCCCGAGCTCTTGATCCTCGATGAGCCTCTTAGCTTCCTCGATAGAGCCTACAAACAGAGCTTCCAGAGCCTACTCACAGAGCTCGTACCCGAGGATGCAACGCTCCTCATCGTCACACATGATATGACCTCGGGGGCAGGTGAGGTGTGGCACGAACTACAACTCGGTCAAGACTAATGCGTATGATGAAGAGCTTATCTAGACTATTGCTCGGTGTCTCCCTTGCGACAGCTCAGGTGCTACATGCCCAGCCTCATCAGTCTCAGGGTGTGGATAGTGTACAGACCTCCAAGGGTGAGATCAACCGACTCCTGCTCCATGGGGCTACAATGTCTGCACCAATAGTAGCAGCAGGTCTGCTCCAGACGCTGAATAACCAGCATGTACGGGAGCTACGCTTTGCCTATTATCCACACTTCCGTCATCACTATGATGACTACCTGCAGTTCGCTCCTTTGGCTGGCCAGCTGGGACTTCGTCTGGCGGGTGTGAAGGGGATAACCGATAATCCCCTGCAGATGGTGGTCGCTGATGCCCTAGCCTCAGCCTCCATGCTGGCCATCACCTCTGCGATCAAGTATACAGCTCGGGTGGAGCGTCCTGATAGGTCTTCACGTAACTCCTTTCCCTCGGGACATACGGCTATGGCTTTTACCTCGGCAGAGCTCCTCGGGATCGAGTATGGCTCTCGCTACCCCTGGATACGTCCAGTAGGCTATGCCGTGGCATCTGCTACGGGGCTAGGACGCCTACTGAACAATCGTCACTGGGTGGGCGATGTGATTACGGGGGCAGGGCTGGGGATCCTCTCGGCACATATCGGCTACTGGGCTGCGGATCATATCTTCGGTCGTAGCCGTCGCCAGCTCTCTCCAGCTGCGGCCTTTCCCTCTACGGGTCTTCTCCTCTATCTCCCGATAGAGGCCAGTGCCCTCTACACGGGCAGGCAGGCTGAGTGGTATGCCTCTAGTCGATCCCTAGGACTAGGGGCAGAATACAAACCAGAAGGGTGGCCACTCTATCTACAGGCAGAGCTACAGCTCGCCCTACAGCGTATCTATCGACAGTCTACGACGGCTGTAGACCCCAGCGCAGAGGCTAAGGCCCTGTGCCTACATCTAGGTGTAGGACGTGACCTGCCTCTGTGGTATAATCTCGGGATAAACCTCTCTGTGCATGGTACACTCCGCTATCAGCACCACGAGCGGGTACTACGTAGTGATGAGCTAAGCTCAGTCTCTCTGCCTCGGCTGGCTCTAGGTGTGGGGCTGGAGTTTGCCCCTCACTGGCGATTCACTCGCCATCTCGGTCTACGTGTCCCCTTCGGTACAGACTATGTGCCCTCGGGGATCCAACTAAAGCCTGTGGCAGGGGATGCTATCCGTCTTCGGGGCATCGCCTATCATATCTCCACTTCCCTAGAGGTACATTTCTAGGGAGGACGTACTAAAAGTCACCTATTCTTATGATTTGGTATTATTTGATGCCCGTGATCTTCATATTGGGGATCCTCGGGATTGCATTCGAGGAACAGATTAAGGTTAATAAGACTGCGACAGCTCTACTGACCTGCGTGCTACTCTGGGCTATTCTCCTCATCAATACAGATATAGCCTCCGGCACGGAGGGCTTTAGGGAGTACCTAGAGCATGCTAAGCTCATGACTGGGGAGCACGATGTGTCGGACTATCTCTCCTTCAAGCTCAATGAGCATCTGGGGGATGTAGCCGGGACACTCTTCTTCGTCCTATGCTCGATGGTGCTCGTTAGCACGATCGATAGCTACGGGGGCTTCAAGTCCGTCGCTAGTATCGTGGCGACGACGAATAAGCGTTATCTGCTGTGGCGTGTTGCCCTAGCTTCGTTCTTATTCTCAGCGTTTCTCGATAACCTCGCAGCCTCGATCGTTATCATCGCCGTCCTGCGCAAGCTCGTCCCCGATACGACTGACCGAATGAAGTATGCCTGTATGTGTATCATTGCCTGTAATGCAGGGGGCTCATGGTCTCCGATCGGTGATGTCACTACTCTGCTTCTGTGGAATAATGGACGTATCACACCATACTATCAGATCTTCCACTTGATCATCCCTGCGCTGGTGAGCCTGGTGGTGCCGACACTACTGGCCCACTTCTTCCTCTTCAAGAAGGGGGCTCAGCTCCGTAAGCTACCCGATGTGCCCGAGGATGAGCTGTATGACATCCTACCTCTGCGGGCTCGTGTGACGGTCTTTCTACTGGGTATCCTATCCCTGATGCTCGTACCTATCTGGCAGACGTTCTTCGATGTGCCCGCCTTCATGGGGGTTATCTTTGGCCTTGTCCTGGTGTGGATCTATACGGAGTTCATGTTCTCGGCACATAAGAAGCGTCTACGTGAAGCTACGACTCTACGTATGACCCAGCAGCTCAACAATGCTGACCTGACGACCATCTTTTACTTCCTCGGGATCCTGATGTCGGTAGCAGCCTTGATCGAAGGAGGACAGTTGGCGATGGCTTCTGGTAAGGTCTCAGAGCTTATTCCCAGTACAGGGGTGCTTGCCCTGATTATCGGGGCCCTCTCCTCGATGCTCGATAACGTAGCCCTCGTTGCGGCAGTTCTAGGGATGTTCCCCGTAGATGCAAGTGGTGCACTCTCGCCCTTTATGCTCAATGGCTCCTTCTGGGTCTTCCTTGCCTACTGTGCTGTGACGGGAGGTAGCCTGCTGATCATTGGTTCGGCTACGGGTGTGACGGTCATGGGGCTCGAGAAGATCAGCTTTGGCTATTATCTCAAGCGCTTTAGCCTGCTCGCCCTAGCAGGTTATCTAGCAGGAGCCTTGGTCTACCAGCTACAGTCACTCATCTTCTAAGGGCCTCTCCAAGTATTAAGGATGCTCCCAGTAGACCCGTAGCGATCTACTGGGAGCGTCTTTTAGGGAGGGAAAATATCCTCCATGTTTATCCTAAGGGGTAAAGTCTTGGGGCATGTCGTTCTAAATCTGGAGGCTGATAATAACGTAATGTAGACATAGATAATGAATATATTCAGAGGAATTATATATGCTATGGGTTTTGCTGCCTGCCTGCTCGCATGCACTAATGGAAGGCGAGAGCAGGCATCGGGACTGCACAGCAATGTTCATCCCCAAAGCTATATGCCCAAGGAATTGGACAGCCTTTATGAGCCACTTTATCGAGATAGCTTCATCTTGCAGGAGTTACACGACGAGTTCAGGAACCCGACAGAGAGGCTCTTCCCTATGGAGCAACGGATGGCTCATAAGACCTGGATCCTGGAGTTTACTTGGCGGGAGAAGGCTGACAGCCTCATCACCGTCTGGTATGTAAGAGAAGCTGACACGCTGAGGAAGCTGAGACACTTCAGATTCTCAGAGCATGACGAGTTCTAGCTATTGATCTTTTCCAGCCCCTTGGTTGCTATTCGGCTTCAGTGAAGTTTGATGTAATAGAAGTGTAACTTATGAGAATGAAGGCAAAGCTCTTTCAGATCTCCTGCTTGCTGACGAGCCTTCTCGCTTGCACAAGTCATAGTAGGGAGCAATCGCAACAAATACCTCGCCAGGTATTTCCAATCAGCTACGCGCCCATGGAACTAGATAGCCTTTATCAGCTACTCTATCGAGATAGCTTCATCTTGCAGGAGAAGCATGACGAATTTCGCCATCCTGTGGAGCAGCAGTTTCCTATGGAACGGCGCTTGGCGCATGATACATGGATATTAGAGTTTACTTGGAGAATTAAAGCTGATAGCCTCATCACGGTTTGGTATATCAGAGAAGCTGATACTTTACGTATATTGGATAGGTATATATACTCCGAATATGACGAGTTCTAGGACTACCTACTCCTTGATAAGGGGCTTTTACTGCTATTGGATGCTTTTGACCTTGATTTATCTATTGAAATAGATAAGGGCTCTGAACCCCGATAATCACATTATCTATGAAGATCGCCAAATGATTTGATCACCCTGCACATCTACTGGAAGGGATGGCGCCTAAAGGCGTAGGTGCGCCCGCAGAGCGAGGCGCCTGCCTCCACCGCTTGCGCCACCACTCCCTCCGTGAGAAGGGAGTAGCGACCAATATAGGTCAGTGGGACGACCAGTATTCAACTAAGAGGGGAGAAGTCATACCTCTATCTAGCTCTCAGCTAATAGAGATCCGAGGAGATGGTAAAACAACAGGCATATCGAACATAACAATCAATAGAATTAAATAACAGACGATGCTAAAGTCAGAAAGAAAGAAGCTCACCCTAGAGCGCATCGATGCGGTCCTGAAGCCGAGAGGATACAAGGCTCGGATAGCCGATGGCATACGATACTATCTCCCCCAGGACGGAGTAACCGTTGCATGGACAATCGTTTTTCTCAACTTGGGGTGGATCAACTCAAGAGAGGCCATGGTTACCCATGACGAGGTAGAGCTGATACTCCAGAGGGTCGAGGATGAGAACTATCCCTTCCCTTGGCAAATGCATAGGGGGACGATACTAACCCCAACACTAGAGCATAGTACTTTCGTCGATGAATATGACACCGCAGATATGGATACCGAGGAGCAGATAGAGGATTACTGTAACTGGTACCTCGGCTATATCAATGGCGAAGGTGCGGACTTCGTGCAGCACTACTCTTACCTGCCGAATGTCCTCAAGCGCATGGATGAATTGGTCGAAGCTGGGTTAACTTGGCAGTATCCTCATAAGGGAATACTCTCAGGGACTTTGGATGCAAGGTTTCGAGGGCTAATCATCTCAAAACTGTGCAATGACCCAAACTTTGAGAGGAAGATTGCATGGTGTGACGAGCGCTTTTACGATGGGACAAATGACAAGTGGCTTCCCTACTACAAGAAGCTAAAGGCCGAGGTACTCCCAACCATCGAACCCAAGTATAATCTATAAGAAGATATGAGCAGGTACGAAGATAATCTTGTGGAATTTTATAGGTTCTTTAGCCAGGCGCTTATCCGGCATGGCTATACAACGAAGAAGAGAGTCGGCGAGCTATTCGCCTTCCTTAAGCCGTTTGAGTACGGGCATTTCATCTTTTCCTTTATCGCCTACGAGGATACTGGTCTTATCAGAGTAAGGCCTCCTCAGGTATCGTTTGATGCCGTGGAGAAGATCATGCAGGAGATTGATTACCCAGACAAACTACAGTTCAGCATCTCTTTGGGTACATTTATGGGAGAGCTATCCGAAGACATGGATAATCTCCAAAAGCGAATGGAGGCCTCTCCAACGGTAGAATCAGCGTCTTTACTTGGGCTTGAAACCTTTCGCTATATCGAGCAAGAGTTAGAGAGCTTCGAGGAGGAATACTCGATCCCAAGCAACATCATTGAAGAACTGGAGTATAGAGATTTCTGGGCAATGGCTTTCAATGGTTCTCCTCCAGAAGCTATATTCAGAGGCCTAATCTTCTACCAGCTGACGAGTCCTGAACTTCTTCCAGACAAGTTGCATCAGAGCGACCAAATCTTTGAAAGTAGAGAGCTCGTCCCAGATGATGCGTGGCGCATCAGCTATCAAGTGTTAAAGGAGAAATTGTCACGCTGGAAAGCTTATAGTACTGATGTATCAGCGCATTCTTGCATTGTGCCTTCTCGCTTTCATTGTGCCTTCTCGCTCAAAGCTATATGGGAATACATCAAAAGCTATATTACAAAAATGATGGAGAACCATATGAGACAGTGATCATCCCTAACAATTAATATAGGGCTGACACATGAAATCACCATAGTGCGAGGGCAAGGTCGTCAAGGAGCATATGCCGAAGAAAGAAGATAGAAGTATCTATATCCTAGTCTAGATATACCCAGCGTATACCTCCTATCTAGGAGGGATGAGTATACACGTGTGTACACAACTATATACCCACGTGTACACAACAGTATACACGCGTGTACACTACCTCGCTCTAAGTATATCCTCTGTAGGGCTCGCTTGTATGTCTGTTTCTTGGGGATAATGCCTAGGATCTCTAGTGGTGGACTAAGGGGCTCCCTGGGATATGAAATGGTATCCCCGAAGATCCAAAAGCAGGAGTGTGCAAGCGAGATCATGCGTCAGCCCAAAATCATCCCCAACAATTAATATGGCAACAAGGGACTTTGATAAGAATTTTACGCATCTCATAGAAGATGCACTACACAACGCATTGGAGTATACGGGGTATAGTTCGGACATAGACTGTGTCTATATCTACGTCTCTCTTGAACGATCAGTACAATACTTGGTGTTTTTCAAGATTAACGGGGTCCTATCGCTTAAGCATAAGCTTAATGAATATGCTACCACAACACAAATTGATGTCTCTGATGAGAATCAGAGGAGGTTGAATTCAAATGGTAATGCGATCGCTCTGAAAATACGAGCAAGCTTTCAAGATGATGGGCGAGAGGTTCCCTCTAGTCTAAGGATAACCTATGAACCTAAGGCAGGTAAGCTTAACTCTACGATGAGTTATGATAAGCTCTTAGATGATGAAGATGCAGATTCACTTACAATGTACTTCCGTTGGTTTGCAGAGGAGGGGGGAGCATTAGAACCTTGGCAAATGATATAGCGAGTTGGATTCTCAGAGGGGTCGGTATCCGTTCAATGAGGTATATATCGTCTGACCCAAGCCAAAGAGTGGGTAGGTAAGATTGGACTCATATGCCTTTAAAGGAAGGTCGTTCGGAATAACAAGATTGTTGTAGATGAGGTATTGGGAATACTTTAACGATGGTTTTGATTTTTCTGATGAAAAAGAACAGGCTTAGGGATAGATTTTTGGATGAAGAGGAAGAGGGTGCGTAGTGATAAATTTCTAAAATCAATTATTCTTAGGAAAGATGGAGTCCTGTATCAATAGGGAAAGAAGGTGTAGCGTGCTTATGCGGAATTTATATTATTCATCGCTCTTAATCATATTGGTCTATGTGACTATGCTCAATACCTTCGCCTATCATACGTATTGGGAAGAGCGTATATCCCAAGGTTTTGGACAGGTAGATGGTCTCGAATTTAAGGTAGTTCATGGCTTGCTTATTAGTCCCTCGGACTACAGTGAGTGGGGTTTGAGTCTATTTGATGCCACTATTCAGTTCTTAACGAGCTGGCAAGGGCTAACCTTTTATGCAATAGTCATCGTCATCTTACTGCTTCAGCTAACTCCTTTGTTGGCAATGAGAAGCAAGTATTTCGTTCCTGTTACGATCCTTTTGGATTCTTGTTGCTGGGCAGGGTATATTGGTCTTTTTGCAAGGAGAGCGATACAGCATCCATACTATGGCGTATATCCTACAATTTACATTGTTTCCTCTGCGGTATTGCTTATGCTTGGCTTTAGATTACTCCAATATAGGACGTTACAGACATCCTGCACATCTACCGGAAGGGATGGCGCATAAAGGCGTAGGTGCGTCCGCAGAGCGAAGCGCCCCCCTCCGCAGAGGAGCGTACCTCCGTCGCCGTATACGCCACTATTCCCTTCTGAGGGGGAAGGGCGACTAGGGGTTCCAAAATGGCATCTGGGAGAAAAGGTTGTTGTAATCCCAGATGGCGGGCTGAGCTCTGGGAAGTCTTTAGGAGTAAGCCGTCAGGTCTAGGGACTGCATACAAAGAAAAATCGTTGTAAGACCATATCCTACAACGATTTTCTCTTGTTTTGAGGGCTTCAATGACTAGGGGCTCCTTGCACTCAGTGCAAATGAACCAGCTCTGATGACCATCAATCATAATATTTGTTCCAGCCAATTTAGCTGCAGGTTTACCTATCTGACTCTCTTGAGTTAGAATGCGAAGGCGATTACCAGGCAGTTCTTTGAGCAACCACGCATGAATTAAATCCAGCAGCTCCATCCACCTTGTAGCTGTCAAAGGAGGGGACACCCTTGAGGGCTTTGTACTCACTACATAGTTGAGATACTTAGCCATGTCGAGGTCTGTGATATACTCACCGACTTTCTTCCCGCCACCCCTCATCATGGGAGACATGCCACCAGCCATTCCTGCAGGTCTTGCGCTCCCGATGCCCCCGTTGATGGGTGCCTGAAAAGAAGCCTCGCTACTTAATGAGAAGCCAGAGAGAGTTTGGGATCAAGGAAAGTATTGAGATCTTAGAAGAATCTGGATACGAACAAAGAAGTTGCTCCTTCTTGCAGAGACAACGGCGCCACCTCTGCCTCTAAGCCTTTGCCTAAGTCCCCCCTAGCGAAGTCCCCCGACGGATGCAATCGTATCCGTCGGGGGACTTTCATTCCATACATTAGCGTTCTCTTACGAAGAATGAATACGGAGCACTATCCCCACCCACAATCCACCAGGACCGACGCATGATCTCGCTCGCACACTCCTGCCTTTGGATCTTCGGGGGTATCATTTCATATTCCAGGGAGCCTTAGTCCATCCCTAAAGATCCTAGGCATTATCCCCAAGGAATAGACATACAAGCGAGCTCTACAGAGGAGATACTTAGAGCTCACTTGTGTACACGTGGGTATACAGTTGTGTACACGTGGGTATACAGTTGTGTACACGTGGGTATACAGTTGTGTACACACGTGTACACTCATCCCTCCTAGGTAGGAGGTATACGCTGGGGATCTCTACACCTAGGACACGGATACTTCTATCTTCGGGGTATGCTCCTTGGTGACCTTGCCCTCGCACTATGGTGATTTTATGCGTCATCCCTGCACAATCCACATGCATAAGGAGCTCTTCGAGCCTTATCCCTATCATGCTCAATGAAGTGGATTGCATGGCATGTTTGCTTTCCTCCCTTACGACACTCCCTTCTTACACATCTGTACTCTCACCTTTGTCTAGACCGATTTGTAGTAAGTCCTCTACATGATCTTACATACCGATAGAAGGAGCCCTAGGATGATGAAACAATGAGAGAGCCAGAGCTCGCTTCCTAGCAAACATCAAGGCATCCATGCAATGCTAGTCGATGTAGGATTGTAGCATGCGAGAGGAAAGATGGTATCCCCTTGCTTCAAGCTATGGTTTATGTTGTTTGGATTTGAAGTATTGTTGATGTGATGAAAACTATTACCTTTGCGATAATTACATGTGTTATATTACGGTAGTTATTAGTTGCAAATTATGCCGAAATCAACAATGATAACTCAAGAGGCAATTATAGAAACGGCTTTTGAGATGGTACGTAAAGAGGGCTTTTCGGTGCTTTCTGCTCGGAGTATTGCTAAGCAGATAGGTTGCTCTACGCAACCTATTTACTGCTGCTATAAGAATATGGGCGACCTCAAAGCTGAGCTGTGCAAAAGAGCTCTCCCATACCTCCAGAGCATAATGCTTAGTTACTCGAAGACGGGAGATGTCCTTCTTGATCTAGGACTAGGATATGTGTGGATGGCGTATACCGAACCCGCTTTGTTTAAAGCATTCTACATGGATAACATTATGAATGTAAAGCTTACTGATATTTTCCCCGAGAGTCAGCAGGTCGTAGAGATAATGAAGGATAGCGAGGAGTACCACCATCTATCTGAAGAAGAGGTAAAGAGTGGTATTGCTAGAGCTTGGATGTTGGCACACGGTATTGCTTCGTTGGTTGCCGTGGGTATGCTTGTCT
>ERZ772827.286-NODE-286-length-28327-cov-4.283602_pt1 | contig 28327 bp, 23 predicted proteins | sample MGYA00580850_ERZ772827 | MGnify/ENA primary metagenome ERZ772827 (study PRJEB29015, sample SAMEA2737950) | human oral metagenome | biome: human oral; feature: human-associated habitat; material: dental | place: China | collected 2145 ... | reverse complement strand
CGACCATCGCCCGGGTGGCAGGGTCGGCGGTGTTGTAGACGGCGGCGCGGCGGGCGCGGGCGTAGACGCGCGCCTTGTCGGCGGCGTAGGCCTCCTGGCTGCCGTGCCAGTCGAGGTGGTCGGCCGCGACGTTGAGGCAGGCGGCGGCCAGCGGGCTGAGCGTGCGGGTGGTGTGCAGCTGGAAGCTCGACAGCTCGACGGCGAGAACGTCGCTGCGGCCCTCGGCGACGACGCTCACCGCGGGGAGACCGATGTTGCCCACCGCCGGGGCGGTGAGGCCCGCGGCCTCCAGGACGGCGGAGAGCATGCCGACGGTCGTGGTCTTGCCGTCGGTGCCGGTGACGGCGATCCAGGGCACCTTGGGGCGGGTCGCCTGCTGCAGGCGCCAGGCGAGCTCGATCTCGCTCCATGTCTCGGTGCCGACCGCCGCCGCGGCCCTCAGGACGGGGCCGGTGGCGGCGACACCGGGCGAGACGATGAGCAGGCCCAGGCCCGCCTGGCCGACGGCGCGGGCGACCGTCTCGTCGTCGCCCGCGACGGCGGCGACCACCGGTCCGCCCTCGCGCATGTCCAGGGACTCAAGGGCCTCCTGGCGGGCGTCGAAGACGCTCACACGGGCGCCGTAGGTGGCGAGCACGTCGATGACGGCCAGTCCCGTGCGCCCGAGCCCGACGACGCCCACACGGGCGTCCCTCAGGTCGCTGACGACGTCGGTGACGGCGGTGCTGCTCACGTTTCCTCGCTGGTGGTCGGTGGTGCTGGCGGGCGGCTCGCCCGCCGTCCTAGACCGTAGGCCAGGTACCGGCCCGGACGGTGTCGACGCGCCTAGGGCGCCGCCGCCGCTCAGGACACGAGGTACTCGGCGTAGAACAGGCCCAGTCCGGCCACGACGCACACGCCGCAGATGATCCAGAAGCGGATGACGACATTGACCTCGGTCCAGCCCCCGAGCTCGAAGTGGTGGTGGAAGGGGGCCATGCGGAAGACCCGCCTGCCCGTGGCCTTGAAGGACAAGACCTGGATGACGTCGGACAGGACCTCGGCGAGGAACAGCCCGCCGATGACGACGGCGAGGAACTCGGTGCGGGTGAGGATCGACAGCCCGGCGAAGGCCCCGCCCAGGGCCAGCGAGCCGGTGTCACCCATGAAGATCTTCGCCGGGGAGGCGTTCCACCACAGGAAGCCGAAGCAGGCGCCCATGAGCCCGGCGGCGATCATTGCCAGGTCGCGCGGGTCACGGGTCTCGTAGCACATCGTGGCGACGACGTCGGGGTGGGCGTGCAGGCAGGACTGGTTGGTCTGCCACACGCCGATGAGGGTGTAGGCGGCGAAGACCATGGCGGAGCAGCCCGCGGCGAGGCCGTCGAGGCCGTCGGCGAGGTTGACCGCGTTCGACCAGGCGGTGATGAGGAAGTTCGCCCAGATGATGAACAGGACGAAGCCGATCGCCACGCCCCAGGCGGCCAGGTCGATGCTGGAGTCGCGCGCGAAGGAGATGGCCGTGGAAGCGGGCGTCAGCCCGTTGCGGTCGGCAAAGCTCAGGCCGACGGCGGCGAAGACGATGCCGATGAAGGCCTGCCCGACGATCTTCTGCCAGGCCTTGAGGCCCAGGGAGCGCTGCCGGGCGATCTTGGCGAAGTCGTCCATGAAGCCGATGAGGCCCAGCCCGACGACGAGGAAGAGCAGGAGCACCCCCGAGGCCCGGGGCACCCGCATCTCGATGAGGTTGGCGACCGCGTAGCCCAGCACGGCGGAGATGATGATGATGAGGCCGCCCATGGTGGGGGTGCCGCGCTTGGTGAAGTGCCCCTGGGGGCCGTCCTGGCGGATGAACTGGCCGTACTGGTGGCGCTCAAGGAATCTGATGAGCAGCGGGGTGCCCAGCAGGGTCCCCACGAGACCGATGAGGGCCGAGACGAGGATCGCGGTCATCGCGTCGCCGTCTCCTCGGCGCACAGGTACTCGGCCAGACGCCAGGCACCCGAGTCGTGCGAGCCCTTGACCAGGACGGCGTCGCCGTCGCGCAGCGGGGTAGCGGCGGAGCCGAGCAGCTCCAGGGCGGCGTCGGCGTCCTCACACTCGACGGTCTCGACGCCGGCGCTGCGAGCGGCTGCCGCCGCGGGGGCGGCGCCCGGGCCGACGGTGAGCAGTAGGGCGGCCCCCGCCGCCGCGACGAGCTCGCCGGTGCGCCTGTGGTCGGCCGCGGAGGCCGGGCCGAGCTCAAGCATCTCGGAGACGAGGACGACGCGGCGCCGCTGGCCCGCCAGGGTGGGCAGGGCCGCCAGGGAGGCCGTCATCGAGTCGATGTTGGCGTTGTAGGAGTCGTCGATGACGAGCAGCTCCATGGCGGGGGCGCCGTCGGCACCCGCCTGCACGTGGGTCTCGCGCACGTCCATGCGGTGCGGGCTCTCCAGACGGGCCGAGGCCAGTGCCTCGACGACGGCCTCGGCCTCGACCCCGGCCGCCAGGGCCAGGCCCGCGGCCGCCAGCGCGTTGGCCACGTTGTGGGCGCCCGGCAGGGCCAGGCGCACCCTGCGGGGTGTCTCCAGTCCCGGCAGGTGCAGGTCGAGCACCGCGTGGGCCTGCTCGTCGAGCTCGACGTCGGTGGCTCGCAGCTGCGCCGCCTCGTCGCCCGTGGCGGAGAAGGTGAGGACCTCGGCGGGGGCCTGCTCGGCCATGGCGGCCGTGCGCGGGTCGTCGAGGTTGAGCACGGCGGTGCCGGTGGGCAGCAGCCCGCGCACGATCTCCGCCTTGGCGTCCGCGACGACCTCGAGGGAGCCGAAGCCGCCCATGTGGGCGTGGCCGACCATGAGGACCGCCGCGGCGTCCAGCGGGGCGATCCCGGTGAGGTAGGCGATGTGCCCGGGGGCGGAGGACCCCAGCTCCAGCACGAGGAAGCGGGTCGACTCGTCCGCCTCCAGGACGGTCAGCGGCAGACCGATCTCGTTGTTGAAGGAGGCGACCGGGGCGACGGTGGGCGCCTGGGAGGCGAGGACCTGGCGGGTGAGGTCCTTCGTCGTCGTCTTGCCGACGCTGCCCGTCATGCCCACGACCGTGACGACGCCGCCGTGGGCGGCGGCGCGCTCGCGCAGGTCCGCCAGGTGGGCGCGGGCGATCGCCCCGAGGGCCTCGACCGTGTCGGCCACGAGGATGAGGGGCAGGGCCTCGGGGCCTGTGCCGGCCGCGACGAGCCCGTCCCGGGCGGCGTCGAGGTCGGAGACGAGGACGGCAGTGCCGGTGCGGACGGCGACGTCGGCCAGGTGGGCGTGACCGTCGGTGCGCTCGCCGGCGATGGCGACGAACAGGGTCCCGGGACCGGTCTGGCGCGAGTCGGTGACGACACGGGTGACCGCGTGCTCGGCGACGTCCTCCTCGACCTCGGGGGGCACCACGAGGGTGCCTCCGGCCATCGCGGCGATCTCGCGCAGGGTACGGGTGATCATGTGAGCGCTCCCCACTTCTCCTCGACGGCCTCGCGCATGACGGGGGCGTCGTTGTATCGGATAAACTCGTCGGCCACCTCGAGGAAGGGCTCATGGCCCTTGCCGGTGACGATGACAGTGTCCTCGGGACCGCACAGCTCGACGCCGCGTCGCACGGCGTCACCACGCCAGGTGGTGACCTCCTCGACGCCGTCGAGCCCGGGGCGCACCGCGCGCACGCCCTCAAGGACGGCGTCGCGGATGAGCCGGGGGTCCTCGCTGCGCGGGTTCTCGTCGGTGACGACGAGCAGGTCCGCCAGGCGGGCCGCGACCTCGCCGAGCATCGGGCGCTTGCCCTGGTCGCGGTCGCCGTCGGAGCCGAAGACGACGATGAGGCGCCCCGGGGTGATCTGGCGCACCGCCGTGAGGGTGAGCTCCATGGCGTCGGGCGTGTGGGCGAAGTCGACGATGCAGGTCCCGCGCACCCCGTCGCGCTGGCAGATGCGCTGCATGCGGCCGGGGATGTTGTGGGCGCTGGCCAGGGCCCGGACGGCCGTGTCGGCCGGCCCGTCGGGCCATGACGAGGGCCAGGGCCGCGTTCTGGACGTTGACGAGGCCGGGCAGCGGGCAGGAGGCCTCGGTGCGCTCACCGTCGGGTCCGTGCAGGACGAAGGTGGTGGCCGCGTCGGTCATGGACACGGTGGCGTCGGTGACCCACCAGTCATCCCCGAGAGCGGGGTCACCGTCCACCGGGTAGGCGCGCAGCCGGTCCAGGCCGATGAGGCCCGCCTGGGCGACGCGGTCGGCGAGCTGGGCGCCCCACTCGTCGTCGACGCAGATGACGGCGTGGCGGGTGTGCTCGGGGGTGAAGAGCTGGGCCTTGGCGTCGAGGTAGCCCTGCATCGTCGCGTGGAAGTCGAGGTGGTCGCGCTGGAGGTTGGTGAAGCCGGCGACGTCGACGACGGTGCCGTCCAGGCGGTGCAGGACGATGGCGTGGCTGGAGGCCTCGAGGCTGGCGGCGCCCACGCCCTTCTCGACGGCCAGGGCCATCATGCGCTGCAGGACAGGCGCCTCGACGGTGGTGCGCGGGGACTCCACGGACGTCTCGCCCACGCGCAGCTCGACGGTCCCGGCGACCATGCAGCTGCCCAGGTGGGCGCTGAGGATCGCGTCGAGGAAGTAGGAGGTGGTCGTCTTGCCGTTGGTCCCGGTGACGGCCGTCGTCGTCAGCCGTCGGCAGGGGTGGCCGTAGACCTCGGCCGACAGGGGGCCGACGACCGCGCGCGGGTCGGGGTGGACGAGCACCGGTGTGCCGGGGGCCTCGCGGTGGACGACGGCGGCGCCGGCCTCGTCGGTGAGCACGGCGACGGCTCCGGCGGCGACGGCCTCGGCGGCGAACTCGGCCCCGTGACGGCGGAAGCCGGGCAGGGCGACGAAGAGCTCGCCGTCGGTGACGTCGCCGGAGTCCACGCTCACCCCGGTGACGCTCAGCGCCGCCACGGCCTGCGCGTCACCCTCGGCGGGGGTGAGCGCGCAGCGCTGGGCGAGGTCGGTGAGCGCCGTGGGACGGCAGCCCTGCGGGCGCAGCGCCGCGGCTGACTCGTAGGCGTGGTTGCTCATAGCTCCTCAATCTAGCGTGACCGACGGCGGTGCGGCGCCGTACCGTCGCCCGGGACGGGCAGGACCGGGGATCAGCCGCTGCCCGGATCGGCGGAGCCGGCACCCTGGGCTGCGGCCCCGGCCTGGGCGTCGGCCTCGTCGGCCGCCTGGGAGGCGATGACGAGCGGGTCGGGGGCGATGCCCAGCGAGTGCATGGCCGCCAGGGCGATCTTACGGAAGACGGGCGCGGCGACGGTACCGCCGTAGGTGCCCGCAGGGCGGTAGATGACCACGGCGACGGCGATGGCCGGGTCCCGGGCAGGGGTGAAGCCGACGAAGGAGGCGACCGTGCCGTCCTCGGTGAGGATCTCGGTGGTGCCGGTCTTGCCTGCGACGAGGTAGCCGTCGACGGAGGCGGCCTCGGCGGTCCCGCCGTCCTGGGTGACGCCGATGAGCATCTCGGTGAGGGTGGCGGCCGTCTGCTCGGAGATGACGCGCTGGCCCTCGGCGCTGGCCTGGGGGGTCTCGGTGCCGTCGGGGGCGACCCAGGCGTCGATGACCCGTGGCGCCACCCGCACCCCCTTGTTGGCGACGGTGGCGAGCACCTGGGCCGCCTGGAGCGCGGTGCCGGCCACACCCTGTCCGAACATCGTGGTGTAGCGGGTACGGTCGTCCCACTCGCTCCAGTCGGTGAGCAGGCCTGCGGACTCGCCCGGCAGCTCGATGCCGGTGAGCTGGTTGTAGCCGAATGCCTCGATGTAGCGGTGGCGCACCTCGTCGGACAGGCGCTCACCGATCTGCACGGTCCCGACGTTGGAGGACTCGGCCAGGACCTGGGCCGCGGTGAGGTACTGGACGGGGTGCTCGTGGGAGTCCTCGAAGGCCTGGCCGTTGGCGGCGACCCACGTGTAGGGCACGGTGAAGGCGTCCTCGGGGGTGAGCGCCCCCTCCTCCAGGGCGGCCGCGAAGGTGATGACCTTGCCGACGCTTCCGGGCTCGAAGACCGCCTGGACGCAGCGGGACTCGCGGTCCTTGTCCTGCGAGGCCAAGGGGTCGGAGGGGTCGAGGGCGCTGGAGTCCGCCAGGACGAGGACCTTGCCGGTGGAGGGCTCCATGACGACGACGGCGCCCCAGTCGGCGCCCTGAGCGCTGACGACCTCGTCGATGGCCTGCTGGGCGACCACCTGGAGGTCCGGGTCGAGGGTGGTGCGCACGTCGGTGCCGGGCACGGCGGCGACCTCCTCGCGCTCCCCCGTGGGGATGATGGCGCCCTTCTTGCCGATCTCGACGCTGCCCTGCCCGTCGGTGCCCGTGAGCAGGTCGTTCTGGCTGAACTCCAGCCCGGAGGCGCCGATGAGCTCGCGGCGCTGGCCCTCGTAGGTGAATCCGACGACGTTGCCCGCCACGTAGCCCGCCGGGTAGAAGCGGCGGGCACGCTGGTCGGGCTCGATGCCGGGGATGTCCAGGGCGTTGACCTGGCGCCAGGTGTCGGGTGAGACGGCCTCGGCGATGATGACGTAGCTCTCGTCGCCGACCATCCGGGCCCCCAGCTCCTGGGCGTCGACGCCCAGCAGGGGCGCCAGCTGCTCCGCGGCGGCCGCGGCGCCGTGCCCGATGAGGACCTCCGTCTTCTCCCCGTTCGCGAGGTCCTCCCGCGTCTCGTACCTCTCGTACTGGGAGACGCGCCGCTGGTTGACACCGACGTCGTAGGAGACGGCGGAGTAGGCCAGCACGGTGCCGTCAACACCAAGGATCTGCCCGCGGGGTGCGCGGTTGACCCACGAGACGGTGCGCTCGGCCAGGGCGCGCTCGGCCAGGGCGGGGCCCTCGACGACCTGGAGCCAGGCGGTGCGTCCGGTGAGCGCGACGAAGCCCGCTAGGCCCAGGGTCGTGAGCACCCGACGTCGGCTGGGGTTCACGCTCGCTTACCCCCCGTTGGCAGCCGCCGCGCCGCCCGAGACGGTTCCGGTGCTCAGGTCCACGACGCCGGGGGCCCCGGCCGGGACCATGCCGAGCTCGGCGGCGCGTAGCGCCAGGGCGTCGGCGGAGGACACCTGCTCCACCTGGTTGCGGACGGTGTCGATGTGGTCGTTGAGGACGTTGAGCCGGATCTGCGCCTGCTGCATCTCGAAGGCGGTGTTGGCCATGGCGGCGTTGAGCACCATGGAGGACACGAGCGCACCCACGAGGATGAGGACGACGAACAGCAGCAGGGGCAGGGTCGCGCGGGCGGGGGCGATGCCGCGCACGACGTACAGCGAGGGGCGCTCGACGGCCTCGTTGCGTACCTCTGCGTGACGGGTCGGCTCGGTAGATCGAATCGGTGCGGTGGCGGTGCTCATCGGTGCCTCCTTTCTCTGTCGTGTGCCCGGGGGCTGTTCCTGGTGCTGTGGGTGGTACGGGTGCGGCCACCCGGGTGACGGGTGCCGTGCCCTGCGTCTGCGGAGGGCTCGGGCTCGGGGGCGCGGGCCTCGGCGACGGGCCGCACACGGGTGGCGGCCCGCAGCCTCACGGGGGCTGAGCGGGGGTTGCGGGCGAGCTCGTCGTCGTCGGCCCTCTCGGCTCCGTGGGTGACGGCGGCGAGGTAGGGCGCGGCGGACTCGGGCACGACGGGCAGGTCCTGGGGCGCCCGGGTGCGGGTGCCCTCGGCGATGGCCTGCTTGACGATGCGGTCCTCCAGGCTCTGGTAGGACTCGACGACGAGCCGTCCGCCGACGCGGACGGAGTTGAGGGCGCGCGGGATGGCCCGCTCCAGGACCTCGAGCTCGGCGTTGACCGCGATGCGCAGGGCCTGGAAGGTCCGCTTGGCGGGGTGCCCGCCGGTGCGCCGCGCCGCCGCCGGAACGCTCTGGCGCACGAGCTCGGCGAGCTCGGCGGTGTCGCGCACGGGGTTGCCCTCCTCGCGGCGGCGCACGATCGCGGCGGCGATACGGGGAGCGAAGCGCTCCTCGCCGTAGGTGCGCAGGACCCGGGAGAGCTCGTGCTCGGCGGCGGTGTCCAGCAGCTCCTGGGCGCTGGCGCCCTGGGACTGGTCCATGCGCATGTCCAGGGGTGCCGGACGCGCGTAGGAGAAGCCGCGTCCGGCCTCGTCGAGCTGGAGCGAGGACACGCCCAGGTCCATGAGGACGGCGTCGACGGTGCCGTCCCCGTAGGGCGAGGCGGCGCGGGCGACCTCGTCGACGTGGTCGTAGGTCGTGTGCACGGCACGGAAGCGCTCCCCGAAGGGGGCCAGGCGCGCGCCGGCCAGGGCGATGGCCTCGGGGTCGCGGTCGATGCCGACGACGGTGAGCGCGGCGAAGCGGGTCAGCGCCGCCTCGGTGTGCCCGCCCATGCCGAGCGTGCAGTCGATGAGGACCGGGTGGGCGGGGGCGCCCTCGCCCTCGAGCGCCGGGGCGAGCAGGTCGAGGCAGCGCTCCAGGAGGACGGGCGTGTGCCTCTGGGCGGCGTCGCTGCCCGGGCCTGCCTGGGTCCGTCGCAGTTCGTGCTCAGGGGCGCGGTGCATGGCCTCCTCCTTCCTGTGCTCGTGTTCCTGTGCTCGTCGTGGCGGGTGCGGCCCGGGCTCCCACGGGATCGTCGGGCCAGGACTCCTCCCGCGGGTTCCGGCGCCGGGGAAGAGGCGTCGGACCAGTGGCGGGAGGGGACCTCACTCGACGAGCGCCGTGGCGCCGCGGATGCGGTTCCTCGTTGGTCGTGGTGGCCTCGCCGGCGGGCGGGCCCGGTGCTGGTGGTCAGAAGAAGCCGGGGATGATCTCCTCCGCGGTGTCGGCGAAGACCTGCTCCTGGGCGGACAGGTACGTCTCCCAGGCCGTGGCGTCCCAGATCTCGACGCGCGCGCCCGCGCCGATGACCGCGAGGTCGCGGCCGAGTCCGGCGTAGGCACGCAGCGGGGCCGGCAGCGTGATGCGGCCCTGCTTGTCCGGGATCTGCGAGTCGGCCCCCGAGAGCATGACGCGCACGTAGTCGCGTGCCTGCTTCTGCGCGAGGGGGGCCTCACGCAGCTGGGCGTACATGCGCTCGAACTCCGCGGTGGAGAAGGCGTAGACGCAGTGCTCCTGGCCGCGGGTGAGCACGACCCCTCCGGCCAGCTCCTCACGGAACTTCGCCGGAAGGATGAGCCTTCCCTTGTCGTCCAGGCGCGGGGAGTGAGTACCCAGGAACATCTGGACCACTCCTTCCCCTCGTCGCCCCAGCGCGCTCCACAGTACCCCACTCTCCTCCACTTTCAGCCACGGCGATCGTCGAGTGCGATCACAGCTGCGTCACGAGCCGCACGATTTCAACGATCTCCCGGGTGGAGCGCCGTGGAGGACCGGGCGCGTCACAGAGCCGTCGACGCGTTGTCTCAGGGGTGTGAGAACGCCCGGGAAACACCTGAAAACGGCGGCGTCCCCGCCATCTCTCGGATGGCGGGGACGCTCGGAGGGGACGGGTCGCGCGGTCGTTCTCTCTCCGCGGACACACGCGCGAGGGGCGCGGTGGAGGGACGTGGAGGGCGTGGGTGGAGGAGAGTGGAGAGGACAGGGTGGAGGGACGGGGGGGGGGGGGGGGGGGCGGTGGGGGCGCCGCGGGCGCGGCTCAGCGGTTGTCCTCGCGGCGACGCTCCCAGCGCTCGGCCTGGCGCTGCATGAAGCCGCCCGTCTGCCGGGCGGGACGCCGTGCGCCGCGCGCTGCGGGAGCCTGGGTGCGGGTGAGCATGAGGGTCACGCCCCACACGGCCAGCGCGAAGCCAGCCACGCCCACGAGCATGGAGACCGGGCCGCGGCCGACGGCGACGCCGCCCACGACCACGGCCAGGCCGGTGAGCACGAGCGCCACCCCGGCACCCACGTGCCGGGGAGAGGGCCGCCCGACCGTCCTGGAGGCCTGCTGGATCGAGCTGGCGAGCTCAGGGTCGTCGGCGTGGAGCTGTTCCTCGAGGTCGCGCAGCACCTGCTGCTCACGCTCGGACAGTGCCATGGTCCCCCTCCTTCTGCGGGCTGCCCCACGCTCTGTGCTCTCCGGCACGGACGCCGGTGCGCCCAGGATAGGCGCTGGCCCGCACCTGAGGAAAACGCGTTCCTCACGGTGGCGGGACCCGCTCGTCCCGCCACCGTCCGCACCCGGCTCCCCCGCCCCTCACCCGCTCCTCGGACGGTTCCTGCTCATTCCTCGGACGGCGAGGGTGGGCGCAGGAGGCTGGCGGGCGCCACCGCTCCGCGGCCCCAGCGTGCCCGCACGGCGTCGGCCGCCCGCTCGGGGGCACCGCGTCGCTCGTCGTCGTCCAGGGACAGCTGGACGCCGTCGCCCTCACGTGACAGTCCCTCCACCCGCACTCCCAGCAGGCGGAAGCCGCCCGCCGGGGTGGGCAGCGCCTCGAAGAGCGCCTCGACGACGGCGAAGAGGTCCCGGGCGAGGTCGGTCGGGGCGCCGAGCGTCCGCGAGCGCGTCACCGTCACGAAGTCCGCCCCGCGGGCCTTGAGCACGACGGTGCGCCCGCGGGTTCCGCCCTGGCGCAGGCGGGCCGCGCACTGGTGGGACTGGTCGAGCAGGACGCGCCGGGCGTCCTCGCGCTCGGTGAGCGTGTCGAAGAAGGTGGACTCGGTGCCCACGCTCTTCTCCTCACGGTGCACCCTCACGGGGCGGGGGTCGATGCCGTGGGACAGGTCGTGCAGGTGGCGGGCGGCGGCGGCGCCGAGGATCCTCTCCAGGCGGCGCACGTCGGTGGCGGCCAGGGTGCGCACGTCGGTGATGCCCCAGCGCTCGAGCACCCGGGCGCTCTTGTCCCCCACCCCCCACATGGCGCCCACCGGCAGGACGTCGAGGAAGTCCTGGGTGGCGTCGGCGGGCACGAGGAGCAGGCCGTCGGGCTTGGCGTGGGCGGAGGCAAGCTTGGCGACGAACTTGGTGGCGGCGATGCCCACGCTCGCGGGCAGGTCGAGGCGGCGGCGCACCTCGGCACGCACCCAGCGGCCGATCCGCACCGGGCTGCCCATGCGCCGTCGGGAGCCGGTGACGTCGAGGAAGGCCTCGTCGATGCTCACGCGCTCCAGCAGGGGCGTGACCTCGCCCATGACCTGGGCGGAGACCCGGCTGTAGACGCCGTGGCGCACGGGCAGGACGACGGCCTGGGGGCAGCGCCGCATCGCCTCGGCCATGCTCATGGCGGAGGACACGCCCCAGGCGCGTGCCTCGTAGGAGGCGGCGGAGACGACGCCGCGCCCGTCGGCGCCCCCGACGACGACGGGCCGTCCCCGCAGCTCGGGGTGCTCGCGCAGCTCGACGGCCGCGAAGAAGGCGTCCATGTCGACGTGCAGGATGTTCGTGGCGGAGTCGTCCTCGCCCCAGGAGCGGCGCGCGGCCTCGTTCCTGGGTGCCCGGCTCATGCGCCTCAGGCTAACGTGCCCCTGTGGCGGGACGAAGCAGCAGGCGCAGCCGGGGCAGGTCGGCCGGGCCGGGACCGGCGCCCTGCCTGGCGTCGCTGCCGGTGGAGCCGGTGCCCACGTCGACGGGGACGGCGCAGCTGGTCAGGCGCGACAGCGGGATCCTCCTCCTGCTCGACGGCACCGAGTCCTCGTGGATCGACCTGGAGGACCCCGCGCACCTGGACTTCGAGTACCAGCAGCAGATGAACGCTGTCCTCGACGTCCTGCGCCCCGGCGCCCGGGTGCGGGCGGTGCACCTGGGCGGGGCGGGCTGCGCGCTCGCCCGGGCGTGGGAGTGCCTGCGTCCGGGCTCGACCCAGCTGGCGGTCGAGATCGACGCCCTGCTGGCCCAGCGGGTGCGCGAGTGGTTCGACCTGCCGCACTCGCCCAGGCTGCGGATCCGTGTGGGCGACGCCGCCCAGGTGGCGCCGTCGCTGCGTGAGGGTGAGTGGGACGTCGTCGTGCGTGACGTCTTCGCGGCCGGCCAGGTACCCGCACCGTGCCGCACCGAGGACTTCCTCGCGGCGTGCCGCCGCGCGCTGGCACCGGGCGGCGTGCTCCTGGCGAACATGCCCTCCCTGCCTCGCTCGCAGGCGGGCTCAGAGCTGGAGGCGGTGCGCCGGGTCTTCGGTGACGGGCTGGTGGTAGCGGACGCGGCCTGCGCCCGGGGCAGGCGCCGCGGCAACCTCGTCGTCGTGGCCGGGCGCCGGGCCCTGACGGCCGAGCAGGTGCAGGAGGTGGACCGGGCGGTGCGGCGCCTGCCGCTGCCGGTGCGCACCTGGGCCCTGGACGACCCGGCCCTGCCGCGCCCCTGAGCGCGGCAGGCCCTGCGAGGCAGGGGCAGCCCGGTGCTCAGCGTCCCTGGGGGCCCTCCTCCGCGGCGTCGTTGGCCTCCAGGAAGGCCTCCAGGCGGGCCCCGATCTCCTCCGCCGTGGGCACGTCGAGTAGGCGGGAGAACTCGTCGGTGTCGGCACGCGGGGGCGCGTAGGTGTCGTACTGGGTCTCCAGGGCGGTGACGACGGCGGCGATCTCGGGCTGAGCGATGACCTCGGCGTCGATCTCCGCCCGGTTGACAGCGGCGGCGGCCTCCAGGTCCCCCAGGGGCAGGGCGAGGCCGGTGGTCTCCGCCACGGCGGACAGGAGGGCGGCGGCGCCCGCCGGGTAGTCCTCACGGGCCACGTAGTGCGGGATCGAGACGGTCAGGCCGCGCGAGTCGAGCCCAGCCTGCCCCAGGCGCAGCTCAAGCATCCCGCTCATGGCACCGGGGAACTCGACCCGTCCGAAGAAGTCGGGCTGCTCGGGCAGGGCCTCGGGGCGGTTGCCGTGGTAGTGGACGTAGGGCGCTCGCGTGTGAGGAACGGCCATGGGCATGCCGGCCATGGCCACCGTCTGCTCCACCCCCATCGTCAGGGCGAGGTGGGTGACGGCCCCGACGACCTCCTCCCAGCGGTAGTCCGGCTCGGCGCCGTGCAGCAGCAGCAGGTCCCGACCCTCGTCGTCCTGCAGCAGGTCCAGGACGAGCTCGGGCACCTCGACGGCGACGTAGGAGTGGGTGTCGAAGACCATCATGGGGCGACGGGCCCGGTAGTCGACGAGCGCGTCGGTGTCGAAGGTGGCCAGGCGCTCGGAGGGCAGGGTCATGAGCAGCTGCTCGACGGCGAGGCGGCCCGCGTGGCCGGCGTCCATGGCGCCGTCGAGCTGGTAGAGCAGGACGCGCGGGCGCACGGGGGCGTCCCACGGGTGCTCCACGCTGTACAGGGGTCGCATCCTGCCCTCCCCCGCCGGTCGGCGGAGGCACTCGGTGCTGCAACACCGTCCGGGCCCGCGCTGTTCCCGTCCGCACCCGGCGCGCCCCCCCGCCGCACGGCCGTTGCCCGGCCACGGTGGGGTGTTCGCCGTCGGCGTCCGCACGAGGCCCCGACTCGGACCATAATGGACGGCCGCACGCGCGCGCGTGCGGCCGTCCCCCCGGGCGCCCCGGGCGGATCCCGAGCCCAGTCAGCGAGATCACGTGACCCACTCCCCCCAGACCAGCTGCCTTCCCGACGGTGAGCGTCCCGGCGGTGCCGACTCGGTACGGGACCGGCAGGTGCAGGCCGAGCAGCGGGTCGTCGACACCGCCTACGGCGAGCTCGACCGCCAGCTCGAGGCGGCCCGGCGGGCCCTGGCGGGCACCGAGGCGGCCGGCGCGAGCGGCACCCACCAGTCCCGCGGTGAGCGCGACGCCTACGCGGTCCACTACTCCACCCTCGTCTCCTCGCTGGAGGGCGTTGAGGACCGTCTCGTCTTCGGGCGCATGGACCTGTCCCCGGAGGCCGTCGAGGCGGCGGGGGCGGTGTCCAGCGGTCCCGTCACGGACGGCGGCAGGCGCCACTACGTGGGGCGCACCGGCCTGCAGGACGAGCGCCACCGCGAGGTCGTCCTCGACTGGCGCGCCCCGCTGGCCCGCGCCTTCTACCAGGCCACGGCCCGCGAGACGATGGGGCTCGTGCGCCGACGCCACATCGACACCCGTCAGCGGCGTGTCATCGGGCTGGAGGACGAGGTCATCGACGTCGCCTCCCTCGCTGACGGCGCGGCGGACGGCGCCCGGCTCGCGGCCCAGGGCCTGCAGGGCGAGGGGGCGCTCATCGCCGCCATGAGCGCCGCGCGCGACGGGCGCATGGGTGACATCGTCGCCACGATCCAGGCGGAGCAGGACCGCATCGTCACCAGCGACGGCAAGGGCGTGCTCGTCGTCCAGGGCGGCCCGGGCACGGGCAAGACGGCGGTGGCGCTGCACCGCGTCGCCTACCTGTTCTACTCCGAGCGCGCCCGGCTGGAGCGCTCCGGTGTGCTGCTCGTGGGTCCCTCGCGGACCTTCCTGCGCTACGTCGAGCAGGTGCTGCCCTCCCTGGGTGAGACCGGGGTGGTGGCGACGACGGTCGGAGACCTCGTCCCGGGCGTGCGGGCGAGCGCCGTCGAGGAGCCGCTGGCGCACGAGGTCAAGGGCCGGGCCCTGTGGGTCGAGGTCCTCAGGCGCGCCGTGCGCGACCTGCAACGGGTGCCGCAGGGCCCGCGCGAGATCGTCGTCCAGGGGGTGCGGCTGAGCCTGCGTCCGGCGGACGTGACGGAGGCGATGAGCCGGGCGCGCCGTTCGGGCCGGCCCCACAACCTCGCCCGCGAGACCTTCGTGCTGTGGCTGCTGGAGCGTCTGACCGACCAGTACGCGCGCATCACCCGCCAGGACGCCTCGGACGCGGACACGCGCGCGTGGATCCGTGAGGACATCCGCACCGCGCGCGACGCGCGCCGGGAGATCAACCTGTGCTGGATGCCGACGACGCCCGTGGGCCTGCTGGAGCGCCTGTGGGCCCGCCCGGCGCTGCTGGAGCGCCTGGCGCCCGAGCTCAGCGCCCAGGAGCGTGCGCTGCTGGCGCGCCCTGCGGGCTCGGCGCTCACGAGCGCGGACGTGCCCCTCCTTGACGAGCTCAGCGAGCTGCTCGGCCCGAGCGAGGACGCCCAGGCCCAGCGCGCCCGGCTGGAGGCGCGGCGCCGTGAGGAGCTCGTGTCCTACGCCGCTGAGGCCATCGCCTCGCAGGACCTGGGCCAGGGCATGGTGACCGCGGAGATGCTCGCGGACCGAATGGCGGACACGGGCCCCTCGCTCACGCTGGCGGAGCGGGCGCGCGCGGACCGGACGTGGACCTACGGGCACGTCGTCGTCGACGAGGCGCAGGAGCTGGGGGCGATGGCCTGGCGGGCCCTGGCCCGGCGCTGCCCGGTGCGCTCCTTCACCGTCGTCGGGGACCTGGCCCAGTACTCGGGGCCGCAGGCCCCCGCCTCCTGGGCGCAGGTCCTGTCCGCCCTGGGCACCCAGGCGCCCGGCGCGGGTTCCGGGGCCGGCACCTCGTCCGGCGGCCGGGGACCGCGGGGCCGACGCCGGGGCGCACCGGACCCCGGCTCGACGCCCCTGCACGAGGAGGTGCTCACCGTCTGCTACCGCACGCCCGCGACCGTCATGGCGGCCGCGGAGTCGGTGGCGACGGCGCTGGGCCACCCGCCGGTCTACCCGGTGAGCTCGGTGCGCGACCTCGAGGACTGCCTGGCGGTCACGGACCTGTCCGGCCAGGACCTGGACGAGGCGGCCTGGGCCGAGGCGCTGCGCCGGGTGGTCGCCGAGGAGTCCGCGGCCCTGGACGCGAGTATCGGCACCGGGGGCGGACGCCTGGCCGTCATCGCCCCCGACCCGACGGCGGTGGCCGCCCTGCTGGCTGAGGAGGAGCTGCTGGCCGCCGCCATGCAGGCACCGGGAGGCGACGTGCTGCGCGCCCGGCTGGCGGTCATGTCCCCGGTGACGAGCAAGGGGCTGGAGTTCGACACGGTCGTCCTCGTGGAGGCCCAGGCCGTGGGAGAGCGCAGCCCGGGCGACCTGTACGTGGCGATGACGCGTCCCACCCGCCGCCTGCACCTGGTGTCGCGCCACGCCCTTCCCGCCGGCCTGCCCCGCTGAGCGCCCTCCCGGCGGGCCGGGAGGGCCGGCTGCCCCGGAGGGCCGGCGGACCGGAGCATCGGGTGGACGGGACGGACAACCGGGGACGGCCCGCTGCGTCACCGTCCGGCACGTGTGGTTACGCAACCGTAGGTTACGGTTACGCAGGGGCAGGCCGCCCCGCCCGCCGTCACGGGAAGGAAGCCACATGAGCGACAACGTCGGCGACACCTCCGAGCGCTACCTGCGACCCCACTACGCCCCCGGGGTCCCCGGCGTCATCGCTCCCGTCACCGAGCCCCTGTCGCGCATGCTCGACGACGCCACCCGGCGCTACCCCGACCGCATCGCCCTGGACTTCCTCGGCTCCTCCACCACCTACGCCCAGCTCTCCCGCCAAGTCGCCCGGGCCGCCGAGGCGCTGCGGACCCTGGGGGTGCGCCCCGGCGACGTCGTCGGCGTCATCCTGCCCAACTGCCCCCAGCACGCCGTCCTCGCCTACGCCGCCTGGCGCCTGGGCGCCATCGTCGCCGAGCACAACCCGCTCGCCCCCGCCGCCCAGCTGCGCGAGCAGATCGAGATCCACCGGGGCACTGTCATCATCGCCTGGGAGAAGACCCTCGCCCGACTCGTGCAGGCCACCGGCTCGCTCAGTGCCGCGGGCCTGGCCGAGCGCCGGGTGCTGTCCGTGGACCTCTCACGCCACCTGCCGTGGACCAGCCGTCTGGCGCTGAGCCTGCCGGTGGCGGCCGCCCGCACCCAGCGCTCCGAGCTGCGCGGCAAGGTCCCTGCCGGGGTGCGCTCCTGGGACGACCTCGTGGCCGCCTCCACGCCGCTTCCGGCCGGCTTCCCGCTGCCCGACGTCGACGACATCGCCGTCCTGCTCTACACGGGCGGCACCACCGGCACCCCCAAGGCCGTCAAGCTCACCCACCGCAACCTGCGCTCCAACGCCGAGATGAGCCTGGCCTGGGCCTCGCAGACCTGCGAGCCGGGCCAGGAGACCTTCTACGCGGTGCTGCCCTTCTTCCACGCCTTCGGCATGAGCCTGTCGCTGCTGTGCGCCGTCGGCCTGGCCGCCACGCAGGTGGTCCTGCCCAAGTTCAGCGCGGACATGGTCCTGGCGGCCTGGAAGCGGCACCCGGCCACCTTCTTCCCCGGAGTGCCGGTCATGTTCGACCGCATCGTCTCGCGCGCCAACGCCACGGGGGCGGACCTGTCCTCCTGCAAGATCGCCGTGTGCGGGGCGGCCGCGAACCCGCGCGCGGTGGCCGAGGCGTGGGAGGAGGCCACGGGCGGCGTCATCATCGAGGGCTACGGCATGACCGAGTCCGCGCCCATCACCCTGGGCAACCCCATCTCCCCCGAGCGGCGCCCCGGCGCCCTGGGCGTGCCCTTCCCCTCCACGGACGTGAGGATCGTCGACCCGGAGGACCCGGAGACCGAGGTCCCCCAGGGGCAGGTCGGCGAGCTGCTCGTGCGCGGTCCGCAGGTCTTCGTCGGCTACTGGGAGAACCCGGAGGAGACCGACGCCGTGCTCCTGCCCGGCGGCTGGCTGCGCACCGGGGACCTCGTGCGCCAGGAGGCCGACGGCTTCTACGTCATCGCCGACCGCCGCAAGGAGCTCATCATCTCCGGGGGCTTCAACATCTACCCCACCGAGGTCGAGGCGGCGGTGCGCTCCATGCCGCAGGTCGAGGACGTGGCCGTCGTCGGGCTGCCGGGCGGTGAGGGCGACGCCGGCAACGAGCACGTCGTGGCGGCCATCGTGCCCAAGGAGGGGCAGACGGTGAGCCTGGAGCAGGTGCGCACCTGGGCCGAGAGGACCCTGTCGCACTACGCCCTGCCCCGGCAGGTGGCGATCCTGTCGGAGATGCCGCGTTCACAGATCGGCAAGATCCTGCGCCGGGTCGTGCGCGAGGAGCTGCTCGCCGCCCGTGAGGCGGCCTCCGCGGCCTCCGGCGCCGTCGCCTCCAGCATCGTCGAGCGGCTGTCGGACAGCGGCAGGGACACGGCGGGCGGCAAGAGCGGCAAGGACAGCACGAGCCGGTGACCGGGGGCGCCACCCCGGGGCGAGCCGGGAGGGCCGGGCCGGGAGGGCTCAGAGCAGGCCCTGGGCCTGGAGCACCTCACGCAGGGCGGCGACCTCCGCGGCCTCGGCGCGCACCAGCGGCAGGCGCACGGTGGCCTCGGGCAGACGCCCCTGGAGCAGCAGCGCCTCCTTGGCCATGACCGCGCCCTGGCCACCGCCCATGATGGCGCGCACGAGCGGGCGGATGCGCTGGGCGACCTTGCGGGCGCCGTCGAGGTCACCGGCGTCGACCTCGGTGATCATCTCGCGCCAGGAGTGCGCGTCAGCGTGGGCGACGACGGAGACGACGCCGGAGGCGCCGTGGGCGAGCCAGGCGAAGTTGAGGCCGTCGTCGCCGGAGTAGTACTCCAGGCCGGTGGCCTCCATGCGCTCGAAGCCCTGCTCGACGTCCCCGGTGGCGTCCTTAACGGCCTTGACCCGGGGGTGCTCGGCCAGGCGCGCGAGAGTCTCGTCGAGGATCCTCACCCCGGTGCGGCCGGGGATGTCGTAGAGCATGACCGGCAGGTCCGTGGCCTCGACGACGGACATGATGTGCTGGTAGACGCCCTCCTGGCTGGGCCGGTTGTAGTAGGGGGCGTTGATGAGCAGGGCCTGGGCACCGGCCTCCTGGGAGCCGACGCCGATGCGCACCGCGTGGGCGGTGTCGTTGGAGCCGGCGCCGGCCATGAGCATGGCGCGTCCGGCGAGGGCGTCCTTGACCTCCCGCAGGAGCGTCTGCTTCTCGGGCAGGTGGGTAGTGGGTGCCTCCCCGGTGGTGCCGGCCAGGAGGATGAGGTCGGCGCCGTCGTCGACGAGGCTGACGGCCAGCGCCTGGGCGGCCTCGACGTCGATGGAGCCGTCGGCGTGGAAGGGCGTGACCATGGCGACGCCGACGGAGCCGAAGGACCGGGAGGGAAGAGCGCTCATGGGCCGAGCCTACCGTCCGGGCACTGGACTGAGGAGGTGTGGGCACGAGGCTCTGGCGGCGCAGGCCGGGCCTGTGCATAGGCTGCGGGCATGACGTCACCCGGCTCCGCCAGCGACCCTCTCTCCTCCCCCGCCGCGGGCGGGCTGCCGTCGGCATCCGTGCCGTCGGTGTTCTCAGCGGCCGCGGACGCGGGCCTCAGGGCCCCGGCCCGCGGCGGCCTGGAAGCGCCTCACGAGCATCCCGGCGAGGCGGGCGGCTTCGTGCGACCGGCGTCCGCAGGGGACCTGGAGGCCATCGGTCGGGTACACGCCTCGACGATGCTCGCCTCCCTGTGGGCGGCCCACACGGCCGAGCACGAGGGCGCCGAGCTGTCGGCGGGTGTCACGGCCATGGTCGCACCGCCGGTGCTGGCGGCTGGCTGGGAGCAGGCGGTGCTCCATCCTCCCTCGCCGGCCCACCACGTGCTCGTGGCCACGCTCGGCGAGGAGGTCGTCGGGCTCGTGGGGCTCGCACCCACCGAGGGAGTCGCCGTCGACGGAGAGGGCGTGCCCGAGGAGGCGGAGCCTGAGCGGGCGGCGGAGGTGACCGCGCTGGGAGTGGTGAGCGAGCACCAGCGTCAGGGCCACGGCTCGCGGCTGCTCGCGGCGGCGAGCGACCTGGCGCGCCAGGACGGCGCGCGCGTCCTGCTCGCGTGGGTGCTGCGCGGTGACGAGCGCCTGGAGTCCTTTCTCGCCGGCACGGGGATGCAGCGCACCAGCTCCCACCGGCTGCTGCCGGTGGGCGAGGGCGTGGTCGAGCAGCTGTGGGTCGCTGAGCTCTAGGCGCGCTGGGGCCGCGCCGGGACGTGCGGGAGGGGCTGGCAGGCCCTCACAGGCCCATGACGGTGTCCAGGCCGATGCTCAGGCCCTGGAGGGAGCCGACCTCGCGCACGGCCAGGACGACACCGGGCATGAAGGAGGAGCGGTCGAAGGAGTCGGTGCGCACGGTGAGCTGCTCACCGGGGTTACCGAGCACGATCTCCTCGTGGGCGGTCAGGCCCCGCAGACGCACCGCGTGCACACGTACGCCGTCGACGAGGCCGCCGCGGGTGCCCAGGGGGTCGGACTCGGTGGCGTCCGGTGAGGGGGCGACGCCAGCGGCCGCGCGGGCGGCGGCGACGGCCCGGGCGGTGGCGACGGCGGTGCCCGAGGGGGCGTCGACCTTGTTCGGGTGGTGCAGCTCGATGACCTCGACGGACTCGAAGTAGGGGGCGGCCATCGCGGCGAAACGCATGGCCAGGACGGCGGAGAGGGCGAAGTTGGGGGCGATGAGGACGCTGCGCCCGGCGGCCTCGGGGCGCTCCAGGTGCTCGCGCACCCGGGCGTAGGACTCCTCGTCCCAGCCGGTGGTGCCCACGACGACGTCGACACCGGCGTCGATGAGGGCGTGGACGTTGGCCTCGGTGACGGACGGGACGGTGAAGTCGACGGCGACGTCGGCGCCGCAGAGGGACTCGGCGCTGATGGTGTCGCCGACGTCAAGGCGGGCGACGAGCTCCAGGCCCTCGGCCTGCTCGACGGCCTGGCAGACGGTCGATCCCATGCGCCCGGCGGCGCCTGTCACTGCAACACGGATGGTCATGAGGCCTAGACTATGCGCAACCGGCAGCCAGGTGGAGGGACGGAGCGAGAGCATCCGAAGGTCCCCACGACCGTTCACATTGACGCGTGCGCACACGCGCGTGCGGAACGAATGTCAGAGGGCATCTGATATGAATCTCGACTCACTCAAGAAGGCTACTCAGAGGACCGCTCACATCCTCATCTTTTCGGCGCAAGTCTGCGCCTTTACTTTTGGGAAGCGTCTGCGGCAGAGGTGAGTGAATGAGAAAGGAACGGGTTCTCGCGCTGCTGCTGAGACTGATGCGAGCCCTCAGCATCACTGCCGGGATCACCCTCGGTTTCTGCTGCGCCGCCTGGACTGGCTTCGCAGCATACGGAATGGACGTGATTAGCGTGAGCGAGGGCGCCACCGTCTCCTCCTTCGTCTGGGAGGGCTGGAGCCTGACTCCACGATGGACCGCGCTGCTTGCGCTGTACTCCTTGGCCTTCCCGCTGACGTCCTCGGTCACGCCCAGATCCCGGAGCGACATGTTGCCGATCGCCGTCGCTGTGTGGACGGCACTCGTCACCTTCGGATTCGGACGGCTGGCAGCCGATGCACAGTTCATGCTCCGCGATCGCAGGGACTGCACCTATGACGGTTGCTGGCCCGCGGGCTGGCAGGAGCTCATGGCTTCCGCCCCGCTCTTCATCACCCTCATCACCTGGGTCGTTCTCTCTCTGCTTGCCGACCGGATCCCTCCCGTCGTCCGGCTCGCCGTGCCGCCGCTTCTGTTCCTTATCCTGAGCATCGCCCTCGCCGTCGTGTGGCGTCCCTACATCGTCCCCATCCTCCTCGGACCACCACCCTTCTGAGCGCGCTCTTTCTGAACACGCTCCTCCAGAGCACACCGCGCACGAGGACGACGCCGTCGGCACGGTGCCCGGTGCGCGCCGGCGCCCTTGTCGAAGCGCACCATCCTCCATACACTGCGACACACGTCACGCTCGGGCGTCGTCGCCCTGACCGCGTGGAGTCCCGTTTCCCCGATCTGCGCCCCGCCCCCTTGAGATGGTGCCACTGGCACAGGTTTCACCAGCCCTGCAGGAGATCGAAGTGATGTCGATGATGGTTCGTGGTGGCACGCGTGCTCAGGGTCGAGGTCATGGGTTTCGCCGTGTAACGCGCCGGGGCATCATGCTCACCCTGGCACTGCCGCTGACGGTCGTGCTCGCGGTCGCCGCCTGCGCCTCCACACCCGGTCCCGGATCAGCGGGAGCCAGCACGGACAGCGCCACCGGCGGCGCTTACTACCAGGAGGCCACCTCTCCCGCACCAACGGAAGTGCTCGGAGTCGTCAAGGACCCCGAGACATGGTCCCTACCGCTGGACCCCCTTTTCGCGAGCCCGATGGAGCGTTTACGGTTGTACGCTCACGACCTGCTCGCTCAGGCATGCATGGCTGAGGCCGGATTCAACGACTACGAGATCCTCAACACTCCCTCAGCACCGTACCCAGCAACCCGACCGCACGGCAACGGCACCCTGTTCAACGTCGCCATCGCCCAGGCCTACGGCTACCGCATGGCCCCCGACCCCGGCTACAAGCCCTCCTGGGAAAAGATTGACCTGGGAGGAGGCAGCTACTGGGACAGCAAGCCCGCCGCCTTCCGCGAACAGCTGGACCGGTGCAACGACGAGATCCATCCACGGCTGTTCGGCGAGCCCGGCACCCAGCGACTCGACCCCGGGATCAACGAGGAGGACTCCTTCCTGTCCCGGCTCAACCGCTTCACCGTGGACACCTCCTCCCCCGAGCTCCAGGCAGCGGCCTCCCAATGGCGAGACTGCATGGCACCACAGGGCATCGCCGACCTCCCCGAGCAGCCCTGGACCCCCACCATCCGGTCCGAGATGCCGCCCTCCCTCCAGACCCGCTTCGACTACCACCCCACCGGCGATCCCACCGCCGACGAGATCGCCGTGGCCACCGCCGACGCCCAGTGCCGCGAGTCCTCCGGATGGACCCACCTGCTCTACGAGGCGACCTGGGACCAACAGGCCGCCTTCATCACCGCACACCAGACCGACGTCGACGCCTTCCTCGCACGGGAGGAGGAGACCGCCGAGAAGATGCGGCAGATCATCACCGAGGCCGGCGGCACCCTGTGAGCACCCCCCGACGGACCGCACTGACCCTGACGCTCATCCTCGGCGCCGTCCTCATCGCCGCAGGCACCTGGGTCGTCGCCCTGCGCGTGCAGTCACCCGACCAGCGCGAGGCCGCCGCCGCACCGCCATCCGCACAGCCGGTCACCGTCACCGTCGCCCGAGGGGACCTCGCCGAGCGCACAACGGTCCTCGCCTCCGCACAGTACGCACAGACCGTGTCACTGCCCGTCCCCCAGCCGACCGAAGGCAGGGGCGTCATCACCCGCACCGGCGCACAGTCCGGCAGCACGCTCTACGCCGGACAGGTCGTCACCTGGGTCAACAGCCGCCCCCTCATCGCCCTCGCAGGAGCGTTTCCCCTGTACCGGAACCTGTACCTCGGAGACCAGGGCGACGACGTCCGGCTCCTCCAACAGGCGCTGTCCGATCTCGGCTACGGCATCGCCGTCGACGGCACCCTGGGAGCACGCACCGCAGCGGCCGTCACAGCACTCTACGAGACAACCGGCGCGCCACCACCGACCACAACCACCCAGCCCTCTGCTGCCGCCCCCGCTCCCGCCACACCGACCACGGCCCCCGCCGCACAGCCCACCGCGACCGCACCCACGCTCGTCCTGCCCGCCTCCGAGGTCCTCATCGTCCCCACGCTGCCCGCCGTCGTCTCCTCCGCCCCGGCTGTCGGCGCCACCGTGGACGAGCAGGCCACCGTGGCGGTGAGCACCTCCCAGGCCGCGCTCACCGCCGCCGTTCCGGCCTCGGTCGAGGCCCGGCTCAGCCAGGGACTGTCCGGCACCGCCACCCTCGAGGGCACGAGCATGGACGTCGTCATCTCAGAGATCCGCCCGCCCGCGCAGGACACGACCCAGCAGGACGCGCAGGCCTCCACCGAAGCCACCGTGGTCCTGTCCACCACCAGTGGTGCCGTGCCCGACAGCTGGCTCGGACACACCGACATCCTCGTGACCCTCAACCTGTCCGAGCCGCTGCTCGACCAGCTACTCGTACCGCAACGCGCCATCTCCCTGGACGCCAACGGCGTCGCCACCGTCCTCATCGCACAGACCGACGGCTCCTTCTCACAGATGCGAGTCACCGAGCTCGGCTGTGTCGCCGGAACCTGCGCCATCACATCCGAGGACGGTGCACTTCGCGAGGGCGCGAGCGTGAGAGTCGATGGCTGAGCTCCGGCTGCGCGGCGTCAGCAAGACCTACAACGGCACCGTCAGCGTCACCGCCCTCAACACCGTCACCCTCGACATCCACCAGGCGGACTTCGTCGCCATCCAAGGGCCCTCCGGGGCAGGCAAGTCCACCCTGCTGCATCAGCTCGCCCTCCTCGACGTACCCACCACCGGCCACTACCTCATCGACGACACCGACGTGCGTGCCCTGAGCGAGAGGGCGCGCGCCCGAATCCGATCGGAGCACATCGCCTTCATCTTCCAGTCCTTCCACCTGCTGCCCGGGCGCAGCGTGCTCGACAACGTCGCCTTCGGCCTGCTCTACCGGGGACTGGGCGCACGCGAACGGCGACGCACCGCACGCGACTGCCTCACCTTCGTCGGCCTGGAGGACCGCGCCGAGCAGAAGGTCGAGACCCTCTCCGGCGGGGAGCGCCAGCGCTGCGCCATCGCCCGAGCCCTCGCCTCCGGGGCGCCCGTCATCGTTGCCGACGAGCCCACCGGCAACCTCGACTCACACAGCTCCACCCAGGTCATGGAACTGCTCACCCGCCTCAACCAGCAGGGCGTCACCATCATCGTCGTCACCCACGACGACGCGGTCGCCGCCTACGCCTCACGGCACGTCCGGGTCGTCGACGGCCTCGTCACCGACGTGGATGCCGCCACCACCGCCACACACCACCGACGCCTCGCGACCCCACTGCCCCCGGGACGGCCCTCGCGCCTGCGCCTGCCCGACGCCCTCGTCGATACGTGGCAGGGTGTACGCGCCCGGCTGGGCCGCAGTGCCGCACTCATCGCGAGCGTCGCCCTCGCCGTCGCCCTCGCCACCGCGACGATGGGCCTGTCGACCTCCGCCCGTTTCCAGGTCTCCGACCTGTTCGACTCCCGACGCAACCAGATGGTCGAGCTCGCCGTGAGCACGACCGACGACGGCATCAAGGCACAGGTCCTCTCCCCGCAGTCCATCAGCCGGCTCCAGGCACTCGCGGGAGTCGAGGCCCTCACGGTCCTGGCCGTCCACGACTCTGTGCCCGTCTCGGCACGCCCATCCTCGACGACCGGTACCCCGCTCCCGCTCATCGGACTGGCCACCGCCACCCTGCCCGAGCCCCTGTTCGCCCTCGACTCCCCCGACCCGCTCACCATCCTGGGCGACGACGAGGTCATCCTGGGCGCACGGGCCGCACAGAACCTCCAGATCGGACCGCTGGTCTCCAGGCCCGTGGTCTGGGTCGAGGGCCGAGCACTGTCCGTCGTCGCCATCCTCACCGACGCAGGCCTCGACGTCGGGATGCTGGACTCCATCATCGTCAACGAGTCCACCGCCACCGGGTACTCACCCCCTCAATACGCCTCGGCGCGGCTACGGGTCCGGCCCGGCGCGGCCCAGCAGGTCGCAGCCCAGGGACCTGTGGCATGGCTCCCGACGTCGCCACCCTCCGTCACAGTCACCGCGCCTCCCGACCCGGCGACACTGCGCGCCGAGGTCGAGCAGAGCGTACGTACCGTGCTGTACACGCTCACAGCAGTCACCACAGCGGCCGCCCTGACCATCGTCACCACACTCATGATCGCCTCGGTCATGGAACGCACCGCGGAGATCGGGCTGCGACGCGCCATGGGCGCCAGACGCGTGCACATTCGTGGTCTCGTCGCCCTGGAGGCCGCCCTCACCGGTGTGCTCGGCGGTGCCGCAGGCTCCTACATCGGCATCCTGTCCGTCCTCGCCGTGTCCATCGCGAGAGGATGGCAACCCGTCGTGGCCTGGGAGTCCGTCCCCGTCGGCATCGGTGCAGGCGTGGCCGTCAGCCTCATGGGCGCCATCTTCGCCGCCCACCGCGCCTCACGCATCGAACCCGTCGACGCACTGCGTCACTGACGGGCCCGGTCGGCCCCGCTGCGGCCAGCAGCACGCACGGGGCTGAGGTCGCTATACCACCGGCCGCGTCCTGTCGGGTCGGCGCGTCCTCGTCGGCTCAGACCGTGGGGCCCACGAGGACGCGGGCGCGGGCGTGTCCCGCCAGCCAGGCGGCGAGCTCACGCACCTGCTCGGCGGTGACGGCCTCGAGCTGGCGCAGGTTCTCGTCCATGGAGCGCAGGCGGCCCGTGACCACCTCGCCGCGGCCCAGGCGCCCCATGCGCGCCAGGGAGTCCTCTCCCCCGAGGACCATCGCCCCGCCGATCTGCCCCCGGGCGCGCGCCATCTCGCGCTCCGTCGGCCCGTCGGCGGCCATGGCCTCGAACTCGCCCACCATGACGGCGCACACCTCGTCGACGTCACCGGGGGCGCAGCCCGCGTAGAGACCGAAGGCGCCCGCACCGGCGTAGGAGGCGTCGAAGGCGTAGGTCGAGTAGGCCAGGCCGCGCTTCTCACGCACCTCCTGGAACAGGCGCGAGGACATGCCCCCTCCGAGGATCGTCGTGAGCACGCTCATGGGCCAGCGGCGCTCGTCGCGCACCGCGATGCCCTGGCAGGTCAGGTACACGTGCGACTGCTCCGAGTCACGCTCGATGGTGACGTCCTGGACCTCCAGCGGTGTGAAGGGCTCGGTCTCGAAGCGGCGCTCGCGCGGCACGGCACCGGCCGAGGCGTCCCAGCCGGCGGCGGCCAGGTCCTGGGCAACACGCTCACACACCTGCTCGTGGTCCACCGCCCCCGCCACCGCGACCACCAGCGCGTCGGAGGCGTAGGTGCGCCGGTAGTGCTCCCACACGGCGTCACGCGGCACGGCGGTCACGGTCTCGGGGGTGCCGCCGATGGGGCGGCCCAGCGGCGTGCCCTCACCGAAGGCGGCCCGGGCGAAGGCCTCGTGGGCGACGTCCTGGGGGTCGTCGGCGGCGTCGGCGAGCTCGGAGACGATGACGCCGCGCTCGGTCTCGACCTCCTTGGGGTCCAGCAGGGAGGAGGTGACCATGTCGGTGATGACGTCCAGGGCCGTCATGGAGTCCTGGCCCTGGACGCGCGCGTAGTAGGAGGTGTGCTCCTTGGCGGTGGCGGCGTTCGACTCCCCGCCGATCATGTCGAAGGCCTCGGCGATGGCGCGCGCGTCACGCGTGGCCGTGCCCTTGAACAGCAGGTGCTCCAGGAAGTGGGTGGATCCCTCCTGGCCGGCCGCCTCGTCGCGCGAGCCGACGCCGAACCACATGCCCATGCTGGTCGAGCGCAGCCCCGGCACGGACTCGGTGATGACCCGCACGCCTCCGGGAAGGACGGAGCGGCGCAGCAGGGCGCCGTCGTCGACGAGGCTGAGCTCGGTGGCAGGGTCTGCGGCAGCGCCGCGCTCCAGCGGGACCTCGGTGTAGGAGGCGCCAGCGGCGCGCGGGGAGGGGGTGCAGGTACAGGCGTGGGTCACCCGGCGAGCCTAGCGGTGAGCCCCGCCCAGGCAAGAACCGGGACGCAGGCGGCGGGGCCGGGTGGATCATCCTCCACCCGGCCCCGCCGGATCAGCCTCTCAGCGCCCGCTGGCGGACGCCGGTATCAGCGTGTGCGTACCACCGTCACTCGGCGTCCGCAGAGTCCTCCACGGTGCGGGTGCGACGACGGCGCGGGCGGCGCTCACGACGCTCGCCGTCGGCGTCGCTGCGCTCACGGCGCGCACGGCGCTCGCGACGCTCACCGCCCTCGGCGTCCTCACGCGAGCCGCGGGCCTCCTCCTCGGCGGCCAGCTGCTCCTCGGTGAGGACGGCGTGCAGGCTGAGCTTGCCGCGCTGGTCGATCTCGGCGAGCTCGACCTGGACCTTGTCGCCGACGGTGAGGACGTCGTCGACGTTCTCCACGCGCTTGCCGCCCACGAGACGACGGATCTGTGAGATGTGCAGCAGCCCGTCCTTGCCCGGCGTCAGGGAGACGAAGGCGCCGAAGGTCGTGGTCTTGACGACCGTGCCGATGAAGCGCTCACCGATCTCCGGCATCTGCGGGTTGGCGATGGCGTTGACGGCGTCGCGGGCGGCCTCGGCGGAGGGGCCGTCGGAGGCGCCGATGTAGACGGTGCCGTCGTCCTCGACCGTGAGGTCCGCGCCGGTGTCCTCCTGGATCTGGTTGATCATCTTGCCCTTGGGGCCGATGACCTCACCGATCTTGTCGACCGGGATGCGCACGGTCAGCACGCGCGGGGCCGTGGGGGCCATCTCGTCCGGGCCGTCGATGGCCTGCTCCATGACGTCGAGGATGTAGAAGCGGGCGTCGCGGGCCTGGCCGAGCGCGCCGGCCAGGACCTCGGAGGGCAGGCCGTCGAGCTTGGTGTCGAGCTGGAGGGCGGTGATGAACTCACGGGTACCGGCGACCTTGAAGTCCATGTCGCCGAAGGCGTCCTCGCTGCCGAGGATGTCGGTGAGGGTCGCCCACTTCGTCTCGCCGTCGATGACCTCGTGCATGAGGCCCATGGCGATGCCCGCCACGGGGGCCTTGAGCGGCACACCGGCGTTGAGCAGGGACATCGTGGAGGCGCACACCGAGCCCATGGAGGTCGAGCCGTTGGAGCCCAGGGCCTCG
>ERZ772827.284-NODE-284-length-28381-cov-4.568171_pt1 | contig 28381 bp, 24 predicted proteins | sample MGYA00580850_ERZ772827 | MGnify/ENA primary metagenome ERZ772827 (study PRJEB29015, sample SAMEA2737950) | human oral metagenome | biome: human oral; feature: human-associated habitat; material: dental | place: China | collected 2145 ... | reverse complement strand
GCTGGGCGAGGTCGCGGATGTGCCCGACCGAGGCCTCGACGTCGAAGTCGTCCCCCAGGTACCCCGCGATCGAGCGGACCTTGTTCGGCGACTCGACGATGACGAGCTTCTTGGACACGTGGAACCTTCTTCGCTGACGTGGGGGCGACGACGAGAACTCCGGCATGTGCGCAGGACGTCGCCTCGCAAGCGACTGTAACGCATCCGTCGGCATCCGCCGCCCGGCCTCTCACACGCGACATCGCAACGGGCCCGCCCCGGTGGGGCGGGCCCGTGAGAGGTGCCGGGGCTCAGAGGGCGCTGACCGCCTGGCGCAGCACGCCCAGGTGCTGGTTGACCGCGTTCTGGTCGTAGGGCAGGTGCAGCCCGCGGCACTGGGCGGCCAGGGCCGCCAGGTCCTTGACCTCGGGGGTTCCGTGCTCAGCGAGGTCGGCGGCCTCCTCCGTCGCGGGGCCGCGTCCGCCCCGGCGGTCGACCCACCGGCTCAGGCGTCGCACCATCCGGTCCAGCAGCGGAGCGATCTGGCCGATCTCACCGTCGAGGGCGAGCACGCCCTCCTCGACCTCGCGGCACACCGGTCCCAGCTGGGAGAAGCCGGCGTCCAGCGCCTCGCACAGGGCAATGATCGAGTCGGCCGGGGCCTCCTCGCTGCCGTCCAGCACCGAGCGGGCGAAACGCCCGACCATGAGGGTGTGCAGGCGGATGAGGGCCACGGCGTAGCGCAGCTCCAGGACCGAGCCGCGCAGGGCGTCCATGCTCTCGGGCAGGTTGCGCAGGCGGGGCTCGACGGTCGCGGACAGCTCGAGGATCTGCGCGGCGAGGGCGTCGGCCTTGTCGGCGATGTTGAGGCGTCGCCCACCGACGACACGGCCGAAGGCGGCCGCACGGTCAGCGACGTCGAGCAGGCTGCTGCGCGTGTCCGACATCGAGGTGAGCAGACGCAGGTACTCCTCCAGCTCGAAGACGAGCAGGTTCGTCTCGCGCTCCAGCTGTCCGGTCACCTCGAGGATGCGGGTGACCGGGCCGTCCACGCCCATGGGGCGCGGGACCCGCACGCCCGCGGACACGAGGGCGGACAGCTCACGCGGCAGCTGCTCGAGGGTCATCGCGTACAGCGACTCGAAGCCGAGCCGGTTGAGCTCGGCCGTCAGCACGGCCGCCCCCCGCTCACCGATCTGGCGGCGCGAGGCGCCGTGGGCGGCCTCCTCGCGCTCCTTGGCGCGCACGGATCGGTAGATGTTGCTCACCGTCTCGAAGGTCGCCGTGTCCAGCGGCTTGGTACGCACCGACAGGTAGCCGTCACGCAGGGGCACGATGGTGGCGAAGACGCAGTAGTCCAGGCCGTCGGCGGCACGGTTGCGCACGTAGGCGCACGCCGGGCGGCCGGCCTCGAGGTCGTCCCACATGAGACGGAACACGCCGGCGGGCATGTCGAGGTGCCGGATGACGTTGTGAGGGGCGCCGATGAGACGGTCGCGGTTGTAGCGCGACATCACATCGAAGGTGCGGTTCGTCCGGGTGATGACGCCGCGGCGGTCCGTGGTCGAGAAGAAGATGTCCTCGGGGTCGAAGAACCGCTCGTAACCGACCTGAGTCTCCACGCTCGTTACTTCCTACTCGTGCTGGCGGTGCTGGACAGGGGTGGGTGCAGACGCATCGTCACTCCATCTCCGCGACGGCATTGACGATCGCGGTCTCGGCGGCGCCCATGGCGTCGCGGTCAAGGGTGAGGTCCAGTCCGCGGCAACGAGCCGCGAGGTTCGCCAGGGAGGACATCTCCGGGAACCCGGTGGAGGACAGGCCGTCGGCCTCGTCCAGGAGGTTGCCGACGTCGACGCCGTCGGCCTCGACGCCCTCGCGCAGTGAGGCGCCCTCGTCACGCAGAGCCCGCAGCCAGCGGTCGAAGGGACGGCGCGAGCGGTCCAGGCCGGAGACGACGACCCGCATGGCGGCGTCGAGGGCGTCGCGGCGCTCGGCGACCTCCGTGCAGACCTCCTGTGCGGCGCTGAGGTCGGTGGCGAGTGCGTGGTGGAGCTCGGTCATGGCCCCGCGCACGTCCTCCTCGTCGCCGTCGACGACGCTGGCGGCGTAGCTGCCCAGGACGAGGGTGTGCAGGCGCATGAGGCTGGCGCGGAAGCCCAGGCGGCTGATCGCGTCGGTCAGGGACGCGACCGCGTCGGTGAGCCCGGACAGGCCGCCCAGGGCCTCGGAGGTGCAGTTCGTCACCCGCTCAGCGGCGCTGGGCACCGAGGACTCGGGGTCGTTGCTGGCCAGCATGCCCACGAGCTCGCGGGTGCGCTCGGCGCGGGTGGCGATGGCGGGGGCCTCGCTCATCCAGGCGCTCAAGCCCTCCTGGATGCTGCGGTAGCCGGTGGCCTGGCCCACGAGGGTGGCGCTGGCGAGCTCGACGTCGCGGGCGCCCCCGAGCACGGTGGCAGCCGGTCCCTCGACCTCCTCGCGCACGGGGACCCTCACGCCCTCGGCGGCGAGCGAGACGGCCTCGGCGGGGAGAGCCGACATGGAGAACTCCAGCAGGGAGGAGAAGCCGAGGCCCGCGAGCTTCTCCAGCAGCACCTGGGCGCCGCGCTCGGCGACCTCACGGCGGTTGGAGCCGGCCTCAGCGGCCTCGCGCTCGACGGCGCGCACCTGGCTGTAGACGTCGCGCACGAGGCTGAAGGTGTCCGCCTCGAGGGGCTTGGTGCGCACCGAGACGTAGCCGTCCTCGACGGAGGAGACCGTGGCGAAGACCCAGTAGTCCAAACCGTCGCCGGCCCGGTTGAGCACGTAGGTGCACACGGGGCGCCCGGCCTCGAGGTCGTCCCACATGAGCTTGAACACTCCGGCGGGGACGTCGTCGTGACGAATGATGTTGTGAGGGGCGCCGATGAGCTCCTCGCGCGGGTGACGCGCAAGGGTGACAAAGGTCCGGTTGGCGTTCCGGATGACACCCTTGCGGTCCGTCGTCGAGAAGAAGACGTCGCTCGGGTCGAAGAGGCGCTCGCCGTCCTGGATGGTCTCCACGCGTGGTCCAGTCTCTCAGAATTGGTCAGATGTACAGGGACAGATTGCCCGAAATCGGCGAGTCGTGCACACCGAATGGCACAGCGATGTCGTATGAGCAACGGCGCACATCGAGCCCGGCCGAGTCCCCAATCTACGCCGCGACGCCCGAAAACTGGAATGACACCCATGTGATTCACAGCCTGCACACAGGCAGGTCGTCTTGAATGAGATCATGAGCACTTCCATCGAGCCCCTCACCCGTCCCGACGGCAGCCCCATCCGGGTCCTCGTCGTCGACGACGAGCAGATGCTGGCCGACCTGCTCGCCTCCGCCCTGCGCTACGAGGGCTGGGAGGTGACCACAGTGGGAACCGGCATGGCCGCCGTGCGCACCGCACAGGAGATCGAGCCCGACGTCCTCGTCCTGGACATCATGCTGCCCGACCTCGACGGCCTGGAGGTCATGCGTCGTGTCCACGGGCACCAGCCCAGCGTCCCCGTTCTCTTCCTCACCGCCAAGGACGCCGTCGAGGACCGCGTCGCCGGCCTGACCGCCGGAGGTGACGACTACGTCACCAAGCCCTTCAGCCTGGAGGAGGTCGTCGCGCGCCTGCGCGCCCTGCTGCGCCGCTCGGGCGCCTCGACGGAGCAGGAGGACAACGTCCTTGAGGTCGGCGACCTGCGCCTGGACGAGGACTCGCACGAGGTGTGGCGCGGCGACGACGAGATCCGCCTGACCGCCACGGAGTTCGAGCTGCTGCGCTACCTCATGCGCAACCCGCGCCGTGTCCTGTCCAAGGCCCAGATCCTCGATCGCGTGTGGAACTACGACTTCGGCGGGCAGGCCAACATCGTCGAGCTGTACATCTCCTACCTGCGCCGCAAGATCGACAAGGGACGTAGCCCCATGATCCACACGATGCGTGGCGTCGGCTACGTCCTCAAGCCGGCCGACGGCGCGCGCTGAGCCACCCCTCGCCACCGCTCGCACCGTGCCCCGTCCCGCCCCCGCTCGGACTCGAAGCCTGAGGACCCGCCTCGCCGCCGGGGTCCTCGCCCTCGTGCTCCTCATGGCCGCCCTCATGGGCGCCTTCTCCACCCTCACCCTGCGGCACACGCTCATGGACCGGCTCGACGAGCAGCTCGCCGCCGCCTCCGAGCGCGCCGCGGCCCGCCGCCACGGACTCGCCGAGCAGCACGGCGGCAGCGACACCGACCCGGCGGGCGCCTGCACCCCGGGTGACGGTGGCGCGCACGGTTCCGACGACCCGCCGGGCTCCGGTGAGCAGCGCCCCTCCGTGCCCGAGGGCCTCGACGCCGCCGGCCAGTCGACCGGGACCCTCACCGTCATCTCCCCCGGTGCCGGCGTGGACGGCGGTGTCGGCACCGGCACCGTCCGCGCCGGCTACATCGACGACGACGGCGCCTACCAGGCCCTGAGCGCCGACGAGGTCGCCGCCCTGCTGGCGCTGGAGCCGACCGGCAGGCCCGTGACCGTCGCCATCGACTCCCTGGGCGACTACCGGGTCATGGTCACCAAGGACGAGGCCACGGGTGACATCGTCGTCACCGGCCTGTCCATGAGGCCCAGCAACAACCTCGTGCGCACGCAGCTGCTCATCGAGGTCGTCATCGCCGTCGTCGGCGCCGTCGTCGCCGCGCTCCTGGGCCAGTCCATCGTGCGCTCGGCCACCGCCCCGCTGGAGCGGGTCGCCGAGACCGCCCAGCGGGTCGCCTCCCAGCCCCTGGCCAGGGGCGAGGTCAGCATCGACGAGCGCGTGAGCGAGGCGGACCTGGCCTCCTCGCAGGAGGTCGGGCAGGTGGGCGGTGCGCTCAACACGCTCCTGGGCCACGTCGACGAGGCGCTTACCGCACGGCAGCGCTCGGAGACGCAGGTACGCCAGTTCGTCGCCGACGCCTCCCACGAGCTGCGCACCCCGCTGGCCTCGATCCGCGGCTACACCGAGCTCATCCGCCGTGAGGGCGCCGACGCGGCCCTGCCCGAGGAGTCCATGCGCGCCCTGGAGCGCGTCCACTCCGAGTCCGTGCGCATGACCGGTCTCGTCGAGGACCTGCTGCTGCTCGCCCGCCTCGACGCCGGACGCGAGCTGCGCCACGACGAGGTCGACCTGCTCGCCCTGCTGCTCGACACCGTCAGCGACGCGCGCGCCGCGGGACCCGACCAGCAGTGGGAGCTCGACCTCACGGCACTGGGCGACGGCGGGGACGAGGGTGCTGAGCCGCCCGTCGTCATCGGTGACGAGGCGCGTCTGCGCCAGGTGATGGTCAACCTGCTCGCCAACGCGCGGGTGCACACCCCCGCGGGCTCCCGGGTGCGCACCCGCCTGAGCCGCCAGGCCGGCCCCGGAGCGGAGCGCTGGGTGGTGACGGTCTCCGACGACGGTCCCGGCGTGGCCCCCGCCGTGCGCGAGCGGCTGTTCGAGCGCTTCGCCCGCGCGGACGCCTCCCGCGAGCGCCGCACCGGCTCCACCGGCCTGGGCATGTCGATCGCCCTGGCCATCGTCAGGTCGCACGGCGGCACCCTCACCGTGGACTCCCTACGCCAGGGGACGGTGCCGACGGCGGACGGGCAGGCGCTGCGCCGCGGCGAGGTCGACGGCTGGGCGCGTGAGCACGGCACGACCTTCACGGTGCGCCTGCCCGCGGCGCTCTGACCAGCGGCACGCTCACCACACGCCCGCCCCGCGGCCCCCTGACCGCCTCCCCATCGCCGAGTTCGGGGGTTACGGGTCGAGTTCGGTGCCTGAGCCCTCGAAGTCGGCGCGTAAGCACCGAACTCGCGGACGACAGCGGGTGGCACAGTCTCCTCGTCAGGCGCGGGCGCGCTTGACGAGGAGACGCAGCACGTGGCGGGCCGCCGCCTGGATCTCCCCCAGGCTCAGACCCGCCGCGGCGGCTTCTCGCCCGGCCGCCTCTCCCCCGGCGGCGATCCAGGCGCGGTAACCGTCCATGACACCGTCCTCGCGGGTGGACGACGAGTGCGCGTCACCACCCGGCATGAGGACATCGACGCCGGAGCGCACCCGGTACCCGGAGTCGTGGATCGTCGGGAACTCGGGGGACGACGCCATACGCATCCACCAGTCGGTGATGACGAGCCCCTCGTAGCCCCACTCGCCGCGCAGGACGGTCGTCACGAGGTCGTAGCCGTAGTGGCTCCACACCCCGTTGACCTTGTTGTAGGAGGTCATGATGACGTCGGGTCGCGCCTGACGCACCACGTGCTCGAAGGCGCGCAGGTAGATCTCACGCAGCGCCCGCTCGCTCACGCGCGAGTCCGTGTGGATGCGGTTCGTCTCCTGGTTGTTGGCGGCGAAGTGCTTGGGGCAGGCGCTGCGACCAGTGGACTGGACCCCGACGACGACGGCGGCTCCCATCGCCCCGGTGAGCAGCGGGTCCTCACTGAAGTACTCGAAGTTCCTCCCACACAGGGGGTCGCGGTGGATGTTCATGCCGGGGCTGAGGAGGATGTCGGAACCCAGCCGGATCATCTCCTGGCCGTGCAGAGTCGCGAGCTCACCGACGGCCTCCGGGTCCCAGGTGGACGCCAGGGCGGTGCCACAGGGCAGCAGTGAGGCCGTCGCGGCCAGACGGAGGCCGGAGGGCCCGTCGGTCGTGATGGCGGCGGGGATGCCGACGGCGCGCAGCACCTCGTTCACACCGCCGAGGGCACCCGCGTTGCCGGGCGGCCCGTAGGACGAGTCCATCTCGGTGTCGCCGTAGGTGAGCCGGGCCAGGGCCTCGGTGTCGAGCGAGGCGAGCAGGTCGTCGAGGCTGCGCTCGCCGGCCACGACCTGCTGGAAGCGGACCCCGCCGTCGACGGCGGGCACCGCGGTGGGCAGCCGGTCAAGGATCCGCTCGCGCAGGTCGACCTCGCTGACCGGCGCGTCCTCCCACCCGAGGGCGCTGGCGCCGTCGTCCCCAACGGTACGCGTCATGCGTCGCAACGGGTGGGCGGGGTCGGGGGCGCAGGCCTGCTCGAGCTGCGCGAGGACCCGGGTCGCGCTCACCTCGACAGCCCCGACCGGCTCGGCCGAGCGCACGTCAGCACCGACATGGAAGGCGTAGGAGCCGCCCTGAAGGACCCAGGCCGAGCGCTGCCCGGTGGCACCGGAGTCGTCGTAGGAGGCGAGCGCGCACAGGGGCACGCGCAGCTCGCCCTCCCAGGTCTGCCCGGGGGCGAGCAGCGGGGTGCGGGCGAAGGCGACGAGCTCGCGCACAGGGTTGCCCAGCGGCACGCAGGGCTTGGAGACGTAGAGCTGGACCACAGCGCTTGAGGCCCGCTCGCCGGTGGACCGGGCACGCACGGCCACGGTCACGTCGTGCTCGTTCAGGACCGGGGGCCCGGCGGTGATCTCGTGGGTGCCGTAGCCCAGGCCGAAGCCGAAGGGGTACTGCACGGCCTCGGGGTCGAAGGTCTCGAAGTACCGGTAACCGACGTAGATGTCCTCGACGTAGTCAGCGGCCTCCGGGTCCCCGAAGTTCCCAGCGCTCGGGTAGTCCTCGTAGCGGTAGGCGATCGTGCTGGTCAGACGACCGCCGGGCTCGTCGTCCCCGGCCAGGACCCGGGCGATGGCACGCGCCCCCTCCATTCCGCCGCACCACGCGAGCAGGAGAGCGTCGACACCCAGCTCCTCCGCCCAGGACAGGTCCATGACGTTACCGGTGACGACGACGGCGATCACTCGCTCGAAGGCGCCCCGGGCACGCTCGAGGAGGGAGCGCTCAACCTCGGTGAGGTAGTAGGAACCGGCCTCCAGGAGGCTCTCGCGGTCCTCGCCCGCGGCCCGCCCGATCACGACGACGGCGCTGCGGCACCGGCGGGCAGCCGCCTCAAGCGCGGGCTGGGCCAGCTCCATCTCCGGAAAGCTCAGCGGCCACTGCCCCCAGACCTCGCCGGGATCGACGGGGTGGGCGGCGCACCACGCGCGGTAGAGGGACGCGAGCTCGCCGTCGGCCTGCACACCCACCTCAGCAAGGCAGTCGAGGAGATTCGTCACGTAGGGAGCGTTGACGTCACCGCCGGACCCGTATCCGACGGCGATCCAGTCGAGCTGCCCCCGGCCGAGGAGAGCGACGGACTCGCCGCCAGTAAGCGGCAGGGGCCGCACGCCGTCGGCTCCCGCATCGTTGCGCAGCAGCGTGGCACCCTCGGCGGCAAGCCGTCGGGCGGAGCGCGCGAGCGCCGGGTCGAGTGCAGGGCACCGGTCCGTGCGCGAGCGTCGTGACGTCTGCTGGGACATGAGATGGTCGGTCATCGCTCTTCCTTGAGTCGTGATCACGTGACTGGTGCAGGCCGGTGTCAGGGCGCGGTCGAGGGGGCACTGCCCGGGGACGCCGGTGGGCACGGGCGTCGGCTCGAGCGGCGGGTGGTGAGGGTGACGGGTCTGGTCACCGGCAGGCCGTCCCACGTCTCGTCGAGGATGTCGTGAAGCATGACGGCGGCCTGCTGTCCGAGACACTCCGCTGAGTTCGTGACGCTGGACAGCCCCGCGCGCTCGGCGGCGGGCGAGTCGTCGAAGGAGACGACGAGGACGTCGTCGGGCACGCAGATCCCGACCTGTTCCCAGGCGTCAAGCGCGGCCACGGCCATGAGGTCGGAGGAGAGGAAGACGGCGTCGACGGCGCCGGAGCGGATCGACGGGGCCAGGGCCTCAGCGGCCTCGCGTCCGGACTGGGCGGTGAAGGCTCCCTCAAGCACCACGGGATCGATCCCGTACTCGGCGAGCGCCCCACGGAACCCGCGCAGGCGGTCCTGTGCGGCGACCATGTCGAGCGGGCCGGTGACGATCGCCGGACAGCGCGCCCCGGCGTCGAGCAGGTGCTCTGCGGCGAGACGGCCTCCACCGTCGTTGTCCGAGTCGACCCAGGAGGAGGGAGGCTCGGCCGTGACGGGCCGTCCGATGAAGACGACCGGGACCGGGGCGGCGGCGAAGGTCTCGATCTGGCCGTTGATCTGGTGGTGCGAGACGACGATCGCGCCGTCGACCGCGCCGCTGCCCAGGAAGGCGGCGGTCCGGGCGCCCCGCCCGGAGAGGTCGGCGAAGGACACGACGAGCTGGAGGTCCCACTGCTCCAGGAGCACTGAGACGGCGACGACGACGCGGGCGAAGAACGGGTCGGTGAAGACGAGCTCGTCCGGCTCCGGGATGATGACGGCGATCATCCCCGTACGGTGGGTGACGAGGGCACGAGCGGCCGTGTTGGGTGTGTAGCGAAGCTCATCCACGGCCGCCGCGACGGCCCGGGACTTCTGGTCGCTCACGGCGACGTCACCGCGCACGACTCGTGAGGCGGTCGCCCGTGAGACTCCGGCCCGCCGGGCCACGTCCTCAAGGGTGACTCTGGTCCGCTGTCTCATGGGATGGTCTCCTGTCGCCGTTCTCACGCGCCGTCGCAGGGTCCGCGAGGACCCGCGCTGACGCTCAGCCCTTGACGGCACCCTGCATGATGCCAGAGACCAGCTGCTTGCCCGCGAAGACGAACAGGAGGAGCAGCGGGACCGTGGCCACGACGACGCCCGCCATGATGAGCGAGTAGTCCTTGAAGTAGGAGGCCTGCAGGAGCTGGAGGGCGACGGGCAGGGTCGGGTTCTTCGCGCCGAGGACGATGAAGGGCCAGAAGAAGCTCGTCCATGAGCCGACGAAGGTGAACAGGGCAAGCATCGCGGCGGCGGGGCGGGCGGCGGGCAGCGCGACGCTCCGGAAGGTGCGGAACATCGACGCGCCGTCGACTCGTGCGGCCTCGATGAGCTCGTAGGGCAGGGCGTCACGAATGTACTGGGTCATCCAGAACACGCCGAAGGCGGAGACCATCGCGGGCACGATGACGGCGACGAGCTCGCCGGTCCAGCCGAGCCTGGACATGACGATGAACAGCGGGACGACGCCGAGCTGGGCGGGTACCGCCATCGTCGCGATGACGAAGGTGAGCAGGCCGTCTCGGCCGCGGAAGCGCAGCTTGGAGAAGGCGTAGCCCGCCAGCGTCGAGAAGAAGACGACAGACAGGGAGACGACGGCGGAGACGATGAGGGAGTTGAGGAAGGCGCCCCACAGGTCGATGCCCGAGTCGATGACGCGGCCGAGGTTCTCCAGGAGCCGGCCCTGCGGGATGAGCGAGGGCACGGGGTTCTTGGCGATGGAGGGGGCGTCGGAGCCCGCCAGGAGGAAGGCGAAGTACAGCGGGTAGGCGCTGATGAGCACGACGGCGGCAAGGACCACGTAGGCGACCGGGCCGGGGCGCCGGCCCTGGCCGAAGCCGTGGTGGGCCTGCCTGGCACGACGGCGGGCGGCGGCGCGGGCCGCACCTTTCCCGGCGGTCTGCTCGATCATGGCGACAGAGGGCTGGTTGCGGCTCATCATGAGTCTCCTCTCCCGGTGACGGGGGCGGCGGGGAGCGGGTCAGTGGTGCCGGTCGAGGCACCCGTTGCCGCCCGTGGGCCGCGCCTGCTCCTACGTCCCCGCCGTCGGGGCGCACTGCCTGAGGAGGCGATGTTCCTCGTGATGAGGAAGCTCAGGGCCGCGAAGCCCAGGATGATGACGAAGAGGATCCACGCGACGGCCGAGGCCCTGCCGAAGCTCTTCTGCGGCCCCCAGCCGAGCTGGTAGAGGTACATGGTCAGGGTCAGCCACTGCTTGTCGGAGCCTCCGCCTCCCGCCGTGTCGAACATGCGGGGCTCGTCGAAGATCTGCAGTCCGCCGATCGTCGAGGTGATGACGACGAACATGATCGTCGAGCGCAGCTGCGGGACCGTGATGGAGAAGAACTGGCGGGCGCGGCCGGCGCCGTCGACGGTGGCCGCCTCGTAGAGCTCGGCGGGAATCGCCTGCATGGCGGCAAGGACGATGAGGGCGTTGTAGCCGGTCCACCGGAAGTTCACCATGTTGGCGATGGCGACGTGGGACCACAGGGCCGAGGAGTGCCAGCCGATCGGGTCGAGGCCGGCGTGTCCGAGGAGGGCGTTGATCATGCCGGACTGGTCCGCGAAGAGCTTGGCGAAGATGATCGACACGGCCACGGGCGCCACGACGTAGGGCAGCAGCACGCCCATGCGCCAGAAGGTCCTCGCCCGCAGGTTCGTGTTGAGGACGTAGGCGATGAGGACCGCCACCATGATCTGCGGGACGCTGGAGAGCAGGAAGATGGAGAAGGTGTTGCGCAGCGCCACCCAGAAGGTGGCCTGCTGGAGGACGTCGACGTAGTTGGTCACGCCGTTGAAGCCCTGGTCACCGCCGATGAGGTGCCACTTGTGCACAGAGACCCAGGCCGTGTAGAGCAGCGGGTACAGGCCGGTGATCGCGAAGGCGATGAAGAAGGGGGCGATGTAGAGGTACGGCGATACGGTGACGTCGAGCCGTCCGAGCCGGTCGCGCCTGCTCATGGGCCCGGTCCGGCGTTGCCGTGCAGGCACGCCCGTCGGCGCGCTCCTGGCGGTGGGTGATGCTGCCTTCATCCTTCATCCTTCCTGAGCGGGAGCCCGCGGTGCGGTCCGAGCCGTCGCTCGCGGCCGGACCGCACCGCGGATGCTGGGAAAGGTCGCCCCTATTCCAGGGCCAGCTCACTGAAGGCCGCCAGTGCCTTGCTCCAGGAGGCGTCAGCGTCGTCGGTCTTGTCGACGTCGACGCGGGTGAGCGCGTCGGTGACCAGGGTGGAGACCGCGAAGTAGCTCTTGCCCTTGTAGGGCGAGACGTTGATCTTCCTGGACATGTCGGAGTAGATCTGCCCGACGGGGGCGTCGTTGAAGAACGCGTTCGTGTACCCGAGGAGCTCGGGGTCGTCGAGCGCGTCGGTCTGCGAGGGGAAGTTGCCCTTGGTCTGGAAGGCCCTGATCTGCTGCTCGGGAGCGGTGAGCCACTCGGCGAGGGCCTGGGCCTCCTCCGGGTGCTCGCTCTGGGTGGGGACGGTCAGGTAGGAGCCGCCCCAGTTGCCGCCGCCGCCGGGGAAGACCGGGGCGACGTCCCATCCGGTGACGCCTGCCGCGTTGCCCTCGATGACGCCGAGCATCCACGGCGGGCAGAGCATGGTCGCGAAGCCGTTGTTCTGGAAGGAGTTGACCCAGTCCTCGCTCCACTGGGACAGGCCCGCGGACAGGCCCGCCTTGGACTGGTCGAGGATCGTGTCGTAGATCGTGTGGACCGCGGTGTTGGACTGAAGCGGGATGACGGTGTCGTCGTCGTTCTCGAAGGGGTTGTCGATCTGGTTGACCATCCCCTGGTAGATGCCCGCGGCACTGTCGTACCAGGGGATACCGGTGTCAGCGACGAACCTCTGGCCGACACTGAAGTAGGTGTCCCAGCCTCCGTCGAGCAGTGCGGCGACCTCGTTGCGGTCCGTGGGCAGACCGGCCTGGGCGAAGAGGTCCGCCCGGTAGCACAGGGCCTCGGGGCCGGCGTCGGTGCCGTAGCCGATGAGGGCGCCCTCCGGCGTGGTGGCAGGGGCGGTCTTCCAATCGGGCCAGCGGCCCTCGACGGCGTCGGACCTGAGGTCGACGAACTGGTCCGAGTACTGCATGAGCTCGGGAAGCCAGTCCATCTCGATGGCCTCGATGTCCGACAGGCCGGAGCCCGCGGCGAGGCGGGTGTTCATGTTGTCGCGGGCCTCGTCGGAGGTCGCGGCCTTCTTCTCGACGATCTTGATCTCCGGGTGCAGCTGCATGTACTCATCGAGCAGGTCGTCGTAGCCGAACTCGTTGAACGTGGCGATGGTGAGGGTGATCTTTCCGTCGTCGGCGTCGGTGCCGGAGCTGTTCGCGCAACCGCACACGCCGAGGGCAAGCGCCCCGGCGGTAAGGGTCGCGAGGCCGACGAGGGCTCTCTTCTTGAACACGGCTACTCCTTTGTAGTCACGTCGTGGCCCGCGGGGGGACCGGGCCTTCTTCTGAGAGCGCGATCATGTAGGTCCTCCCACTATGAGAGCGTTCTCAGGTGTGTGATTTATGTTACTCCTCACGTGCGGTGCTGTCCAGCCCCGCGGAGCGAGCCGAGGAGGAGAACCGAGTTCGAGGGTTACGCGTCGAGTTCGGTGCCTGAGTCCTCGACGTCGGCACGTAAGCCCCGAACTCGCGTGTGCTCGCGGGAGGTGGCGTGATGCCGGTGCCGACGTCGTAGGCGAGCGCCCCTCAGCCTCGAGAGCGCGGGTGGCGGGCGGGGGCGAGCCCGGCGAGCAGCGCCAGGCACACGAAGGACGTTCCCACCGTCCCGGCCGAGCCGGCCGCGTAGGCCACGAAGGTGCCGGTGCGTCCCAGCACCCCGCTTCCGGAGGCCACCGACCACCAGGTCACGGCCTCCAGCACGAGACCCACCGCGCCGGCGCAGGCACCCAGCCCGCCCAGGAAGGTGAGCCCCGCAGGACGCGCGACCGCCGGGGTCCCCTCGTCGTCCCCCTCCGGCACCTGGCGACCAGGGCCTGCCTTGTGCCAGACGCCGCCCGCCACCGCCACCGCGCCCCAGGCGGTGGCCAGTAGGACCGCGCTGATGACGTCGGCGGGCCGGTGCCACTGGCACACGAGCGTCGAGTAGCCCATCGCCGCGGTGAGCACCGCCCCGGCCCAGGCCGCGACCACCCTGTGGGACACCCCGACGAGCAGCAGGAGCGCGACGGCCGCGGAGGCCGCCACGGCGGTGTGCCCCGAGGGCAGCGTGTTGGCGCCGTCCCAACGGGGCGACAGGTCGTAGTCGGGGCGCACGAGCACCCAGCGCTTGAGCACCTGCGTGGAGGCGTTGATGGCGATGACGGTGCCGGCGGCCCACACCGCCCGGCGGCGGCTGCCCCGCCAGATCCCCACGACGAGGACGAGGAGGACGAGCGCGACGGCCGCGGGCATGGACACGGTGGACAGCAGGGTGCGGGCGTGCGCGTCCACGAAGCGCTCGCCGATGCGTGATCCCGTCAGGGCCGCGTCCTCCATGAGCTGACCGGTACGCGTGTAGATGAGGGCGTACCACAGCGTGATGACGCCGCTGGCGCACACGAGGGCCAGCACCGCCGCCCACGCGCGCTGGGTCCCGCCGGCACGTCGCCGCACGGGGTGGGGGCCTGTCGTCATCACGCCGCCGATCGTAGGGGCTGAGCGACGGCGGAGGGCTGAGCGCCGCCGGGAGCCTCGTCACCCGACGCCGTCGGACCGGTAGCGGCAACGGCGGCCGGGAGTCTCACAGCTCGAGGAACCCGTCGGCTGCCAGAGCACGGGTGGCGCCCACCATCTCGTCGCGCAGCGCCTGGGCATCGGTGCCGGTGAGGGCGGCGACGGCGGAGGCGATCTGGGCGACGCTGAGCTCGCCGTCGGCCACGGACACGAGGGCCGCGAGCGCGGTGCCCGCCCGCACGACCCGGCCGAAGCCGCCGCCCTGGCGGATGAGGATGACCGTGGGCTCGTTCTGGCCGGGGACGAGGTGGCGCTCCTCGGTGACGTCGGGGGCGACGACGGGGTGCAGCCCGGCGACGGTGTCGTCGTCCATCGCGGCCAGGCCGGAGCGCACGACGACGCTTCGGGCCAGGTGGGGGCCCAGCGGGACCGAGGGCTGGGTGGTGACCTCCTCCAGGACCTGCCAGGGCTCTCGCTCACCGCCGTCGGAGTCGGGGTCGGGCCGGTGCAGGAGGAGGTAGCCGAAGCCGACGGCCTCGACGCCCCTCTCGGTGAAGTCGTCGATCCACGCCGTCAGGGCGGCGTCGAAGCCCGCCGGGTCGCGCTCGGGGGTGGTGCCGCCGTCGCGCAGCCACATGGTGGCGTACTCGACGGGGTCCTGCCTCTCGCGCTCGATGACCCAGGCGTCGGTGCCCTCCGGCAGCCAGCTGCGCACGCGATCGCGCCAGTCCTGCCACTCGTGGTGCTCCCAGTTGCCGAGCATGACGGCGCTGGCGCCGACCTCGAGGTGCGCGCCCAGGCCGGGCACGAGCGTGGGCAGCACGGGTCCCCCGGCGTCGCGGTACTCCATGAGGGGCAGCCCGGTCTCACGCACGGCGGGCGGGGTGAGGACGAAGGGCGGGTTGGTGACGACGAGGTCGAAGCGGCGTCCGGCGACGGGCTCGAGGAAGGAGCCCTGGAGGAGCTCGAGGCGGCCCTCCTCGGTGCCGGCAAGGGCGGCGTTGAAGGCCGTGTAGGCCAGGGCGCGGGTGGAGATGTCGGTGGCGACGACGTGCTGGGCGTGGCGCAGCAGGTAGAGGGTCTGGATGCCGCAGCCGCAGCCCAGGTCCAGGGCGGTGCCCACCGGCTCGCGCGGGGTGAGGGCGGCGAGGGTGAGCCCGGCGCCGCCGATGCCCAGGACGTGGTCGGGCTCGAGCGCACGACCGGTCTCAAGCTCGCCGAGGTCGGAGGCGATCCACCAGCGCACGTCGGCGTCGTCCTCGCCCAGGCCTGCGGCCTCGTGGGGCCGCAGGTCGCACAGGGCGCGTACGCGCGGCTCGCCGTCGGCCCCGGTGGGGGCCGGCTCGACCAGGCCGATGGCAAGGGCGCCGCGGCTGCGGGTGCGGCGCAGGGCGGCGTCGAGCTCGACGGTCCTCACGCTCTGACCGAGCATGAACAGGGCGGTGAGGACGGCGGTGGGTGTGGGGGTGGCGCCGGCGGCACGGTCCTCGTCGAGGACGCGGGTGACGGCGCGCACGGCGGGCAGCCGGATCTCACGGCGCAGTGCGGCGTCGGCGACCTCGCCCAGGACGTGGCGGACGGAGTCGATGCCCCAGCCGGAGGCCTCGAGGTCCTTGCGCAGGGTGGCGCTCTGCTCGGGCGTGGCGACGGGGACGCGGCGAGAGGACATGGGGTGCCCGGCCCCGGTCAGTCGGTGGGGTCGGCGTCGATGGCGCCCTGGATGTCGTTGAAGAGGAGGTTGGAGATCTCGACCTGGACGATCGCGACCCGCGGCACGTCCACAAGAAGGAGGGGGTCGTCGGAGCTGGTCTGCAGGATGAGCGTCCCCGCACCGAACATGCGGTCGGTGATGGTGCACTCCTGCTGGACGTCACTGATACGCGTCAGCGGCAGGTCGTGGCCGACCTTGTTGATGATGCCCGAGCGGGTGATGACGCGCTTGGAGGTGATCGTGTAGGTCGTCGTCGCCCAGCGCAGCCACGGGAGGATGAACAGCGGGAAGGAGACGAGGACGACGAGCACCCAGATGACGATCCAGCCCCAGGGCTGCCAGTCCTCGGGGGCGAGCACGGAGCCGACGATGGCGACGGCGAGCAGGAGGGTCTGGAGGATGATGCGCCACAGGAGGACCTTGACGTGGGTGCGCATGTGGCGGACGACGACCTCGTCCTGGCTGAGGATCTTCTTGGACAGTGCCATGCAGGCATGGTGCCACGGGAGGCCGCCTGAGCGTGAGCGCCCGCGCCCGGCCGCGCTCCCCATCAGGACCCCACGACGGATTCACGGCACGCTCACGGCGGTCTCACGGCGGTCTCACGGGGCGATCGCAGGGTGCTCACGGGCTGAGCATGTCGGTGCCGACGCTGAGGACCACGGGGGCGATGCCCAGCATGAGGAAGGCCGGCAGGTGGCACACCCCCAGAGGCAGGACGAGCCGCACCGCCAGCCTCTCGGCGGCCTCTCGGTCCGCGGCCTGGCGCCCGGCCCGTAGTGCTGCCGCCCGGGCCGCCAGCAGCGGAGCGGGCGAGGCCCCGTCCTCCCAGCCGGGCCGCAGGCTCGTCTCCAGACCCTGGCGACGGCAGCGCCACCGCCTGGCCTCGGCCGCACCGGGGTGATCGGGGGCCTGCCAGGCGGCCTCCCAGGAGGCCCCCAGCAGCAGGGCCCGCCCGACGACGACCAGCGCCTCCTCCCCCACGGCCCGGCCCAGCGCCTCCAGACAGCCGGGCACGGAGGCGCCCGAGCCCAGGGCGGCTGCGGCCAGGTCGAGGCACAGGGCCTCGTCCAACCCCTCCTCGCTACGGACGGCGGCACGCACGAGCCGCGTCGTGGCCACGTGCCCGACGACGATGAGCACCAGTGCGGTGGCGCCGAGGACGCTGCCCCAGCCGCCGTCGAGCAGCACCTCGCCGGGTCGCGCGCCGATCCCGGCCCCCAGGGCGAGACCGATCAGGGGCAGGCCTGCGAGCAGGCGGGCGGTGCTGCGCGGACCCGACAGGGCGGTGGCGCGGGAGGCCTCGGCCCGGGCGGACTCGGCCACGCCGTCGGCCACGGCCTCCAGCACGCCGGCGAGCGGGGCGCCGAGCGCTGCGGTGAGACGGCAGGCGGCGACCGCTCCGGGTGCGGCCGCAGCAGCCTCGCGTCGACGCCGGGCCTCAGCCGGGTCCGTGACGCAGCGCAGCAGGTCGCCGGGACGACGTCGGCGCCCGGCAGCGAGGGCAGCCAGGGCCGGGGGCACACCGTCGTCGTCGGGCACGGTGCCCTGTGTGAGGCCCGCGCGTTCCAGGCTGCGCTGCCAGGCACGCTGGGTGGTGGCTCCCGCACGCAGGAGGGTGGCGACCTCGGTGAGCAGCAGCGCGATGTCGGGCACCCGCTGGCGTCCCCCGGGACGGGCGGCGGTGGCCGCCCGGACGGACGGGACCTCGCGGCGTGCGGGCAGGAGCAGCACCGCGACAGCCAGCGCGAGCAGCAGCCCGGCCAGCAGGGCCGTGCCGCTCACGGCCGCCACCCCCTCGTCTCCTGCGGCAGCAGGGCCGCCAGCCGCTCGGCCCCCGGTCCGCTGTGCACGCGGGCGTCGGGCCCGCGCACGAGAGCGTCCTCGCAGCGCAGGGCGCCGTCGCGCTCGCGGACGAGCACCCCGATGCGCTCGACGACCCGCAGGGCCCCACGGCGGGTGCGCAGGCGGCGCAGGTGCACGACGGCGTGCAGGGCACTGACGGTCTGGGCGGCCACCGCCGCCTCGTCCAGGCCCGCGAGCGCTCCCAGGGCGGTGAGCCTGGCGGGCACGTCCGCCGGAGAGTTGGCGTGCAGGGTCGCCCACCCACCCTCGTGACCGGTGTTGAGGGCGGTGAGGACGTCGCGCACCTCGGCTCCGCGGCACTCCCCCAGGACGATGCGGTCGGGACGCATCCGCAGCGCCGTGCGCACGAGGGCGGTCATGGGGACGGCGCCCACGCCCTGCACGTTCTCGCCGCGCTCCTGCAGGTGGATGACGTGCGGGTGGTCGGGGCACAGCTCGCTGGCCTCCTCGACGCACACGATCCGCTCGGTGTGCGCCACGAGACCGAGCAGGGCGGCCAGCAGCGTCGTCTTGCCGGTGCCGGTGGCGCCGGTGACGAGGCAGGAGGCGCGCGCGGAGACGAGCCCGGCGAGCACGGGGGCCAGGGGTGGCGCGACCGTTCCGACGGCAACCAGCTCGTCGAGGGTGAAGGCGCGCCGCCGTCGGGTGCGCAGGCAGATGAGGGTGCCGTCGCTGCTCAGGGGCGGTAGGACGGCGTTGAGGCGGGTGCCGTCGGCGAGGGTGGCGTCGACGACGGGGCTGGCGTCATCCAGGCGCCGCCCGGCGGAGGCGGCCATGCGCACGGCCAGGGCCCGTGCCTGCGCCTCGGTCAGGGCGGCTGCGGCCACCTCCTCAAGGCCGTGGCCGCGGTCGATCCAGGTGCGCCCGGCACCGACGAGGACGTCGGTGACGGCCTCGGTCTCCAGCAGGGGCTGGAGGAGGGGCCCGGCGCCCTCGACGTCGGCGCGGACCCGCTCACCCAGGACGGCCAGCCCGTCCACGCCTCGGGCGGGAGCGGTCTCGGTGTCCAGGGCGGTGCTGAGGTCGACGCCGCGCGCCAGGGCGCGGCGCACACGCTCGAGCTCGGTGTCGAGGGCGCCGCCTGTGTCGAGGGCGCCGCCCGCGTCACCTGCCCGGCCCGCACCGCCCGCACCGCCCGCACCGCCCGCACCGACGGTGGCGACGCCCTTCATCTCAGGTCCCGCAGACCCGGTGCGCCCAGCGGCTCCCACTGCAGACCCCAGTCCTCCGGGTCCTCATCGCCCCAGCCCGGGCCGGCGTCCAGGAGCCACCCGGGCTCCACACCCGACCCGCCTCGCAGGCAGCTGGCGAGGAACCGGGCGGCACGGCGGGTGGCGCCCCGGCCGCAGGTGACGTCGTCGCCGCGGGCGGCACGCTGACGCACGCTGCGGTCCTCGGGGAAGCGCGCGAGCACGACGCAGCCGGTGAAGGTGGCGAGCTCGGTGTCACTCAGGTCCTGCCCGAGCTGACGCACGACGAGCGACAGCGTCCCGGGCCGCGGGGCCAGGCGGCTGGCCCGGACCTGCGCGGCGACGGCGGAGCGCAGGTCTCGCCCGGTCAGCAGGAGGGTGTCGGCCCCGGGCGGCGGCTCCCACGCGCGTGGGAGGTCGACAAGGACGACGTCCTGCTCGGCCGCGAGGGCGTCGAGGACCGCGGGGAGGCGTTCAGGGCTCTCGGGCCCGCCGCGCCCGTCCCCGGTGAGGACGCGGCAGCCGCACCACACCGGCAGTGCGCGGGTCAGGTGCGCGGCCCGGAAGGAGGTCTCCTCGCGGGGCACGTCCGCCCACACGAGGCCCCGGGCGAGGCGGTCGCCCAGGTGCATGCCCAGTCCTCCGGCCGGGTCGGCGTCGACGACGGCGACCCGCACCCCCTGGGCGGACAGCGCGCGGGCCAGCATGAGGGTGAGGGTGGTGGCGCCCAGCCCTCCGAGGGTGGAGGTCAGGGCGATGAGGCGCCCGGAGGACTCCGCCTCGTCGGGCTGCTCGTCCTCGCTGCGGGTCTGGGTCCTGGTGGCGCTCACGGGGGCCTCCTGCGGGTGGTCGAGGGTGGGACGCCCCCAGCCTGTTCCCCTGCCGGTGCCGGGCACAGCCCGTCGCCCCGCCGCTGTGGACAACTCGGACCGGGCCTGTCGCGGTGGCGGCCTGTGGAGCCCGGCCTCGTGAGACCTCGTTAGACTGGGGCCCGCGCACGGCTCAACGCTGAGCCACCGGTGCCGCCCCGTCTCGGCACCGCCGCGCACCAGGCCCGAGGAGGAACGATGCCAGCATCCCGCACCGCCGCCTACTTCGACCTCGACAAGACGGTCCTGGCGACCTCGACCACCTTCGCCCTCTCGGTGCCCATGCGCCGCTCCGGTCTCATCTCCGCGCCCACGCTGGCACGCGGCATCGTCGTCCAGCTGCCGTACCTGCTCTTCGGGGCCGACGGCGAGCAGGGCACCCGGCTGATGAACCAGATCGCGGCCATGTGCGCGGGGATCGAGCGGGCGGACCTGGAGCAGGTGGTCGCCCAGGCCATGGCGACGGCGATCGAGCCCGCGCTCTACGCCGAGGCCCTCGACCTCATCGAGGCGCACCACCGGGCCGGCCACGACGTCGTCATCGTCTCCGCCTCGACGGAGGAGACGGTCCTACCGATCGCCCGGCTCGTCGGCGCCGACCGGGCCGTGGCCTCACGGATGGAGGTCGACGAGGAGGGACGTTTCACCGGCCGGGTGGAGCGCTCCCTCATGCACGGTGCCAAGGTGCCCGCCATCGAGGCGGACGCCGCCGAGCACGGCATCGACCTCGCCTCCTCCTGGGCCTACTCGGACTCCGTGTCGGACGTGCCGATGCTTCAGGCCGTGGGCCACCCGGTGGCCGTCAACCCTGACCGCGACCTGCGTCGCCACGCGACCGAGGCGGGCTGGCCCGTGCGTGACTTCGAGCCGCCGGTGCGCGTGGCCCGCCAGGCCAGGGCCGAGGCCCTCGGCAGCGTGCGCGAGTCCCTCCCCGAGATGTGGAAGATGGGGGCGGCCGCCGTCGGGCTGCTCGCCGTCGGAGGCCTCGCCGCCTGGGCGGTGACGAACGGGCCGCTCAGCCGACGGCGGTAGTGCCGGCCTGGACGGCCCGGCACACGCGCGCCCCCTCCTCGATGCCCACCAGCAGCGCCTCCGCCTGCCACAGGACCCAGTCGACGACGCCCTCGGCACTGCCCGAGGCGTAGGCCGCGAGCGCCTGCGCGTAGCCGCCGGGCACGCGCGCCGCCCACAGCTCGGCCACCGCCACCCCCGTGGGCTCGAGCGCGTCACGGGTGACGAGGTGGCGTGCGAGCAGGCGTCCGACGGCGGCGTTGCCCGCGGTGAAGGGCCTGGCGCAGGCCGTCTCCGCGTGGACGACGGCGGCCCGCACGAGGGCGGGGGCGGCGGGGACGTCGATGAGGTGCAGCAGGCCCTGAAGGCGCGCATCCAGGCCGGGGCCGTCCGGCGCCTGCCCGGGCCCGCCCTCGATCGGCACGGTCCCGGCGGGGCGGGGGGCGGCGACCTCGGCCAGCCGGATCCGCCCGGCGGCAGCGAGGGGTCCGACGACGTCGCGGTGCAGGGCGGCCAGCAGCGCACGGGGTGGGGGCTGGGAGGGCCTGACGGGGCCGCGCAGGTCCGGCCACCAGCCGCTCAGGCGCACGCCCGCACGCCACAGGCCCGCCGCCGCGTCGAGGGAGGGGTCACCGGTCAGGGCCTCGGTGAGGCTGCGGGAGGCGACGGCCTCGCGCAGCAGGCCCTCGGGGACGACGGCGCCCTCGACCGTGGCGGAGGCGACGGCACCACGCACCGACGCCTCGGCCCGGGCCTCGCGCCAGCGCCGACGCAGCGCCTCGTTCCACCTCAGAGCGGTGGAGGCCTCGCGCACGGCGGTCTCGGCGTCACGCACGCGCGGGTCGGCGGCGACGGCGCGCAGCGCCGCGACGGCCGGGTCGGTGCTCACCGGACCACCCTACGCACCCGCGGCGCCGCGACCACGCCCCGGCCCCACTGCCCGCAGCTATTCTCGACAGCGTGAGCACCACCCATCCCTCTGATCCCGGTTCCCGTGCGGACGCGGTCCCGACGCCGTCCGGCGGGATCCCCCTCGCCCCGCGCGGACGCAGACGCGACCACGCACTGGTCGCCGTCGTCGGTGCCGTCCTCGCCCCCGCGCTGCTCACGCTGTCCGGGATGGCGGCCTCCTGGTCCCTGCAGGGGCGCTGGGCGCAGGCGCTGGGCGCCGTCGCCGTCCTCCTCGTGGTCTCGGGCGCCGCGCAGACGCTGTTCGCCACGCGCTCCTCCCTGGGCGGGCTGGTCACCGGCCTGGTGGCCCTGACGGCTCAGGTGGTCATCCTCATGAGCCCGGACGGAGCCGACCAGGCCCCCTTCGCGTGGGCGCGCACGCTCATTCCCACGGGCACGGTGCTGCTCCTGGCGGGGCTCATGCTGGGAGGCGCCTGGGCGATGCGCCGGGCACGCCGGGCGGGTCGGGCGCAGGCGCGTCACGCCCAGTCCCAGGCTCAGGCGGACCGCACGCTCGGGGTGACGCCGTCCGCGCCTCCGGCTCGGCGTCGGGACCACGTCCTGTCCCTGCCGGCGGTGGCCGTGGGCGTCGTCGGCGCGTTCTACCTCCTGCGTGGGCAGTACAGCCGCATCGTCACCGGTTCCTCCTCCCTGCCGACCGTCCAGGGCTACGGGATCGTCGTGTGCGCCCTCGTGCTGCTCGTGGTGGGGGCGGCCTGGGCAGGTCGCTCGACGCTCGGGGCGCGCGGTGTCGGGCCCCTGCTGACCCTGGCGGGACTGCCGCTGCTGCTGTCGGGGCTGGGCTCGCTGCCGGGCCGTGGTGTGGTGGCGGCCTGGGTCCCGGCCGACGCGACGGGCATCAGCCTCGTGTCGACGGGGGTCGTGCTGACCACCATCGGCTGGGGCGTGCATATGGCGCGGCGTCAGGGGCGCGTGAGCCAGGCCCGGCGGCACCGGGGTGAGGCGGCGGCCGCGCTCTGAGGACACGCCCGGGAACCCTTGGAGGGCGCTGGCGCACGCCGGGGCGGCGGCACGCCTCCCCGGCAGCGGGGGTCGCGGCCGTTACGGTGGGTGCGCACCGAAGGAGGGCCTGTGAGTACTGACAACCCCACCCGTTCCGACGACGTGTCATCCGACCCTGACGAGACGCTCACCCTTGAGGCCGTCCCTGCTGAGCCCATCGCTGCGGAATCCGACGGCGCCGAGCCTGACGCCGCTGAGCCACTCGCAGCCGATCCCGAGGACGCCGCCCCTGAGGCCGCCGAGCCCATCGCAGCAGAGCCCGAGCCCCTCGCCGCCGAGACCGAGCCCACCGAGCCCCTCGCCACCGAGCCCGAGCCCGCCGAGCCCCTCGCCGCCGAGCCCGACGCCACCGAGGCCCTCGCCGCAGAGCCCGTCGCGGACGAGCCCGAGCCCGCCGAACCGCTGTCAGCTGAGCCCGTCGCCGCCGAGGTCCTTACGGCCGAGGCCCTCGCCGCCAAGGCCCTGGCAGTCGAGCCCGCTTTCCCCGACCTCGCCGCATCTGACCCGATCTTCCCCGAGGTCGCGGCGGACGAGCCCGCCACCGCCGATCCCCGTTCCCTTGACCCCGAGGCGGCTGAGCCCGCCTTCCCCGACCTCGCCGCATCTGACCCGATCTTCCCCGACGACGAGCCCGGGGTCCCGGCGCCGGTTCTCGGTGAGGGGACGACGCCTGTCGACAGCACCCGGACCCCCGCGCACGCTCGGGAGAGCGCGAGCGCCGCCCCGCAGGAGCCCGGCTCCTACGAGCCGACCGACATCATCAACTGGGACGAGCCTGAGACCGTGACCCGCCGCTCGATCTTCGCCGACATCGCGACGGACGCCGGCTCCAATCCCTTTGAGCCCGACACAGCCGCTGAAGCCGCCGAGCCTGCCGTCACCGCGCCCGTCGGCGTCGTCGAGGCGGCCGCCGCCACGCCCGGTGCGGACACCGAACCGGTGACGGGCACGGGCGCCGAGGGCGCCGTCAGCGTCGCTCCCCCGCGCGGGCGCCACGTCCGCGAGCCCTCCCCGCGCACGGAGGACGACATCCTCCTGGAGGGCTCGAGCGTCGTCGGCAGGCTCGCCCCGCGCACGGCCTCCCACTGGGCGGGGGTCCTGCTCGCCGTCGTCCTGCTGCCCCTCGCCTGGTTCTTCCTGCACGACTCGGCCGCGCAGGCGCTGACCGCGGTGGACACCCACCGCTTCGCCCTGAGCGGCACGGCCCTCATCGAGCTCGCCGTCGGGGCAGGCGCCCTCGCCCTGGCCATGTGGGCGGCCCGCCGCTCCTCCCTGGGCACCATCGTCGTGGGTGTGCTCACCCTCCTTGTGGGCCTGCCCGCGCTCACCGTGCCGAGCCTCATGAACCAGCTGCTGACGCCGACGCTGGACCGCCTGGCCCGCCAGTCGAGCCTGGGCGAGGACCTGGCCTCCTACGTGTGGTCCGACGCCGTCACCGGCCGCTTCCTCTGGCTGGGGCTGCTGCTCATCATGGTCGGTGTCGTCTCCCACTCCGCCCGACGGGCCGGACGCCGCGAGCAGGCGGTCGTCGACCGGGTCCGCACGGCGCTCGACTGAGCCCGCGCCCGCCACCGGTCCAGATCCTCGCGCGCCGGGTCTCATGATGAGATCAGGGAGTGGTCTGCGTCACCAGCGCCCGTAGGCTGGCGACGTGCCCACCCCCTCGACCCAGACGCTCAGTGACGCCGTGCGCGACGCGGTGCCGATCGTCATCGGGTACATCACCCTGGGCCTGGCCGCCGGAATGCTCCTGTCCGCTGCCGGGCTGTCCTGGTGGTGGGCTCCGCTGTGGTCGGTGCTCATCTACTCGGGCACGATGCAGATGCTGCTCGTGCCGCTGGCGGCGGCCGGTGAGCCCCTGGCGACCATCGCCGCGTCCACGGTCTTCGTCTCCGGCCGGCACATCTTCTACGGGCTGGGCTTCCCCCTGGACCGGATCCGCCGCGGGACGCTGCGTCGCCTGTACTCCGTGCACGCGATCACGGACGAGGTGTACGCGCTACTCGCCGCCAAGGACCGCACGCGCATGAGCGGCCTCTACCTGCTGGGCGTTCAGGTGTGCAGCCATCTCGCCTGGATCCTGGGTACGACGGCGGGGGCGATCACCGGCACCTGGCTCGCCCACGTCGTCGGGGAGGACATCGAGCTGCTGGGCTTCGTGCTCACGTCCCTGTTCGTCATCCTGGCGATCGAGAACTGGCGCACCTACCCGGACGCCGCGGTGCTGCTGCTGGGCGTCGTCGCCGGGGCGGTCGGGCTCACGGTCGGCGGCACGGCGGCGCTGCTCAGCGCCCTGGGCGTGCTGGCCCTCGGTCTCACTGCCCTGTTCCTGTGGCGTCGCCGTCGGGGACTCTCCGACGGCGACAGCCCCCGTGACGAGGGGACGACCTCCGAGGCGGTGACGTCCTGATGCTGTCGACGTCGCAGCTGGTCGTGGCGGTGATCGTGGTCGCCGCCATCACCTACGCCTGCCGGATCGCCCCCTTCGCGCTGCTGCGCGGTCGGCGCAGCGCACTCGTCGAGTTCCTGTCTCGCACCATGCCCCTGGGCGTCATGGTCGTGCTCATCGCCTACACGCTCGACGGCGTGAGCACGGCGCCGTCGACCTGGGCTCCGGCGCTGGCGGGCATCGTGGCGACGGCGGCCCTGCACCTGTGGCGGCGCCAGATCGGCCTGTCGCTCATCGGCGGGACCGGCACCTACGTGGCGCTGTCGCTCATGCTGGGCTGATCCGCCGTCCTTCGGGACGCCGCGGCTCATCTTCCGGACCGCGCCGGTAGCCTTCCCACGTGCCTGTCTCCGTCAACCGCCCCGGACCCTGGACCCACCGCAGCCTCACCGCCGGAGGTACGCGCTTCCACGTCGCCATGGCCGGCCCCGACCCGCTGCCGGGGGCCCGGCCGATGCCTGCGCTGGTGCTGCTGCTACACGGCTTCCCCGAGTGCTGGTGGGCGTGGTCGGAGGTGATGCCGGCGATCTCCGAGGCGGGCCACCGGGTCGCCGCCCTGGACCTGCGGGGCTTCGGCGGCTCGGACCGGCCGCCGTCGGGCTACTCGCTGTCGACCCTGGCTGACGACGTGCTGGGGGTCATCCGCTCGCTGGGGCACGAGTCGGCCGTCGTCGTCGGCGCGGGGCTCGGCGGGCAGGTGGCGTGGCAGCTGGCGGCACGCGAGCCCATGACGGTACGCGCGATCGTGCCGGTGGGGGCACCGCACCCGGTGGCGGTGCGCTCGCTGCGCGGCCGGATGCTGTCGGGCGCGTCCCTGCAGTACCTCATGTTCAAGACACCGGTGCTGCCCGAGCGGAGCCTGTCGACGACGGCGGGCATGGAGCGGCTGCTGCGCTCGTGGGCCGGCCCCGCCACGCGCGAGGCGGCGGCGGAGCCGGCGGAGTACTACGCGGCGCTGCTGGCCCGGCCGGGTGCCGCGCGCTCGGCCATGGCGACGGTGCGCAGTGCGCTGCTCAGCCGACGCGAGATCATGGCGCTGGGCCGGACGGTGGGGGTGCCGGTGCTCAGCGTGCAGGGTCAGCTGGACCCGGTGCAGCCCGCTCAGGCCTACGCGCGCGACACCCACCACGTCGCGGGGCCGCTGCAGCAGGTGACGGTGCGAGGGGTCGGCCACTTCCCCCACCGGGAGGCACCGGAGCGGCTGCTGGAGGTCGTGCTGCCCTTCCTGGGCGCGCAGGCCTAGGACCGGGGGGAACCGGGTGGGCCGGGCACGGCGGCGGTGACGCTCACAGGCCCGCCTGCGGGCAGAGCCCCGCGCCGAGCAGGGCGCACTGCGCGCAGCGCGGTGCGCGGGCCCGGCAGACGGCGCGCCCGTGCTCGATGAGACGGTGACAGCCGTCGGTCCAACGCTCGGGCGCCCACAGAGCGGCGATGTCCCGCTCGGCCTTGAGGGGGTCGGTGTGGCGGGTCCAGCCCAGGCGTCGGCTCAGCCGCCCCACGTGCGTGTCAACCGTGAGGGCGGGCACGCCGAAGGCGTTGCCGAGCACGACGTTGGCGGTCTTGCGCCCGACGCCCGGCAGGGCGACGAGCGCGTCGTGCTCGGTGGGGACCTCGCCGTCGTGGCGCTCGGCGAGCGCCTGCCCCAGGGACACGAGCCTCTCCGCGCGGGTGCGCTGCATCCCCAGCGGCCGCAGGAGGTCGGTCAGGGCGATGACGTCCGCCTGGCTGAGCGAGGCGGCGTCGGGCCAGCGCCGGAAGAGCTCGGGGGTGACGGTGTTGACCCTGGCGTCGGTGGTCTGCGCCGACAGGACGGTGGCGACGAGGAGCTGGAAGGGGCCCTCGTGCTCCAGGGCGCAGCGGGCGTCTGGGTACAGCAGGCGCAGCGCGTCGTCGACGTCGGCGGCCCGCTCGACAAGAGCGGGATCGGGAACCGGGGCGGGAACGGGTGACATCGTCACTATCCTGCCGCCCCGGGGCGCGGGTGCGCCCCCTCAGACACGCCGGGGGCAGGAACGTGCCCGCATGACTTGATCTGTGACACAAGAGAGTTAGAATGCTCGACGGCGTGCCTTAGGTCACAGCCCGTGGCAGGATATGACGTATGAGCTCAGCACGAGCTCAGAGGACCGTCAGAGGACAAGTAGGAGGACCCTCGTGGACGACAGCATCATCTCCAGGATCCCTCTCTTCGAGGGGATGAGTCCGGAGGACCAGGAGGAGCTGCGCGCCATGATGACGCAGACGACTCTGCGTCGCGGCGAGACGCTTTTCAACGAGGGTGACCCGGGTGACCGTTTCTACGTGCTTCTGTCCGGCAAGATCAAGCTCGGGCACGCCTCCGCTGACGGCCGCGAGAACCTGCTGGCCGTGCTGGGCCCCGGCGAGCTCGTCGGCGAGCTCACGCTCTTCGACCCGGGTCCGCGCTCGACGACGGCGACCGCCGTGGCCCCCACGGACCTGCTCACCCTCGAGCACGCCCAGCTCATGACCTTCATCGAGACGCACCCCCAGCTCGCCAAGGACATGCTGCGCGCGCTGGCCCAGCGCCTGCGCCGTACGAACACCGCGCTGGCCGACCTCGTCTTCTCCGACGTGCCCGGGCGCGTGGCCAAGGCCCTGCTGGACCTCGCGGACCGCTTCGGCTCGACGACGGAGGACGGCGTGCACGTCCCGCACGACCTCACCCAGGAGGAGCTGGCCCAGCTGGTGGGCGCCTCGCGCGAGACCGTCAACAAGTCGCTGGCGGAGTTCGTCTCGCGCGGCTGGATCCGCCTGGAGGGCCGCGCCGTCACGCTGCTCGACGTCGACCGCCTGCGCCGCCGCGCTCGCTGACTCCGGGCTCCGGTCTCACCAGGGGCGGGCAGGCCGGCGTGAGCCACCGTCAGCCAGGTCCCGGCCTACCGGGTCCTGGCGACCGCGACCTGCCCGGTCCGCCCGCCCCTGGTGAGGGCCTCCCGGTGCGGGGGTCCCTCACCAGGGGCGGCATCTCGCAGGGGCCGGAGCCGCATGAGTCGTTCTCTGACAGAGAAAGCTGATCGGAGGACAAGTGGTCTAAAATTAGGCCTTAGGACCTAAGTTCTCTAGCAGAGAACACGTGTGGTCGCACCGCCCGCCCCCTCCCCCGTCGGGTGCGGGCACCTCGCCCCGGGTCCGTCGCCCCAGGTCCGCGTCGTCGCATCGCCAGGCGGGCCCGTCCCTCGTCGT